>Ga0209745_1001727_pt1 | contig 12798 bp, 7 predicted proteins | sample BarGraNGADG00312_FD_184495 | JGI IMG/M metagenome (GOLD analysis project Ga0209745, IMG submission 184495) | Arctic peat soil microbial communities from Barrow, Alaska - Barrow Graham LP Ref core NGADG0004-312 (SPAdes) (version 2) | ecosystem: Environmental > Terrestrial > Soil > Wetlands > Peat ... | reverse complement strand
AGCATTGCCCTGACGTGCTTATGACGAAGAAAGAGAGTCCCCCATTTCCGCAACCGCCGACCTCTAACACGTAGTGCCGTTCCGTGCTGCGAGACATCGGCCACTGGATCCGCTCAGAATTCGTTTGTGCCACGGGAGATGTGATGTGATTGCGCTTACAGAGTAAAATGATCGCCGTCGTAGGAGTGATCGTCCTTATCACTATTCTTACGTGGGTGGTTGTGGCTCAAGCGCTTTTTATGGGCAATTACCAGCAATTGGAAAGAAACGACGTTCAGAGCGCCTTAGGCGCGACGCGCTATTCTCTTGAGCTTTCGGTTGGCGAGATGAATCAGACAGCGCGTGACTACGCTTCGTGGGATGATACGTACAGCTTTGTTGAAAATAATAACTCCAGCTATATCACCGACAACTTGGTGGAAAGCACGTTTCAAAACTTGCGACTGAACTTGCTATTCATCGAAAACACCGACGGCAAGATCGTGGTTGCGAAAGCCTACGATCTTGTGAACGGGAGCTTCGTCGCGCTGCCCGGCGAACTTGATAGGCTAGCATCAACGGATTCTCCTTTGTTTTTTCACAATGAATCAACAGGAACGAGCACAGGAATCGTCTCTACGGCGAATGGCCCCCTACTTGTCGCCTCGCAGCCCATATTGACCAGTGAGAGGGCAGGTCCAATTCACGGAACACTCGTGTTCGGGCGCTACTTGACGCCTGACGTTTTGACCGCCATCGCCGGACCAGGGAAACCTGTCTCAGCATACCCATTTGGTGCTCAGTCGCTCGAAAAAGTCCAGCGAGTGCAACCAGCGCTCGCAGAAGGTGCATCGTCAGTGATAGAACCTGTCAATGCGACCACTGTTGCGGGGTTTACGCTCCTGCGAGATATTTACGGGAACCCGTCGCTTGTCCTCGAAGAGGTGCTTCCGCGCACTATCTATCAAGCAGGGCTATCAAGCACGAACACCTTTCTCGGGCTGTTGGTGATTTCAGGCGTCATCTCACTCACGTGCATGATCTGGTCGCTGCGCCAATCCGTTCTTGCCCCCCTCTTGCGAATCAACACAAGCCTCGCCCGCATACGTACGAGCGACGACCTCTCGAAGAGGGTGCCGGAACGCGGTGATGTTGAATTGGTCTGGCTGGCGCACGCTATTAATGCAACGCTCGCTTCATTGGAATCGTCGCACGCAGAACGAGACGCGGCAGCCGACGAGTTGCTAGAGAGTGAGGAGATGCTCCGTCTCGTATTGAATGCATCAGAAGACGCTATCTCTCTAGTTGATACGAATGAGGTATTTCTAACGGCAAATGAAGCGCTCGCTCACCGTTTAGGAGTTCCGGCTGCAGAGGTCATTGGCATGAAGGGCTTTACTGAGAAGCCGGAAGATATTGCCAAGCAAAGGCGGGCGCGTTTTGCGCGGGCTATTGCAACAAAGCTTCCAGTGCACTTCGACGACGAGCACGCTGGCCGACAGTTAGAGAATGTGTATCAACCTCTCGTTGATGCTCGTGGAAACGTCACAAAAGTCGCCGTGTTCAGCCGCGATATTACTGAACGGAAGCGTGCTGAAGCGGCTTTAATAATGAGTGAACGACGCACCCGCGAGCTCACCGACGCGCTGCCGGTAGTCGTGTATGAAACAGATGCAACTGGTCGCGCGACCTTCGTGAATGCGATGGTCTTTGACATGTTCGGCTACACGAAAGAAGAGTTCGAAGGGATGTCTATTTTTCAAGTGGTCACAGACGCCGAAAAAGAGCGAGGACGCACGGCGTCTCGTCGGAGAATGGATGGGGAAGATGTCGGCCGGGTGGAATACACCGGACAGCGGAAGGACGGAAGCACGTTTCCTGTTTCAGCTCTTGGCGCGCCGATCAGGCGTGACGGTGCGGTCGTCGGCGTACGCGGTATCGTCGTCGATATTACCGAGCAGAAACGGGCAGAAGAGAGGGTGAAAGAACACACGCACACGATCGAGATACTCAATCGCATCATGACTGAGGGAAACCGAGCCGCCAGCGTGCAGTCATTTGCGGAAACTGTGACAAATTTGACTCTGGAACTGCTGCACTTCGATGCCGGGACTATTCATCTGGCCGATTATGACGCTCGCTGTGCGAAACTGCGCTACGTAACCGGTCTTCCCGACACCGCTGTTGAGGCTATTAGGGAAATCCCCCTTACTGAACCGCCATACGCCGGTTTTCTTGTCGAACCGAAACCCCTTTTTCTCGATGGTCACGAGATGTCGCGCGTGCCGCACGTCGCTGAATTAGGGATCACGTCTCTCGCCGTGGTACCGTTGTATCGCTATGATGAGATTATCGGGGCACTCAACGTTGGGAGTTTTAAACACCATACCTTCTCTCAAGCGGAGAAAGAGCTGCTCATCGCCATTGGTAACGAGGCGGGGGTGGTCATCGCAAAGCTACAGACAGATGAGTTGATTAGGGCAGCTCTTAAAGAGCGGGAGACCCTCCTCAAGGAAATTCACCATCGGGTCAAGAACAACTTGCAGATTGTATCGAGCCTGCTCAGCCTGCAAGCTACTGAGGCTACTGAGCCAGAAACGATCGAAATGCTCAACGAGAGCCAGAGGCGGATAAGATCGATGGCGCTCATTCACGAGAAGCTGTACAGCTCGGGCTCGTTAGCAGAGATCAACTTCGCCGATTACGTCGAGAGCTTGATTGACGAGCTCCTGCGGATGTACAACGTTGCAGAGGGAGTAATCACGCTCACTGCCGACATCGAGAACGTCCAGCTCGGCGTGGACACTGCTATTCCCTGCGCGCTCATCATCAACGAACTCGTGTCAAACTCGTTAAAGCACGCGTTTCCTGATGGCAGGACAGGCGAAGTAACCATAGCCATCCACCGAATCAACGGCAGATACGAGCTAACCATTACCGACAATGGCGTGGGGCCCCCCCCAGATTTCGACTTTCGAACGACCGACTCGTTAGGCTTGCAGCTCGTGACTGGGCTCGTTAACCAACTCGACGGCACCATCACACTCGATCGCACAAAAGGGACGACGTTCATCATCACGTTTAAGCCAGCGGATGCGCAAGTTAGAGAAAGTGGGGGAGAATGACTACGATTCTCGTTGTTGAAGATGAAGCCATCGTTGCCATAGACATAACGCAACGCCTCAAGCGCGGCGGCTATGACGTTCCGGCTGTGGCTGCAACGGGTGAAGCCGCTCTGCGCATGATAGAAGAGCTGCATCCAGATCTCGTTCTTATGGACGTGCTGCTCAAAGGGGAAAAAGATGGGATAGAAACGGCTCGCGAGATCAAAAATCAGTTTGAAATTCCGGTAGTCTTCTTGACGGGTCAGGCAGACGAGTCCACACAAGAGCGGGTCAAGAACACGGGCGCTTACGGCTTCTTACTGAAACCGATCGATACGGCTTCACTTCTTCCTACTGTTGAACTGGCGTTGTCCAGGCACGCCTTCGAGGTGCAACTCATGGAGAGCGAAAAACGCATCCGTGAGCTCACCGACGCACTCCCTGAGTTCGTCTACGAGACCGACGCAACTGGAGCTTTCAGCTTTGTGAGCGCTTCGTGTTTAGAGATGTTCGGCTACACGAAAGAGGAATTTGAAGCGGGGCTGACCGTATTCGACGTTATTGTCACGGACGATAGGGATCGAGGTCAAAAAACCTTCCGCCGGAGAATGGACGCGACTGAACTCGGGTGGGTCGAATACACGGGGTTGCGGAAAGATGGGAGCACGATCCCCATTTCTGTCAGCGCAAGGCCAATCCACCACGACGGGGTTGCTATTGGCACTCGCGGGATTGCCGCCGACAACACGCAGCGCAAGCGCTCGGAAGAGAGACTGCGGGACAGTGAACGACGCATCCGTGAGATCACCGACGCGCTCCCTGTCGTTGTTTATGAAACAGACGCAACTGGTCGCATGACCTTCGTGAATGCGACGGCCTTTGACCTGTTGGGCTACGCGAAAGAAGAGGTTGAGGCGGGGAGGTCTATATTTCAACTGATCGCTCCCGCCGATAGGCGGCGAGCACACGCGGTGTTTCGTCGGAGAATGGGTGGGGAAGACGTCGGCCGAGTCGAGTATAGCGGACTGCGGAAGGACGGGAGCACGTTTCCTGTTTCAATCCGTGCTGTACTAATGAGGCGAGACGGTGCTGTTGTCGGGATGCGTGGTATCATAGTTGACGTTACCGAGCGCAAGAAAGCGGAGCTGGCGCTCGCAGAATCTGAAGCAAAGCTGCGCATCACCATTGCGAGCATGGTGGACGGAATATTGACCGTCGGGTTGGACTGGAAGGTTACCGATTGCAATGAAGCCGTATCGCGCATGAGCCAACGATCAAAGGAAGAAGTGATCGGAAAGCCGTTTTTAGATCTCCTCGCTCCTGAGTCTCGTTCGCAAATCCTCGAAACGGTACCTGAGCTTATGGAGAAAGGAACCATCCGTACCAACGCGCCATGGGTCAGGAAAAACGGAGAACGCATTGACGTAGAAGCGAATGTCTCCTTGATTAAAGATGCTGCTGGACAGCCCAAGGCATTTCTGGCGGTCGCCCGAGACGTTACCGAGCGCCAGAAAGCGGAGTCGGTACTTCACGAGGCGCAAGAAGAGCTACGACAGCATGCGACGATGTTCGATGCGGCGCACGACTCCATCATGACCTTGGACCCAGAAGGAACCATAACGTACTGGAACCGTGGCGCCGAGCGCCTGTATGGATGGACAAAGCAAGAGGCCGAAGGTCAAAACGCGAACGCGCTGCTGCGCACAAGGTTCCCTGAATCGCGCGACGCGCTGTGGCCTAAGCTTACGGAGAGCGGACTGTGGGAAGGGGAGCTTATCCAAGTAACGCGCGATGGTGTTCCGGTCACGGTCGCGAGCAGCTGGACCCTGATTAAGGACGAGAGAGGCAATGCGTCCGCTATTCTCGAAATAAGCAGTGACGTTACCGAGCGCAAGAAAGCGGAGCTGGCGCTCGCAGAATCTGAAGCAAAGCTGCGCATCACCTTCGCGACTATGGCCGATGGAATAGTGATCGCGCAATTGAACGAGACGGTTACCGATTGCAATGAAGCCATCTTACGTCTCACCCAGCGATCTAGGGAAGAGATAATAGGAAAGCCCTTCGAGGATCTCATCCCTCCTCAGTTTCGTTCGCTGATCCCCGATGCACGCAAGCTCCTCGTCGGAGCTATCTTCCTCAGAACAGAACCTAGTAATGAGAAAAAAGAAACCGTCCGCACTGACTCGCAATTGCTCCGGAAAAATGGAGAACGTGTTGACATAGAAACAAATATCTCCCTGATTGAAGATGCCTCGGGGCAACCGGCTGCGTTTCTCATAGTCGCGCGAGACGTCACTGAGCGCAAGCAAATGGAGCACCAGCTCGACAGCATACTGGCTGATCTCCAACGATCCAACGCTGAACTAGAACAGTTCGCTTACGTCACGTCACACGACCTGCAAGAACCGCTGCGCATGATAACGAGTTACATTCAACTAATTGAGGAGGACTACAAGGGAAAACTTGACGCTGACGCTGACCAATACATCGCATTTGCCGTCGAGGGCGCGAAACGAATGCACACGCTCATCAATGACCTTTTAGCGTATTCGCGTGTGGGCACGCGGGGGGAGCCGTTCCTGCCAACCAGTATGAGTAGCGCCCTTTCCGCAGCGATTGCGAATCTTGACGTCGCGATAGAAGAAAACCACGCAGTTATCACGCACGATGAATTACCGACCGTGCTCGGTGACGAAGCCCAGCTGATTCAGCTTTTCCAGAACCTGCTAGGCAATGCGATAAAGTTTCGGAGCGAGGATATCCCGATGATTCACGTCGGCGTAGAGGAAACGAACGACGACTGGGTGTTCTCGGTGCGCGACAATGGGATCGGTATTGACATGAAACACGCAGAACGGATCTTTGTCGTATTTCAACGCCTCCACGCGCGCGAGGAATACGCGGGAACGGGCATCGGACTTGCAGTCGTTAAGAAGATGGTTGAACGTCACGGGGGACACATATGGGTCGAATCAGAACCAGCAAACGGTTCGACGTTTTACTTCACGCTTCCAAAGGGGGATAGTACGACATGAGCGAGCGAAATAGCATGAACTACATAGAAATATTATTGGTGGAGGACAATCAAGGCGACGTCGTTCTGACCAAGCGCGCCCTCAAGTCCGGCAAAGTGCTCCACAACCTGCACGTCGCAAATGACGGAGAAGCCGCACTTGCCTTTTTGCACGATGTCGAATATGGGCAGGCTCCGCGCCCTGACCTGATCTTGCTCGACCTCAACCTGCCAAAGGTCAACGGTCGAGAGGTGCTCGCAAGGATCAAATCCAACGAAGCGCTAGCGAGCATACCGGTCGTCGTATTGACGACGTCCAAAGCTGACGAGGACATCATGAAAACATACGAATTACACGCCAACAGCTTCATCACCAAGCCGGTTGACTGGCCACAATTTGTGAACGTGATACGGAGTATCGAAGAGTACTGGTTCACGGTTGTAAAGCTTCCGCTGCGTGAAGAGTGAGAATGTACGCACGTGATCGAACACTTAAAGTCCTTCTCGTCGAGGACAACCCGGGCGATGCTCACCTCATAAAACGGCTCCTGACTAAGTCATCCGCGACAAAGCACACGCTTGACGCAGTGAATCGTCTCGATGCTGGGATTGAACAGTGCGATCAGGGGAGTTTCGACGTTGTGCTGCTCGATCTGGGTCTTCCTGATAGCCAAGGCTTCGCCACCGTCGCGACGATGCGCGCCGCAGTGCCACACCTGCCGATCATCGTGCTGACTGGTCTCGACGATCTGGAATTGGCGCTACACGCGGTGCGTGAGGGTGCGCAGGATTATCTCGTGAAAGGCACGGCGACGGTGGATACCCTGGAGCGAGCTATGTACTACGCCATCGAGCGCAAGAATCTTGAAGAGCAGCTCACGCAGTACTCTGAGCACCTTGAAGAGCTGGTGGAGCAAAAAACGGCTGAACTCAGGGGGGTGGAACGCTTGGCGGCTATCGGGCAAATGGCGGCAATGGTCGGGCACGATCTCCGCAGCCCGTTGCAGGCCATTCTTAACACTATTTACCTCGAGAGAAAACAGGTCGACTCGCTGGAAGGGAACCTCGCCCCTAGTGAGAGCCCTAAGGCGCAGCAGCTCCATGACGGTTTAAGCAAGATAGACGAACACGTTGCTTACATGAGCTCTATGGTAACCGATCTGCTCGACTTTGCTCGGACGCCGAACCCGAAAATCACGCGCACAAGCACAGAACAACTCGTCAACGATGCCCTTCGTGGCGTTGTAGCGCCCAAGAATGTTGTGATAGAGAAGAGGCTTGATCCTAGTCTGCCCGACCTCAATGTCGATCCGTTCCTTATGCAGCGCGCGCTGACAAACATTATTGGTAACGCGGTGCAAGCAATGCCAGACGGCGGCACCCTTACTATAACAACCAAGAAAGAAGGACAGAGCGCCTCCATAAGTGTGGCTGATACAGGAACGGGTATACCGCCGGAAAACATAAGTAAGCTCTTCGAGCCGCTGTTCACCACAAAATCACGAGGTGTGGGGCTCGGCTTAGCCATCGTGAAGTCCGTGATCGAAGCTCACGGCGGGACAATTACCGTTAAGAGTGAGGTCGGCCATGGTTCGAAGTTCTGCATCGTCCTACCGCTTCGCGGCTAAGGTCAGCAGATAGCGACGCCGATTGCACGAGGGCAACCCGTGGCAAGCCGCGTGTATCTAACGGGATAAGCAGGGGCCCCAGTTCGGTAATTTCGTTCTAACGACGTTGACAAAGCTCGCGAGTGGTTTTTGGGATATCTTCTTTGGATTCGAGAATCCTCGATCCTAGCCTGATTTCTTAGCTGAGTCCAAACAGTTCGAAGGTTCTTAGCGCGCGATCTTTGGACAAGACAAGATCACGCTGTACGCCTTCGAGGCAGAACTCGATCAGCTATTTAATTTCGTCGACAAGGACATACTCAGCTCTCGTTGAGGACCATCTATTAATTATCTAGATGTCAAGACCCTTACGACAAAAGACCAAATCGATGACATGGTGCACCGACCTAGAACCGCACCGGTTCATTGGATCGAAAAAAGAAGCTTCAATTCTTTGCATACTCGCACGAGCGAGCTCAGCGCGCGATGCAGCAACAAAACACAACGCATATGTACGCGTATAGAGAGATATATGCGACCTGCCTGAGCTGGTTCGGCCAAACTCTCTGATCAGGCAAATACAACGTAAGTCGCAGCGAGAATGCAAACGATAAACCTTTTGGAGACTATAACGCCCTCACTGAACATCGGTGGGATTCTTGATTATATAGCAGCAGGCAGGTGGTACCATCCAAAAGAATACCGTGCTTATTGTTGACGACGATCTGGCCATCCGCGAGAGCTCCAAAGCCATCGTAGAGAGCGCAGGCTACGCCGTCCAAACAGCAGAAACCGCGCGCGAAGCCATTCGCAAGGCAAAAAGTGACTGGTTTGACGTCGCCCTCTTAGACATAGACCTTCCAGACATGCAGGGCACCGAGCTGCTTAAGCAGCTCCAAGAGATCAAGCCGCGGATGATTAAGATCATGGTGACTGGGTCCGCGAGCTTAGAGAACGCCATTCAAAGTGTGAATTTGGACGCGAACGCCTACATTTTGAAGCCTTTCAATCCGGCCGATTTGTTACAGGTAATCGAGGAGAAGCTAAAAGAACAACGTGCCGCTGAGAGACTCGACGAGGATAAGGTGACGGACTTCATTGAAGAACGACTCCAAAAGCTAGAAACGTTGCATTCACTCGAACCAAGCGATAAGTGAATGTGAGCTCTAATAAAACCGGCCTTCTCAGCGTTAACGAACGGGTCACCATAAGGATTCCACGGAGCTAACACGATGGCAATCACCCGAGAACGTCTTGTTGCTTTGCTAACAGAGTACGGAATCGAAGACAAAACCATCCTTAACAACGCCGACATCAGCGTCGAACGTCTTATTTTCGAATTAAATCGCCACAAGATCACTGTGCCTGAACCTTTTTTCAAAGCGCTAGCGGATGCCCTACACCTCGTATTTATCCCAAAGGAGCAAATCCTAAGTAAGAGTTACCTGGCCCCCGGGTTGCCGTATACGGTAATGAAAGAGAATTTGATGTTTTTGCTAAAACTCTCACGCGAGGGGGCGGAGTTCGTCACGGCAAATCCACTCAATACCACTTTTTTTGCTAAGCTCGAAAATATTTTCAGAGTGCCTATTACGATACACGTGACATCAGCTGACGCTATTGAAGAGGCCATTGATCAAGGGTACACAGAGCTCCACGCCGACAGAGCGCTGGACGAATTACGAGAACGAGCACCCGATGAATCTGCATACCGTGTCCTGTACCCTTGGCAGCAATATGGCATCATCATCGTCTTAGTCGCCTTTCTCCTGTTGTTCGTAGGAAATTATCCAATCTCGCTTATTCTGCTTTTTGCCGTGATAAACGTCGCATATTTTGGGCTAAATCTGTTCAAGTTTTACGTGTCGTTCCTTGGATTCCAAGGCTCACGATCAGAGGTTACGATACCAACTGAAGACATTGAGAAGCTTGATGACGCTGCACTCCCCGTGTTCACCGTTTTTGTCCCCGTGTATCATGAACCAGAGATGCTCCCGCATTTAATCAGGAACCTAAATCGATTAGATTACCCTAAAGATAAACTCGATATTAAGATCTTGATGGAGGAAAAGGATGACGAAACGCTAGGTGCCGCCCGCAGATTGGGTCTATTTGGCGAGCCAGAGATGGTTATAGAATCCATGAGCTCCGACGAGTACCGAGAGTATCTCAAGCCATTTGAACCAATCATTGTTCCAGATGCTGACATTAAGACAAAACCCCGTGCCTGCAATTATGGCCTGCAAAGGGCGCGAGGCGAATTCTGTGTCATATTTGATGCTGAAGACGATCCCGATCCCGATCAATTAAAGAAAGCTGTGTTGGCCTTCTCTCACGTTGACCGTGATTGTGTGTGCCTGCAATCTCGCTTGAATTTCTATAATCCAAAGGATAACGTGCTCACGCGCTGGTTCACCCTAGAATACTCATATTGGTTTGATTTCTATCTTCACGGGATAGATCGAATCGGGGGGCCGATCCCGCTCGGAGGAACAAGCAACCATTTCAGAACTAAAGGGCTGCGCGACTTAGGCGGGTGGGATCCGTATAACGTCACAGAAGATGCCGATCTCGGCATACGGATCGCGCGAAAGAAGCTCAGAACGTCCATGTTAAACAGTTACACCTATGAAGAGGCGAACACAAAGTGGTGGAACTGGATCCGACAACGATCTCGCTGGATTAAGGGGTATATTCAGACATATCTCGTGCATATGCGCCATCCACGTGAGTTACGTGCCGACTTAGGATGGCGCAAATTTGCGCTCTTTCAACTCGTACTAGGTAATAGTATTTTTGTCGTGCTCATCAATCCTATACTATGGTTGACGACGGCTCTCGCAATCTTGATTCCGGGCATCTTTCCCACCTTATTATACTATCCACTCACGTACGTGTGTCTCTTCAACTTGATTATCGGTAATGCTTTCTTTATTATCACACAGGTAATTGCTACTGTGAAAGAACGGGAGTACTCGCTCATTCCATTTGCGCTGCTTGTCCCCATATATTGGGCTTTGATCAGCATAGCGGCTTGGAAAGGTGCTATACAACTCCTCACAAAACCATTTTTCTGGGAAAAGACGCAACACGGGATTAGCAAGTCGGGCCGGCAAGAACGTCAAACAGAAGAGGTGCGCGTTCCAGTGGATTGATTGTGTGTTGAAGTTGCAGCAGCACATGACTCGCTTAACCGTTTCTAGTAGCGATTGTTGACGTTGATAAGGAATAGAGATGTCGGATCTTTCGATGCGGCAGCTGCTCAAACGTGCGCTATACGGAATACACGCGTCATAGACGCGATCCTGCAGAACGTATCTCAACTGGTACAACTTTTAACGGTTCTTCGTCGGCCAGCTCCAGCGCCTTATTGAAGAGCTCGCGAGTCGTGACCAGTCCGTCATCCCAACTCCCAAGCTCATTGAGTTGTTCATAAGGTTGAGCGCACAGTTACAAGATGAGATTCTCACCCTTCTCATTACCTATGAAGCGGGATTAGAAGGGTAGGGGGCTTCTGGAAACCGTGCTAATTCCCTCAGTACACCAAACCACCCGATGCAAAACTCAAAAAGCGGAATGTGGCGAAAGAGCCTCAAGATTAAAGAGCCATCGTCGTGCCATTTGCTCTGAGGATGGCATCATGGTTAACGTGTTAGTGGTCTACCATTCGCGCAGCGGAAATACCAAAACGATGGCAGAAACAATAACCGACGCAGCGAAAGAAGGCCCCTAACGCGGGGCGCTCTTTTTTATTCGAGAAACCAGTTCTTTTGGCTTTTTTTCCTCAATTGTCTGCTCCACGACGCCAGCGCCGCGCTCATTTTCGTGAGCGCCGGCATGAACGAGCTTACCGGACCAATTGAATCGCACTTAGCCCGTCTGGCCAGCGCGTCTTTGAGGACCGATAAAAAGCGAGACGAGAAATCCGGCAAACAAAAAAACCGAGATGCCGTCGACGGCGTGCTGCATGGCGACGCTGATGGTCTCGCCAACGATCTGCGTCGTGGTGTTTTCTGCCGCCTTCACGGCCGGCACGTTCGTCGTTTTGAGCGTGTGCACCCAATCAGGGAGCTGCGCCTTGACGTCCTGCGCCGTCACCTGGTTAGGGTAGGCATTTTCGACGGCAGGGCCGAGCGCGGCGTAGATACTGACCAAGAGCAGCACGCCGATGATGGCCGTGCCTAACGAGTTTCCAAAGTTGGTTGTCGTATTCAAGACGCCAGACGCATCCGCCTGTTGCGCATCCGAGCCCGATGAGAGGATGAGATTGTTGAGCGGGCCGAGTGACAGCCCGAGCCCGACGCCGATCAATATGGTGCCGGGAAAGATGTCAACGATCTGAGTGTCCAGACTAAACACGCCCCGAAGTAGAATCGACCCGGAGAGGGCGATCAGAAATCCTAGGGGAACGAGGTAGCGCGGCGCTATGCGAGCCGAAAGCCGGCCGGACCCGAGCGAAAAGACGAGCACAGCGACCGTGAGCGGGACAAACGCGACGCCCGTCATAAAGGCGCTCAAACCGGCAACGGCCTGCAAAAAGACCGGAAGGATGAAGAGCGCCCCCGCAAGGCCGAGATGCAGGATGAGGTTCGCCGTGTTCCCCGCGCTGTACGTGCGCTTCCTAAAGAGCGAAATATCGGTGAGCGGGGCTTGTCCGTGACGGATCCGCCGTCGCTGCCACACCGCAAAGACGGCAAGCAGGAGGAGACCCACGCCGACGAGGATTGGCACTATGCCCCACGCACTCGGGCTGTTGAGCAGCAACGTCCCGGTCACGATGAGGAAGAAGCCTGCCGCCGAGAGCGCGAACCCCACGACGTCGAGGTCCCGCCAGCCGATGGTCGGCGGCGATTCGGTGAGTCGTCCCGAGCGTGCGAATATGCCGACGACGATGACTGCCTCAAGCCCGAAGCCGACGCGCCAGCTCAGAAACGTCGTGAGAAAGCCGCCTAAGAGAGGGCCAACGGTTGCTGCCACCGCGCCGATGGCCGCCCACAGGCCGAAGGCGAACGCGCGCTCATCGCCCTCGTACGCACCGGAGATGAGCGCCGCGGTCGCCGGCAACATGAGCGCCGCCCCGACCCCCTCCAGCAGT
>Ga0209745_1001725_pt1 | contig 12804 bp, 12 predicted proteins | sample BarGraNGADG00312_FD_184495 | JGI IMG/M metagenome (GOLD analysis project Ga0209745, IMG submission 184495) | Arctic peat soil microbial communities from Barrow, Alaska - Barrow Graham LP Ref core NGADG0004-312 (SPAdes) (version 2) | ecosystem: Environmental > Terrestrial > Soil > Wetlands > Peat... | reverse complement strand
GGCGCGGTGATCCGCCCGCCGACCATCTGGACGTAGCGGCCGGCGCAATCCGCCCGGCGGCGCGATCCGCCCAGCGGCCTCGCGAACCGCCGGCCGAGCAGCACGCGGACCGACCAGCCGCCCATCGGCGGCGCCTCCACCGCCCGCCCGGTCAGCCGCCCTCACGCGGGGAAGAAGCGCGGAAGCTGCGTGCGGTTGCCCTCCAGGAGCGCCGTGAGCAGCGCGTCGGCCGTCCGGAAATCCGGCACGAGCGGGTTCGCCAGGAGCGCCCGGAGGGCAACCTGTCGGTCGCCGGTGATTGCCGCCCGCACGGCGAGCTCCTCGTATCCACGGGCGTGCTCGACAAGGCCGCGCATCTCCGGGGCAAGCGGCGCGAGCGGCCCCGGGTGGGCGCCGTCGCGGTCGATCACGGCGGGGATCTCGACGACCGCCGTCTCCGGCAGGCCGGGAAGCGCGCCCCCGTTGCGGACGTCGACGACCTGGACGTCGCCGGCGCCGTCATGGAGTGACGCGATGAGCTGGGCCGCGGCCTCGCTGTAGTACGCGCCGCCCCGCTGCTCGAGAAGGGCGGGCTTCTCCGCGAGCGCCGGGTCGCGATAGAGCTCCAGCAGCTCGCGCTCGATCGCCATGACCGCCTCGGCGCGCGTCTCGCCGTCGCGCTGCTCCGCGACCACGTCGGCCGTCGCGTAGTAGTAGTGGAGGTAGTACGAGGGGATCGCGCCGAGCGCCCGGATCAGCTCGAGCGGCAGGCCGACCTCCTCCGCGACGAGGGCGCCGTCACGCTCGAGCAGCTCGGGCAGGCGATCGACGCCGTCGACCATGATCGCGCGCTCCCAGGTCAGGTGGTTGAGGCCGACATGCTCCAGCCCGACCCGCTCGGGATCGACGCCGAAGTGGCGCGCGAAGCGCCGCTGGAACCCGATCGCCACGTTGCACAGGCCCAGCGCGTGGTGCCCGTCGTCCAGCAGCGCCTGGGTCACGATCCCCACCGGGTTGGTGAAGTTGACCAGCCATGCCCCCGGGCTGGCCCGGCGCGCGGCCTCCTCGGCGATCTCCAGCACGACCGGCACCGTCCGCAGGGCCTTCGCGAACCCGCCCGGACCGGTCGTCTCCTGGCCCACGCAGCCGAATCGGGGTGGGATCGTCTCGTCGCGGAAGCGTGCCGCCTGGCCGCCCACCCGCAGCTGGATCACGACGAAGTCTGCGCCGTCGAGCGCGGCTGCCCGATCGGTCGTCGGCGTGAGGCGGCCCGTCCATCCGCGCCGGGCGAGGATCCGGCCGGCCAGCCCGGCCACGATCCCGAGCCGCTCCGCGTCGACGTCGAGGAGGACCAGCTCGTCGACCGGCAGCCGGACGGAGCGTGACGCGAAGCCTTCCACGAGCTCGGGGGTGTATGTGCTGCCACCCCCGACGACGGCGATCTTCACGCCCATGGCTGCACCAGCGGGACTCTCACCCGATCGCGCATGGCTGTACCTCCTCGATGGCTGCCGGCGGCGAGGCGGCCGGCGCATGGACGGCGACGGGGACGAAGCCGGGGTCAGCGCCGGTTTCGGCCGGGGACGGGGGGACGGCACCTCGGACGGCGCCGGCGACGACGATCGCCGCGACCGCGCTCACGGCGGCGGCAACGGCGAAGAGGCCGGGGATCGAGAGCCAGGACGCGATCACGCCCGCAGCGCCCGTGCCGATGATCGTGGCCAGGCCGGTCGTGGCGGAGAAGAGCCCCTGGGCCGTGCCGGCAAGGCCGGACGGCGCCCGGGCGGCAACGTAGCCCACCCCGCCGACGAAGGAGAGACCGAACGCCGCGCCCTCCAGGGGCGCGATCGCGACCAGCACGATGCCGCTCGGGGCCAGGGCCGCAAGCAGGCCGCGGACGGCGAACAGCGCGCCGCCCGTCACGAGGAGCCGCTCGGCCCCGAAGCGCGCGGAGAGGCGCGGGAACGTCCACATGATCGGGATCTCGACGAGAGCTCCCACCACCCAGGCCAGCCCCACGAGCGACGCTCCGCCACCGAGCGCGACCACCTGGATCGAGTAGAAGCCGTTCACCGCGTTCAGGGCCGCCCATACCATCAGGGTCCCGACGAGGAAGCGCCCCATCCGGGGCTGCCGGAGCAGCTGCCATGCGCCAATGCGCAGGCTGGCGTGCCGCTTCGCCGCGCGCCGGGGGACGCTGAACGCGATCAACGCGGTGAGGGCGAGGCCCGGGACGTAGACGAGGAAGAGCGCCCGCGTGCCGCCCCAGTCCAGGAGGGGTCCGCACGCCGCGGCCGAGACCACGAACGCGACCGACCCCCAGGCGCGCACGCGTCCGTAGCGCGCCCGGTCCGTCCCGAGCAGCTCGATCGTGCGGGCATCCAGGACCGGGCTGATCCCTGCCAGCCCGATGGAAAGGCCGACGACCGCGGCAGTGACGGCGACCGGGTCCCGGGCGAGCGCGAGGGCGAGACCGCCGGCGGTGGCGACGAGCGCGGCGGCCGGCAGGGTCAGGCGCGACCGGCCGAACGCGTCCGCGATGGCGCCCCAGGCCGGCGCCGCGACCAGCTGCGTGGCCGCGGAGAGGGCCGCCAGCAGGCCGATCGTGCCGAGGTCCAGGCCCAGCGCGCGGTAGTGGACCGGCAGGTACGGGAACGACGCCCCGACGGCCGCGAAGTAGACGATGTAGGTGCTGGCCGCGCGCCAGATCGGTGGCATTCGCTGCTCCGCCCTTGACAGCGCCCTGTCGCGCCGTGCAATGTGCTTATAACATTATGAGCGGCTCGTCGTCACGCCCGCTCGCCGTGGGGACAGGATGGCACGCTTTCACCTCGAATCCGGGCCGGTGCCGCTCCATCACCAGGTCTACCTGGACCTGCGCGAGGCCTTTGCGGCCGGCGAGTGGCAGACCGGCGACCGGCTGCCTGCCGAGCGAGACCTGGCCGGCCGCTACGGCTGCAGCCTGATCACGATTCGCCGGGCGCTCGACGAGCTCGCTCGGGAGGGCCGCCTCGTGCGATCTCCCGGCCGTGGAACCTTCCTCATCGATCCACCGATCGTGCGTGACATCGCGGCCCGTGCGGGCTTCGCGGACGAGATGCAGGCGCGCGGCCGAGTCCCATACGCGGTCGTCGTCGCTGCCGCCCAGGAGCCCGCGTCTCCGGCCGTGGCCGCCGCCCTGGAAATCCCTGTCGGGACCCCGGTCCACTCCCTGGAGCGAGTCCGTGGGGCGGACGGCGTGCCGCTGCTCCTCGAGCATGCCTACCTGCGGGTGGACCGGTTTCCCCGGCTGCTCGACGAGGACTACACCGTCCGGTCGCTCTACGACGTGCTGGAGCGCCGCTACGGCTGCGGGATCGTTCGGACCACCGAGACGATCGCCGCCTACATCCCCGACGCACGGGAGGCGCGCCTCCTGGGGCTGACGCCGCGCCGGGCATCACTCCGCCTCGAGGGCACGGCCTTCGCGCCTGCCGACGTTCCGGTGGAGTTCAGCCGGACGATCGTGTCAGGCGAGCGCGCGCGCTACTACATCGAGACTACCGGGGGCCGCTCGCGGTCGCTCGAGCCCGTCTCGATCGAATCGGGCGATCGACAGCCGGCAGGCGCCGGATCACGGACGCGATGAGGAGGAACGCGATGCGATCGAGGCGACTTCGGATCGGGGCAGCGATATCGATCCTCGGGATCGTGCTGTCGGCATGCGGCGGCAGCACGGCGAGCGGCACACCGGGCGCGTCGGCGGCCGCGAGCGCCCCTGCCGCCGCTCCGCCCTCGACGGGGGCGTCGACCGCGCCGAGCCCCGCCGCAAGCACCGCGGCGACGGTCCCGCCGGGCGGCCCCGTCACGATCCGCTGGTTCTGCTGCCTGGGCACGGGAGAGGACAAGACCCAGCAGCCCGTAGAGAAGCAGGTGGTCGCGGACTTCAACGCGACGCATCCCAACATCAAGCTCGAATTCGACCTGACCCCGTACACGGGCGCGCGCGACGCCCTCTCGACGCAGCTCGCGTCGGGGAACGGACCCGACATCGTCGGGCCGGTCGGCGTCGGCGGTACCGAGGCGTTCCACGGCCAGTGGCTCGACCTCGCGCCCTACATCGCCAAGTCCGGGTACGACCTGAGCCAGTTCAACCAGAGCGCGGTCGACTTCTTCAAGATGGACCCGACGGAGGGCCAGACGGGCCTGCCGTTCGCGATCTACCCCTCCGAGCTCTACTACCAGAAGGCGATGTTCGCGGAGGCCGGCCTCAACGAACCGCCGCACGCGTACGGGGACAAGTACACGATGCCCGACGGGTCGGTGGTCGACTGGAACTACGACACCGTGCGCAAGGTCGCCATGATCCTGACCGTCGACAAGAACGGCAAGGACGCCACCCAGGCTGGATTCGACCCGAAGCAGATCGTCCAGTACGGGTTCGAGCCGCAGCGCGACGACCTGCGCGGCATGGGCGCCTACTTCGGGGCCGGGCAGCTCGTCGGGGCCGACGGCAAGACTGTCCAGATCCCGCCCGCCTGGGCCGCCGGCTGGAAGTGGATCTACGACGGCATCTGGAAGGACCACTTCATCGAGACGAACGCCGTCTACCAGAGCCCGGAGTGGAACGGCGGCGGCTACACGTTCAACAGCGGCAAGGTCGCGATGCAGGAGAACTTCCTGTGGAACATCTGCTGCATCACGGATGCGGGCCGGGACTGGGACATCGCCGCGATCCCGTCGTTCAACGGGACAACGACGGCAGTCTTCAACGCCGACACGTTCCGCATCCTCAAGAGCACGAAACACCCTGACGAGGCGTTCCAGGTCCTCCAGTACCTGCTCGGCGATGCGTCGTCCAAGCTCCTGAACACCTACTCGGGCTTCCCCGCTCGAACGGCGGACCAGGCCGGGTTCTTCACCCAGCTCCAGCAGCAGAAGACCGACGCGGGCAAGCCGGTCTACCCGATCCACGTCGACTGGAAGGTCGCGACCGACGGGATCCAGTACGCGGACAACCCGAACTTCGAGGCGTACATGCCCGCGTACAACCAGTCGCTCGACGCGTTCACCAAGTACCTGACCCGCTGGACGTCCACGTCCGGGCTCAACATGGACCAGGAGATCGCGACCCTCCAGAAGGACCTCCAGGCGATCTGGGACAAGTCGAAGTAGCCGGTACGCAACCGTGAAGCCGGCCGGGGCCCGAGGATCGGGCGACGGCCGGCTCCAGGACCCAGGAGCACCGATGCCCGCCCTCCCGGTCCCTCGCCCGCGCCGGATGTCCCCGCTGGCCCGGCGTGAGGCCCGCTGGGGCCTGCTCTTCCTCTCGCCGTGGGTGGTCGGCTTCGTCGCGTTCATCGCGGTCCCGATGATCGCCACGCTCGTCTTCACGTTCACGAACCTGAAGCTGACCCAGACCGATCCCCTCCGGTTCGTCGGCCTCGACAACTACGCGAAGCTGATCTCCGATCCGCAGACGTGGGATTCGCTGCGGATCACGCTCACGTTCGCCGCCCTCCAGCTCCCGATCGCCGTCCTCGTGCCGTTCGCGGTCGCGCTGATGCTGAACAGCCGGAGCCTGCGCGGGTCCGACCTGTTCCGGGTCCTGTGGTTCCTGCCCTATGTCGTCCCGTTCGTCGCCGGCGTCCTGATCTGGCAGTCGATGCTGAACCCCGACAGCGGGTGGCTGGACCAGCTCCTCGAGGCGGTCGGTGTCACGAACCCGCCGAACTGGCTGAACGACCCCGGCTTCATCTTCCCCGGCCTCCTCTTCATCGGCATCTGGGGGATCGGGGGCGGGATCATCGTGAACCTCGCCGGCCTGAAGGGGATCCCGTCCGAGCTCTACGACGCGGCCGCCATCGACGGCGCCGGGTGGCTCGGCAGCCTCCGACACGTGACGATCCCGCTGATGTCGCCGGTCTTCCTGTACGTGATCGTGCTCGGAATCGTGGACGTGCTCCAGTACTTCCTCGTGCCGCTCGTCCTGAACAACGGCACCGGCGAGCCCGGCGGACAGACGCTCTTCTATAACCTCCAGATCTACAAGACCTTCTTCACCTACCAGGACATGTCCTACGGGGCAACCCTCGCCTGGCTGCTCTTCGCAGTCACGCTGGTCATCTCCCTGGTCGTGTTCAGGGCCTCGCGACGGTGGGTCTACTACGCGGCGGAGCGCTAGGGGATCGTGGTGCGCCTCGACCAACCCACTGCGACGCCCGCCCGCGCGGAGCCGGCTCCGTCGGGATCGCGGCTCCCGCGGCGCCCGAGGCTCCGCCGGAGGACCGCGGCAAACGCCGGGCGGTCGTTCACCCTGACGTTCATCGGGGTCGTGCTGCTCGCGGCGTTCCTGTCACCGCTGGCCCGATCGGTCCTCGTCTCGATCAAGTCCCCGGACCAGGTGTCGCAGGCGAGCTCGCCGGTCTGGCCGGCGGACCCGAAGGTGATCGACTACCAGGGACAGTCGCTGACCGTGTACGCGGTGCCTCTCGACGGCGGGGAGCGCGACCTCGCGCTGCTGACGAAGGGGCGCGCCTCCAGCACATTCGTGGACCCGCAGGACCTCGCCGCTCCGCCGATCACGTGGGTGGGATCCTGGCGGTCGCTCACGCCCGTGTGGACGTTCGCGCCCCAGCTCTCGAACTACACGGACGTCTGGGACCAGGTCAACTTCCCGCGCCTCCTGCTCAACACGATCCTGATCGCCCTGATCAGCATGCTCGGCGTCCTCGTCTCGTGCACCCTCGTGGCCTACGCGTTCGCGAGGTTCCGGTTCCCCGGTCGGAACCTCGTGTTCATGCTCGTGATCGCCACGATCTTCCTGCCGTCGGCCGTCACCCTGATCCCGACGTACACGATCTTTGTCAAGATCGGCTGGGTGGGGACCTGGCTGCCGCTCCTGGTGCCGGCGTTCTTCGCCAACGCGTACGACGTCTTCCTTCTCCGCCAGTACCTGATGACGATCCCGCGCGAGATGGACGAGGCGGCGGCGATCGACGGGGCCGGCCCGTTCCGGACGCTCGTCTCGGTGATCCTGCCCCAGGCGTGGCCGGTCATCATCGCGGTCGGCATCTTCCACTTCGTCTACTCGTGGAACGACTTCCTCCTGCCGACGATCTACCTGGTCGGGCACGAGGACCTCGTCCCGCTCTCGGTCGGTCTCGCCCACCTGAGCGGGCTGCACAACGCGCAGAACCCGGGCATGATCCAGGCTGGCACGATGCTGACGATCCTGATCCCGATCGCGTTCTTCCTGCTCTTCCAGCGGATGTTCGTGCGGGGGATCGTGATCACCGGGGTCGAGAAGTAGGTGGAGGCCGGAGCCGCACTGAGGATCGGGTCACGGGCGGGCCGGATCGCGCTGACGATCGATGTGGAGCATCCGGATCGGCCCGGATCGCGGCCGGGCGCCACGGAGCGGTTGCTCGACCTCCTCGGACGCGCGGGCGTGCGTGCCACCTTCTTCGTCCAGGGGCGCTGGGCCGAGGCCTTCCCGGCGACCGCCCGGCGGATCGCGACCGAGGGCCACCTGGTCGGCAGCCACTCCTTCTACCACGCGAGGCTGACGCTCCTCTCCGACGAGGGCGTCGCCGCGGACATCAGCCGGGCGGACGCGGTGGTCCGGGAGGCGACCGGCGTGGATCCGCGCCCGTGGTTCCGGTGCCCGTTCGGCGACGGCAGCGACGACCCCCGCGTGCTGGGCGTGATCGGGCGACTCGGCTACGTCCACGTCGGCTGGGATGTCGACTCGGTCGACTGGGACACGGATCGGACAGCCACCCAGGTCGCGGCAACGATCCGGACCGAGGCATCCGCGCGGCCGACTTCGGTCGTCCTCCTCCACGGGTGGCCGCCTGCCACGCTGCGGGCGGTGGCATCCACGATCCGGGTCTTCGGGCGCGAGCGAGCGGCGTTCGTGACGATCGACGAGCTCGCGGCCGCCGAGCGGCCGGCCGGGATGCCGGCCGAAGCCACCTCGCTCGCGTGATGCGCCCCGAGCTCACCGGGACCCGGACCGCCGTCGGTCGGGCGGCCGTGCTCGCCGTCGACGTCGGCAACCGAAAGACGGACCTCGCGCTCGTTGCGGCCGACGGCGCGCTCATCGCCGCCCTGCGCGGGCCCACTGCGTCGCACCAGGCGGTGGGCCTCGATCGAGGGCTGGATCGGCTCGTCGACCTGGCACTGGCAGCCGCCCGGGCTGGCGAGATGGCGGCCGACGCCCGACCGCTCTCGGCCGCTGCCAACGAGGCTCGCCGCGCTCTCGTCGCCCCGATCGCTGAGGTAGGCTCATTCTGCCTGGCCGGGGCGGACACCCCACGGGACATCGGGCGGCTGACGCGTGCCATCGCACTTCGCGGGCTGGCCGCCGACATCGCGGTTCGGAACGACACGGATGGGGCGTTGCGGGCAGGGTCAGCTGCCGGGTGGGGCGTGGTGCTGGTGTGCGGCGAGGGCTTCAACTGCCTCGGCGTCCACCCGGACGGGCGGACCATTCGCCTCCCAGCTCTCGGGGAGATCTCGGGTGACTGGGGTGGCGGGCACGACCTGGGGAAGGCCGCGCTGGCGGCGGCCCTGCGCGGGCGCGATGGTCGGGGCCCGCGGACCGGGCTCGAGGTGGCGGTCCCGGCGCACTTCGGGCTGCGCCGGCCGTTGGACGTGACCTACGCGATCTACGGGGGCCGCCTGGCGGAGCGGCGGCTGGGCGAGCTGGCTCCCGTCGTGTTCGCGATCGCGCGGGCGGGCGACGCCGAGGCTCGAAGGATCGCGGACCGCCTGGCCGACGAGCTGGCGGGCGCGGCCGTGGCCACGATCCGCCGCCTTCGGCTCGTGCGCGCCGCCGTGCCCGTCATCCTCTCGGGGGGCGTGTTCCGGACCGACGATCACGACTTCCATGCGCGGTTGCACGAGCGGATCCGCGCCGGGGTGCCCCGGGCAGAGGTCGCGCGTCTCGGCGTCCCGCCCGTCGTCGGCGCCGCGCTGCTCGGGCTCGACCGGCTGGCTGCGCCGCCGTCGGCGGGCCATCGGCTGCGGACGGAGCTGACCGACGCGCGCATCGCCCCGAGCGCCTGACCAGGTCGCACGGACGGCAACCCCAAGCGGCGCTGGCGTTCCCGCTCAGAACATCGTGCTGCACCAGGGTGCCCGCGCGGCCGCGAACATCTCGTCGGCGCGGAGGAGCGCCCCGGCGGTGTTCTCGACGACGCGCCCGACCCGCGCGAGCTCCGAGAACCGGAACGTGCCGAGATACGTCGCGCCGAGGTCGGCCGCATCGAGCGTGACGTCCGGCTCGGCGGTCGAGGGCTCGACGCTTCCACGCCCATCGTCTGCGACGTCGAGGCGCCAGCGACCGGCATTCCACGGGCAGAAGCTGTCCCGGACCTCGAGCACGAGCGCGCCCGCGCGCCCATACGTGCGCGCCGCCAGCGCGGCCGAGACGTCCACGACCCGGAGCCAGATCGCGTCGCCGACCGTGAAGCCCAGCCGGCGCGGGTCCGCGAGCAGCAGCTGGAGCGGATGCGGGACGGGGCCGCGGACGGCGCGAACCAGCCGGACCAGGTCCACCTCGAAGAGCCACCTCCAGAGGTCGCGGTTCGCCCGCGGCGTCGTCGCGAGCACCTCCAACGCGACGAGCCGGCCATTCGGGCCCCGGTCGTCCCAATCGGGCTTGACGCGGTAGATGGCGGTCCCTTCCACCTGCTCGTCCGCCTCGTAGACGGCAAGGAACTTCATGCCGTTCGCGCCGCGCATGTGATCGGTGTCGTGGAGCGCGATCCAGCGCCACCAGGTCTCGCTGCGACCCACCATCCCCGGCGTCTCGACCCTCACCCGGTCATAGAGCGGGGGGAAGATCCCCATCGCCGTCTCGAGGTCGACGAGGCGGACGGTTCCCTCGACGGGAGCCGGCCGCGCGAAGGCGGCGCCTCCCCGCTCGATCTCGAAGGTCCCGCTGAGCGTGGCCAGGCCGTACCCGAATCGCTGGTAGATCGCGCCCTCGGAGGCCCACAGGATCGCGATGGGTTCGCCTCGCGCCCGGACGTCGTCGAGCTGGTGGCGCATCATCGAGCGGAGGATCCCGCGCCGTCGATGGGACGGGCTGACCCCGACCAGCGTCACGCCCGCCGCGGCCGTCTCGCCGCCCGGCACGCTCAGGCGAAACGTCAGGGCGCCCGCCGTCGCGATGGGCTCGGTGCCGTCGAACGCCGCGATGATCCGGTCCGGCTCCCAGGTGCGGCGTTCCTCGTCACCCGGATCAGGCATGTCCGCGAAGGCGCGGTTGAGCGGGGCGACGAACGCCTCCACCGTCTCGAGGGTCGCCGTCTGGATGGGATACCGGTCCGCCGTCTCCGGCGTGTCCGTCATGCGTCGAACCTCCCGTGCCCGATCGTTGCCACCATCGCCGACACTGCCTCGATCTGGCCCGGCGAGACGCGACAGCATCCGCCCACGATCGTCGCGCCCGCCTCGATCCAGCGGCGCGCGGCGGGCCCATCGACCGTGGGGCCGGCAGCCCCGATCCATGTCTTCGCGTCCGGGTCCCAGCCCTCCCCGCTGTTCGGGTAGACGATCAGCGGCTTCGCTGTCGCGCTCCGGGCGCGGGCGAGCAGCTCGTCGACGAACTCCGGCCCGGTGCAGTTCACTCCGACCGCGAGCACCCGCGACGACTGCTCGGCCAGCGCGAACGCCTCCTCCACGGTCGCGCCGCTCCGGAGCCGGGCGCCGTCGGCGCACGAGAAGCTCAGCCAGCCTCGTGCCCCCGGCGTTGCCTCGAGCAGCTCGACGAGCGCGATCCCCTCCTCGAGCTCCGGGATCGTCTCGCAGGCGAGCAGGTCCGCCTCCGTCTCGGTCAGGACCTCGAGCCGTTCGCGATGGAAGTCGCGGAGCTGGGCGACGCTGCGCCCGTAGCGCCCGGTGTACTCGCCGCCATTCGCCAGGAAGGCGCCGTACGGCCCGATCGACGCCGCCACGAGCAGCGGGAGGAGGTCGGCGGGTGGGCGCTCGGCCTGCCAGGCTGCCCGCGCCTCGGACGCGAGCGCAACGCTCCGCCGGAGGAGGCCGATCGCGCCCGCATGGTCGATCCCGCGCGCGGCGAAGCCCTCGAACGTGGCCTGGTAGCTGGCGGTCGTCGCGACCGCGGCGCCCGCCCGGTAGAAGGCGAGATGGGCACGCACGATCTCGCCCGGGTTCTCGAGCAGCAGCCGGGCCGACCAGAGCGCGTCGGCCAGGCTGTTCCCCTGGGCCTCGAGCTGGGTCGCGAGTCCCCCGTCGAGGATCACGATGCCGCGCAGCGCGAGGATCGGCGCGAACGGGTCGTCGGCGCGCGCGCCCGGGACGGACGGCCCCGCGCTGACGTGGGCGCCGTGCATTCAGCCGGCGCCGCCGATGTCCAGCTGGTAGGCCTCCCAGACCAGGTCCGCGCCGTGCTGGCGATGGCGGATCAGGCGGCCCATGAGCCGCTGGAGGTCGTCGCGCAGGGCGTTCAGGTCGGTGGCCTCCGGGAATGGCGTGTCGAAGCGTGCGACCGCGTCGACGATGGCGCTCGTCAGCGGTGGGTGCTCCTCGCGGAGCCGGCGAGCCTTGCCGTGCACGTGGGGCGCGATCTCCTCCATCTCGTCGTACAGGCCGCCGGTCGCTTCGGTCTCGGCAACGTGCTCGGCGAAGGCTTCGCGCAGACCGAGGAGGCGTGCCCCCACGCCCAGGCGCCAGCGCTCGGGATCGTGAACGGAGGACGCGACCGCGTCCTCGAGGGCCACGAGCGCGTCGCGCAGCTCGCGCCGCCGCCGGGCCGCCGCCTCAAGGGCCTGGGTTGCCTGCTGCTCCTGGTTCACGGGATCGCCTCCGGGTCGCGGACTGTCGCCCGTCCATGGTAGGCCGGGTCACGGTTCGCGGCGCGGTCGGACCGCGATCGGCCCGATCACCTCGCGCCAGGCCCGCGTGAGGGCCCGGAACTCGCCGGCGGGAATCCGCTCGACCGCGACGACGGCGGCCGCGGTCTCGGCGGCGCACTCGGCTGCCAGGCGCCGCAGCGCGGGGTCGGGAAGCTCGACCAGCGCCGCCAGGGCGGCGTCCCGCGCCCCGGTTGCGGCCGCGAGGGCGACCACGTCGCGCTCGTTCGCGAATGCCCGGTCGCGGGCCCGTCGCGCCGCGGCCGGGGCCCTGCGGGCGCGCGGGTCGTATTCCAGGGCAATGCGCCGGGCCGCCTCGAGCCGTGCCGCCTCGTCGGGCCCCAGCGACCCGGCCCGCGCCACGATCGACGCGACGATCTCGGCGCGGGGCCCGTAGGCGCCCGTCGCGCAGATCTCGACGACGCGTCGATGTCGTCGCCTCCCGTCCAGGACATGGAACGCGGCCAGGATCCCGAACCCGCCGAGCAGCGCGACCCAGAGGATCAGCTCGGAGGCGAGGTCACGTGCCTGGGCGGCGGTCATGCGTGGATTGTGGGGGACGCGGTCCAGAGGTCCCGGCGGCCCCGGCTGGAGTCGGGCGGCAGGTCGTCGTCGGATCGCCGCCCGGTGTTCGCCGCGTCAGCGCCGCCCGGCTGCGTCGAAGCGCTCGGACTCGTTCGTGAGCCGGGCCAGCTCGTCGGGCGCCAGGGCCAGGTCGGCGGCCGCGACGTTCTGCTCCAGCTGCTCCAGCGTCCGGGCCCCGGGGATCGCGGCCGTGTTCGGATGGGCGATGACCCACGCGAGGGCCACCTGCGCAGGGGTGGCGCCGTGGGCCGCCGCGATCTCGCGGACGGCCGCCAGGAGCGGTCGAGCGCGGCGAAGCGCAGCATCGCGGAAGAGCGGGTTCATGCGCCGCGTGCCGACGCGGCGCTGCGCCGGATCGTCGGCGGCCAGGAACCCC
>Ga0209745_1001724_pt1 | contig 12809 bp, 9 predicted proteins | sample BarGraNGADG00312_FD_184495 | JGI IMG/M metagenome (GOLD analysis project Ga0209745, IMG submission 184495) | Arctic peat soil microbial communities from Barrow, Alaska - Barrow Graham LP Ref core NGADG0004-312 (SPAdes) (version 2) | ecosystem: Environmental > Terrestrial > Soil > Wetlands > Peat ... | reverse complement strand
CTTCCTTTCAAGTTCTTCCTGTTCCAGTCTTTTTCTTTCAGCCTCAGCCTGCTCCCTTATTTTTCTGTCGGCTACGATCTTTTCAAGTCTCTTTTTTTCAGCTTCCGGATCGACCTTCTTGACTTCAGGAGCCTCCTCATTATTCTGTGTGAGCAGAGCTTCTTCCTTCTGGGTCTTTGTTGCGGTAGCAGGTGGCGGGACAGATGCCTCTTCCTGGACAGCGGGAGGAGATGGTTCAATCATTCCAATCCCTGTCTCATCCGTTCCGAAATTTACCATTATACCTTTTTCAAATTCGGGTGGTTTAGGTGGAGTAAAAGCTACAACGATCAGCAGTATCAATAAAACGCCATGTATTATTAATGTGCCGATTATTCCTTTCTTCTTTTCAGAAGGAATTTGTCTCAGATCGTTATTTGGGCGAGGTTGCAATTATCAATTTATAATTATTAGCCTGTGCAATATTCAGAACAGCTACAACAGTTTCGAAAGGTACATTTTTATCTGCATGCAGCGAAATATATGTTTCAGGATTAGCTCCAAGCTTCTGCTTCAGGATGCTCTCAAGTGTTTCAATGGTGACTGGCTGCTGTTCAACATAATATTTTTTGTCAGCTGTAATTGAAATAGTAGTCTGGGGTTTAGCCGAGGTCTGTGTGCTTCCTTTTGGAAGAAGCAATTTAACGGCAGTTGGATTAACCAGCGTCGATGTCAGCATGAAAAAGATGAGAAGGTTAAATACAACATCTGTCATACCAACTGAGCTGAAGTTCACACTTATCTTATTTCTCTGTGAAATTGCCATTTTAATGTCCTGTTTTTAAAGGTTCATTTAAGATATCCAGAAATTCAGTATTTGTGGCCTCAAGGTTAAAAACCACTCTTTCTACCCTGACAACCAGAATATTATAGGCAAAATACCCGAGAATACCGACAATAAGACCGGCAACAGTAGTAATAAGCGCAGTGTATATACCATCGGAAAGCAATGATACTTCAATGTTATTTCCAGCTTGCGACATGGCGTAAAATGATTGTACCATCCCGATTACTGTTCCAAGAAAACCAAGCATCGGTTCAGCGCCTGTGATAGTGGCAAGTGTCGGGAATCCCCTTTCCAGCTTTGAAATCTCAAGCTTACCTATATTTTCAATAGCTGTACTTATATCCTGCAGGGGCCTTCCCAACCTGCTCATCCCTTTTTCAATCATGCGCGCCGACGGACTGTCAGTCGATTTACACAGGGCCATTGCAGCATCTATCTTACCGTCATGTATATAATCTTTGATTCTGTTCATGAAATTGGTATCCTCTCTGGTGGCTTTTCTGATCACAAAATACCTTTCAATAAATATATAAGCTGCTACCAGCGACAAAATAATGATAGGAATCATTACCCATCCTCCCTTGATTGCGAAATCCAGGAGGGTAAGTTTCGGCGCGATTGGTGTTTGAACTGCTGCGGGTAAGTCCTGCATAAAGAATTGTAGAAATCCCATAATTCCCCCTTTTGTTAATTAATTATAAAACAAGCAATTATCTTCTTTGTATTTATTTTTTCACGTGCGAAGATATTAAAAAACGGAAAAATGGCATGTTCTATTATTGTGTGTTAATAACATTGTGACATTATTTATTAACTCTTATTCTTTGACAGTTATTTCGTCCTCTTTCTTTATTTCAGAATTACCTTTTTTCTTTAAAAGATCAGAGAATTTATTGAAATCCTGTTTAAAGGTGAGCCCTACTCCCTGAGTGTAGGGTGCCCCTTTCCCGGTATAGGGATTATTGTATCTGTTGAATACTTTAAACCTTATTTTCTCTGAAAGTTTATATTCAAGATCAAAATCGCCGATCAACGGTATATCTTGTGATTGAGTTCCACTGACATCAAAGTTTCCGTTTATTGTTACCTTATCATTCAGCAGCTGGGTTGAAAGAGCCACCTGTAGTTCCTGGGAATTAATATCTTTAGTTGCAGGCGTATACAGGAATCCAACATCAAAATCATTGCTTATCTTTGATAACCAGTTGCTAACCTGGTTTGCAAGCATCTCTGTCGTTGTAACAGTCATCGCTGATGTGCCGGCGGAAGAAGCTCCTGATGATGCACGATATGAAGGATCTGCGTAGAAACTGTTCATCACCAGCAGATAAAGAAACTGCTTGCTTAATTCCTCTTCAGTTGTAATTGCATTTCTCAGATACGTTCTTGTTTCCTCATCAGCATTCGGCAGATAAATATTAAATCCCACGACAGGATTAAAAAGATTGCCTGATAAAATCAGCTGAGGTTCAACAGGGATTCTTGCATTATATTTTTCATCCTGGAGTATTGGAAATAGAATGGGATAAAGCGATGTCTTGATGTTCCCGTATTTTGCGGTCAGATCTATTTCAGCATTCTCGACATCACCGTTAAATGTTATTTTACCCCCATCCTTGACATCAAACCTCTTGTTAAGAATATTCTTAAGTGTAAACAGGTAATCGCCCTCTTCGATCACATAGTCGCCATAAATTTTGAATTCACCTTTTTTGTTCAGGCTTATATTGAGTTTTCCTGAGCCCCTTCCCTTTATGACATCACCCGCCTTCGGATCGATAAGAAGCTGAACCTCAGCATCCGGAGTAACATCAAGGTCGAAATTCAGCTCTAGTACCGAACCTGAAAGTTTAACCAAAGCAACCGGGACTTTCTTTTCTCCTTCAATCCGGACAGTATCATGATTCACAAATGTCACAAAAGAGGATTGAGAAACAGACAGGCTGGAACTTAGCGGGATATAAAACTTTGTACCCTTTCCGGTCCTGGCAGAAATGTCGAATGAAAGTGAATTTGGTGCGCTTTTAATCGTTGCTACGCCAGAAGCATATGCAGTACCGTAAAAAAGTTCATTATCCTTCTGCTGGGTGTTAAGTACCAGACAGGCATTCTTGTCCATGTTGACAATAAGGTCAACGGCGTAATCCTTAAAGTATTTGTGATATACAGAACCTGAAAGTACAGCATTGTTTCCCTTCTCATCAGTCACCTTAATGTTTTTGAACTTTATTCCGGTTTTATCAAATCTTATTGAATCGTTGATCGTGTATCTTGTCTGCAGATAGTCAATTTTCATCGATGCATTCTCAGCCATCAAAGCCCCTTTAAGAACCAGTTCACCTGGTGCCCCTGTAAGGTTAACTTTTCCTGAGACACTCCCTTTTATACCTGACGCAAAAAAACTCAGCAATGGATTAAGTGCATCAACAGGTAGATTCGACGCTACTCCGTTAAGGTTGAACTTTTTTATTGCGGGGTCATAGATACCCTTTATATCAATGTTCCTTTTACCATTCAGATTATTGCTTGCATTTATATCAGCGACTTTGCTGGAGGAGTTCCACTGAGATAAAACTGAAACATCTCCGTAATCTCCGCTCAGAATTGAAAAACCCTTGACCCTTATGTTGCTTTGGATCAATGGATTTTTTAAGGCGCTGGAAATTAGTATATTACCATTGATGGTCCCTTTAAGATTAAACGGAATTTGAGTGCTGTTTCCTTCAGCAGCCGGATTTACCGTATTGCTTAAAGGGCTCAGATCAATTCCTTTAAATGTAAGACTCAGGGTGTCGTTTTTATTGCCGGATACAGCTCCATCAATAATATAGGAGTTTTGCCCGCTGGCCACAATAAACCTGTCAATACGTGTTGCGTTTGAATCAATCCTGACTGTCGAATGACTGATTTTCCATTGATTATTCCGTATAAAAACATCAGAAGAGTCAATTTCAATTTTTAGATAAGAACCTACCTTTCCGTCTTCCCTTGAAAGATATGATCCCCTCGAAATAAAAGTTCCCTTACTAAGGATATTGTCCTTATTATCCCAGTCGAAGCTGAAAATAAAATTATCAGGTACGGCATCGAATCCGGCTTTAAACCCCTTCAAGTCCGACCGCCCCAGGATTGAGAGGGATGAACTTTTCAGATCGGCGGTGAACTTTGTCCCGCTGTAGTTAGCGTTGAGAGCAAGATTGCTGAAAATGTTTTTTCGGTAATTTAAACTCTTTGCAGTAGCATTAATATTTATAACGCTATCCTTATAGAACGATCCGTTTAAGGAGCTTTTTTCGGCAAGAAGAATTCCTGTTTTGAAAAAGTTGTTTATTTTATCGGTGTTCTTGAAACTGAGATTAAAAGTGAATTCGTTTTTTGACTTATTTTTTACTATCGGAGCTTTGAACTTCGAAGGCATAAGTGAAGCAAGAGCTTTTTTCAGGACATTCCCAATCTCACCAAATTCATAATAACCCCGGAGATCAGCATCTACAAAATCGGTCCTCAGGGATATGGCCGGCTTATTATTTTCATTAAATGCCTTTAACGTAAAATCATATAATTCAAGTTTGTTGTTGTGTTTTATGATTGTGGAATTAAGAAGTTTTATTTCACCGAAAAGGTTGTCAATATTATTCCCTCTGAAATTAGCGGTAGCCAGCATTGACAGACGTGAAGTCGTATCGGATTTGTCAAAATTCAGCTTGTTCAGATTTGACTCGGCAAGGTTCAGAGTAAAATCAAATTCAGGGAGTTCATTGCTGAAATCCAGCATCCCCAGCATATCCATTTTAATATTGCTGTCTGAGATTTTTATACTGCCATCCCATGTTTTTTCCGTGAAGATACCGTTCAGTACCACGTTCCTGTATACATAACTATTAACCTCAATGCTATCAATTGTGCCGGTGAGGTTACCTGATATTTTTTTCGAAGAAGTAGCAAACCCATCCACATTGGTTTCCATACTAAGCTTACCCAGAATATCGCTCTTGTCAGTAAGCAGTCCAAGATCAACGTTGCTCCCTTTGACCAGCCCTTTGATCCTGAATGTGTTATTCTCTTCCGGACGAAGTGAGATGTCTGTACTTAGAGTGCCGGCTTCTGTGCTGATCTTTCCATAAGTAACAAAATCGGTCGTAAAACCGGTAAAGCTTCCATTAAATGAAAGATTTCCCAGTTTATAAAGTACTTCGGGTATTTTAAGGTACGTCCTATCAGGCCTTTTTATTTTCTCAAAGTCTTTGGCGTTGGTTTTAAGACTGTTAACTCCAACATAAATAAATGTATCCTTGAATTTCGGAAGCCCTGAGAGATCGAAATCACAATTAAGATAAGTGTTATCCCTATAAGAAGCCCTTATATTCCGGCCTTTCAATTCAGCAATGGTGCCTGAAATTCTTCCCGACAACTCTGCTGATTCATTCAGTCCGGCAGCCGATGGCAGAAAAAATTTCAGATCGGCACTGCTAATTAGCGACTTTTGAAGCTCAATGTCAAGCCTTACGTCATCAGTGAAGCTTTTATATGAACCAGAGGAATCAGCAGCCACAATTATGTGATCAGCGTTAATTATTGAACTGTCGAGGTACAGAAAGAGGTCCCTGAAAATAATATCGTTATCAGCGAGAAAGACTTTGCTGTTCAAGCTTCTGACAAGGAAGCCGCTTGATTCGGAGAATCTCAGCTCGTTAATCCTGAAATTCGTTGAATCATTCAGCACCCTTATATCCTCAATATCGCCGTTGATACCCGATAGAAGCAGGTTATTAAAGTCAATCATTATTTTCGCTTTGGGACCGGTTTTATTCAGCATTTTGAATCTACCATCCTTTATAGAGATCTGATTGACCGAGAATTTATTGTCACTCTTCTTTGTCGTATCTTCTGACGACCTCAGCAATTCGAGATACCATTGCAGATTCATCCTGCCTGAAGTGTCAGTTATCAGGGCTATTGATGGCTCAACCAGTTCAATATGGCCGAGTTTTACGATTTTACCACTAAAATCAAGTCTGCTTATTCCTGCTGAAATCTTTTTCGAATAGATCAGGGTATCATTGTTCTGATCCTTGATAAGCAGGTCATTTATCATTATTTTATTAAAGAAGGTATATTCGATTCTGCTCACTGTCATTGTAGATTGGATCATTTCAGAGAAATGGCTCATGATCCTCTTTATCATGAAGGTCTGGACCTCGGGGATGCGCAGAATTAATGATCCAAATGTCGGTACCAGCAAAATGATACCAACCAGGATCATAAGATACTTAAACGATTTTTTAATACTTTTGAGCATTAAAAACTGGTTGAATATTCATATCTCAAAATAACCTAAAATATACGGAAAATCAAAGACCCCATGGGAGTCACAATATTAGCCATAGAATCATCCTGTGATGATACATCCGCAGCTGTAGTAAGGGATGGATATATTCTGTCAAATCTTATTGCGGGCCAGGATATACACATGTCATATGGCGGCGTTGTTCCCGAGCTGGCGTCCAGAGCTCATCAGGCAAATATTGTGCCAGTGGCTGATCAGGCATTGAAGAAAGCAGGAGTACGGGTTGATGAAATAGATGCAGTGGCCTTTACACAGGGACCGGGGTTACTTGGATCGCTTCTGGTGGGGACATCATTTGCAAAGGGTTTTGCACTTGCCTGCAATATACCATTGATAGAAGTAAACCATCTTCATGCACATATCCTGGCACATTTTATTCTTGAAAAAGATAAAGAAAACCGGGTGCCTGCATTCCCCTTTCTGTGCCTGCTTGTTTCGGGAGGTCACACCAGAATAATAGTGTTACGGAGCCACTTTGAAATGGAAATCCTTGGCAATACGATTGATGATGCTGCCGGTGAAGCTTTTGACAAATGCGGAAAACTTATGGATTTTACTTATCCGGCCGGTCCGATGATTGATAAGCTTGCATCAGAAGGGAACAAAAAAGCATTCACTTTCTCAAAACCATCGGTTAAGGGCTTGGATTTCAGCTTCAGCGGCCTAAAGACAAGCTTCCTTTATTTTTTGCGCGACAGGCTGAAGGAGGACCCGGAATTCATAGCAAAAAACAAAGCTGACCTGTGTGCTTCCCTTCAGGATACTATAATAAGCATACTTATTACCAAACTTGTCAAAGCTTCACAGCAAACAGGAATAAAGGAAGTGGGTATAGCTGGAGGTGTATCAGCAAATTCCGGTTTGAGAAACGGACTATCCGGGGAAGGGGAAAAGAGAGGATGGAACCTTTTTCTTCCACCATTAATATATACAACTGACAATGCCGCCATGATCGGGATCACCGGATATTATAAATACCTCAGGGGCGAGTTTTCAGGTCAGGATGTTGCTCCTCTGGCCAGATTCTGATCTTCAGTCACTTGAACGGGGAAAATCAACCTAATCCGGTTATTTTAAAGGTTACATTATAAAGAACAGCCTACAATATGGCGCTAATGTTCCCGTTAATTCATCATTGCTTTAAGATATTCATCAGATGAATGAATTGAGAATACCAGCCACTAAAAACTCGCCGGAGGTAATTTTAAGCCCTGAGGGTATGATCAGGATTAAAGGGCGCTCAATTCATGAGAATATGTTTGATTTTTTCAAACCAGTAGAGGATTGGGTGAATGAATATATTAAGATGCCTGCTGATGTTACATGTATTGATATGAACCTGGAATATTTTAACAGTGCAAGCGCCAAGTTCTTGATCCAGCTCATTCAGAAGGTTTCGCGCGTTCAGCTGAAGAACAAGAAATACATTGTTAACTGGTACTATGAGGAAGGCGACGAAGATATCCTTGAGCGGGGCGAGTATTTTTCCTCAGTTCTTAATATCCCTTTCAACTTCATCAGGATCACATGATCTTTTTAAAAGCCTGATCAAGATCATTGATAAGGCAATCCGGCTCATCAAGTCCGATATAAAATCTTATCAGGTTCCCGGAATAACCTTCTTTGGTTCTTTCTTCATCGAATGACATTGCTGGAAAGACCAGCGATTCGTAACCCCCCCATGAAACACCGATCAGAAATTGCTTAAGGCTGTTTACAAAAACTTCTGTTTTGCTTTTGTCCTGCACTGATAATCTGACTGAGAAGAGGCCTGTTGGTTTAAGCATCTGTCTGACTGCCAGATCATATTGCGGATGCCGCAGCGAAAGTGGATAAAGCACCTCATCAACCAGTGGATGTTTTTCTAAATAGCCTACAACCTTTATGACAGTTTCTGCGATCCTGTCAATTCTGGCAGGAAGTGTCCTCAGTCCCCTAAGCATAAGCCATGCATTGAAAGGAGATATAATACCTCCCAGTCCCAGGTACTCATTGTTGAAGATCCTTGTTATGTTTTCCGAGGAACCGCAAACCATTCCGGCTACAATATCACTGTGTCCGCCCAGGTATTTGCTTGCAGAGTGCAGTATAATATCCGCACCCAGTGAGGCAGGTGATTGGGTTAAAGGTGAGGAATAGCTGTTATCGATCAGCGTTGTTATTCCGTTCGACTTTGCTATACCGGCAACGGCTTCAATGTCCTGCAATTCAAACGTAAGGGAGTTAGGGCTCTCAAGATAAAAGAGCTTTGTGTTTTTTCTAACCGCACTTTCAAAATTGTCGGCATTGCGTCCGTCGACAAATGTGGTCTCAACACCGAAACGTGGAAGAAACCTTGTCATCAGGATATTTGTCCAGCTGTAGTTGTTCCTGACACAGACGATATGATCACCCGAACTGACAAACGATATTACAGCAGATGAAATAGCGGCCATTCCGCTGGCAAAGGCCAGAGCCTCTTCCGTATCTTCGAGGGCAGCGATCTTTTTGCACAATATATCAGTTGTAGGATTATTGCCTCTTGAATAGATGTAACTCTCTTTTTCTGAAGCAATTGCTTTTTTAAGTTCATCGACATTATTGAAAGCAAAATTACTTGTCTGGAACACCGGTGGGGTTATGGCATTGAAATACTTTCCGCGTTCTTCCCCAAGGTGGTTGATTATGAAGGATATATCTTTCATTCTGAATTAAATTGCTGATTAACGTTTTTTCTTTTGAAATAGAGGAATAAAGGGACCCCCAGCAGGAGGAATCCAAAACCAATTGCCATATGCAAAGGTTTATTTATCATGATGTTAATTACAAACCATGTATTGATTACAATAAATATCAGTGGAGTAACAGGGTAACCAAATGTTTTATATGGACGTTCAGTATTCTTTAATTTTTTTCTGAAAATGAAAATTCCGATTGCTGCAAGAGTAAAGAATATCCACTCAACCGAAACAGTGTAAGTGATCAGGTTTTCGAGTGTACCCCAGAAAAGGAGCAGGACTATGGACCACACTGACTGGACAATAATTGCATTTACAGGAGTTTTGAATATCGGATGTACTTTGGCTATGCTCTTGAAAAAGAGGCCATCCTCAGCCATTGCATAATAGATACGAGGAGCCGAAAGGGTGTATATGCCTATGGTTCCGAAAGTGCTGATAGCAATCAAGCCGGCAACTAACATCCCTCCGAAAGGAATAACCGTACTGACCGCTTCCGCTGCAACTTTTCCTGAAGTTGATATCGAATTGACCGGAAGCAGCAGCATGTACGACGTATTGACAAGAAGATAAATAAATGTTACAACTGCGGCGCCGGTGATCATGGCTATCGGAACATTCCTTGATGGATTCCTGGTTTCACCCGCAAGAAACGAGGCATGCTGCCACCCTCCATATGAGAAGAGCACTCCTGTGAGGGCAACTCCAAAACTCGAAAGCCCTGCAGCTGAAGGTGTAGTGAATCCGAAATCTTTGAATGAGATGTCGCAGTTCCCAAGGAAAAAGCCTGTACAGATAATTATAAGTATTCCGATGATCTTCAGTCCGGTGAATATATTTGAGAATATCTCACCGAATTTTGCCCTGAAAACATTAAGTGTGGTAAGTAGTGCAATTGTTATGATGCTTGTAATAGTTCTCCATGTATTATCCAAAGGAATAAAAAAACTGAGATAATGGGAAAAAGCAAGGGAAAGAACGGCAATCGATCCGGATGTAATAATTACAAGGTATGCCCAGCCATAAAGGAATCCAAGCCATCCTCCATAAGCCTCTTTCAGGAAAACATAGATACCACCTGCTTTCGGAAACAATGAGCCCAGTTCACCAAAGGTCAATGCGCCGGTCAAGGCGATCAGCCCTCCCAGGGCCCAAACCAGAAGTATAAGTCCCGACGACGGAATAAGCCCGGCAATCTGTGAAGGAGTGACAAAGATTCCTGAACCGATGCATGAACCGATTGCCACCATTATCAACCCGTAAAGGGTCAGTTCTTTTGCCAGCTTAGCCATAATGAGGCTAAAAATAGCTAAAATAATAAACCTGTGATTCTATGACAAAAAAAGACTTCCCGGTTAGTTCACTGATGGATCGGCAACCCGTCCCATGAAAACTATTGAATTTGTGGTTGTTTCCCTTATTATATATAAAAAAGGATGATCCATTTTGAAAACCAGGGCGGCAGGAGGCATGGAAGTAAGTCCTATATCAACAACTGTTGCAGCTGCAGCTTCCGTACCTTCTTCATTTGTCTCTATGAAAGACTGGTGGGTGACTTCATTTATAAGGAGATCATACTGATCTGTTATATTTGAGAGATCTGCTCCATCGGTAAATGCAATTCCCATTCCCATATCCGTAAGCACATCCTTCAGGGTTTTCTTGAATCCGTATTTAAACCTGGGGAATGATACATCTGTTTCCCTTTCACCCATCTGGCCAAGCCAGGCGGTAAAACTGGCATCACTTAATGATGCCAGAGTGTTGCTTAAACCATCCTGTTCAATCGGAAGAATGACATCCATGACAAAGTTACCCTGTCCATATGGAAATTCCGCAAGTATAAATCCATTGCCTGCATAAACATTGAAGTCGGTTTTCTGTTTCATCATCGGGATATTGACCTGATTGCCGGCTGATTTATAAAATGGCATCTGTATAGTATTGGATTCATCAAACTGCGATTTCCATTTTCCCTTGAAGTAGATTGCATTTATCAGAAGCATCACTGTATTATCATTGAGCTTGTCGATCATTTTCTTTATCAGGCCATTTGTATTATTCTCGATCCACGCATTTATTTTATCAGGTGCCGAAGCATCATTAATATCAAATGTTTCTGCATCAGCATTATAATAATCTTTGAGAATGTCTGTAAAACTCTTTTTAGCGGTAAAATTATTCTCTATCCACACCGAATTAGCGATTGACATAAGCACCCGTTTATCAACCGACAAAAGAGCCTCAGTGAGGTTCTTGTAAGAATTATTGATCGCTTCAACGCTTAATCCTTTGAGCCTCAGTGCTTCAAGAATGGCATCACGGGTAGCTCCATTGGCTCCGTTCACTGTCATTGATAGTGCATATGAGATACTTAAAGGAGATATCATGACATTTTCATTTTCTCCGGCGCTTTTCAAAACCTGGCTGAAAATGTCAAAGGCAAACGCATTGCCAGATTCAATCAGTGCAACCTGGTCCTGGGTCAGATCTATCGGAACAGGTTCGGTAGGAAGCACTTCATTATTTTTACTGCACGAAATAAATGTTAGAGTAAAAAGAATAAAAATCGCAGATAACGATCCTGTAATTTTGCTTTTCATAATGACTCATTTTACGGATTAACAACAATCAGTTTATAAAACGGTCTGAATGATCGGTTTATGATATTAATCCGGCTCAAAAATCATGCCATGAAGTCATTTTTTCTTACTGGCCTTTTTATTAGTATCGATATATGCTTTAAGAGAAATAAAGGATACACTTAACAGGATGATGCTTATTGTCATTAATATGATAAAGGAAAACAAAGTTGTTTTTTCTGTACCCGGTACAGGATTCCTCAGTCTAAGTATATATCCGAGTATTGTAAAAACAAGAACTGTAACTGCGATGGCTATGGTGAAAATAACTGAAGTGGCATTTAGTATCTTAGTCGATCTGTAATACTTGCTGTTTTTAAAACGGACGTAGGAGTTCCTTGCGTAATACTGGGCACGCTGTCGCGATCTGTCCTGCCTGTATTTTCTCCATTCTTCGACAATCCTGAAATAATCCTCGTCACCGAGCTGCCCTTTTTCATGGTTTGCCATAAGAAAATCATAAGCCTCAGTGACTCTGATGAACATCTCTTTTGCTTCAGGTAAATGATTAATATCCGGATGATATAATCTGGCTTTTTTCCTGTAAGCTTTTTTTATCTCTTCGAGCGAAGAGTTTACAGGCAGCCCTAGAGTTTCGTAATATTCAGGAATCAGCATAAGTAAGGATAAAAGGAAATAAGGAAATAAAGAAATAAAGAAATAAAGAAATAAAGAAATAAAGAAATTACTCTATGTTGCTGGTTACTTGTTGCTTGTTGCCTGGTAATTTTTCGTTTTGCGTTTCGGGTTTTTTACCCCGCACCTCGTACCTCGTACCCCGCACCAGGATTTTTTACTTGACAATTCCCGTAAATCCCATAAATGCGAGCGCAAGAATTCCTGCAATCACCAGTGACAATGGAACACCTTTCATTCCTTTTGGGATATCTGCAAGTTCTAGCTGTTCCCTGATTCCTGCGAGGATTATAAGGGCCAGGCCGAAGCCGGCGGCTATCGACGCACCATATACAACACCTTCAATGAGATTATATTCTTTCTTGATGACGAGTATGGCAACACCAAGAACAGCGCAGTTTGTCGTTATCAGTGGCAGATAAATGCCGAGAGCCTGGTAAAGCGGCTGGCTGATTTTTTTCAGAACAATTTCTACCATCTGTACAAGTGCAGCAATAACAAGTATGAAGGTAATGGTCTGCATAAATGCTAAACCAAGCGGATTAAGGACGTAAATCTGGATCAGGTAGGTGACCATTGTTGCAAGTACAATAACGAAAATAACGGCCCCTGACATACCCAGTGCAGTACTAATCTTGTTG
>Ga0209745_1001723_pt1 | contig 12810 bp, 11 predicted proteins | sample BarGraNGADG00312_FD_184495 | JGI IMG/M metagenome (GOLD analysis project Ga0209745, IMG submission 184495) | Arctic peat soil microbial communities from Barrow, Alaska - Barrow Graham LP Ref core NGADG0004-312 (SPAdes) (version 2) | ecosystem: Environmental > Terrestrial > Soil > Wetlands > Peat... | reverse complement strand
TCGCGGCTACCAGTACAAGGAAGTCGCCAAGGAGCTCTTCATCTCGATCAAGACCGTTGAGACCCATGTGTCCTCGGTGCTGCGCAAGCTGCAGCTGTCCTCACGGCACGAGCTCACCGCGTGGGCCGTCGGGCGGCGTCTCCTGTGAGCTGACGCGGCCGGACTCTCGCGTGTGGGCGAAGCGTTCCACCGCGCGCTCTATCCGTCGGCGCAACACAGCCGAGACGACGACGGTGACGGCGGCGGCCACGATGAGGGCGATCCAGGCCGAACGGTTGAGCCACTGCTCGGCGCCGTGCCCAAGGTGTAGACCACTGCCGTGGTCCCGCACGCCCAAGCGAGCCCGCCGAGCGCGTTCGCCACAAGAAATCGCCGGTAGGGCATGCGCAGGGCGCCAGCCAGTGGACCGGCGAAGATGCGAAGCAGGGCCACGAAACGGCCGAAGAAGACGGCCAGCGTTCCATACCGGGTGAACACGTGCTCTGCGTAGGCGAGGTGATCGGGGCCTGCCTGCCTGGGAAACCGGCGTCCCAGCACCTCGAACATCCGGTTGTGCCAGCGCCGCCCGGCCAGAAAGCCGATGTTGTCGCCGACGATGGCCCCGGCACTGGCGGCCACGGCGACCCAGACCGGTGACACGTTCAGCCCGTGGCGCGAGGCCAGTAGGGCAGCGGACACCAGGATCACCTCGCCGGGCAGCGGGATGCCCATGCTCTCCAGACCGATCACGAGCGCGACCAGGACGTAGACCACCACAGGGGAGACGCTGATCAGGAGGGCATCGACATTCACCCGCTCAGCCCAGATCCATGACGTGGAAACATTCGGCCAACCGGCCCTCGCCGAGCCCGAAGATCTGGGCGACCCCGCTGCCCCAACCGCGCAGGAACCCGTCAAGCTGATCGCCCTGATGACCAGTCTGAGACGCATGAGCCTGCAGAGCGGCGACCTTGCGGCCAAAGTTCTCGGTGATGTCCACGGCATGGGTCATGTCCGGATGGGCCATGATCCAGATCTCGTTGACGTGCCAGGGCTGCAGGCCCTGCTCGATGAGCTCGGGCCAGGCGAAACGGTTCTCGGCGGCGGGGTAGATCGCGCGGATGGACGCTTCGCCAGCGGCGAGGTGATCCGGATGGGACGCCTGTATCCGGCCGTACCAACGTTCTGGGGACTGGATCAGGACACGCTGGGGCTGGACGTCGCGGATAACCTCGACGATCTGGCGCTGCAGCTCCCACGAGGGCTCCAGCCAACCGTCGCGATGGCCCTGCAGGAACCGCACGTCCTTGACGCCGAGGACGGCCGATGCGGCGACCTGCTCGCGTTCGCGGATGGCCGGCATCTGCTCGCGGTTGGTGTCGTCGAACCCGCCCTGCTCGCCGCGCGTGCACAACAGGATCGTGACGTTCAGGCCCGCGTCGACCCAACCGGCGATGGTCCCGGCCGCCCCGAAGTCGCAGTCGTCCGGATGTGCCGCCACCACAAGGACTTTCTGGATCTCATTGTCGGGCCGCGGCGTCGCCGGTTGGCCGAAGGTCCGCTGCGTCATGGGAGCAGCGTAGATGGGTAAGAGCCGCCGGCCAGGGCGTCCAGTTCTCCGCCTTCGAGTCGATAGGTGAGCCAGTCGCCCATCGGCTGCCCGCCGATCGAGTCGTAGAAGCCGATCGAGGGCGCGTTCCACCTCAGCACCCACCACTCCAGCCGGCCGTAGCCACGTTCGGCGCACACCGCCGCCAGCGTCGCCAACAGGGCTTTGCCCAGGCCGGACCCGCGGTGCTCCGGCGAGACGAACAGGTCCTCGAGCCAGATGCCGCCGCGTCCCAGCCAGGTCGAGAACGTGACGTACCAGATCGCCATACCGACGATCTCGCCGTCAACCTCCGCGACGTGTGCGAAGGCCGTGGGCGCACGGTCCTGCGGGAACAGGGCCACTCGGAAGGCCGCCTCGGTCGCCTCGACTGCGTCTGGCTCCTTCTCGTAGACCGCGAGCTCGTGAACGAGCCCGAGGATGGCCGGCACATCGTCCGGTTCGGCCGGCCGGACGGATCCGGCTTGCGACTCTTCCGCACCAGACTCCGTATGCCGTGTTGTCACGCTTCGAGCCTAGGTCAGGGCCGTCGACATCGACGACCTACGTGGCGCCGGGCTGTCACCGCGCAGACGTAGGCTTGGGATCAAGATGAGCACCCTTTTCAGCGACTTTCCCCTGCCCCGGCTCAGCCCTGCCGCCGCGAGTGGCGACGTGGACTACCGCGGCGTTCCTACCTGGGCCGAGGCGGCCGGCGAGCCGCCTCCCGACGGTGGTGACCGGCATACCGGCGCGGGGGTCAGCCGCGACCCGGAGGCTCTGCTCGAGGGGCTCAACCCACAGCAGCGGGCAGCGGTCACCCACGTCGGGGCGCCGTTGCTGATCGTCGCCGGGGCCGGCTCGGGCAAGACGCGGGTGCTGGCGCACCGCATTGCCTACCTCCTCGCGGCGCGCGATGTCAGGCCCGGCCAGATTCTCGCGATCACCTTCACCAACAAGGCAGCCGGCGAGATGCGCGACCGGGTCGCCTCACTGGTCGGCGCCCGCAGCCAGGCCATGTGGGTCTCGACGTTCCACTCGGCGTGCGTGCGCATCCTGCGTCGCGAGGCCTCCCACGTCGGGCTGAAGTCGACCTTCTCGATCTATGACGCGGCGGACAGCCAGCGCCTCATGTCGATGGTCATGCGCGACATGGACCTGGACCCCAAGCGCTATCGCCCGCGGTCCTTCTCGGGGCAGGTGTCCAACCTCAAGAACGAGCTGATCGACGAGGAGACCTACTCGGCCGGGCTCGCCGAGGGCACTCATCAAGAGCGCATGGTCGCCGAGGCATACCGGATGTACCAAGCCCGTCTGCGCCAGGCCAACGCGATGGACTTCGACGACCTGATCATGGCGACGGTCAACATCCTTCAGGCCTTTCCCGACGTCGCCGAGTACTACCACCGGCGTTTCCGCCACGTCATGGTCGATGAGTACCAGGACACGAACACCGCGCAGTACCAGCTGGTGCGAGAGCTGGTCGGCCACGCCAGCAGTGACCCCGGCGCCGTTCCGCCGGCCGAGCTCGCGGTCGTCGGTGACGCGGACCAGTCGATCTACGCCTTCCGCGGCGCGACGATCCGCAACATCGTCGAGTTCGAGCAGGACTACCCCGACGCTCGGACCATCCTGCTCGAGCAGAACTACCGCTCGACCCAGACCATCCTGCGCGCGGCCAACTCGGTCATCGCCAAGAACCCCGACCGGCGACCCAAGAACCTGTGGACCGACTCCGGTGACGGCGCCAAGATCGTGGGCTACGTCGCTGACTCCGAGCATGACGAGGCGGCCTTCATCGCCCGCCAGATCGACAGCCTCGGCGATGACCATGGCGTCAAGCCCAAGGACGTGGCGGTCTTCTACCGGACCAACGCACAGTCGCGCGCCGTCGAGGAGGTCTTCGTGCGAGTTGGGTTGCCCTACAAGGTCGTTGGCGGCACCCGCTTCTATGAGCGGCGCGAGGTCAAGGACGCCCTCGCCTACCTGAGAGTCATCTCCAACCCCACCGACACCGTCAACCTGCGACGGATCCTCAACGTCCCCAAACGGGGCATTGGTGACCGTGCTTCGGCCTGTATCGCGCAGCTCGCCGAGCGCGAGCGGGTCCCGTTCGTCGCCGCACTGGGTCGCCCGCAGGACGCCCCCGGTATCGCCACCCGGTCGGTCGCGGCGATCACGGCCTTCACCTCGCTTCTCGAAGCTCTGCGCACCGTTCACGAGGGCGGCTCCGGCGTCGGGGACCTGCTCGAGGCGGTGGTCGAGCAGACCGGCTATCTCGCCGAGCTCCTGGCCAGCCAGGACCCGCAGGACGAGACCCGGGTCGAGAACCTCGCCGAGCTGGTGGCCGTGGGGCGCGAGTTCGACGAGTCCGCGCCGGAGGGTTCCCTCGAGGACTTCCTTGAGCGTGTCTCCCTCGTGGCCGACGCCGATGAGATCCCCGATGGTTCCGACGCCGAGGCGGCCGACAACGGTGTGGTGACGCTGATGACGCTGCACACCGCCAAGGGCCTGGAGTTCCCCGTCGTCTTCCTCACCGGTATGGAGGACGGCACCTTCCCACACATGCGCGCTCTGGGTGACAACAAGGAGCTCGAGGAGGAGCGTCGCCTCGCCTATGTCGGGATCACCCGCGCCCGAGAGCGGCTGCACCTCTCGCGGGCGATCGTGCGCTCTGGTTGGGGCTCTCCGCAGTACAACCCGGCGTCGCGTTTCCTTGATGAAATTCCCGCCGACCTCATCGAGTGGCAACGCACCGAGACCACCGGCATGAGGCCGTCGTCCGCCCCTGCCGTGGCCGCCCTGGCCGGTCGGCCAGGGGCACGGTCTCCGGGCAACCGGCCGATGATCTTGCTGCACTCCGGCGATCGGGTCAGTCACGACTCCTTCGGCCTGGGCACGGTGGTGCGGGTCGAGGGTGAAGCCGACAAGGCCATGGCCCACGTCGACTTCGGGGCCGACACCGGAGTCAAGCGGCTGCTGCTGCGTTACGCGCCACTGGAGAAGCTCTGAGGGTGGCGTTCGCGCCCGACTGGGCGCCGAAGGCTCTACGCGCGGATCTTGTGATCGGCCAGCCACGGCAGCGGGTTGACAGCCGCGCCGCCGTCGGGGTGGATCTCGAGGTGCAGATGAGGTCCGGTCGAGTGTCCGGTGTTGCCGGATCGTCCGACGACCTCACCGGGCTCGACGCCCTCGCCTTCGGTGACCAAGATGCGAGACATGTGCCCGTAGTACGAGACGGTGCCGTCCCAGTATCGAATCTTGACCAGGTTGCCGTAGCCGGACTCTTGGCCGGCAAAGGTCACCGTGCCGGTCGACATGGAGACCAGGTTCGTGCCGACCGGGGCGGCGAAGTCCTCGCCGGCGTGCAGGCGCCCCCAACGCCAGCCGAAGCCCGATGTCCGCACAAAGTTCTTGATCGGCAACTGCCAGCCGTGGGCCTGCTCCGCGCTGTTGGCCGCCAGGGACCGTGCGGCAAGGTTATCGCGTTCGGCGCTTCGGGCCGCCCTGGCCGCGGCATTGTCGCGGACGATGGCCAGGGCGTTGTCCTCGATCTCCTGGCTGCGGGGGTCGTCCAGTGCCGCGGCCGCGGACGTGGCCTTGGCGTTGGACGTGGCCTTGGACGTGGCCGGTGCGCTCTGGCTGAAGGTCGCGGCCTGGGTCGTGGTGGACGTGGCCACTGCGGCGCCGGTCGCCGTGAACGTCAGTGCGGCGGCTGCAGCAGTGGGCAGGGCAAGCCCGGCAATGAGGCGGCGCGGTCTTGCGGGTGCCCTATGGGACGCGCGGTGGCGAGCGTCATACGAACGAGCGGGCACGGGCATCCCTCACAGCAGACAACACGGAAGTCACGAGGTTAGCGTGACCTGTTCGTTATGCAAAATTTGACCTGTTACGCAAAATTTGACCAAGTTTGTACGCCGCGTTGACCAACCTACGAACCTGTGGCCTAAACGGGGGGCAACGGCTCCGTGAACGTTCTTCCAGCGTGACACGCCGTGGGCGCTCGTACCCGTTCGTCCCGCCGGGTGTGCAACGCCGCCGGGCGTTGGCTAGTCTGCGTCCCATGAGCGAATCACCGTTGCGCATCGTGGTGGCCAAGCCGGGGCTTGACGGCCATGACCGCGGTGCCAAGGTGGTGGCCCGTGCTCTGCGTGACGCCGGTATGGAGGTCGTCTATACCGGCCTGCACCAGACACCTGAGCAGATCGTCGAAGCCGCTATCCAAGAGGATGCGGACGCCGTTGGCCTCTCGGTCCTCTCCGGCGCCCATATGACCCTGTTCGCCAAGGTGGCGGCGCTGCTCGCTGAGCGTGATGCCAAGGACATCGTCGTCTTCGGCGGCGGCATCATCCCCGACGCCGATATCCCGGAGCTCGAGAAGCTCGGTGTTGCCAAGGTCTTCACCCCCGGCGCGACCACCACGGAGATCGTCGAGTGGGTCCACGCCAACATCACTGCCAACTGACTGCGCTGCGCTCTTCGCCTTGACCAAGTCTTGACGGGGACTCGCGCGATCGTCCCCACTCTGCCTGCGGATTCTTCGGACTTGCCCTACAGATGGCAAAGGTTGGGTATCGACCATTGACCGCCGACCACCCGCAGCCACATCCTCTCCCCGGCCGGTATGACGGAAAATGCATAGTTTGCACCGATCTGTCACACACCTCCCGGCCACCAGAGGTCATCGACGACGATGGCCCTCATCTGAGGAGATGTGTCAGTGAACCGGTTGAGAACAGGTTTGGCGTTCGGCGCCCTTGTGGCCGTCGTGGCGGCAAGTGGGCAGGGTATTACCGCCTTTGGCGCGGCATCTCCCCCGCCCGACAAGGCCCAGGGCATCCAGGCGGCGCATTCCCTGGCCGTCTCATCAGCGCAGTCCCTGGCCGTCTCCGCCGGGCAGGCACTGGGGATCGGCGTCGGCGAGAAGCTCGTCGTCAAGGACGTCATCGCCGATCAGGATGGCTCGACCCATGTGCGCTACAACCGGACCTTCAACGGTCTGCGCGTCATCGGTGGCGACCTCGTGAGCCACCGTGACAAGAGCGGCAACGTCAAGAGCGTCAGCTGGAACGCGTCGCACGTGGTGGCCGTCCCCTCGACGACGCCGAAGATCGGCCTCGCCTCGGCCCAGGCCGCTGGCGGCAGGTTGGCTTCGTCGGCGCAGAGGACCACCTCGGCGAGCAAGGGCGAGCTGGTCGTCTATGCCGGCGGCGCCACCCCGAAGCTGGCCTACGACGTGCTGACCGAGGGCATCCGGGCCGACCAGACCCCGAGCAAGCTGCACACCATCGTCGACGCCGACACCGGAGCCACGCTCGAGTCCTTCGACGAGATCGAGAACGGCACGGGTAACGGCATCTTCGTCGGCACGGTGGCCATCGGCACCACAGCTGGCTACTCGATGCGCGACGCGGTGGGCGACTACACCACCGATCTCAACGGATCCACATCCGCTACCGCCGCTGGGACGACCTTCACCGACGCTGACGACATCTGGGGCAACGGGGCGGTCAGCGACCGGGCTTCGGCCGGCGTCGACGCCCACTATGGGGCGGGGAAGACCTTCGACTACTTCAAGAACGTCCTGGGCCGCAACGGGATCTGGAACACCGGCGTCGGCGCCCGCTCGCGGGTCCACTACGGCAACGCGTACGTCAACGCGTTCTGGGACGGCACCCAGATGACCTACGGCGACGGGGCGGGCAACACCCACCCGCTGGTCGAGCTCGACGTCGCCGGTCACGAGATGTCCCACGGTGTCACCGAGGCAACGGCCGGCCTGGTCTACACCGGTGACGCCGGTGGCCTGAACGAGGCGAACTCGGACATCTTCGGCACCTCGGTGGAGTGGTACGCCAACAACGCCTCGGATACCCCTGACTACCTCATCGGTGAGGAAATCAACATCAACGGCAACGGGACGCCCCTGCGCTACATGGACCAGCCGTCCAAGGACGGCGCGTCCAAGGACTGCTGGTCCTCGACCCTGGGCTCTCTGGATCCGCACTACTCCTCCGGGCCGCTGAACCACTGGTTCTACCTGGCGTCCGAGGGCTCCGGTGCCAAGGTCATCAACGGCGTCTCGTACAACGGCCCGACCTGCAACGCCTCGACCGTGACCCCCATCGGTCGTGACGCGGCCGCCAAGATCTGGTACCGCACCCTGTCGACGTACCTCACCTCGAACAGCAACTACGCAGCCGCTCGCACGGGAGCCATCAAGTCCGCCAAGGACCTGTATGGCGCCGCGTCGACCCAGTGTGCAGGTATCGAGGCGTCGTTCTCGGCGATCGCCGTGCCGGCTGGCGCGGAGACCTGCGGCATCACGCCGCCCCCGGTGGGCGGCAACCTGCTGCTCAACCCGGGCTTCGAGTCCGGCGCGGTCAACTGGACCGGCAGCGCCGGCCCGATTACGACCGACGCCGGCCGTCCGGCCCACGCGGGCAGCTGGAAGATGTGGCTCGGCGGCAACGGCGTCACGGCCACCGAGACCGAGTCGCAGTCGGTGACGATCTCGTCCACCGCGGCCGCGCCGAAGCTGTCGTACTGGATCCGTACGGACACCGCGGAGTCCGGCACCACGGCATACGACACGATGCAGGTCCAGGTCGTCTCCGGCACCACGACGTCCACAGTGGCGACCTACACCAACGTGGGCACCAGCGCGACGTACTCGCAGAAGACGTTCGACCTGTCGGCCTACAAGGGCAAGACGATCAGCGTGAAGTTCCTGATGAACGAGGACTCCTCGCTCCAGACGAGCTTCGTGGTCGATGACACTCTGGTGACCAACGGCTGAGGCTGGAACCATTGCGATACTACGATGCCCGCTTGCCCCAGACCGGGAGCAGGCGGGCATCGTCGGGTCAGGCGGGCGTGCACATCCGGGAACCTGCCGCCCCGCGCAAGAGGTCGTTGAGCAGCTCGTTGAACACCTGGCCGCCGGCACCGACCTTGGGGTCCTCCAGTCTGACCGGCCCGCCCGCGGGTGACCGCACCATGGCCACCAGGTCGTCGGGGAAGGAGGGCGCCGTGCTGGCCGGGGTGATACGTGCCCATGGCACCTGGGATGCTGCCTTCGTCAGGCGCTCGACCGCGTCAGGCGTGAGGCGGCACTGCCGTCGCGCCTGCGCCCTGCGGGTGATCGACACCATGCCGTCGCGGGCCACGACCAGCACGTCCTGGAAGCCGGCGATACCGCCGGTGCGCGTAATGGTCAGCGGGAACACTGACGGCTGGCTCACGCTGGTCGGGGCCGTCGTCGACCCCGGACCCGTTACCGCGTTCTGGGAGCCGCAGGCCGTCACAGCCACCAGGGCGGCGGTGAAGCAGATGACTCGGGTGACTTGTGGCATTGGCTGATCCTCCACCCATCCGACGACGCTCGTCCGCGGTCGGTTCCACCCGGTGGGATGGTTCTCGTGAGATTGGTCCCACCCGGTGCACCCGGGGCAGCCACGCGGCATACCTGCGGACTACGCTCCGCTGGGACGCTCCCTTACTCAATGATGAGGATGACCTCGTGGATCTTTTCGAGTACCAAGCCCGCGACATGTTCGAAGCCCACGGTGTGCCCGTGCTGGCTGGTGCCGTCGCGGAGACCGTTGAAGAAGCCCGGGCAGCGGCAGAGATGATCGGCGCCAGGAGCGGCGGAGTGGTCGTTGTCAAGGCGCAGGTCAAGGTCGGCGGACGAGGCAAGGCGGGCGGCGTCAAGGTCGCCAGATCGGTTGAAGAGGCAGTCGAGGCGGCCACCGAGATCTTGGGCATGGACATCAAGGGCCACACGGTCCACAAGGTGATGATCGCGGCGGGCGCGCAGATCGAGGAGGAGTACTACTTCTCCATCCTGCTCGACCGGGCCAACCGTTCCTACCTGGCGATGGCCAGCAAGGAGGGCGGCGTGGAGATCGAGGTGCTCGCCGTCGAGCGTCCCGAGGCGCTGGCCCGCATCGCCGTCGACCCGATCGTGGGCATCGACGCGGCCAAGGCCAAGGAGATCGTGGACGCGGCGAACTTCGACGAGGACCTCAAGGGCCAGATCGCGGAGGTCATTCAAAAGCTGTGGACCGTCTACCGCGACGAGGACGCGACCCTGGTCGAGGTCAACCCGTTGGTCAAGACCACTGACGGCCGGATCGTGGCCCTGGACGGCAAGGTATCGCTGGACGAGAACGCCGGCTTCCGTCATCCAGACCACGAGGCGCTCGAGGACAAGGCTTCGACCGATCCGCTCGAGGCCGCGGCCAAGGCGAAGGACCTCAACTACGTCAGGCTCGACGGCTCCGTCGGCGTCATCGGCAACGGCGCGGGCCTGGTCATGTCGACCCTCGACGTCGTCGCCTACGCCGGCGAGGAGTTCGGTGGGGCCGGCGATCACCCCAAGCCGGCCAACTTCCTCGACATCGGCGGTGGCGCGTCGGCTGAGGTCATGATTGACGGTCTGCACATCATCCTGGGCGACGAGAACGTCAAGTCGGTGCTGGTCAACGTCTTCGGTGGCATCACCTCCTGTGACGAGGTGGCCAACGGCATCGTCGGTGCCCTCAAGGTCCTCGGCGATGAGGCCACCAAGCCGCTGGTCGTCCGACTGGACGGCAACAAGGTCGAGGAGGGTCGCCGCATCCTCGCCGAGGCCGCGCACCCACTGGTGACGGTGGAAGAGACCATGGACGGCGCGGCCCGCAAGGCCGCCGAGCTGGCTTCGGCCGCCAACAAGAACTGAAAGGGCGGCAACCACCGTGTCCATCTTCATCAACGCAGACTCCAAGGTCATCGTCCAGGGCATGACCGGCTCCGAGGGCCGGAAACACACCCAGCTCATGCTGACCTCGGGCACCAACATCGTCGGCGGCGTGACACCCGGCAAGGGCGGCCAGAAGGTCGACTTCGACGCAGGCGTCTCGCTGCCGGTCTTCGGGTCGGTGGCCGAGGCCAGGGAGGCGACCGGCGCCGACGTGACGGTCATCTTCGTCCCGGCCAAGTTCACCAAGTCCGCGGTGATCGAGGCGGTCGACGCCAAGATCCCGCTCGCCGTCGTCATCACCGAGGGCGTCGCTGTCAAGGACTCCGCCGAGTTCTGGACCTACGCTCAGCAGGCCGGCACGACGCGCATCGTCGGCCCGAACTGCCCCGGACTGATCAGCCCGGGAGCCTCCAACGCCGGCATCATTCCGGCCAACATCTGCGGCCCTGGTCGCATCGGCCTGGTCTCCAAGTCGGGCACGTTGACCTACCAGATGATGTACGAGCTGCGGGACTTCGGTCTCTCCACGGCCGTCGGCATCGGCGGCGACCCGATTATCGGGACCACGCACATCGACTGCCTGGCTGCTTTCGAGGCCGACGACGGGACCGACGCCATCGTCATGATCGGCGAGATCGGCGGGGACGCCGAGGAGCGCGCCGCGGCATACATCAAGGAACACATCACCAAACCGGTCGTTGCCTACGTCGCGGGTTTCACCGCGCCCGAGGGCAAGACCATGGGTCACGCCGGCGCCATTGTGTCCGGCTCTTCCGGCACCGCTGCCGCCAAGCAGGAGGCTCTCGAGGCCGTCGGTGTCCAGGTCGGCAAGACGCCGTCCGCGACCGCCCAGCTGATGCGCGAGATCATGAAGAACCTGGGCTGACACACCTCAGACCGGCCCACGCATTTGCCTCCGCCCACCCCGGTGAAGTAGCACAAATCGATTCAAAACGGCACCCGGAGGGTCGATTTCTGCGACTTCACGGGGCACCCGGACGCCGCGTTCGGCCGCGGCCCGACCCGCGCAATCTCAGCTCGTCCGGCGCGCCCTGTCCCGTCCTGCGGTCGCCAGCGGTCACGATGGAGACCTCATGAGTCTGCTCGATCGCGATCGCCATCCAACCTCCGATCTCAGCGGCACACGCTCGAATGCGCTGACGGGCGGTGCCCTGCGGTGGCGCTCAGCGGTGGCCGGCGGTTCCGCGGCGCTGGTGTCGATGCTGACCATCGCGCTGCCCGCGCTGCTCGCGTGGGTCGCCAGCTCCGAGAGCACGGTTGACTGGACCCGGGCGCTGTCCGTCGGTTCGTGCGCCTGGCTGTTGGCCAACGGAGCACATCTGAGCGCTGGTCCCGCGACGGTCTCCCTGATGCCCCTGTTGTTGACCGCCTTCGTCCTGGTCGTGGCCACCATCGCCGCGCGCCGGATAGTCGTGCAGCTGGGCGACGGGCGCCCGCGCAGGCTCAAGAGGTGGGGAGGGCTACGTCGCGATGTCGCCGACGCCGTCTTCGCCTTCGTCTCCTCGTATGCCGCGGTGGGCCTGGTCGCTGCGCTCGCCACCGTCGGCCAACCCCTGAGCGCTTCGGTGTGGGGATCTGTCATGGGTACGGCCGTCGTCGGGGCCGTCTCCATGCTGGTTGCCGTCGCGCTGGAGTTCCGGGGCGAGATCGGTTCGGTGGCGCCCGACCTGACGAACACTCTGGAGGCCCGGCTGTCGATCCTCGTGCGCCGGGCCATCCGTCCGGGGATGTGGGGTGCGCTCGTGATCTTCGGCGCCGGGCTGGCTCTGGCCCTGGCGGTGGTCGTGATGCACCTGGACCGGATCGCTCGCCTCTACGACACCTTGGGCGCCGATCCTGTCGGCATCAGTGTCCTCAGCGTTGGTCAGGTCATGTTCCTGCCCAATGTCGGGCTCTGGGCCGGGTCGTGGATGGCCGGGCCCGGCTTCGGCTTCGGTGCGGGCAGCGCCATCACCTGGTCGCACTCCAACCCCGGTCTGCTACCGCTGATCCCCGGTCTGGGCGCCCTGCCCGACCCCGGCCCTCTGCCGGCTGACCTGTGGCTCACTGCCCTGGTCCCCGTTGCCGCCGGAGCGCTGGTCGGGTGGCGAGCCCTGCGCGAGGTGGCTCGGCTCTCCGCATGGCAGGTCAAGGCCAGGACCGCGGCGTCGGCATGTGTGGTCGCCGCCCTGCTTCTGACGTTGGCGAGCGAACTGGCGGGCGGTTCGCTGGGTGCCGTCCGGCTCGCCTGGGTCGGGGCGCCGTCGCTGGTGTTCGGTGTGGCCGTCCTGGGCGAGCTGTTGCTAGGGGCAGCGGTCGTGGTCGGCATGAGCCACCTGCGTACTGCCCGACGCTAGAGTCAGCGTCCGGCGCCGGAAAGGCCACCAAGGAACGACCCGAGACCGCCATAGAAGTGCGACTTGCATGCCGCCATGGCGACCGCCGTGTTGGCCGCGCTCGTGCAGTCCTGCAGGCCCTTGGCGGGGCCGTAGACGGCATA
>Ga0209745_1001722_pt1 | contig 12811 bp, 11 predicted proteins | sample BarGraNGADG00312_FD_184495 | JGI IMG/M metagenome (GOLD analysis project Ga0209745, IMG submission 184495) | Arctic peat soil microbial communities from Barrow, Alaska - Barrow Graham LP Ref core NGADG0004-312 (SPAdes) (version 2) | ecosystem: Environmental > Terrestrial > Soil > Wetlands > Peat... | reverse complement strand
TTCTCCGCGGTAATCGCGGATGAAGAGCGGCGGTTGAAGCTGGTCTTCCAGGGGCGGGACCTCGCCCCGGCTGTGGCTCTGCTCGACCCGGTCATGACAAGAACCCTTCCGCCCCCACTCACCGCGTCGACCGGTATCGACGCGCTGGCCCACTGCGTGGAGGCGATAGGCTCCGAGAGACACCAGCCCATAAGCGACGGCCTGGCACTCCACGCGGTGAAACTCATCCACCAGAACCTCCCCGGCGCGGTGCGCGACGGGGGCGACATCGAGGCCAGGACAGCCCTTCTGGTGGCAGCCAACATGGGAGGAATAGCGGCGGCCAACGCCTCCGCCGGCATCGCGAACGCGCTATCGAACTCATGCGGGTGTTGTTTCGACGTCGCCCACGGGGCGGCGAGCGCAGTCCTTCTCCCATATGCCATGGAATTTAACCTGAAATACGAGGAGCAGGAAATCCCTTCCAGGTATCAGACGATCGCAGAGGCGCTCGGCGCCGACGTGAAAAACGATGATTCTCTTACGGCAGCAAAGAAAGGCATAGAGATCATCCGGGGTCTGATCGCGGACCTGGGATTGCCCGGCAGACTGAGGGATTTGGGGATACCCGAGGACGGACTCGAGGCTATCGCAACTGACTCCATGATGGACGCTTCAATGTTTAATAACCCCGGAGAATGCACATCCGAAGAGGTCCTTCAGATTCTAGAAGCGGCCTACTAGTGTCAGACGATTATATCGATGCCACCTTTGACGATCTCGGCGGTCAGAGGCCCCTCGCCTATGACTTCGCCGTCCGCTTGCAGTACCAGGCGGTCCTCGGATATTACTTTGACCTTGCGGCCTCTCATCACCATGACCGACTCGTCGTTGACGTGGGTCCCCTTATATACGGCGGGGACGTTCTTGGCCATCTTCACCTTGGCTATCACCCGCTCCAGAAGGCTGTGGGTGGGTGGCGGCGTCCCCGGTGGGATATCGATAGCCGGCGGCCCGAAACCAGCGCCTATTATCACCACGTCGAATAGCCCGTCATCGCAGATGGCGTCTGGCGCCACGCACATTTTACCGCCGAAGTATTTGCAGTTCGCGATAACCACGGTAGCCGCTAGCACCCGGTATCGCTCATCGTCGATATGCAGCTCAACGTCTTTTTGTTGATAGGTTACGTAAGTGATCAGCAGGCTGAGAAGATATGTGCCGATGCCGCCCACCACCTTGGCAAGCTTCTCGGGCATGTTGTTGGCGCGCTCGGTTACCTCGCCGTCGAACCCCAGCCCGGCGATGTTGGCGTAGTAACCGGTGCGAATCTCACCGTTCTTACCGTTGTACTCCATCCGCCCCACATCGATGGCCCTGCGCTTTCCGGATACGAGGAGTGAAGCCGCCTCGCGCCAATCCCGTGGGACTTCAACGGTTCGACAAAAGTCGCTCCCCCGGCCGCACGGAATGACTCCCAGGGCCGGTCTTTTTTCCCTCTCAGCCATCATAAGGCCATTGGTTACCTCGTAGATCGTACCGTCGCCGCCTACCGCCACCACGATACCGTAACCCCGCTTGGCGGCCTCGCCTGCGATCTCGATCGCGTGCTCCGGGCGCTCGGTGAACTCGTAATCGAAATCAAGGTCCAGGTCCTTTAGCATCCGCTGGAGTTCCTCCCATATCTTCACCGCCCCGCCGGTACCGGCCACCGGGTTGACGACGAGCAACGCCCTGTCTTCATTTGGATTACCTTTGGGTTTCATTTCGCTCTCCGCGCTGGCAGCGGCCATGTCGCCCTCCCTCTCGTTCGGCGCATTCTTGCTGCGCCTGTTTTTTCCAACGGTTATTGGAAAGTGCGGGTCGGTCGCGGGCCTCGGTATCTTTGAAAAGTGTCGCGATTATATCACAAGGTGTTAGCGTCACCCCCTCCTTGATCCTCCCCCCCGAGGGGGAGGAACATTTTCCAACCCGCGAAAGCCACTGATAACGGCAAGAGTCATTCTGCTCCCTTATAATATCAACGGGTAAACTGAACGGGAGGTCCACATGGGCTCTGATGTCATAGTCATAGGTGCCGGCTATGGAGGCCTGACTGCGGCCGCAATACTGGCGAACAACGGTGTCGAGGTTGAGGTCCTCGAGGCGACCGGTCACCTCGGGGGGCGCGCAGCCTTCGATCGCAAGGACGGGTTTCTTGTCGACTACGGGATCCATGCAAACCGCTACGGGCCAGAGGGCGCCGCCGCGGCCGCCTTGCGGGCGCTGGGCCATGAGATAGATTTCGTTTCGATGGGCGAGCCGCAATACTGGAGGAATGGCAGGTTCGTGGACCTTCCCACCGGGGTACCCCAATTCCTTAAGGCTAAGTTTCTTTCCGTCAGTGAAAAGACGGTTATGATCGGTGACATGCTGCGCTTGGTGCTTGCCAGCCCCAGAAAAAAAGCAGACGTGCCTCTTCAGGAATCACTGTGGGGCCTGAACAGGCCGGAGATAAAATCGTTATTCAAGCTGATCTCCGGGCTGGGGCTGATAGCCCCGGACATCAGTGTCACAAGCACCGGCGAGTTCGCCAGGTTTCTCAAGGAAGCTTTAAGGGCCAAGGAGACCGTAGCTTACCCCCGTGGCGGCACCAGCCAGATAATAGAGTTCCTGGCAAAGAAGATCGAGGAAAATGGCAAGATCTCCCTCAACAACAGGGTGAAGTCAATCGAGATAAACGGGGGCAAAGTAACAGAAGTTAAGGTGAAGGAAGACACACTCGAAGCCAGGGCTTTCATATTCGCGGTACCACTGCAAAGGTTATCGGAGCTTGCCGCGGGCAGTATTAGCGAGTCGTTTGCCGATCGGTGCAATTCGATAATACCGACGGCGGGCATATCCGTAGATCTGTGCCTCTCCGACAAGATCTCCGATATCGACGGGGTCATCGTCACTCCCGAGCCCCTCACGATGGGTCAGTTCACCTCCAATATCGACGCCGAGACCGCGCCGGAAGGCAAGCAACTTGTTACGTGGTATTACCCTCTCCCATTTGAGATGATGGATGACCACGACAAAGTCGAGGCCGAGGAACGGAGACTGATCGAGCTCCTGGAAAATATGTTCCCCGGCATAATAGAGAACGTCGAATGGGAGCGCATGTTGAGGCTCAAGATGGTCGATGGATTCGAGCCGCGAATCGGACAAACGGCAAAGGACCGCCCCGGTGTGGAGGTCCCCCGGGTGGAGAACCTTTTCCTGGCGGGCGACGCGGTGTCCGCAGCGGGTAATGGAGGGGACGTAGCTTTTAACTCCGCAGTAGAGGCGGCATACACAATGCTGGCCTACCTCAAATAAAATCGGGATCGGGCGAGTGGCACAAGAAACCTCCGAACTCCAATTGACCGGTGAGCGCACTCTGCCCGGCATACGCAGAGAGAAATACTGGTTTGCCAGGCATCTGGTGGCCTACGAGCTGGCCGCGACGATGTCGGCCGGCAGACGCGTCATCGATATCGGTTGTGGCGAGGGCTACGGTCCGGCCCTGCTCGCCCGCACAGCGGCAGACGTGCTCGGCATAGATATCGCACCCGAAGTCGTGGCGCACGCCAGGAGGAATTACCGCGAGCCTCACCTCTCCTTCGAGGTCATGGACGTGAACCACCTGGAGTCGCCTTCGGGCTCTTTCGACCTCGCGGTGTCGTTCCAGGTGGTAGAGCACCTCGTTGATGAGCACGGTTATTTCGCCGAGATAGCGCGCGTTTTGGCGTCGGACGGCTCCGCGGTCTTCACCACCCCCAACCGTCTAACGATATCTCCGGGCAGCCAGAAGCCGATAAATCCGTTCCACCTACGTGAATATACACCCGGTGAGTTTGCGGACATCCTCTCCGGTTACTTCGAGAGTATCGAGATACTAGGCTTATTCCACGCCCGCTGGCTAGCCTTGAACGACAGGATAAAACTGGTCGACTTCATCAAGGTCTACCAGATGAGCCGCACGAACCCGCGCTACTGGGCCCATCGCGTATTTACTCCATTGGTAAACACAAGCGACTTCCACCTGGATAGCTCAAAGATGGAAAGCTGCCTCGATGTCGTAGCGATTTGCCGGCATCCTTCCCGGGGAGGGCGCGCATGACGGGTTACTTCTCGCTGGTGCTACACACACATATGCCTTACCTTCGCAAGAACGGCGCCTGGCCGGTCGGAGAGGATTGGCTTTACCAGGCGATGTCCGAGACCTACCTTCCCCTGCTGGGAATGCTAGCCCAGCTGGATAACGAAGACATCTCCTCATGCATGGGAATCACAATGACCCCTGTCCTGTGCGAGCAACTGGCAGACCGTTACATCCAGGATCGGTTCATCGAGTACCTCAAAGTGATGGCCGAGCACACCGCGAGCGACATCAAGGACTTCGAGTACTTCTCCGACGACAAACGCAAGGCGCTGGGAGAGGCATACTTCGAGGACTACCGCCGCAAGCTGCTCGCTTTCGTGGCGATCGACGGTGACCTGCTGGGCGCTCTGTCCTCCTTCGAGCAATCGGGTCTGGTGGAGACCATCGCCTCGTCGGCGACCCACGCCTTCCTGCCGGGTCTCACCGATTGGCGCAGCGTGAGAGCCCAGGTGCTTCTGGGTCTTGAATCGCACCGGCGCCGGTTCGGCGTCAACCCGGCGGGTTTTTGGATGCCGGAGTGCGCCTATCGCGAAGGACTCGAGGATCTGCTGGAGTCGGAAGGGGTGCGCTACGTGCTGATTGATCCTTCGGCCCTCCAGGGGCTGCCATCGACCTACCCCTACCATGTGGGGTCGTCCCGCGTGGCCGCCATCGCCAGGAGCGAACGCGCTCATCGGAACGCCTGGGACGAGCACACCGGGTACCCGGCAGACGACCTGTACAAAGACTCCACGAAGTACTACCAGGGCTCCGGTCTGCATTACTGGAAGGTCACCGGGCCAAACGTGAGTATCGAGAACAAGGAGATATATGAGCCCGTGCCGGCGCAGGCAAGGGCGTTCGACCACGCGCGCCACTTCATCAAAGCGATCGCTGAAGAGCTGCGGGCCGCACCTGCTTCCCCCGGAAACGGCGCGGGAGCAGGGGCGAAACCGGTGGTGCTGGCCAGCTACGATACCGAGTTCCTGGGACACGGCTGGAAAGAAGGGATCTACTGGCTGGAGATAATACTTCGCTCCCTGGCCAGGTCGGAGGGGATTCGGATGACAACGCCGTCGCGATACCTGGAGCAGAACCCGCCGTCGACCTCCACAACCCTGGGTTTGACAACCTGGGGCACCAACAAGGACGACTCGACCTGGATAAACCCGGAGACCGCCTGGATGTGGGAGGCCCTTGGCGAGACTCAGAAAACGCTGTTCGGCCTGTGGGATCTCCGACGCGGGAGCGCGCTGGAGAATCGCGCGCTGGAGCAAGCTGCGCGTGAGGTCCTATTGCTCGAAACCAGCGACTGGCCGTACATGGTTGCAAAATATCGCGCTAAAGAGTACTCTATTGAGCGGTTTTGCGCCCACCTCGAGCGATTTCGCGAGATCGCGGGTATGCTGGAGAAGGGCGATATCGACAAACTTGAATCGATGCTTGGCGAGATCGAGGAAACGGACAATATATTTGCCCAACTCGATCTCGAAACTATCTTTGGGCGTGGCATCCCCCCCGAAGAAGGGAATTAGACATGCGGGTATTACTCTTGAGCTGGGAATACCCACCGCGCATAGTCGGCGGTCTGGGAAGGCATGTCTATCATTTGGCTACCACGCTGGCTTCGCTGGGGGTCAAGGTTCACGTCGTAACAAAGGACTACCCCGGCGCCCCCGAGTATGAGGAATCGGAGGGGGTCCATATCTACAGGGTGGTCAGTTACCCCCCGGATATCCCGCAGGAGGAGTGGGTATCCTGGACCCTCCAGTTCAATGTTGCGCTGCTGGAGAAAGCGGTGGCGTTGATCAACGATCTGAAGAACGTGAACGTTATCCACGCCCACGACTGGCTGGTCGCGCACGCCGCCGCCAGCCTCAAGCACGCCTACCGAATACCGCTGGTGGCCACCGTACACGCCACCGAGTACGGCCGGCACCAGGGCCACCTGCCGGGTTCCATGAATAAGCTGATCCATCAGATCGAGTGGTGGCTCACTTTCGAGTCGGTGCGCACCATCTGCTGCAGCCAATACATGATGGACCAGATAACCAGTATTTTCGAGCTGCCCGCCGACAAGGTCGATGTGATCCCGAACGGCATAGATTTCGCCAGCTTCAAGAGAGACGTAAGCGTAGACTTGATTAGAAAGAAGTATGTGCCTCCTGGTGACAAGCTGGTGTTTTTCGTGGGACGCCTCGTCTACGAGAAGGGGGTACAGACCGTCATCGAGGCGATGCCCCTGTTAATGAACAAGATCCCCAACGTGACTTTTGTGGTTGCCGGCTCCGGGCCGCATCTGAACGAGCTCAAGTCGCTGGTGAGTGACTTTAATCTGAAAGATAAGGTCAAGTTCGTCGGTCATATGGACACCGACGCTCTTTGTGCCTTTTACAAGAGCGCGGACCTTACCGTCGTGCCGAGTCTGTACGAACCGTTTGGGATGGTGGTGCTCGAGTCCATGGCCATGGGCACGCCCACGATCGTGGCAGACACCGGAGGCCTGTCCGAGATAGTGGTGCACGAGGGTACCGGTCTCAAATTCGAGCCGGGCAACCCCAACTCACTGGCGGAGGCCATGCTTCGTATCCTGCAGGACGGAGAGCTCACAGAGCGCCTTACGTCAGACGCAATGGCATACATGGGCGGCCAGTACAACTGGGAACGCATCACAAACAGGACCCTGGAAGTTTACCGCCGGGCCGAGCTGGAGTACGAGTACCGGCCGCGCACGCTCAAGCTCTGCCCACCGTTGCCCGAAAAAGCAACGGGTTGAGTCACATCTCATCGGATTGGGGTCAGACCCTGGTCGGATTGGGGTCAGACCCTTGAACTTGAATTGGGGTCAGACCCTTGAACTTGAATTCGCTCAACCTAGCGTCGGACGTTCTTTGACGATTTTGCTTATAGTTGAATAGTGAAGCCCCACAAAGGATGCAATTGCCGCCTGGGTAAATCCGTGATCGAGATAAGCCTCTTGAATACTCCGGTTTCTGCTCTCCGGGCCATTCGTATTATCCACGATTTGAGACAGTTGCACCCGCTTTGGAGGTATGTCAGGCTGATTGTCATAAGTGGCAAACTGTCCATCAGCGGATAACCTGGCCAGAGCTTCATTGTCAATAAATCGTGTGTAGGCGGTACGTGCCCGCGTTTGGTCATCTGAGAAATGCTGCAAAATAAAATCGATCTGAAGAAATGAAACTTGGGGGGCCAGGCCGGCGGTTGCATGATAGCTGGTCCATTCCCAATCTTGTACTCGTTGACAAAGACCCGCTCGCACAGGATTCAGGACGATATATCTTGATAGCTCAAGGAGGTGGCTTTCAAACTCAATTAACCTTGAGAAATATCTTCCCTGCATAAGGTGCCCAACTCGGTCATATTCCCTGTTGAACTGTTGAGAATAAACGCCATTCAGATATTTCATGCCGTCAGAGAGGTTTGGCGAAGGTGTTTGGAGCAACAAGTGATAATGGTTGTTCATAAGGCAGTATGCGTAGCAAAGCCAACCGTACTGTAATATGACAGATTTGAGAACACGTAGAAATATCTGCCTATCTACTGGTTCTAAGAAGATTTCACGCTTTTCATTCCCCCGCGACATAACATGGTAGAAAGCCCCGGGGAACTGAGTCCTAGGTTGCCTTGCCATTATTGTTATAATAATAGCAATACAAGCATATTTCAAGAGAGAATCAAATCCAAATCCGAGATTCAAAGGCAGCTCGAGGTTCGAAAACCGTTCAAGTCAAGGGTCTGACCCCAGTCCCTAGTGCATATTCTGCGGTAACCCTCGCCCCCGCTCGCTCCTTCCGGTCAGTAGGTCGGCAGCGCTCTCCGGTGTGGTTATATTTATCATCATTGAGGTGCCCAGCTCGAACGCTCCCGGCGTAGTGAGCCTGGGAACCACCTCAAGATGCCAGTGATAATAGGGGTATTCCGACCCATCGCAAGGAGCGGAATGTATGTAGTAGTTGAACGGAGGGTCGTTGAACTTCTGATGATACTTTCCAAGGATATCGCGAAGAATATGAGCGAACTCCACCAACTGCTCCTCGTTTATCATGTCGAACGATTCCTGGTGGGACCTGGGAAGAATCCATACCTCGAACGGCAGCCTCGAGGCGAATGGGGCCAGGGCTACGAATCCCCGGTTCTTTGCAATGACTCGCTGCCCGGCCAGTAGTTCCTCGGAGACCATGCGGCAGAACACGCACTCATTCCTGCGACTTTGGTGCCACGAGGCGCCCGCCATCTCCTGCATTACTAAGTTTGGAACAAGCGGGACGCCAAAGAGTTGGGAGTGTGAGTGCTCGATAGACGCCCCCGACTCGCGGCCGTGGTTCACTATTATATGCACGTAGCGCACGTGCGGATCTTCGCGGTTGGCGCGGTATCGGTGCCGGTAGACGCGAAGGACCAGCTCAATCTCTTCCGGCGGCATCGTAGCGAGGCTCTTGGTGTGGTCGGGACTATGCACTATCACCTCGTGCGAGCCGTCCGCAGGCCTGCGCGGATACATTTCGGTCCCCGGAGCGACCTCCTCGCCGGTCTCAAACGCCGCGTACTTGTTGGGAAACACCCTCACCTGCCAGCCGGTAGTGTTGGGTTCGGTCCCCTCCGGCCGGACGGCCAGCACCTCCAGGGGCGTCATCAGCTCGTGTCCGGGACAAAACGGGCAGTCGCGTCCATCTTCCTGTGGCGTAGCGATGCAGGGCTTTACGAAATCGGTAGGCCTCATCGCCCTTTCGGTTGCGACAACGACCCAATGTCCCGTTATTATGTCCTGGCGAAGCTCTGCCATCAGTACTTACCCTCGTCCCAAGCCACGTCGAGCGGGCTCCTGCGGTAGTTCAGTATCCTGGCGGGCACCCCTCCAACCACCGCGTAGTCCGGCACGTCCCTTATCACCAGGCTATGCGCGCCGACAACCGAACCTTCCCCCACGGTTACCCCTCTCAGAATGGTCGCTTTCTCAGCTATCCAAACGTTTCGATTGATGACAACGTGCTCCTTGCGTATACCCTGGCTGCGAATGCTCATCATCGGATCGATGAACCAGTGGTCGAAGTCCACTACGTAGATGTTGTCGGCCCAGAGGGCCTCCTCCCCCACCTCGACGTGGTTGTAGCAGTTGATGGTGTTCTTACCGCCGAAGGTGCACTTCCTGCCTATTCGAAGGGTTCCCTCGTGCGCCCTGAAAGCGCAACCCTCGCCTATCCAGGTAAAACCGCCGATTATGAACTCCGCGTTCTTGCCTTTGCTGATGTCGTAATGCTTCGGCAGAAAAACGAACCCCTCAGTCTTTATGCCGGGACGCATCAGCTTGAATTTGATAAAACGGTACAGAGAGCGCCAGTAGTTGAACCCGTACATACGCTTCTTGATTATAAAGCGGGCGTTCCTGACCAGCCAGTTTCCGGATTCGCCCCCACTGCCGTATGACCCGCTCAACCGCGATCCCCGCTCATCAGCCGGGCTTCCTCAAATAGAGAAGCATGTTGTAGAAAATCAACGGCGGAAGATATGGGTATATCTTCTCGTCGAAATCGTTCAATCGGAGGTAGGTGTTGTAGCACCAGTTGCGCCATGCCCAGGTAAGGTTCTCATCGCTGAGAGTGTTCTCAACGGTGCGGGTAATCCAGCCCACGAAGCTGGACAGCAGTTCCTCGGTCTCGAAGCGCGCCTCGGCAAATCCCACGGATAAGGCCGCCTGGCATACGCTCGCCGGCTTGAAAGTATGTATGTCCACCACCTGTTCAAAACGGCCGACTCCATCGTCCTGCGCGGGTGGGTCCTGGGGGCGTAACCTGGCCCGGGTTCCCCCGAAACGGCCTCCCAAACCCACATAGGCTTTTACGGCCGTAACAGTGCCCCTCCTGGCAACTCGCCCTATGATATCCCCCACCCTCGTCGGCTCACCGGCGAGCATGCAAATACCTCCCGGTTTGAGGACGCGGTATATCTCTGCGAGCGCCCTGTCAATTTCGGGTATATGGTGCAGAATCGCGTGTCCGATAACCATATCGAACTCATCCGACGGGTAATCGAGTATCTCCAGCTCCGACTGCTTCGCAATAACTTTTACACCGAGCTCTTTTGCGTTGCGCGCGCAGGCTTCCACCATCCCCCCGCTGATGTCGCAGGCATAGAGCTCACCTACCATGCCGTCACACAGGCAAAGGTTTAAACCGACGTAACCCGTGCCGCAACCAACTTCCAGAAGTCTGTCCACGTGCAGAAACGGTCCCTTGAGGAGTTTCTCAAACTTGCGTTTTACACGCTGCGCGCTCTTGTCATCGTACTGGATGCCCCACTTATAGTCATATCGTGAGCTTTCAACGTCGTGAAACAGCTCGTTTGCTTTCCTCAGATCAACATCCATATCCCGCTCCGATAGAAACACTTCTCAAGATAATATCAAAGTGGGCTCCAAAATGGGGTTTAAACAGTTGCGCCGGGCTTGAAAGCCCGGCGCAAATGCATCTCGCCAAGAGTCAGTATTTATTGCTTAACTTCCTTGATACCCATAAGGTTCGCGGAGATTACATAGCGCTGAATCTGGGCGGTACCCTCGTAGATCTGCATGATCTTGGCGTCACGCATGTACTTCTCTACCGGGTAGTCCTTCATGTAGCCGTATCCACCGAGTACCTGAACAGCGTCGGTGGTTACCTCCATGGCCATGTCGCCACAGAAAGTCTTGGCAATCGAGGAAGACACCGAGAGCCGGCGCGAGGGCTTGCCCGTCTTGGTCATCTGCTCAGCCAACCAGCCGGCGCGGTAGTACAGGGCCCGTCCGGCCTCGATCTTCATCAACATGTCGACAAGCATGAAGCTGATGCCCTGGTTTACCATAATGGGCTTGCCGAACTGCACCCTCTCCTTGGCGTAAGCGAGGGCCTCTTCGAACGCCGCCCTGGCAACGCCGACCGCCATGGCGGCTACGCCTGCCCGGGTCCGGTCAAGGGTGAGCATAACGGTCACGAAAGCGCTGCCGGGATCTCCCAGCATGTCCTCCTTGGGGACCTTGACGTTCTCAAGAAAAACCTCGGCCGTGTGAGAAGCACGGATTCCCAGTTTGTCCTCATGCCTGCCCATGCTGACACCTTCGTAGTCGCCGCCGACGATGAAACCCGAAAGGCCGTTGTCGGTCTGGGCGAACACGGTGTATACGTCGGAGATGCCGCCGTTGGTGATGAAGCACTTCTGCCCGTTGAGGACGAAGTGGTCGCCCTCATCCTTGGCGGTTGTCTTTATCGAGGACACGTCGCTGCCCGCCTCAGGCTCGGTCAGGGCGAAAGCCGCCAACTTTGGGTTCTTCTCGTCGCAGAGACGGGGAAGCCACCTCTTCTTCTGGTCCTCGGTGCCGGCGATGAGGATGGGAGCGCTGGCCAGGTTGTTGGCTCCGATGCTTGTGGCAAGGCCGGCGCAGCCCCAGGCCATCTCCTCCATTACCATTGCGCTGGTCAGCGAATCGAGGCCTCCTCCACCATATTCCTCAGGGATTGCAGCGGTGGTAAGCCCTGCCTGGCATGCCTTGGGTAGAATAAGGTCGCCGGGGAACTCTCCCTTCCTATCCCACTCCTCAGCTATGGGGCGCAGCTCGTTTAGCGCAAAATCATGCGCCATGTCGATAGCGGCCCTTTGCTCATCCGTCAACTCGTAATCGATCACTGGCTCCTCCTTTCAAACACGGTAATTTGTGTCACTTATGTTCTAAAGTGCGCGATTATCTTATCAGTCACCTCTCGTCGATGCCAGCAGTCTAAGCGTTTTTTTCTTACTATACTGGTGGTCTATTTTCCAGTGAATTCGGCCTTCCCGGGGCCCTCTTCCAGAAAGGTGCGCATGCCGATCTTCTGGTCTTCCGTCGAGAAGCACAGCGAGAAAGACTGAGCCTCGATGGCAAGTCCGTCGGTCATGGAGCAATTCAAGCCGTTGTTTATCGCTCTCTTGGCCATCGCCAGCGCGAACGGCGGATATTTCTCTGCGTAGCGCTTTGCGACTTTCTGTGCTTGGGCGATCACCGCCGACCCATCGCCTTCAATCAGCTTGTCCGCGAGGCCCATGGCCAGGCACGCCTGCGCGTCGTAGAACCGGCCGGAGAATATCAGCTCTTTCGCCTTCGCTGGTCCCAGCAGGCGCGGGAGCCGCTGAGTACCACCGGCGCCGGGGATTATGCCAAGTAGGATTTCCGGAACACCCATCTGCGCGGTCTCCCCTACAAACCGCCAGTCGCAGGCAAGGGCAATCTCGCAACCGCCACCAAGCGCGTACCCGTTGATTGCCGCGATGACAGGTTTCGTCACGTTTTCCAGCCGGGTGAGCGCCGCCTGGAGGCCACCGGTTACCGTCCTGAGCACTTCCGCGGGGTTGGCCTCAGCCATCTCCTTTACGTCGGCGCCGGCAGCAAATACCTTCTCTCCGCCCGTCACAACCACCGCGCGCACCTCGACATCCGCCTGGAGCGCGTCGGCGCAATCACCTATCTCGCGGGACAGCTGAGCGTTAAGTGCATTCACCTTGGGACGATCCAGCCTCACCGTAGCAACGGAATCTTCGATGTCAACCTTCAGGAACTCATATTCATAGGCCATCTTTCATACCTCCGCATAGTGCACCCGCGCATACTTTGAAACTGCTGAGGGCAGGCTCACGCCATCGAGCCCGGCCGAAACCGTG
>Ga0209745_1001721_pt1 | contig 12812 bp, 8 predicted proteins | sample BarGraNGADG00312_FD_184495 | JGI IMG/M metagenome (GOLD analysis project Ga0209745, IMG submission 184495) | Arctic peat soil microbial communities from Barrow, Alaska - Barrow Graham LP Ref core NGADG0004-312 (SPAdes) (version 2) | ecosystem: Environmental > Terrestrial > Soil > Wetlands > Peat ... | reverse complement strand
ATCCTCTCCCGCTTGCCGGACCTGATATTCAATACGGTGTCACCCGCATTGATAGTGCCTGAATAGACTCTCATGAAGACCAGCCGTCCGACGTACGGATCGGTGGCAATCTTAAAGGCGAGAGCCGCGAAGGGCTCATCAGCATCAGGCTGGCGGGTGATCTCCTTGTCATCACGGGGATCTTTGCCTTTAACGGCACCCACATCTACAGGCGATGGCAGGTATGCCACCACACCGTTAAGGAGACGCTGCACGCCTTTGTTCTTGAATGCCGCACCGCAGAAGACAGGGACTATCACGCCCTCAATGGTTTCGCGGCGCAACACAGGCATCAACTCTTCTTCTGTTATGCTTGCATGATCTTCAAGGTAACGCTCAAGGATGGTATCGTCCATTTCGGCACATGCTTCCACCAACTTCATTCTCCACTCCTCAGCTTCCTCGATCATGTCTTCAGGTATTTCCTGCACTGTGAAGTTGACCAGGGGATCTTCGCTATCCTCGAACATGATTGCTTTCATCTCCAGGAGGTCGATGAGCCCGATAAACTTATCCTCAGAGCCAATTGGTATCTGAACGGGTACCGGGTGGGCCCCCAGCTTATCGATCATCTGCTGCACCACGCCATGAAAGTCGGCACCGGAGCGGTCCATCTTGTTCACGAAGGCTATCCGCGGCACCTTGTACTTGTCTGCCTGTCTCCAGACGGTCTCCGACTGCGGTTCAACACCTCCTACGGCGCAGAAAACAGCAACAGCACCGTCAAGGACCCTTAGCGATCTTTCTACCTCAACGGTGAAATCGACGTGACCCGGGGTATCAATAAGATTGATCTTGTAAAGCTCATCCCTGTATTTCCAGAAAGTGGTTGTTGCAGCAGATGTGATGGTGATCCCTCTCTCCTGTTCCTGCACCATCCAGTCCATAGTGGCATTTCCGCTATCGACTTCGCCGATACGGTGGACACGACCCGTATAATACAGAATGCGCTCGGAAGTAGTTGTCTTCCCTGCATCTATATGGGCCATAATGCCAATATTCCTGGTATATCTGAGATCGTTACTCATCTTTAACTGCTGATTGTTTCCCACGTTTCAGGCCGGATCAGAATCTGAAGTGAGCGAAAGCCTTATTGGCCTCGGCCATACGGTGGGTATCCTCTTTCTTTTTATAGGCTCCGCCTTCGTTGTTATAGGCAGCCATCACTTCGGCAGCAAGTTTCTCGGCCATGCTGTGGCCGGTACGTTTGCGTGCGAACAAAATGAGGTTTTTCATGCTCAGGCTGACTTTCCGGTCAGGCCGTATCTCGAGGGGTACCTGGAATGTGGCACCGCCTACCCTGCGGCTTTTTACCTCGACATGAGGAGTGATATTGTCAAGAGCCATCTTCCATATCTCCAGGGGAGACTTCTCAGTGGCCTTCATCTTGTCACCCACGATATCAAGTGAGTCGTAAAAAATCCTGAAGGCAACGGTCTTCTTACCACTGAACATCAGATTATTGATGAACCGGGTAACGTACGGATCGTTGAATTTCGGGTCCGGTAATAGGATCCTCTTCTTTGGTTTAGCCTTTCTCATATTGTGAATCCTTTAACTGTTACTTCTTTGGTCTTTTTGTTCCGTATTTTGATCTTCTCTGCATACGGCCATCGACGCCTGAGGTGTCAAGTGCGCCACGGACAAGGTGATAACGGACACCAGGGAGGTCTTTTACCCTGCCGCCCCTGATAAGTACTATAGAGTGCTCCTGCAGGTTATGTCCTTCACCCGGAATATAGGCGTTGACCTCTTTCTGGTTTGTAAGCCTTACCCTGGCAACTTTTCTCATGGCTGAGTTAGGTTTCTTTGGCGTGGTAGTATATACACGGACACATACTCCCCTGCGCTGCGGGCATGAATCAAGAGCAGGTGCTTTGCTCTTGTCAACCAGCTTCTTGCGGCCTTTTCTAACTAACTGCTGAATTGTTGGCATAATTCTTTTTTAATTAATTTCCTTTTAAAGTTTGTCTGCAATAATTATATTATATCTCTCAAAATGCAGTATTACACTGCTTGAATTTCACGTAAATTACCTCAATCATTGCACCGGCAACAAGCCGCCACAGTGCCACAGGGCAAAGTTTTCTGAAGATGTAACTTATGGTTTGTAAGTTAATTACAGGATTTTCTTCCCGACCTCTCTTCTGGATCTCTTTTGTAAACTTACGTTTGGAAAGAGAGACCGGTACTCCTGTTTTTCAAAAAACCGCTGCAAAGTAAATAAATATTTTTCAAACAAAGGCAACTTTTATGTACTCTTTTGGAAAATTGTTATTTTTGCGCTCCCACCGAGACGAATATACATATATAATATAATAATAAGCCGCTGATGAAGACATACTCAACAGACCACATCCGAAACATTGCCCTGCTGGGGAACTCAGGCTCAGGTAAGACAACCCTCGCAGAAGCAATGCTTTTCAATGGTGGTGTCATCGAGAGACGGGGTACCGTAGAAGCAAAAAACACTGTGTCAGACTATAAGCCGATAGAGCAGGAAAACCGGAACTCAATCTATTCCGCAGTTCTGTACACCGAGGTCAAGGACAAAAAAATAAATATTATTGATACTCCGGGGCTGGATGACTTTTCGGGCGGTGTTATCTCTTCGATGTATGCTGCTGATACTGTTTTGCTCTCTATAAATGTCCAGAATGGCGTTGAGGTAGGCACCGAGATCCATTTCAGGCATGCCGACAAGTTCCACAAACCGCTCATCTTCACAGTGAACGGTCTTGACCATGAGAAGGCCAACTTCGAGAAAACAATGGAGATGCTTCATGACCGTTTCGGTAACAATGTCACCATAGCACAGTTCCCGGTCAATGAGGGCCTCGGCTTCAACACTATAGTTGATGTCATCAGCATGAAGATGCTACGTTACGGCAAGGACGGAGGCAAAGCCGAGATACTTGACATAACTGCTGACCATAAGGACAGAGCTGAAGAGCTGCATGCCAACCTGACAGAAAAAGTTGCAGAGAGCGATGAATCACTGATGGAACTATTTTTTGCAAACGATAAGCTGACAGAAGAGGAGATCAACAGAGGTATGCGGGCAGGATTGCTTAAGAGAGGCATTTTCCCTGTCTTCTGCGTGTCGTCAAAAGGCAACATAGGCGTTGACAGGCTGCTTGACTTTATTGCCTTTGCAGCACCGGCTCCGTCTGAGATGCCTGCTCCGAAAAACTCAAAGGGCAATGAGGTCAAATGCTCTGTCTCCGGTCCGGCATCGGTGTTCATCTTCAAGACAACCGTTGAGGAGCACATAGGCGAGGTCAACTACTTCAGGGTAATGTCAGGCAAGATCACAGAGAATCTTGATGTCATCAACACAAGCAACGGAACAAAGGAACGGCTCTCGCAGATCTTTGTCTGTGCAGGCAAGAACCGCACTCGCGTCCCCGAGATACAAGCGGGGGACATCGGAGGGTTCGTCAAGCTCAAGAACACAAAGACAAACCATACGCTGAATGCACCGGGCAACGACTGGACCTTTGAGCCTATGATGTTTCCTGCCCCGAAGTACCGTACTGCCATCAAACCTGTTAGTGAGAGCGATGAGGAGAAGATGGGCGAAGCGCTCAGCCGTATGCACCAGGAAGATCCGACAATTGTGGTGGAGTACTCCAAGGAACTGAAACAGATCATTATCCATGGTCAGGGTGAATATCACCTCAATATCCTGAAATGGCATCTTGACAACCTGTATAAGATAGAGACACAGTATATTGCACCCAAGATCCCCTACCGTGAGACCATCACCAAATCTTCACAGGCTGACTACAGGCACAAGAAGCAGTCGGGCGGTGCCGGACAGTTCGGTGAGGTTCACATGATCATTGAGCCTTATGAGGAAGGTTCTGAAGCCAAGTCGATGATGAAGATTGCCGGCAAGGAGATCAAGCTGGCGAACCGCGACAAGCAGGAGATTGACCTTCCCTGGGGAGGCAAGCTCATTTACATGAATTGTATCGTCGGCGGATCCATTGACGCCCGTTTCATGCCCGCCATACTGAAAGGCATCATGGAAAAAATGGAGGTTGGTCCGCTCACCGGCTCTTATGCGCGTGACATCAGGGTCTATGTCTATGACGGCAAGATGCACCCGGTTGACTCCAATGAAATATCGTTCCGTCTGGCAGGGCGAAATGCTTTCAGCACCGCCTTCAAGAACGCCAGTCCGAAGATCCTTGAGCCGGTCTATGATGTTGAGATCATGGTTCCCGGTGACCGTATGGGTGATGTCATCAGCGACCTCCAGGGCCGTCGCGGCCTGGTGCTCGGTATGGCAAGTGAAAAGGGCTTCGAGATCATCAAGGCTAAGGTTCCCCTTGCCGAGATGAACAGGTATTCCACTGCGTTAAGTTCCCTCACGGGAGGCCGTGCAATGTTTTCGATGAAGTTTGCCGAGTACACGCAGGTGCCGGGTGAGGTTCAGGATGCCGTCATCAAGGCATACGCCGGAGAAGAAGAGGACGAATAGGACCAGGACCACAAAAATCCCGTACATATACATGCATCGCAGAGACAGGTCTGAAACCTGTCTCTATTTTTTTACCACGCCGGGTTCCGGGAAGCGGAATGGATTTGCCACCTTGCCCGTGCTGCCGTCGGAATAATGGAACAGGAGGGTGTCAGTATTCAGGTAACCGAAAATATTCTCGGGCGTAGTAAGCGAATCAACGTACCATACCGTTGCTACCTCCTCGTCATTCTCACCCAGCGACGTCTCAAAACCTGTCACGCCCCTGTCATTCGAGAGATGGCTGATGAGGTAGTTGTACCTGGCCTCATTTTCGGCATTTGATCCCAGGGGAAGGATATAACCGCTCATAGCGTCGGGAGTATAACCGGAAAAGCCGTTAAACTTTGAAGAGGTGGGGGTGAACATCTGCCTGACATACTCCTGACGGGATATCTTTACAGCCGGTTCATCAAAGGAGACGACCCTGTAAGGCAGCCTGACATTGAACTCATTGCCACCTGAGCTAAAGCTGAGCTTTTTCGATTCTATCACTCGTGTAAGCGTCTCCCTGTCGGGTTCACTTCCTGCAGGAAAATATATGCGTACGATCACGGGGCAGGCAAAATCGCTCTGATAACCGCATGCATTTGTCTTCTGGTCAAGTAGGTGCTGCAGGTAAATTGCGTCCAGCGGATCAAAGAACTTATCAATTGTGAGCGTATAGAATGATACTTCATTTATCTCTCCGGCCAGAGGTTCAATCGTCTTTTTCACCGGAACGAAAAGAAACTCCTGCAGCTTTACATCGTCATACATTGCAGTATCATAAAGTATATGCACAGTGTGGCTTGCCACGTATGTCGATACGCCGTAAACACCTTCAACCTGCCTCATCTGGTTGGCAAAGGCAGTTGAGCTGCCGAAACATTTTATATTCTTCAGTCCGCTCATCTCAAAGATACCTGCGCTTTCAACCTGCTCAGGCGTTCCCCACTTCTGGTTTATGGTCGGCAATTCAAATAATGTCCCTGCGGTGACCCCGAGTATGATAAGAGCTCCCAGAACAACGGCCGGGAGCCATTTCATGTTGCGTTTATTGATCTGCAGGGTATCTTTTTCAGGACATTCATAAAGGCAGTCACCGCACAGAGTGCAGTCGGTATGGGTCACTTTCACGGAATGTGCAACATCAATTCCCTGGGGGCATTTTTCCGAACAGAGGCCGCAGTCGGTACAGGTATCTATATTACGAGTGATATGCACAAGCGAAGGTCTCACCCGGGTCATGCGAGCCACCTCAAGGATATAGCCTCCGGAGCAGATGATCAGGAGAGGATAGATATATGGTATTTTCAGCCCAAGCAGAAGAAGGATGATGTAAATGCCCAGCACGCCGGCAAACCACCAGGTAAATTTAAAGATTATGGAGAGTGCGCCCAGCGGGCACAGGTAACGGCACCAGAAAAGTCTGAAAAACAGAGACCCGATGACAAGGGCTCCGATGGCTATCAGCGCCCAGAGCAGAACCACATCAGCATTGAATCCTGACGCGGCAGCATAATAAGGATCAAACTTCTTGCAGAAAAGCTCACTTGTTTTGAGAGTAAAATAAAATGTTATGAAGAGAAGAGCGTACTTCAGAAAACGAAGAGCATAATCGGCGAAGCCTTTAAGGGTGATCCTGACTTTCATCCTGTCACCCAGTTTACCAATCCATTCACTTATTGTTCCAAGAGGGCAGATATAACCGCAGAAAAGTCTCGAGAAAAGAACGATGCCGATGAACAGTGCCACTCCCATCATGATCTGAGTGCTTGTCATGGCACATGAAAGGGAGTCCATTGTGAAGAAGCTGCCAATGGCCTGCAGGCCGCCGAACGGACAGTAAGCTTCGAAATCAGGAGCATAGGCTTTATCAAAGAGTATCCGGAACCCCATGAATGTCAGGATGCCGATAATGGCAAATTGATAAATCAGCTTGTACCAGTTGTGCTTCTTCATGCCCGCGATTTATTTATAGCTTCCAAATATATCATTTTTGATGAATTCAAATAATGATATAAAACGGCAGCGACACCCTGGTCAGGTGTCGCTACAAGGAATAATTACGATTTATATGAAAAAGGTCAGACCGCCTGTTCCACCTCCCAGACAAAGGCTCTGATGCCAACATCCTTGTTTATCGCATCGATATGCTTCACCGCCTCGAGGAGCGGCGGCACCTTATCGGCATCGATAAAAGTCAGTGTCACGCCGTTGATCTCCGGCCAGGTGTGAGTGCCAAGGTGAGGAACACCGGTCACTGACCCTGTTCCTTCCACATTATCCCACTGTGTGTATCCCCTGATACCGAAATGTTCGAGTGTGTACTCGACCTTTTCTGTCAGAGCCAGGTTGTATATTATCATTACTGCCTTCATACTCATTCTTTTACTGGTTTTTCCTGTATGTCATCGAGGAATTTCATATCCCTGAAAGCCACCTTGTGTTTCTTGTCTCTCTCACCGTGCCGTGCAATGAGTACATAGCCAACCGGCACGAGAACCATTGTCACAACCGTTGAGAAAACAAGTCCGCCTATCACCGCTATGCCCATGGGCTGCCACAGTTCTGATCCCTCGCCCGGGTTTATTGCCAGCGGCAGCATTGCAAGGATAGTCGTCAGGGAGGTCATAAGCACGGGCCTCAGCCTTGAACGGCCTGAGACCAGCACTGCCTGGTAGAGCTCCAACCCCCTGTCACGGGTGAGGTTGATGAAGTCGACCAGCACAATGGCGTTCTTGACCACAATGCCTATCAGCATTATTGCTCCGATAGCAGCAATCAGGCTGAGGCTGGTGCCGGTAAGAAAGAGTGCTATCGCCACCCCTGAAAATGCGAACGGGATGGAGAGCATGATGATGACGGGCATCTTGAGAGATTCAAACTGTGATGCCATTACCAGATAGACAAGTATCAGCGAGATGACCATAAGAAGCCCGATATCCTTGAATGATTCGGTCATATCCTGGAATGCACCTGATATTTCCACCTGCACTCCTGTCGGTATTTCCATGCCGTCAAGCTCCTTTTGTATATCAGCAACAATCAGGTTAAGAGCTCTCTTGTAAGGTGTGACAGAAACAGTCACGATGCGCTCCTTCCGTTTCCTTTCAATATTCGGAGGCGACCAGAATTCCTTGACCGTGGCAATCTCTCCCAGCCTTATTATCTGACCGGCAGGAGTCGTGACGCCTATATTCTCCAACTCGGTTATAGAGTTCCGGGCAGATTCCTTGTACCTGACAATGACATCATATTCATCACCAAACTGGCGCAGACGTGTTGCGGTAAGCCCGTCCACCCTGTTCTTTATCATTGACGACACCTGCGCTGTCGTAAGGCCGTACCTCAGGAGTCTGTCATGGTCGAGGATGATCTGCAGCTCCGGCTTCGATTTGTCGCGGCTTATGTCGACGTTAGTGGCTCCCTTTATCTTCTTTACCTTCCCGGCCAACTGTTCGGCGAGGAGATTGGTCTGGGTTATATCATACCCGTAGATCTCAATGTCAATGGTGTTGCCGCCACCCATCATGTTCATACCTCCGTCGGCAGAAACAGAATAGTTTATCACCTCAGGCAGCGGAGCAATTATGCGCCGGATCACCTCAGCAATATCCTCTGATGACCTTGACCTCTCGCCCACACCAAGCAGTCTGAAGGTATAAGTTATAACGTGAGTGCCCCCCTGGCTGAACAGTGCAGAGAATCCTCCGCTGTCATCAGTACCTGCCGACATTGAGATAAGGCTAACCTCGGGGATCTGTTCCTTGATAAGTGAGTCGATTCTGCCGGCGACCTTTTCAGTCACATCCACCCTTGTTCCGGTCTGAAGTTCAACTGTTGCCGAGAGGCGCGACTCGTCTGCGGCAGGCATGAACTCAGTTCCGATGAATTTGAACAGGAACATCGAGGCAGCAAAAATCAGAATGGCAGCGGCTATCACGAACTTCTTGTGATAAAGTACCCATGAAAGGGTGCTAACGTAAAAGCCGTCCATCTTATCCAGAAACTTGCGTATAGAACCATCCCAGGTCCAGAATGGTGCATCTTTCTTCACCGGCCTGAGCCTTAGCAGCAGGGCGCTGAGAGTCGGTGTAAGGGTGATGGCCGCCACTGTTGACATGATAATGGTTATGGAAACTATCCACCCAAGCTGAGAGAAGAGTACTCCGGTCAGACCCTTAACGAACGTCAGCGGCAGGAATACTGCTACAACAGTCAGGGTGGTCACGATGACAGCCAGCCAGACTTCATTAGTGGCATAGATGGCTGCTTCACGCGGACGGCTTCCCCTTTCAATATGTTTGGAAATATTCTCGAGTACCACTATGGCATCGTCAACCACCATACCTATTGCGATGGACAGCGACGACAGCGAGATGATGTTAATGGAACTGCCGGTCAGGAATATATATACAAAGGCCACCAGCAGCGAGATCGGAATTGTCAGGATTATGATGAGTGTGGCACGCCACCTTCCGAGGAAGAAGAACACGACGAGCACCACGAAGACAGCTGCATACATCAGCGTCTCGGTAAGATTGTTAATAGAGCCCTGGATGAACTCCGAGGTGTCCATTATTTTCTCGATGTTAATATCCGGGGGCAGTTCCTTCTTCAGCCTGGTAATTTCACGGTCGACATCGCGGCAGATCTGAACGGAGTTTGCGCCTGACATCTTCTGCACAAACAGTGTCATGCCCCGTATACCGTCAATCTTTGAAATGAGCTTTGTCTCCCTGATGGTGTCATTTACAGACGCGACATCCCTGAGATAAATATTGTTGCCATTATAGTTTCCTACAACGATGTTTGCAATCACATCACTCTCGGCGAACTCACCCTGTATTCTTATCGGGTAATCGGTCCTGCCCATCTCCATGAATCCGGCCGGCATGTTCAGGTTCTCTGCCCTGAGCATGTTGCCAATCTGTTCGATGGTCAGGTTGTAGGCTTCCATGCGTCTGGGGTCAACCTCAACATATATCTCCCTGCCTGGTACGCCTGACAGTCCCACGTTTCCTACCCCATCGATGCGGTTAAGCGGGTTGACAAGCTTCTCGTCGAGGATCTTTTCAAGCCCTTTGTAACTCTCCTCGGCGGTGATAGCGTAGAAGATAATGGGCATCATGCTTGAGTTGAACTTGAATATCGTCGGGTCCTCGGCATCTTCCGGAAGGAAGCTCTGTATGAAGGAAAGGGAGCTCCTCACATCGTTCGATGCCTCGTCAAGGTTGGTTTCGTATTCAAACTCCATGAAGATGACAGATACATTGTCGCTCGATCTGGATGTCAACTCCTTTAGTCCCGACACTGAGCTAAGAGCGTTCTCCAGCGGACGGGTAATATTCGTTTCGATATCTCCCGCACTTGCTCCGGGGTAGCTCGTGTAAATAGAGAGGTACGGAAGTTCGATCTCAGGGTAGAGGTCGATCGGAAGCTGCGTCAGGGAGTAAAGCCCCATGACCATCGTAATAACGAAGATCAGAATAGTGGTTACGGGCTTCTTTACTGCACTCGCGTATATACTCATAGTCTTACTTATCTCTTGTTAGTCATTAGTTTACAATATTCACTTTCTGGCCGTTGGTAAGGCGTGCCTGGCCGTCGACGACGAGACTTTCCCCTTCCTTCAGGTCACCGCCGGCAATCTCGAACTTGTCATCAAATCTTTGACCCAGCTTTACCAGCCGCCTCGATGCAGTACCGTTTTCAACAACAAAAATGTACCTGTCATTGGTACCTTCCTGCATCAGCACTGAGCTGGCCGGTACCATGAAGGCCTCTACCTCACCCATATCAATATATAGCCTGGCGAACATACCCGGTCTGAGCATCTCATTGCTGTTAGTTATCCTGATCTCCGCCCTGAATGTGCGCGACATGGCATCAATTGTCGGGTGTACCCTGAAGATAACGCCTTCGTATTCCTTGCCGGGATAGACATCAGCGACGATGCGGGTTTTCATTCCGGTTTTAATAAGGGGAAAATACTGTTCAGAGATGCTGACGATGATCTTGACGGGGTTGATCTGCATGATTGTCACCACGGCAGCCTTGCCTGACATCCCCGGAGCACCCGAGTAAAGCTCTCCCTCTTCAAGGTACCTGCCGGTGATGATCCCTCCGAAAGGTGCCTCGAGAAGGGTGTTCTGCTCCATGAAGTCGACATTGGTTTTGGTCACGTCATACTGCGCCTTCGTCTGGTCATAGGTCTGTGCTTTGATACTTCCCATCTTCAGCAGCGTATCCATCCTCGCAAGGTCTTTTTCAAGGTTAGCCAGTTGGATCTTGCTGGCATAATACTGGGAGCGGTCCATCAGGAAGAGTCTCTGGCCTCTCTGGACCCTGTCACCTACCTCAACATATATTTTATCAACACGTCCGGGCGTCGAGGGCGCCATGTTTACCTCCTCATAAGCCTGAATAGTTGCCGTATAATCAACAGTGCGTGATATCTTTGTCTTTGCTACCGGCATGACCCTTACAGGCATGGCTGAGGCTGCAACGCCAGTTGTGTCTGATGCCTTGCTGCCGGCAGGTTTGCCCTTCTGCCCGCAGGCTGTCAGCAGAATGCTGCCGGCAATGATTAATGATAGGATGTTGCGATTCATTGTATGCGGATTAGTTTTTAGATTTCAGTTTTTAAAATTTGTTCATAAGCTTGTCAAAAGCCACCTTGGTCTGAAGGAGGTTCATCAGGGCAGAAATGTAATTGTTCTGAGCGGTCAGGTAATTATTGTTTGCCTGGGTAAGATCAAGACTTGATGCCATACCCTGATTATATTTATTCTGAAAACTCTTAAGTACCCTGCCGGCAATCTCAATATTGTCTTTCTGAGACTTGAATTGTTCATTGGCGTTAAGCAGGTTGTACCTCAATTGCTTCTCCTGCATCAGGAGTTGTTCAGACACCATTGACTTCGTGTTCTGGGCTTTCTCAAGGTTTATCCGGGCTTTCTGTATTTTCGTGTATCTTGAACCTGATCCGAAAATAGGAACCTGGAGCGACAGACCGGCAGCGGAATAAGGGAAATACTGCATATGAAACATTTTGTCTCCCATCCCGGTACGGGTATAATAAATAGAACCTGAAAGGGTTGGCAATACAGTTGCTTTTGCACCTTTCAGTGACAATTCGGACATTTTGACCTGGCTCTCAATCAGCTGATAGTTAATGTTGTTATCCATATTGAATTCCTCAGCAACAAGAGCATCGACATTAATGCCTGCAACAATTTTATCAAGAGAATCGGTGAGGATAATTTCAGTTCCCCTGTCTACACCAAGCAAAAACCTGAGCATATTATAATTTACTTCCAGTGACCTTTCCATTGAAGACTTCGTGTTATTGAGCATTGTAACGCTCGACTGCATCTGGTCGACATCGGTTGCTTCAGCCATCCCTACGCTGTACAAGGCTTTTGTGGAAGCCAGTATCTCCTTAAGGTTCTGCAGGTTCTGGTCCCAACCCTTGATGGTCTCCGTAAGAGTCAGTATCAGGTAATAAACATTCACGACATTTTCCTCCGTCTCGATCCTGGTCTGCGTCAAACCCTGGGATGCGAGGGTGGAGGCAAGTTTGGCTGTCTGAATGCCCACCAGCCATGGTGCATTGAAAACCAGCATTGATGCAGATGCACCTATTGAAGCATCATAAGTAGTACCGAACTTGAACGGGGTGGGGACACCGCCAAAGTTAATAATCCTGGTCATGATGGCCAGGTTATCACTTATAGATGCAGATCCGTCAACGGATGGCAATCCGGCAGCAATCGCATCCCATACACCTTTTTCAGAGGCGAGCAGGTCATACCTTGCCGACGCTACACTCCTATTTTTATCGAGAGCATATTCCACAGCCTGATCAACTGTCAGAGACAGGGAAGCAGGTGTTTCCTGCGCAAACAGACCCGGACCAGCGGCAAGAAAGAACGGAATAACAAATGCAATAAATCTTCTTTTCATATAATCTCTTTTTTCTGTTATCTTTTAATTTTCTAATCCGGACTCCACTCTGTCTATAAGCTTAATCCCCTCCCCGGTGGCTATGCCACGCAGATAGTTGATTATCACATTTTTTATCAGGTCGCGGTGAAGAAACTCATCTGACGGGAAAACCTTGCTGTCTCCGATTACAGTTCTCAGTTCGGTAAAAAACCTGCTTACAATCCCGTCATCAATGTCTTTTCTGAAAAGCCCCTGTTCCTTACCTTTTAATATGATCTTAAGGGCTCCCTCATAATCAGGATTATCGCAT
>Ga0209745_1001718_pt1 | contig 12818 bp, 9 predicted proteins | sample BarGraNGADG00312_FD_184495 | JGI IMG/M metagenome (GOLD analysis project Ga0209745, IMG submission 184495) | Arctic peat soil microbial communities from Barrow, Alaska - Barrow Graham LP Ref core NGADG0004-312 (SPAdes) (version 2) | ecosystem: Environmental > Terrestrial > Soil > Wetlands > Peat ... | reverse complement strand
CACTGCTTGTATGGGGAGGCGTCCACCCTTCGCTGACGCCCGCCGAGACGATCCGGCACCCTCTCGTTGACGCGGTGGTCCGGGGCGAAGGCGAGCGCACGCTATTGAACCTGGTCGAAGCCTACGAGAAAGGTTTCCCACTCCGCGATGTCGCAGGCCTCACGCTACTCGAGGACGGCGAGGTCTTTGACACCGGGGACACAGAATTTATCGACCTCGACGAACTCCCTTATCTCCCATATCACTTGATAAAGAAGGAACGCTACCCGCATTTCAAAGGCGATCCATCTTGGGTGTTCTACGAGACCAGCAGGGGGTGCCCTAACAACTGCGCCTTCTGCTATAACCAAACCGTTCAAAAGCGCACGTGGCGGTGTAAGTCTGTTTCCAGGGTCCTTGATGAACTTGAGTATATTTTGGACACCCTGGGGGTTGATTCGGTATGGCCGATCGACGACAACTTCAGCGTGAGCAAGAAAAGGGTCACCGAGATCGCACGCGGCATGATCGAGAGGGGGCGCGTGTTCGAGTGGCCCCTGAACTCTCGTTTCGACTACGCGGTAGGCTACGACGCTGAGTTCTTGGGGCTGCTTAAACGCGCGGGTGTTACCACCATATCCTTCGGGGGGGAATCGGGCTCCCAGAGGATGCTTGACGGGATGCGCAAGGGGATTACGCCTGACATGATGCGGCAGTCGGTGAGGACACTCAAGGAGAACCGGATTAAATGTGGCGTGATGTTCATGGCCGGCTTCCCTGGTGAGACGGATGACGACTTGAACGCGACACTGGACCTGATAGACGAGCTGGTGGTAATCGACCCCGAGCTCGATCCGAGGATAACGATCTTCACTCCCTTCCCCAGCACCGAAATGTACCGGGACGCACTGGATAGTGGTTTCAGGGAGCCCGGCTCACTTGAAGCCTGGAGCAAGTTCGGTTATGGCATCGTTGATAACTGCCCGTGGCTGGACACCCGGCACAAGAGGGTGCTGCGTATTCTTGCACTCGTTTCTGTATTCGATTTTAAGACGCCGGGGATAAAGAGCGGGAGGCTCTTAAAGGGACGCAGGTTTATGTCCCTGGCGCACCGCCTGTTGAGCGTCTCGGCGAGGTTCAGGTGGAAGCATCGATTCTTTGGCTTCGCCCCGGAGTTCCGGCTCCTGGACCTGGTGTTGAAATCGCTGCGTCTCTGGCACAGATAAGCAAGGCCGAATAGGTGAGAATATCGGGGGCGAGGGCAGCATGCCCCAAGGGGCCGTGTATTGTTGATACCCTTCACCGAATACCATCAGGATAGCAATAGGAGCGTGGGATGAGAGCTGTGCTCAAATGGATCGTGCCCAGGAGCTGGGAAGACGGGGTGGCTAGGTGTAACGAGCTCGGCAAAGAGCTGGTCGCAGGAAGGCGCGTCGAGAAGATGCTTGATGTGGGTTGCGGCGACGGCATAATCACCGGGGAGTTCGCTCGCGCGGCCGGCGCGAAGGAATTGTATGGCATCGAGTACGTGGACGAGATGTTGGACAAAGCGGTGGCAAGTGGTGTCAGGTGCATCAAGGGCGACCTGAACGAAAGGTGGGAGCACGAAAGCGCCTCCTTCGACCTCGTTTTGTCCAGCCAGAACATAGAGCACGTCCACAACACCAGGTTGTACCTCGAAGAAGCTTACAGGTGCCTCAGGCCCGGGGGGCAATTGCTCGTTCTGACGGAGAACCTCAGCTCCTGGGGCAATATCGGGGCACTTGTTATGGGCTGGCAACCTTTCTCGGCGACCCATATCAACGGTTGGGACCTGGGAAATCCACTCATATGGAACATCCAGGAGCTCAGGGGCGACGCGTTCCGGGAGAGGTTGCAGTCAATGGGTGTCAGTGGCACCGCGGGTCATGTACGCGTGCTCGCCTATAGGGGGCTCAAGGACCTCCTTCGCCAGGCCGGTTTTATCGAGGTCGAAGTCTTCACTAGGGGCTACCTCCCCCTGTGGGGCAGACTTTCCGATTCCCTCTGCCGAATTGACCCCAGGCACGGGCATTTTCTTGTCTCCACCTGTGTTAAACCTCCTCTCGGTATGTGATGTGTCCTCCGTGGTAGAATGCTACGGATAGGAGGCTGACCAATATGCTGATTTCAGTGGTTATTCCCGTTTACAACGGTGGTCATTTCCTGGTTGAATGCCTTCGTTCACTCGCGAACCAGTATTATGAAAGCTATGAGGTAATAGTAAATGATGACCCGCGCTCTACCGACGATGCCGAAGGAGTTGTCGAGGAGATGCGGGGCAAGGGAATGAATGTAAGGTACCTGCGCAGGAACACCTCCATGGCCCTTGGTCGCAAGGAGGGCGCGGCGGTCGCGAAGGGCGAAGTGCTTGTTCATCTCGATGTCGATATGCAGATATCCGGCGGTCTCCTGGGTGAATGCGCGGAACTTATCGAATCAGGGTATGACGCCCTGGTGATACCAGAAGAGTCATACGGCACCTCGTTCTGGGCCATGTGCCGGTGGCTTGAGAGAAAATGCTATACAGGCGTCGAACCGCTGGAGGCCTTGCGGTGTATCAGGAACGACATATACAGGGAGCTCGGCGGGCATAATCCGGAGATGGTCTACTTCGAGGACAAGGACTTCGACCTGCGCGTGCGACGTCGGGGGTACGAAGTGGGGTCGACCGAAAACCTTATCCATCACAACGAGGGTGACCTCTCGCTCAGGGTCATCCTGCGCAAGAGGGTTGGTTACGCGAGGTCAGCGGTTATAGCCGCGCGTTATTACCCCGATGAGATCAGGTTGAGGGGGAGCTTGCTGTACCGTTACCGGCTCTTCTACGACAACAGAGAACTCTTTGCCGCCCACCCCCTGCTAGGCCTCGGCACAGTATTTATGAAGACCTGCGAGTTCGCCGTGAGCGCCTGGCATTTTTACGTGGCCGGTCGGCAATCCCGAGTACCGTACGGGGGCGAATCTGGGGGACCGCTGTAGAGACGAGAGCCCTCATTTATGCTATTACCCTGTTAGGGTTTAGCCTGGGGACCCGGGGGTGAGTCCACTTCGCCTTCTTTGCCCGACAGGCTTCCTTTTCGTTTCTTCTTTAGCGCCACCGCGGTCAGCACCATCAGCAGGTAAGCAAGGCAAAGCGCGAAGGTGATCAACGAGATGACCAGTCCTTGTACGAACCACCGCTGTGGCGCGTACCGGATCGTCAGCTCGAAGCTACCCTGGTGGTCAATAGGGAAACCGGTTATGACGTTGTAGAGCCTGACGGGGTCGATTGTCTTACCGTCGGCCGTCTTGACCTCCCATAGTGGGTCGTAAGCCTCTCCGAATACAAGTACGAATGGCGCGGTCGCGCCATTCACCAGTACGCGGTATTTTTCCTGCCCCTCCTGCTTCCACTTCACCGTAGGACCTGGTCCGGCACTCTGAAGGTCTGAGTAAAAGCTGTCATCGATCTTCGCCAGCTTGATGTCATCGAACCAACTCACCGCCGGCCCCTTACTCGAGTCCTCAGCCCAGCCGGCAACCAGAGCCGGCCTGATCTTGCTGAACCCGGCCGGCATATAGAAGGAACATTTTGTCTTTTTCCAGCCTGAGGTGCCCGACACCGCGGCAGGGCACCTCATGAGCGTTGCCCACTTCCCCGTACTAGTCTCGTAACCCTCAACGGCCACGTAGGTCCATTTTGAGTTCTTATACTTAATACTGGTTTGCATCCTGTAGATTTCCCCGGGCTTGACATCGATTTCGGGACCCGCCACCGGCGATACCGCCAGGTCCTCGGTCGCGCGGTTTTCCACGCGGAGACTCTGCTTCCCGCTTGTCTTGACGGTGGTATCGGCGGACAGCGTCGTCCTCAGGTCGATTGCCTCGGCGGGCTGAGCGGTGTTCACCTGCCCGCGAATCTGGGAGAAAGCGGATGGCACTTTCTGCAGCGCCCAGCCAAGGGGAATACCGTCCTTGCCCGTTTCTTCGAACCCTGAGTTGATGTCGTAGTAGTCGCTGTAATCGTTGGGGTCCAATACGCCGTACTTCTTGTCGAGTGACTTACTGCTCTCGACAAATGAGATCCGATTGAGCTCGGTTACGCTCAACCTCTGGACGAGGGCGAGCTCGTCGTAGAAGGAGTCAATTGCGACAGTCCTTGCCGCGGCCCTGACGTGAGGAGCACTATCGCTGAGTTTGAACAGCTTGAGGATGGGCGTCTTCATCGCAAGCTGCATGCTGGTATCGTCGTCGAACGTACTTCCGTATCGGTATCCGGGAACTGACGAGTCGAGGATCAAGTACTGAGCCGAGAACGGTATAAGCAGCCTTGAGCCGAGGTTCTTCTGAAGCATGACATCTTTGTTCATTATGTCCGACGGGCTGAAAGCCCTCTTAGAGAACAGGGACTCCAGCCAGTAGTAGAAGGAGTTGGTGCTGTAGAGATCCTGCAGGTTGTTCAGGTTTGGGTTCGATGAATAGACGTCGAAAGCGCGGATTCTCTTCTTGGGTGCCCAGTAGTAGTGGAACCCGTCCGTGGAGAACGGTATCCAGATCGGCCTTGCGCCATCGGCGGTCTTTTCTATATACCTGTTCACCTCGTCGTAGTCGGAGGGGACTCTGGTCGGATCATAAACGGTCCTGGCGTAAGAGAGGGTGATGGGCCCGAAAGAAACCAGCACCACCGCAATAATGGTTGCCGCCAGCATTTTCTTCAGGCCGTTCCTCGCGCCAAGGAGATTCGCCACAAGCAGGCCCAGCACCAGCCCGTAGAAGACGGGAGCGAAGCACAGCCACCTGTCAGCGACCCGAAATACCCACCCGTAGGAGGCGGCGCCCGGGGCGTGGAGGGCAAAGAAGCTGTACGGCCTGCGTATGATGAACGCCGTTCCCGTGGCGAGCAGTGTGGAGAGGACGAACATCAGCGACCAGTAGAAAATGACGTGGTTACGGGATATTTTTTTCCTCAAGACAATAAGCCCCACCACCGCGAGCACGGGAAGTGCAAAGCTCAGTATCACCCATAAGGGACCCTTGACCTGCGGGTTCACCGGCTGCATCCAACCTGAGGCGAAGCGCAGGTTGTTTAGGATCGAATTATTCGAGGAGATCATATCCAGCGTCTTTTGCGGGGGCTGGTTCGGGTAGATAGGAATGAAAGGTTTGTTCGCCAATTGGGCGGCCGCCACCGGGAGCACCCACATCGCGTTCAGCAGAGCATAGAGTGTAGCCAGCGGCAGAAGCACTTTGAGAAGCGCTCTGAGGCTTTCACGATTGAACCTATTCAGAATCAGGTGGAACAGTAGGTAGGTGACGACCAGCATCCAGAACCATGCAACTATGATTGGGCCAGTGCTGGTCACTGAGATTAGGAGGACCAGGATAACCACGTACCGCATCTGGAGGGAGTCCACGGCTTTGGCCAGCAGTATGAAAGCTAGCGGCAGGACGGCGTAACCGGGATAGCCGAAGTAAGGCCAGAGGTGACCCACCGACCAAGGGTTGTACATGAAGATGAGCGCGGCGAACACCGCGCCGATAAAGGGGGCGTACTTATTGGTCACCCCTAGCCTGGACCAACCGATCACCTTGAACGCAAAGGCGTACATCGAAACGCCGGCAAGGGCGAACGTGCCTATAAAGAGCACCAGGAGGTATTGCGAGGTAGACAGGCCAAGAAGCTTGACCACCCTCAGTAGAGGGACAGACCAGAGGACTCGCTGTGTATTCCAGGTGTTCTGGATGCTCCCGTACTGCCACCAGGTATGTGCGTAAAGGCTGAGATTCCGGTCAATCGAGGTGGGGAAGGTCATGTCTACGTGCATCAGCAAACCGCGCTGGTAGTAGAACTTGTAGAAAAGGATTGTGGACGCTGCGACGATGAAAACGATTGCCAGCGCGTGCCACACAAGCCTTCTATCGGCGTAGGGACTGTGGTGGTCCCGCTCTTTATCGTGCATGAGGGTCACTCGCGCCTTCTACCTGCCCCTCTCTTATCAACCCTACAATGATGGCCTTGGCCCTGTACGACCTGTTACTGTAACAGAGACCCTTGACGGACTCGTAGTCAGCCTCTTCCCAGTCGTTGTTTCGGGAGACTCGTCGCAGAGCATAGAGTTCAGTGAAAGAGATTTCCCCCCGTTCGATGAGGCGTTCCAACTCGGGGTTCTGACCGACAGGCAGCGTGGCCACCAACGTGCCTCCGGGAGCTAATAGGCTTGTAAGATTGGCTACGGCCAAAGCTGGCTTATCGATATCTCTAGGGTGCTCATCCCAACCCATGTGTTCGAGCGTTGACATGCTCAATATCAAAGCGTAACGCTTGTCCGGTCGATAGCTTGATGCATCCTCGTTGATGACTCCCCTGGCAACCTCGTATTTGTCCAGGACGTCATGCTGTATATCTACGTAGTGGGGAAGCACGTTGCCCACCTCGAGTGTTTCCCCAGAACAATCTTCGAGCATCTGCAGAGCGATGGGCAACTCCACTGTCCGCTCGTTTCTCCATGCCAGGTTGTAGGGGTGGAAGAAGTATTCATATTCGCGTCCCCTGAAATAGAATACACGGCTTGATCTGCGTTTCCGGGCGTGCACGATGGCCAACTGCGCAATCGCGCTTTTAAGCGGTTGTGGGACGAGCTCGGTCGCCCGGACAAGCAGTCTTTGCCGAGAGTATTCCTCGGACACTGGGTCACACGTCTCCCGTCAATGCCGCGAATTCAACCTCAGCGGTTGCGTCCCAGCTGAACTTACTAACATAGGCGGGGCCGATGTCCTCGTACTCCAGGTACTCCTTGTTCGACAAGAGCTCGATCGTCTGCTCGGCCATGCTGAGGACGTCCCCAAGCGGGAAAGCGAACACAGCTTCACATTGTTTAATGTTCTCTTTATAGACCGGCAAATCATACAACACCACCGGCAGACCACACGCCAGAGCCTCTTGAGGCACGATACCCCACTCCTCCACGTGACTGGGAAACAAGCATAACTTGCTCGACTTGAGGAGCAAGAACTTGCGTTTCTCATCGACCATTCCTTCGAGTTCAATGTTCTCTTGCAGCTTGTGCTCGTCAATCGAAGCCTGCAAAAGGGCAAGGTTAACCGGGTCAGCGCTGCCGACAACAAGAAGCTTAGCCGATGGGAATGTTGAGACGACCATACTCCAGATCTCTACCAGGTCCAGTGTTCCCTTGTGGACGGTGAGCCTTCCAAGGAAAACGGCGTCGTAGCGCTTCTCGAGTTTTCGGTCGCTTAGCGTAGCGGAGATGAACTGGTGGTCGATCCCGGCGCCGTTTAGCACAAAGGGAACCGTTGTGCCGTACTTACGTAACTTGATCTCAAGGTCCTTGGATAAAGCAATGACTTTGACGGCGGAGTTGTGAAGTCGTGCCATAAGACACTTGACAGGATTGGAATAGATATCGATGTTCATGTTGCAGAGTATCAGTTTCCTATTAAAGATATATTTAGCGGCCATGCCGGCTAATAATGACGGAAAGATCTCCGAACTTGGGACGTATATCAGGTCAAAAGCGCGGCCGCTGAGCCTTAGCCTCAGACTCGCGAAGGTCATGCAAAACAAGGCTACTAACCATTCTGCGAGTCTCTCCGGGATGAAGAACTTACTTTCAAACCTTCGTAACAAGCGAGGGATACGGTAGTCCATGACATGGACGTTGCTTTTCTCTATACCGCAAAGAAATGAGGGGGAGTTATCAACGGCTAATATCTCAACGTTATCGGGGGCTCTCTTGAAGATCTCGTACGTCCTCCTGAACCCTCCCGCGGCGATACCAGAGGTTGGGGAATGGTAGAGAAGAGATAATATCCTGACTTTTCTACTACCTTCGAGTCCCTCACACATATATGAAACCTCTGGCTTATTCGCGTTTCTTTCTCAGAGAATCAACGGCCAATAGTATTATACAGAGTATTAGACTTGAGCCACTTGCCACGCAGCCGATGACGAGGGGATCGTTGCGATAGCGGATGGTCACTTCTCTCGTGTTATCGGCCTCTAATGGAAACGCGCTGATAACCTCGAGGTCGCTGAATGCGTGATCGTTACTCATTTTCCAGTCCGGGCTGTAGGGCTCACTGAACAGCACGGTCGCGGGGCCGTCCCTGCCGGTGGGAAGCGTCACTTTGACCGTCCCCGCGCCCGTGTCGGTGTGGGGTAGCGGCGTTCCCATGGCCTGCGGTACGACCGTCTTTGTCCCCTTGGGTAGAAATGAGCCCAGCAGGTTGCCGCCAGCGGCCTTGTCGCCCAGTGCTTCCCACGTGGTGTAGGAGCCCCTGCTCTCGACGAGGGTCAGGTGGCTCACGGGCACCTTGTTCCTCAGCAGCACCAGGTCGCCCCAGCGGCGAACGACCTCGAGGTCTCTTTGTTTCTCGACGAACCGGAAGTGGGAGCTTGCTATATTCAGCGGCATAAGCACGTACTTGACGTCGAGCGGGGCCAGCAGCGCCCCCAGGTTGCGGTGCTCACGCGCCGTCTCTAGCGCGGCCTGCACGTAGCCGTCAACCGGTTGTCGGTCGATCTGAATTCCGGCGACCAGAAGGGCGTTCAGTTGGATATAGCGGTTCGTGAAGTAGAAAGGCATCGGTGAGGTCACCGTCAAGTCGCTCCCCGTGAAATCGAACTTCATATACCAGTAAGGTGGGAGGTAGAGGACACGCCAGTCTCCGGCGTCATCTTTGAGCATCTCCTGTGCTTCGGCCCATGAACGAGGATACGAGGCGGCCTTCGCTTCTCCCCAGAGACTCCCGAACATACGGAAGCTGTAGAAGCATACAGCGAAGATAAGCAGGGTGGGAATGAGCCGGGCACGCCATCGGCGGGCCGGCCGCGTTTCGTTTCTGGTCCCGCTTGGCCCCATGATGAACCGTTCCAAGCCAAACCCGCCGAGAATCGAGTAGGCCAAGACAAGCATTGCGGCGAACTTTTGCGGCTCTCGGAAAATCCTGAAGGCCGCGAGATGGTTGTACACGAACGAGAACAACGGCCCCGTGATCGGCGCACGGGTTCCCAAAGATAGGAAGAACCCAAGAATACCGATAACGAGAAAAGCTTTCGCGAGAGGGCCGCGCTCGGGACCACGCCTGTTGCCCCAGAACCCGATAAGAGATAGCAATACGAGCCCGATGGCAAAGGCCGGCCAGAGTGGGACGTAGTTCCTGGGGAGCAAGGGATCTATCGCATTTTTCCAGTAGCCGTATAATCCCAGGACAGAGACGGCCGTCCCCGCCCGTGATGTCGAACGAGTTTGGAAGACTTCCAGGTCCGCCTTTCCGATGGCGCCGGTTAAATCGCCGCCCTTGAGTGCCGGCAGGAACCAGAACGCACTCAGCAACAACGCGAGTAGAAGTATCGCAATAAGCGCGAAGGCCGCCCGCCTCACATGCCCTAGTGAGGCCAATTCAAAGATTGCGGCCACAAGGCACACCAGGACGGCGATGGCGCCCATATGAATACTCAATACGGCTATGATGGCAAGCCAGAGGGCCGTCCTCGCGCAACGCCCCGCTTCAGGCTCCTTCACAGTCTTAATAACGGATGCCAGAGCCACCGGTAGTAGCGCGTAGCCCAACAGCAAACCCCATTGGCCCATAAGCATTCTCATATAGACGAATGGGTTGACCGCGTAGAGCGTCCCCGCAAACAAGCGGGCCCACCTGTTCCGGCACGGCACATTCCGGTACATCAGGTAACCGGGCAGAAATGCGATCAGGAAGAGTACGCTTTTTTGGAGCAATACGGCGCCGATTACGCGTGAAAGCACCCAGGCCAGGTTGTAGAGGAGGGTGACGTTCATTGTGCCCTGTACGGGACCGAGGAGCGATGCCGGAGGGTGCATCGACGGGGTGAACACCATGTCGCCCAATAGCACGTAGCCGTTCGCGAAAAGCGCCTGCCCCCAGACCGCTGCCGCTACGACGACAAAGTACAGGGGCCCCCAGAAGTCACGGGTAGCTGCTTTACGCGTTTCTTTCAACCGCCTCTTCCAGGGTTTCGAGGGTCTGACCGGCGGTCACGTCCCAACTGAAGCTATTTGACCATTCGACGGCGTTGGCCGCAAGTCTCTTTCGAAGCGACGCGTCGGTGAGGATCGCAATTAGATGCTCCACGAACTCTTCATCGTCCTTGGCAAGCATCCCCGTCTTGCCGTGCACTATTGCTTCGTTGAGCCCCGGGACGTTGAAGGCGACAGCTGGTGTGCCGCAGGCGCTGGCCTCGATTACGGTGAGGCCCCATCCCTCGATCATGGAGGCAGTGGCCATGACCCAAGCTTGCCGATACAGATCTATCTTCTCCTCATCGGTGACTTGCCAAAGGAAACGCACGTAGTCGTCCGCCTCCTGAAGCCCCACCTCCGCTTCCGCTTCCAAGATGGCCTCACCCGCACCTGCTATCAACAACTCCGCGTCCGGCACTCGCTGGCGCACCTGAGGCATCATCCTGATCAACCGCGGCAGTTGCTTGTACGGCTTCAACCTCCCTAGGTAGAGGACTGTGGGTCGCTCGAGTTTCTCGCTATCCCCCGGCGAGTAGAGTGAAGGATCGATGCCGTTGTAGATGACTCTGAGGTCCATTGCTTTTCCGCGGAAAAGCAGGTTCTCTATTTCGCGGGCGGTTGATTTGGACACGCAGACGACCGACTTTTGTCTATATAGCAGGGGGACCAGGTATCGCTCGATCGCGATGCCTATCCTGCCGAGGACGGGCCCCAACTCCGGAACGAACATGTCACGGTGAACGTGGTGGATAAGTGCGACTACCGGCTGCCGGGCGTACAGGGGTGTGAAAAACGGTATGCCGTTGATGATGTCCAGGATTACATCAGCGCGTTTCTGAAGCACGGCGAAGTAGAAGAGCGGCGCGAGCAGGAAAGGGGTGATGCGCCGACCCGCGCGGTACACGGCGACCCCTTCGATGTTGTCACGACTCTTTGCGCCCCTGGGTTTGGAAGTGAACAGTGTAACCTCGTGGCCACATTCGATCCAGCGCTTTGCCTGCTCGTGCATGTTTACTTCCGACCCGCCGGCCCAGGGGTGGTTCTTGTCTTTCCAACTGAAAATGAGTATCCTCAACGGACTCCTCCGAGGATGACCTCACCCGGTCAGCAGATACCAAAAGAAAAAAAGACCTTACCCATATTTAAGGCGATAAGTCGAGGCCACCGTCTTACGGCGGTGGCCTTTTGACAAAACGATTGGCGCCCTAGGCGCTCGGTCTTAGTAACCAAACGGCTGGGTCAGCACCGCTTGATACGCATAGACCAATTTTCCCGCGACGGTAAATCCGGCGATCTGCACCCAGTCTCCGCTGTTGACATTCTCCACCTGGCTCTCGGAGCTAAGAATGGTGATTATGTCGCCGGGCTTGAAACCAAGGTCGAGCACGGCCTGCGTTGCGGAGGAGAGCCAGATGTGCATTGATCCCGGGCTCTTGGACATCGCATAACCGGTGATCGAGTACGGGAAGCAGTTATAGACCTCTCCCGCAGCCCCCGAGGGTAGGGTGCCCGCTTCGGAACCGACCAGAACCAGACCTAGACTGAAGTTGGGGCCTTCCAGGCCGGGGATGCCGGAGTCGGAACTGCTCGCAGCTGCTAACGCAGGGCTTCCCATTGATGCCAGGAGGAAGGTCATCGAAAGGACTACTGCCGCGATTACCATCCGCTTCCTTATAAAGCTCTTCATGCTTGCTCCCCCTTCTACTTCCTGGCCTCGAGGCCGGGAAAGCCATCTTGCATATTCTTAACGTATTTATAACGTATAACGACCTACTTGGTGCCGGTGATACCCTCTCCTGCCAGCGTTGTTATTATTATCTCAGTCTTTCCTGGGTCCCCGCTCTGACCGGCCCCTATGACGATCGACTTCGCGGTTTCGCCCGTCCTCACCGAGAACAAGCCGATCTGCTGGCCGTCCTGGTTCGCTGAAGTGTCCTTAAAACCGGTCATCCCAGATAGTTTCTCTTTGTACCAGGAGATAACACTGTCGACGGCGTCCTGCGACCAGAAGGTCGCGCCGGACCACTTCTGGTTGCCATTGGTCTCGGATATAACCGCCGCCGAGCCGCTCTGCAGCTTGGCGTTGGAAGCCACAGGCACGCCCAGCGCTTTTTCACTTAGTGACTGCACGCTCCAGGTACTGGTTTTGCCGTTTTCGGTTTTCTGGATCTCGTTTTTTGTGGAGTCATACTTTACGTCGCCCTGGGGGGTACTGACGACCCCACCCTTTTTGGCGCATCCGGCGGCGGCTACAAGCCCCACGAGAAGCGTGACCAACACGAGCAACCCGATGAACCTTCTCATGCCAAACCTCCTTGCAGGACATGCAGCCATGCTAAATCCAGGCGGACCAAATAATCTCCTGCTCGAAATCTACAACACCTCCGTACTCTGTTCAACTGTATCTTATCCCCATTTTTCTCACGATGCAATCCAGCCCGCAAGGGGGATTTTCATCTACCATATATAATATCGGCGTAACCCACCGAAACATTGCGCTTTTTATCATGATTCGCCCACTATTCGGGCGTTACCTCTAAATGTGGCGTTAGTGTCACTCTCACCCTAGCCTCCCGCCTCATGGGAGAGTGGACCTGAGTGTCACCCGATTTGCATCCCGATAATCACCCCCGGGTCGGGGAATTGTTAGTACCTGTTCGCTATTCAGGGAAGTCGAGGAATGCGCGAGAAATGATATGGGGCTATTTACAGCTCGAGTCTGCCGAGGCCGTTGGATGTAGGAAGGGGTGTGCGCGATGAAGGTGAGAAGCAGGGTGGTAGCTGGGGTGCTCGTGGTTATACTGGCGATCGCTCTTGTACCGA
>Ga0209745_1001717_pt1 | contig 12819 bp, 9 predicted proteins | sample BarGraNGADG00312_FD_184495 | JGI IMG/M metagenome (GOLD analysis project Ga0209745, IMG submission 184495) | Arctic peat soil microbial communities from Barrow, Alaska - Barrow Graham LP Ref core NGADG0004-312 (SPAdes) (version 2) | ecosystem: Environmental > Terrestrial > Soil > Wetlands > Peat ... | reverse complement strand
CGTGCGTTACCCAGCCCGCTGGCAATACCGATATTCAAAGGCAATCCGTCGAAGTCTATTGTAGCCTCCCTGACGCCCTCCATACCTCTCAGTTCAGTAAAATCGATCTTATTGAGTTTCTTACCGGTGTAAAGCTCGTAAGCTGTGCGCACGGCAGCCTCAATTACGCCACCCGTGTTGCCGAAGATGACAGCAGCACCTGTCGATTCTCCCATTGGTCTGTCAAAGTCCATGTCAGGCAGGTTTTTGAAGTCGATATTGGCCTGGCGAATGAAATGGGCCAGTTCACGGGTTGAGATGGAGAAATCAACATCCGGATTACCGTCAACAGCAAATTCGGGTCTCTGACTCTCATATTTCTTAGCCAGGCAGGGCATTACTGATACCACTACCATATCCTGCCGTTTGATATTGATCTTGTCGGCGAAATATGATTTTGCTATTGCACCGAACATCTGCTGGGGTGATTTTGCAGTTGAAGGCACATTTCTGAGCTCAGGATAGTTGTGTTCAAAGAAGTTGACCCATCCCGGGCAGCACGATGTCAGTATCGGGATATTTGCATCCTTGTCACCCTTCAGGAATTTGCCCAGCCTTGTTAGCAGTTCTGTTCCTTCTTCCATTATGGTCAGGTCAGCAGCAAAGTCCGTGTCAAAGACATAGTCAAAACCTAATTCTTTGAGTGCAGCAACGAGCTTGCCGGTGACAAGTGTTCCGGGTTCCATACCGAATTCCTCGCCGAGGGCAGCGCGTACGGCAGGCGCTGTCTGAACGACAACAGTCTTGGTGGGGTCAACGATAGCCCTGAGAACCTCCCGGGTATGGTCAACCTCCGTGAGTGCTCCCGTGGGGCAGACCGCAACGCACTGTCCGCAATAGGTGCAGGGTGAGAACTCAAGATTCTCCTCGAAAGCCGGTGCAACTGCGGCCATGAAGCCTCTGTTGACAGCTGAGAGAGCGCCCACAGTCTGAACGGTGTTGCACATCATCTCGCATCTTCGGCACATGATACACTTGTCCAGATCACGGATGATAGAAGGAGAGAAGTCCTTGCGGTAAGTTGACATGGCTGCAATATCCTGTCCGGGTATCTCCCTTATACCAAGCCGGTGAGCCATATTCTGCAGGTCGCAGGTACCCGATTTCGGGCATATGAGACAGTCTTTCGGGTGATCCGAGAGTATGAACTCCATTACTGTCCTGCGGGCGTTCATGACCCTGGGAGTATGTGTACGGACCACTGCCCCCTCGTCGCATTTTGTGATACATGCGGGAGAAAGGTTTCTGCGTCCCTGCACTTCCACAACACATATCCTGCATCCGCCGGGTTTGTTTTCAATATTCAGGTCGTCAAGTTTCATGTAGCACAGTGTGGGAATATCAATACCCAGCTGGTGTGCCGCAGTAAGGATAGTTTCGCCTTTCTGAACTTCAACCTGCTTATTGTCTATTGTAAGTTTTACTGTTTCCATTGTCAATCGTTCTGTCATTAATTGATTAGTACGGCACTGAATTTACACTTCTCGAAGCAGGCACCGCACTTGATACATTTCTCCTGGTCAATATAATGGGGACCCTTGCGTTCACCAGTGATGGCGTTGACCGGGCATCCTCTTGCACATGCCGTACAACCAACGCACTTGTCTATATCGATAAAGTACTTCATCAGATCACGGCATTCTCCCGCCGGACATCTCTTATCAGTGACATGAGCTACATACTCATTCATGAAATTACTCATTGTCGAAAGCACGGGATTGGGTGATGTCTGGCCCAGGCCGCACAATGAGGTGTCTTTAATAACATTGCACATGTTTTTCAGGCGGTCAAGGTCTGCCATTGTTCCGTTGCCTTTGGTGATATGGGTCAGGAGTTCATGGATCCTTTTGTTCCCTATACGGCAGGGAGCACATTTTCCGCAGGACTCTTCGACGGTAAACTCGAGGAAGAATTTTGCTATGGCTACCATGCAGGTATCTTCATCCATTACTATCATACCGCCTGAACCCATCATTGACCCTGCAGCCACAAGGTTGTCAAAGTCGATAGGTGTGTCAAGGTGCTTCTCCGTGAGGCATCCTCCAGAAGGGCCGCCTGTCTGGACAGCCTTGAATTTCTTTCCGTTCTTGATGCCTCCGCCTATCTCGAAGATTATTTCGCGAAGGGTGATACCCATTGGCACCTCTATGAGGCCAACGTTGTTAATTTTTCCGGCCAGGGCAAAGACCTTGGTACCCTTGGATTTTTCCGTGCCTATTGAGGAATACCATTCCCAGCCTTTGTTGATAATGACCGGTATGCTGGCAAAGGTCTCTACGTTGTTGACGTTGGTGGGTTTGCCAAGGAAACCGCTCTCGGCGGGGAAGGGTGGTTTGTTGGTGGGTTCACCGCGGAGACCTTCCATGGAGTGGATCAGCGCTGTCTCCTCGCCGCAGACGAATGCCCCGGCACCGTAGCGCAACTCAATATCGAAAGAAAAGTCAGAGCCAAAGATATTCTTTCCCAGTAGCCCATATTCACGTGCCTGTGCAATAGCTACTTTCAGACGCTGAATGGCAAGCGGATATTCAGCCCTGATGTATATAAGTCCTTTTGTTGCTCCGATAGCATAACCGCAGATGGCCATTGCTTCGAGAATGGAGTGTGGATCACCTTCAAGAACCGAACGGTCCATGAATGCACCGGGGTCACCCTCATCGGCGTTGCAGACCACATATTTCTGGTCTGCGTTGTTCTTTGATGCTATTTCCCACTTAAGTCCTGTAGGGAATCCTGCACCGCCGCGGCCACGCTGGCCTGATTTCTTCACTATATCAACGACGTCAGCCGGTGTGAGTTCAGAAAGGCACTTTCCCAGTGCCGTATATCCTTCATGGCCAATATAGTCAGTGATATCTTCCGGATTGATCAGTCCGCAGTTTCGCAGAGCGATACGTATCTGTTTGCGTTTCAGTTCCGGCTGCTTTGTTTCTCCGGCCTGTTGCTTTATCCCCGGTTCAGTTTTCAGCAGTCTCTGAACGGGTTTTCCCTTAATAACATGCTCTGCAACGATCAAAGGCGCATCTTCGGGTTGCACATGAAGGTAATACGTATTGTCAGGCATGACCCTGACAACAGGGCCATGCTCGCATAAACCGAAGCAGCCGGTCATTATGACCTGCACCTCGTTTTGCAGTCCCTTTTCTTCGATTTCCTTCTTCAGGTTCTCAATGATGAGATTACTCTCTGATGCTCGACAGCTTGTTCCGCCGCAGACAAGAAGGTGCATTCTGTACTTTGACATTACTCTTTTCCTCCCTGTTTATTAGTATATTTTTTCATAGTTGACCGGAATGATACCTTCAGCCAGTTCACCATTCTTAATGTACTTTTCAATGATTTCGTCAGCTCTCTTCTGATCGACGAAACCAAAAACAACCGGCTCTTTGCCGGGCATCTGTACTTCGACAGTTGGTTCAGCATAGCAATAACCCATACATCCGGTCTGGGTTATTACTGCACCAATACCCCTTTTATCAAGCTCATCCGTAAAAAAGTCCATAATCGGCCTTGCTCCGGAGGCGATGCCACAGGTAGCCATTGCTACCTTGACCTGAACCATACCTTCCGGACTGTCGGTTTTGGATCTCATATCTATCTTTGAGCGTGCCCCGTCACGGACCTTCTTTAAGTCATCAAGTGAATTGATTTTCCCCATGATTGTTATTATGTGTAGTTATTAGTTGATTCTGCAAAAACAATTGGCAAACATATGCCTCTTAAATTATTAAATTCCTAATATTTATCATATCCTGATTTGATATTTATTATTTCAGAAACAGTTGATAAAAACAGTACAAAAATAATAAATATTGTTATATTAATAACACTGTTATATAATTAACAATAAAATTAAATTTATTCTTGATTCAATAATATTAAGTTACTAATGAACAGCAGGTCTGATATTTGCAAACTCGGATCCGGTCTTCCACTGCGGTCTCATGTCGCTTGTAACTATTCTCCAGGCTACCTCAAAAGCTGCTTTCGCGTCTTCAGCGATACCTTCAAAATCCATTTCCGGGTAATAGTTGTCAGCCGGCTTATGGTACCTTGTTGTAAGGTATTCCTTCTCCCTTGCTGCTGCCCACTCTTTTCCATGTACACGGCTGTCGCAGTTACCCCGGGCAAACAGCGATGGCACACCAATGAGTGCAAAGGGGAAGTGGTCAGAACGGAAATACATGCCGGTTTCGGGTGTCGGATCAGGCAGGATGTATCGCCCCTGTTTCGCAGCCACTACGGCGAGCATATCGTCAAGCTCCGACTGTCCGTAACCTGTTACCATTATATCGTTCATCCTGCCAATAGGAAGCATCATGTCGTTATTGAAGCATGCTATAATATTTTCCCGTGCTACGGGCGGATGGGCCGTAAACCAGGATGAACCGAGCAGGCCCTGTTCTTCGGCGGTGGGAAAGAGAAGTATCACGGATCTTTCAGTTTTTTTTGCAAGTGATGCGAAAGCTTCCCCGATCTCAAATGCCCATGCCATTGTTGTGCCGTTGTCCACTGCTCCGTTGTAGATTGAGTCTCCGTTCTCCGCTTCGCCAATGCCGAAATGATCCCAGTGCCCCTCGATGACAACGCACTCATCAGGATTTTTAGTACCTGGCAGTATGCCTGCCACATTCATCGATGTGTTTTGCGTATGGGTATTTTCAAGATTCATGGTTATGGAGGCTTCCATCCCGAAACTTTGCCAGTCCTTTTGGCATGCTTCTTTGCGCAGGGTTTGCACGCTATAACCCAGGGCTGAAAAAAGTCCGTCAGCAGCTTCACCGTTAAGCCAGCCGCAGACATCGCATGGAGGAGTATCTCCTTCGACCTGTTCCATATACAGACCAGGTGTTATTGAGCTCTTTCGGGGGATTGAATAGTCATATCCTGCACCGAGGGTTTCGTGAATGATCAGTATAGCTGATGCTCCCTGCCTGGCAGCCTCGTCATATTTATAGGTCCAGCGTCCGTAGTAGGTCATCTGCCTGCCTTTAAACAGGGTGGTGTCTCCGGTGTAAAGTCCGGGATCATTAATAAGCACCACAGCGCACTTACCCCTCACGTCAACGTCCCGGTAGTCGTCCCACCCATATTCGGGAGCCACTATTCCAAATCCACAGAAGACCATGGGCAGGTCTTTGAATTCGACGATCTTCTTCTGCGAGGGAGATTCGATGGCAATGTCATCAGGTGCCGATAACTCCAGTCTTCTGCCTGCTGCCATGATGGTGACCGGTCCGGCCACCCTGGTTGATATTTCCGTCATCGGCACGCTCTGGAACCAGCTGTCGCCGAAGGCAGGACGAAAACCGATCTTTTCGAGCTCGCCGGCCAGGTAACTGACCGTTACAGTCTCGCCCGGTGAAAAAGGTTTTCTCCCCATAAAGCTGTCAGCAGCCAGTGTCATGGTATAATTGCGCAGTTCATCAGCTGTGATGGTGGCAGCTGCCCTCCTTAACGCGCCCTCCTCTGAGCATGATGCAGCCAACAGGGAGACCAGAACAAGGGTGGTGATGAAGCTGTTTTTCATTTTTTTCTGTTTGCTGGAACAACACAGAGGTTTATGATCACTTCAACAGCTTTTTCCATTGACTGGAGCGGAATATATTCATACCGGCCGTGGTAATTATGTCCTCCCGTGAAGAGGTTTGGGCATGGCAGGCCCATGAACGATAACCTGGCACCATCAGTGCCACCCCGCACTGGTTTTATATCAGGTTCAATGCCGGCTTTCCGGTACGCATTTACAGCATCTTCGATCAGGAAGTATTTGGATTCTATGATCTCCTTCATGTTGTAATACTGGTCCTTCATCGTTACTTTCACTTCTGCTTTCCTGTATTTCCGCCGTATCAATGAGACAGCATCACTGAACACCTTTTTTCTTGCTGCGAACTTAACAGGATCGTGGTCTCTGATGATATACTTAGCCGTAGTCTCCTCCACTGAGCCGTTGATGTCAAAAAGGTGGAAGAATCCCTCGTAACCTTCAGTAAACTCAGGTCTTTCCCTGGCAGGCAGAAGAGCATCGAACTCTTTTGCAATCATGACAGAGTTTAACATGATTCCTTTTGCGGTGCCGGGATGGACGCTCCTGCCTCTGATGGTTAAGGTGGCAGCTGCAGCGTTAAAGTTCTCATATTCAAGCTCTCCCAGTCCTCCTCCGTCGACAGTATATGCATACTCCGCTCCGAATACCTTCACGTCAAAGTGGTCAGCGCCTCTCCCTATCTCTTCATCAGGTGTGAAAGCGATCCTGATCTTACCATGCTTCATCCCGGGGTGGCTGACCAGGTACTCCATTGCCGTAACTATCTCGGCTATACCTGCTTTGTCGTCGGCTCCCAGGAGTGTAAGTCCGTCAGTGGTTATAATCGTCTGGCCCTTATATTTAATCAGTTCAGGAAATTCTTTCGGCGACAGTTTTATCTTTTTGTCAGGATTGAGCAGTATGTCTCCGCCACTATAATCGTGATGCACCTGCGGGTTAACATTCCCGGAAGGAGCTTCGGGGCTGGTGTCCATGTGCGAAATAAATCCAAGTACCGGTCGCTTTGAACGGGTGTTTGCCGGGAGTGTAGCCATGACATAACCGTTACCATCAATTGTGACTTCAGCAAGTCCTGTTTTCTCAAGTTCTGTTCCCAGTTTCCCGGCAAAAAGCATCTGACTGACAGAAGAGGGGCATGAGGTGGAGGTCTCATCAGGCCGGGTGTCAAAGCGGACATAATCAAGAAACCTGTAAAGAAGTTTTTGCATTGCTCACATGTTGGTTGAAAGTTTAAATGTAATGTAACTGACCGAGAAAACCAACAGTTGAAGAAGTACCGGGAAAGAAGGTCACACGTGAAAGAGCCGCCCCAGGCTCCGGCCTCTTTTAAGCCTATAGTGAACAAAGAGGAATATCAGGGCGATGATTATCAGCGATGCGGCAGTCACCACTGACCATTGCGGATTGAACGCTGAAGTCAGCAGCTTGTCCGTCAGGTACTCAATTATGACGGCATGAACAGCCATCGCAATAAGGATGGTGGACAACAGGTTGAGTCCCCTGTATTTTGAGAGTGAGTTTAGAAAGATAACTGCCATGGTTAGCAGTGCACCTGATATTACCAGTGGTGCGGCAATGGTTCCGAACCATCGGTGATTACCGGTGAGGAGGTCAGTTAACCACAGGAATAAAAGGGTTGCTGCCATGGTAGCACCTATCATCAGATATGGCCTTCCCCTGAGGAAATAAATGCCCGATACCAGGGAGATAAGATACCCGATGCATGTGGTTGTCAGCAGTGACCAGCTCATGCCCTTCTCGAAAACGAAATCTATCGCAATGGTAACGATCACACCCGAAACCAGCAATAACATGGTTATCTCATAAAGTGTCCGGGTCTTCACTATCTTTGAGAAGTTGAACAGATCCGCAGGAGAAACTATATGTATTGTTCTGTGCTCGGTTGGTTTACAGAGAGGACACTTTTCGTTTCCTTCCCCCAGGTCAACTCCGCAATTGTTGCATATTGACATGATAATATTTATTATTCTTTGTTAAGCAGTTTCACGTGGAGACCTGCCGAGGTCAGTGATTTTACGAACCGTTTTTCAAGTTCGGTATTATCGGTCAGTGATCCGAATGTGAGGATGGTATTGACTCCCAGGGTCACGAGACCTCCGGTGATTTTGATAGCACTGTGCGGAGGAGGAGGCGTCACCGACATTGCTTTCATGAATTCAGCAGCCGGCCCTGTCGGCGTTACCTTCCCCATATTAGTGATGGTACTGGTGAACTGGCTGGGACCGAACCTGTTATAAGCGAATCTTAGCACCGGGCTTTTTATGAACAGTGGTATCATGCGAATCAAAGGACTTTTTTCCTTCGACACATTCCGGCTGATAACCTGCCTTATCCTCTTTTCATCTGTCATAATCTGCATTGTTATCTTCACCTGGGTGAGTACCTCTTCAAAAGTGTAATGGCCCAGACGTATATCAATCTCAGGGAAAGCGAAGAGGGAGAAGTTGCGCAATGTATGGGCATCATACCTCCTGCGCAGGTCGAAGGGGACCTGTACCCTGATATGGGGTGAGCCCTTGCCGTACTCATGACGCAGCTCCTGGAGGGTAAAAAGATACACTGATGCCAGGTATTCAGTTATGGTGCAGTTATTTTGCTTTGACAGTTGTTGCAGTGAGGCAGCCGGGATCTCAAAGTCGGTAATCCTGAAGCGCAGGTAGCCCCGACGAATTCTGAAGGGAAGGTGCCAGGCCCGTGGCAACAGCTTCGGCATGGGCAGGCCCTTTTTGTAAAACCTGTGAAAAAGGTCATCACTGCTGCCCGGCGGAGGCCCCTGACTCACCTCCGGAAAAGGAACATCGGTAATGCCATATGCGTGCAGAAAATAAAAATTCATCAGTGTCTTAAGAAAAAAGAAAGCACCACCGCCGTCAGTGAGTATGTGAAAGAATTCCAGTGAAACACAGCTGTCGCGCACCAGCACCCTGTAAACAAGTTCACCCTTTATCGCCCGCGGGAAAGGCTGGCAGCGGGGACCCCTGTCGGCAAGTATCCTCGGAGGCTTGCCGTTATATTCAAGGTAATACCAGAAGAAACCTTTACAAAGCTCGACACTGAACATAGGGAATACTGCTGCAGAATCTCCGGTGGCCTTTATCAGCGCGGGCAGGATGACCGGAGAGGTCAGGTAAACTGTTATCCGGAAGACACCGGTCAGCTCGGAACCGGTAATGGCAGGATATATTTTGGCTGCATTGTCAAGCTTCATCCACCAATCCGGAGTATTGGTTCCCCCTTCTCTGTTCACACCGTGAAATTATTGTATAAATGTAATAATTAACCCCATCTTATGAATTATGTGTTGTCCGGCAGTTAAGGGTTACCGGGAAATAAACTTCCTTATATTTGTTTATTACGAACAGCATCAATAAAAATAAATACAGTGGCTAACAGTATTTACAGCAGGAGGCTTGCAGGTGTCAGGGCTCTTATGAGGAAGAAAAGGATAGATGCTCTCATTGTACCGTCAGCTGATCCTCATCTCGGGGAATATGTGCCGGATTACTGGAGAGTTATCCGGTGGCTAACAGGGTTCAGTGGTTCGACAGCAACCGTAGTGATAACCCGCAGCTTCGCCGGCTTGTGGACTGACAGCCGTTATTTCATACAGGCGGAAGGTCAACTTATTAACTCCGGATTTCAGCTGGTAAAACTCAGGGTACCTCATACCCCGGAGCATATAGAATGGCTTCAGGCAAAAATTAAAAAAGGCAGCATGGTAGCTGTCGATGGCAGGCTGATATCAGCTGGTAATTTGCGGTTGCTGGAGGCTGCCCTTTCACCCGGCGGGGTAAAGCTTAACATAAAGGCTGACCTTATTACCCCATTGTGGAAAGAGAGACCCCTGATGCCCGATGATAAGGCCTTCACGCTTCCTGTCAAATTCTCGGGTGAAAGCCGGGTTGCCAGGATAAAACGTGTACGTGAAAAGATGGCTGAAATGCATATTGACTACCAATTGCTGACGGCTGCTGATGATGTGATGTGGCTTCTTAATATCAGAGGTAAAGATCTAAGATACAGCCCTTTACTACTTTCATTCGCCATTGTCAGTTCTGATCAGGTTCTGTTCTTTGCAAACGAAGATAAGATCCCCTCATCCCTGAAGGCTGAATTTGACAGAGACGGTATTGTGCTTCTGCCTTATGATACAGTATCATCAGTAATCAGTCATTTAGAGGAAGGATCGGCCCTGCTGCTTTCACCCTCTTCGACGTCTTCAGTCCTTTACAGGGCAGTACCGAAAAAGGTAAAGATCACAGAGGAGGTCAGCATACCAACCCGTTTTAAGGCAATAAAAAACAAGACGGAGATAAAAAACCTCAGGCAGGTGATGGTAAGGGATGGCGTGGCTCTGACTAAATTCTTTTACTGGCTTGAGAAAAGCATTTTCGGGGAGACGGTCACCGAATTGTCAGCATCAGCCAGGCTCGATACATTCCGGCAGGAGCAGGAGGAATTTACCGGAGCCTCGTTTGCCACAATTGCCGCATATAACGAACATGCTGCTTTGCCTCATTATGTGCCGGATGAGGGCACCGATGCCAGGTTGGGAAAATCAGGGATCTTCCTGCTTGATTCAGGAGGCCAGTATTTCGGAGGTACTACTGACATAACCAGGACTATTGCCCTGGGAAAACCTGACAGCCGGATGAAGAGTGATTTCACACTTGCAGTAAAGGGTACAATTGACCTGGCTATGGTAAGATTCCCTTATGGCACCAGGGGTTACCAGATAGATGTGCTTGCACGTAAAGCACTATGGGATAACGGGCTGAATTATGGCCATGGCACCGGACACGGTGTTGGTAGTTTCCTGAATGTGCATGAAGGTCCCCAGGCGATCGGCACCGCTGCTTCAGGAGATTTGAAGACCTTGCTTGAGCCCGGCATGCTGATATCGGATGAACCTGCGGTTTACAGGCAGGGTGAGTATGGTTTCAGAACTGAGAACCTTTTATTCTGTGTTGATGACTTTGAAACGGATCATGGCAAATTCCTGAAGTTTGAAACGGTTACACTGTGCTATATTGATTGTGATCTTATTGAGGTCTCATTGCTTGATGACAGAGAGCTGAAGTGGCTGAATGAATACCATGAAACGGTATTCAGGGCTCTGGGTGGATCTCTCGAGCCTGATATAAGAAAGTGGCTCAGGGGTAAAACAATGCCGGTAAAGCGGTCTCAGGGGGCCATTTTTAAATAATAAAATTAATTTTGAGATGTTAAAAATAATTAAATAACTTTGCCATGATTGGCAAGGCTGATTTCTTTAGCATATTTTTTATTTGCTCCGGAGTTAACCTGCTGACATAAATACTTTTATTAACATTTAATTTATTTTCAAATGAACATTTTTGTAGCCAAGCTGAGTTCTGTGACCAAAGCAGAAGACCTTCAGGAACTTTTCAGTAAATTCGGAGAAGTTATCTCCGCAAAAATTATTATGGACCGTGAAACCGGCTTCTCAAAGCGTTATGGTTTCGTAGAGATGGCAGATGACCGTGCTGGATTTGAAGCCATTGAAAAGCTTAACAATTCAGAGCTTGATGGTAGTCAGATCATCGTAAAGAGATCTGAGCCGAAGGCAGAGAAAAAGCCTTTCAGACCCCGCCGGGATTTCCGGGACAGGGATCGTGAACCGAGATACTAGAATTAAAGGGCTGTCATCCGACAGCCTTTTTTTATTAACTTTCCATCATCATATTTTGTGACCAAAGAATAATTTAATGAGATTCAGTGCATTATTTCTATTACTGATGCTGTTCCCCCTGGTTGAGGCTCAGGAGGGTAAATTGTCAATGAGGGCAGGTTATTCTTTTCCTTTTGCACCGTGGGGGGTTTGGTCTGAAGAGGTAACCTCGCTCTACGCAAACAACGATCTTACTTTTTATCCCGGAGACGGGTATGTTCTGACATTTGATTCAGAGATAAAATCCGGGAAAGAGTTTTTGTCTTACAGGCTCGGAGCATTCTATCATTACGGAAGCAGATATGACGGTTATGAAGATGATAGCCAGAAGTCGGAGGCATGGCTCTACCTGTCCGGTGCGGGCATATACGGAGGTATAAGCCTGAAAGCAGGATGGGAGCACTTTGGTATCTTTAATACTTATTCTGCAGGCATTTTCTCATTTGATTACAGGGGTGAACTTCAGTATACCTCAAAACTTGGTGTGATACCTGTAAGCACAAAAATAGGAGAGGCTGTGTCGGGTCCGGGAGGCAAGTTTGAACTGGGCTGTTATGGAGAGTACAAAGGAATAGGCATTTATCCTTCATTCCAGATGATGTATACTCATAACAGGCTGTCACAGGCATTGCTCCTGAAGACCATCAACATTTCTGCCGGATACAGGTTTTAAGGGAAAGGCTGATACAACGGCTTTTACAGTAAAGGCAGCGACGCCCAATCCGGGCGTCGTTTTATTTTAATAACGAACTGAAGGTTACCTATTTCAGGTTTAAAAGATGATAAAAGCACATATTGTCAATACAAAAATATTTCTAATTTGGCACACGAAAACTCAAATTGAAACCTCCTCCTATGAAAAATCTTATCATGGCCTTTCTGCCAGGCAATACAAAGAGGCTCAGTCTTATTTTGATTATTTTGCTTTGTCCGGCTGCAATATTCGCATCAGACGGATCAATACCGATGGTCGGCCCGGTACGTTTTGAGTTTATAATTTTCGGCCTGATATTGCTTGGTGTTGCACTTTTTCATAAGAAGACATTCTGGGTGGCAGTAATTGGCCTGACAGTTCTTCTGGCATTCAAACTCATTTTCGATCCTGCTTTTCACCTGGGGGAGCACATGTTCGGAACTACTCCGTTCGGAGAACAGATCATGGATAAGGAGTTGCGCCAGGGGGAGTGGGGAATTATACTTAACCTGCTTGGGTTGCTTCTGGGCTTTGCGCTCCTTTCAAAGATATTTGAAGAATCAGGAGTTCCCGGTGCCCTGCCAAAATTTCTGCCCAATGACTGGAAGGGGCCTGCCCTTTTACTGGTGTTTATCTTTATTCTTTCATCATTCCTCGATAATATTGCAGCTGCCCTTATCGGTGGGACAATAGCCCTGGTGGTTTTTAAAAACAAGGTTCATATCGGTTATATAGCCGCAATAGTGGCAGCCAGTAATGCCGGAGGAAGTGGCAGTGTAGTTGGCGATACTACAACGACTATGATGTGGATTGACGGAGTGA
>Ga0209745_1001715_pt1 | contig 12832 bp, 11 predicted proteins | sample BarGraNGADG00312_FD_184495 | JGI IMG/M metagenome (GOLD analysis project Ga0209745, IMG submission 184495) | Arctic peat soil microbial communities from Barrow, Alaska - Barrow Graham LP Ref core NGADG0004-312 (SPAdes) (version 2) | ecosystem: Environmental > Terrestrial > Soil > Wetlands > Peat... | reverse complement strand
ATGAGATATCCATATTGACTATTTTTAAAACTGCATATTTAAAAATCGCCTGATGAAAATTAGAATCATTCTTTGGCCAATTCTGCTATTTGCATCACTCAGCTGTTCAGATCAGAAAAAGATCATTGTCACTTCACCTGATGGAAATCTTAAGTTTACCCTGATCTCAGAATTCGATAAAGGTAATGACGGATGGCCGGCCTTTACCCTTGAAGCTGGAAATAAGAAGATACTCCTTCCTTCTTTCATTCAGCTTAATACAGAAATCAATTTCAAAGAAAATGATTTTGATGTTCTGAAAATTGAAAATGAGCCAGTTAACAATAAATGGCTGAACAATTTCGGGGAGAGGAAAGAAGTCCCCGATAATTATAACCAGGTAAAAATATTTATGGCAAACAACGACCTGAAATTTAACATGATCTGTCGTGCATACAATGAAGGTGTTGCATTTGCCTGGGAGTTTCCCGAACAGAATGGAATGGATTCATTGACTATAAAGGATGAGAAAATAACATTCAGTTTCTTATCTGATCATTTTGCATGGTCTGCAGCAAGAGCCCAGGCCCAATATTCTAAAGTACCTCTCAGCAAAATTGAGAAAGGCTGTGAGAGACCTCTGGTGATTGAAATCGATACAAATCTTATAATTGCTCTGGCTGAAGCAAAGCTTGTCGATTATGCCAGGATGAAATTTAACCCTGATACAACACGTAATTACAATGTAATTACACAGCTTGGAAGTATTGTACATAAGCAACTTCCGTTCCAATCTCCGTGGAGAGTGATCATGGTCGGAAAAAATCCAGGAGATCTTCTGGAAAAGAATTATCTCATGCTTAACCTGAATGATCCCTGCGAGATTACTGACATATCATGGATCAAACCCGGCAAGGTTCTGCGTGAAGTAACTCTTACAACAGCCGGAGCCAAAGCTGCTATAGACTTCACATCATCCCATAATATGCAGTATGTTGAATTTGATGCCGGATGGTATGGACCTGAGAACAATGATCTTTCCGATGCCAGGGCTGTTAATCTCGATCCTGCAAGATCTAAAGGACCCCTTAATATGGAGGAAGTTATAAGCTATGCAAAATCAAAGAATATTAATATTCTACTTTATGTCAACAGGAGAGCCCTGGAAAAACAACTCGATGAACTGCTTCCCATCTACAAAAAATGGGGGATTGCCGGTATTAAGTTTGGATTTGTGCAGGTTGGGACACAGGATGCGACCAGGTGGCTTCATGAATCAATAAAGAAAGCTGCCGCATTTCAAATGGTTGCAGACGTTCATGACGAATACCGTCCAACAGGATTTTCGCGGACATATCCGAATTTCCTCACAATGGAAGGCATACGTGGTGATGAAGAGAGTCCTTCAAATCATCACACTCTTATAACAATGTTCACACGGATGCTTGCCGGTCAGGGAGATAACACCATATGTTATTACAATGAAAGGGTCGATAATAAAATGGGATCTCATGCCTCCCAGCTTGCAAAGGCAGTCTGTATTTTCAGTCCGCTGCAGTTTCTTTACTGGTATGACAAAGCTGCTCCAGCACTTGAAAAAAAAGACGGTCTGTGGGGAACAACAAACTATATCGGCGATGAACCGGAACTGGAATTCTTCGATAATGTGCCAACTGTCTGGGATGAAACAAAAGTTTTGCATGCAAAAATCGGTGATTATGGAGTAATCGCAAGGAAAAAAGGAGATGAATGGTTCATCGGCGGGATTAATGGAGAGCAGCCCAGGAGCCTTGATCTTAACTTCTCTTTCCTGGATACGGATAAGGAATATTCAGCAAAAATCTATTCTGATGATCCGTCAATCAATACCCGGACTCATGTAAGAATAGACAGTACCATTATTAACAGCAAAACGGTTTATCCTGCAAAAGTTGCTTCAAATAACGGGATCGCAATGCATATTAAACCGATAATATAAGTGGCTGTATCAAAAGTGTATTAACCACCCCGTCCCCCAGCCGGCGGATCGGGAGGGAGGTGGTTAGCTTTTTAGACCCCGGAGGTGGTGGACCTGAAATTGATATTTTTGGCACATAATTTGCTGATTACAAAACTGATATCATTTTTTTCAAACTAACATGATGATTATGAAAAACAGCTTTTGGTTAATTGTTTTAATATCATCTCTGATAGTTGCATCCTGTAAAAAAGAAAGCACTCTGGAACAGCAAATTTATTTTAATTCATTTGAATCACAATCAGATACCATAGGATGGATAGGGGATGCATTCAATTTTGATAACGATGTTCCTTCACATGGAGGTAAAAAATCGCTTTCAATCTCGGGAGGGTGCATTATACCACATGCCGAATACACAATTAATCCTCAAAGTCCTGATTGTTATCTTAAATTTAGATTCTGGGGAAAGAACCTGAGCAACGGGGGTGGTGTGTGGCTCGCAGTAAATAAGAAAGGATACAAAAATATTTCATTTGATGTAACGGAAAAGGAATGGACTTTGTATGAAAGTCAGGATTCTATATTCTGTCCTGCTAATACAAGCCTGACTCTTGGAGCAATAGCAGGTGGTATCTCCAGCAGTGCAATCCTTATTGATATGATTGAAATAACAAAGCTGGGATTGTAATTAATTTTCTATAAATGATTTGCACTCTCCGCCTTAGTATTACTTTGAGATATGCATTGTGATCCTTTGTGGTTAAAGGATTTTTATTAAACCGCAAAGCACGCTAAGTTAAAATGCTAAATACCAGCTGTTGCTGTTGCCTTGATCATTTTCAGGTTGGTTTCAATCCCGTCAAGATAAATTAGTACCCAGACAAGATTATTATCAGCAATGTTATAGAATTTTAATCCCGGCCCTCCATCCTGCAGTTCGAGATCAAGAATTGTGGGGATTGTTTTTGCCAGCTCTTCATAACCCGGGTTGTTTTTAATCTCTTTAACAAGGCTCTTCAGACTGTTATCCAGCTCTGTTCCCACACTTGAATTACCGGTAGTTGATAATGCTTTTACAGCAGCCTGCCTCGAATCAGGTCTCAATAAATTTCCCGGAGCATTTTCCCATTCTTCAATAGAAAGACCTTCAGAGTGCAGAATCAAATTCTTATACTCATTCACGATTTTTAAGGCATCATTTATCTTTAAACAGACCGGTGATTTTGCATTCAGGTCAGGAAACTGATCCAGAACCACTTCAACCTTATTATAGTTTTTGGATAAACTATAACTATCCATGATTCTTTCCCTGGAAACAGTCAATCCCAGCAAGGCAGAAAAAACTGAGTTAAGCATCAAAAGAAGAAGTACAAAAACTGTATTATAGATATTGAAATTCTTATTTTTTAATGTTGTTATCAGAAAAACAGGAAGAAAAACCACATAAGGAAAAGGAAGTGCAATAAGAAGCAAAATGCCGGCATAGGACCAGTGCTGTATCTTAAACAGAATCGAGGTGAAGACAACAAAACAGGTCAGCCATGTTACTATATGAAGCAGTAAATTCTGTCTGCTTCCTTCACCCTTAAAATGATTTATCAAAGCCATCGGCAGAAACACGAGATCCAGAGTCAATATTCCGACTATCAGCAAATATCCTGCTCCCGACCAGTGATTCACTTTAAATATGGTCCCCATAAAAACAATTATGACGGATACCAAACCTACTATATATATCTTTTGTTTCATTTTTTCATGCATTAAGTTGATTATTTATGCTTTACAATAGCTGATAGCATATTTGATTCAACAGTCAGGAGACTGTTTTTCAGGAGTTCAAGTGCGTGCAGGCCGGATATCATGGATATTTTGGCACCTTCAGGTTTCGCATCGGGCAAATAGGTTGATGGGTCAAGGAGAGTTGTATACTTTTTAACATCCTCCTCCGGAAGCAGACCGGTTATATACTTCATATATTCCATGAATGCTGAATTAAGTTCCGCACGGGAGCTGCAGCCTGGTGCAAGAAAATCTCTGACAGGAGCCGGATGGAAAGGCTTTGAAAGTTTCATATATTGAATTTCAGTCCCCATTTCGGTCTGCAATATCTGATCCTTACCCAAAGCCGGTTTGCCGGGTTCCCCTTCCGATTCCTGTACCATTTTTGCCTGAACATTACCGATAAGTGACAGCAAACTGGCTGTCTTTGCATGCAGTTGTTCCATCCGGGGATAACTCAATGAATCATGATACGCGATCATCAATAAATTGTTATTCCTGTACAAATAACTGTGCATTGCCTGCTGTTGTTCCTGATTTATATAGAAACCTTCTTCGTATGAATGCTGAAGGTTAAGATTTATCAGGGCTCCGGGAAGAATCAAAATCAGAGAACCAATTACTAAAAAGAGAAACCTTGAGCTGATGTGGCTATCTTTCTTCCATGTTAACCATGTATACCAGGGAAAAGCGATAACGCCGAGTAGAATCACCCCGAGGACCATGAAAAAGGTTGCCAGCAGCCAGTGCTGAATCTTTAAAAACAGACCGGCTGTATAAAAAGCAAATCCGGCTGCACCGATTAAATATACAAGCCTTTTGGATTTATTTTCCTGATCCCTGAACAGGTAAACGACAAGGGAAGGCATAAAAAACAAAATGCTGAAAATTACTGCCAGCATCATCAAAATCGCTGCTCCCTGCCAGTGCTGGACCTTAAAAAGAACTCCAAAAATGAAGAATCCCACGGCAAAAAAAGCTGAGATGAAAAGAACCAGTTTATTCTTACTATGGGTTTCTTTCCAGAGAACACCGAGGGCAGACGGCATAAAAGCAAATGTAAGGATCAAGGCTCCGAGTGTCATCATAGCTCCTGCAAGAGGCCAGTGCTGGATCTTGAACAGTGCCGCCAAGCCAAACAATACCGTACCGGCAATTCCTGAAATTTTCATAATGTTTTTCATATTTCTGTATTTAGTGTCGACTGCATATAGTGTCTCTTCCTGGATTTCTTTAAGTCGCCGCGAGCCCATTTTCTGCTTTACTTTATTGTATGCTTCGTAAAAGGTCAGTCCGTCCTGCATTTCATATTCAATATCACAGCAGATATGGTCGATCAGCTCATCGAACAGATGAGAGAATACTATCTCCTGTTTTTTCACATCACGCGTAACTCTTTCAATATTTTGGATGGAAAGCTCAGGCATAGTTCAGTCCGGCTTTAGGTTCAGCAATTCTCTGAAGCGATTCAATAAATTCCTGTAGTTCCATGATTTTTGCAGCAGCTACAGACTGTCCTTTTGGCGTGAGGGAATAATAGATCCTCATCCGGTTATTATAGATTTCAGTCTCCGTAACTACTGCTTTTTCCTTCTCAAGTTTATGGAGGATTGGATAGAGAGCCCCGTAGGTAAGTTTTATTTTACCGTTTGTCAGCTGTTCGACTTTCTGAGTTAATGCGTATCCATGAATCGGGCCCTCTTCTTTTAACAGTTTCAGGACTATCGTCTTAAGTGACCCACTGTAAAGTTGGTTTGATATCATATTTTTATAATATAAAAGATACTTATATATAACAAAGATATTATATATTTATTTTGTAATATGTAAAAATTGTAATATTTTTTCATTAGTGGCTGCAAAAGATTAGAGATTCCTCACTTCGTCCGGAATGATATGCAATTGGGAAGTTTGGAATTAGGAGGATTTGATTTAACTTGCTTTTTCAAACCATTTTTTACCGTGGAGACCGTACTTATAACCGGCGGAACAGGACTTATCGGCCGACACCTTTGTAAAAAACTGAAGGAAAAAGGCTATAACGTCGCACTCCTCAGCAGGAAAAGTAATCCTTTAGACGATATTCCAGTTTACTCCTGGGACCCGGATAAAAATATGATCGATCCGGAAGCCATATCAACGGCAGACTATATCATTCATCTTGCAGGCGCCGGTATCGGAGATAAAAGATGGACAAAAAAAAGGAGAGAGCTGATTTCCGACAGCCGTATAAAGACATGTGAACTATTATTCAATAAAGTACAGGAATCAGGGACAAAACTTAAAGCTTTCATCTCCGCCTCAGGAATTGGTTATTATGGCGCAGTAACATCCGATAAAATTTTCAGTGAAACGGACCACTCATTCAGTGACTTCATCGGAGAGATCTGCAGGCAATGGGAACATTCAGCTGACAGATTTGTAGAATACGGCATACGTACTGTAAAGATCAGGACAGGGATTGTTTTGACAGGGAAAGGAGGTGCCCTGGCCAGAATGACCACTACTGTTAAAATGGGTATTGGGTCCGCCCTGGGTAGTGGCAGACAATATATCCCATGGATCCATATTGATGATCTGTGCAATATTTATATGAAGGCAATCGGGGATTCATCCCTGATTGGTGCCTATAATGCAGTGGCACCTGAATATATAACCAACAGGGAATTTATGCGGACACTGGCAAAGGTTCTTGAAAAGCCGTTCTTTTTCCCCGCTGTTCCATCTTTTGCATTGAAAATATTATTCGGTAAAATGTCCGGGATCCTTCTAAACGGAAGCAGGGTTTCAGCCGGCAAGATCATTTCAGCAGGTTATAACTTTGAGTTTCCTGATCTTGAAAATGCCCTGAAGAACCTGTTTTCTAAAAGATGAATCTGTTCTTTTACTGAACAAATAAATAAACAGGTTGTTATAAATGCTATGTTTGTAAAACAATATAAATCCAATCAGATGACTCATGCAAGACCTGGTCCTCTTGTCGAGCTGGACGGAAGAAATCTGTACTACGCCTTCATTGCAGGAGCAAGGAAAGTAATTGAAAATCAGGTTGAGCTAAACAGAATAAACGTTTTCCCTGTCAATGATGGCGATACCGGCACCAATCTTGCCGCCACAATAAGATCCGTTATGGAATCGATCCACCCTCACAGGTCATACAAAATTACTGCCGACAGGATTGCTGAAGCCACACTGTTGAATGCAAGAGGAAACTCAGGAATTATTTTTGCCCAGTTTTTTTACGGACTCAGCATCGAAACAGGTGAATTCCGTTCCGTCACGCTTAAGCAATTTGCAGAATCTCTTTCAAAATCAGTAAGTTACGTTTACGGGGCAGTCGCAAGACCTGTTGAAGGAACCATGCTTACTGTAATCAAGGATTTCGCAGATTACATTTACAGCAGCCGGAACAAGTTTTCTGATTTTAGCCATATGCTGACAAGCGCATATGAAATCCTAAAAAAATCCCTGCTTGAAACAAAATCAAAGCTCGCCATTCTTGGGAAAAACAATGTTGTGGATGCGGGTGCCAAAGGATTTGTTCTGTTTTTTGAAGGGATAATGGAATTTATAAATACAAGAAATATCAGGGAACTCATCTCAGCAAGGCCGGTAACAACTCCTTTTCAAAAAAACGAAGAGGCAATCACAGAAAAGATGAATTTCAGATACTGTACCGAAGCACTTATCAAGGAGTGCCTGATGGACAGGGAAATACTCATTAAAACACTTGAAGAATACGGGGATTCTGTTGTCATGGCAGGTTCTGATAAATTGAGAAGGATCCATCTTCACACGAATGTTCCGTCCGAATTGTTTGATACCCTCAGGAAGGCAGGAACAATAACATTTCAGAAAGCCGATGACATGATCCGCCATTACCAGACGGCCAATGAAAGAAAATGGAAAATAGCACTTGTTACCGATTCAACATGTGATCTGTCCCAGGAGCTTATTGACAATTACCAGATCAACGTATTGCCTGTAAATATCAATTTCGGTGAAAACCATTATCTCGATAAGGTAACTCTTCAGCCGGAGCAATTTTACAATCTTCTGAGTGAAACCAGCGATCATCCAAGGACCTCTCAGATAAATGAGAATACCTTCGTCAATCTCTACTCCCATCTGGCATCACATTACGATTCTGTAATTGCAATACATTTAAGCGATCAGTTAAGCGGTACTTTTTTCAGCAGTCAGAAAGCTGCCCGGAAGATCTCAGACGAATTCGGCAAGCCGATTACAGTATTGAACTCAAGAAATCTGTCGGGTTCGCTCGGATTGATAATGCTCCGTACTGCCCAGGCTATTGAAAGCGGTTTTTCGCATGATGAGATCGTTTCGCTGGCGGAGAAATGGATACAGAACACCCGCATCTTTGTCAGTGTTAAAACGTTGAAATACATGGTGCGCGGAGGGAGAGTATCTGCTGCAAAAGGACTGATTGCCAGAATACTTAACATAAATCCCATCGTTTCGCTTGATGAGACGGGGAAAGCCGTTCTTTTCGACAAAACATTCAGCCAGAAAGCAAACATGGAAAAGGTGATGAGCCATATCAGAAAAATAAACGATAGCAAAAAGATCTGGAACTATATAGTTCTCCATGCAAACAATACAAAATCCGCAGACTGGTTTTCGGAAAAAATGGAAAAAATGACCGGCAAGAAACCGGTTTCAGTCGTCAACATCTCTCCTGTCATTGGTGCAAATGCCGGTGCAGGAGCTGCATCTGTTGCCTTGCTTTATGATTAATAGAAATTATGATGACATTTTTTCAAATCTACTTCCAGGCATTACTGTTGATCATTGGTTTGATGTCAGTTCTCTGGATAATCAGCGTAATAATTAAAAATGTAAGTATTGTTGACCTTTTCTGGGGTTTCGGATTTGTATTGGCCAATGCTTTTTATTTCATAAACACTGATGGCTTTTTGCCGAGGAAAATAATCCTCTTAATACTGGCTTCTGTCTGGGGACTTCGTCTTTCAGGATATCTTGCATGGCGTAACCTTGGTAAAGGAGAAGACTACCGTTACAAGCAGTTTCGCAGCCAGTACGGAGAAAAGAGGTACTGGTGGATCAGCTTTTTTCAAACCTTCCTGCTGCAGGGAATACTTATGTGGCTTATTTCTGTGCCTCTTCTCGGAGCTCAGTACTTTGGAACTGATAAAGGTCTCGGCATTCTTGATTATGCAGGCATAGCTCTCTGGATCGCAGGCTTTATTTTCGAAGCAGGAGGAGATTACCAGCTGGCCCGGTTTAAAGCCAATCCTTCAAATAAAGGGAAAGTCCTTTCTTCCGGTCTATGGCATTATACGCGACATCCTAATTATTTCGGCGACTCTGCTATATGGTGGGGCTATGGTTTTTTCTGCCTGGCAGCCGGAAGTCTTTTACCCATCCTTGGTTCACTCCTGATGACAGCATTAATTATCAAAGTATCAGGGGTTGCCCTTCTCGAAAAAAATCTTATCGAAAAAAAGCCGGAATACAGGGAATATATTGAAAGAACATCTGCATTCTTCCCATGGTTTCCAAAGAAACAGGATCTTTCATAAGGCATGAATTACAAATCCGGGTGAATATAGAACATAAGGCTGTATCAAAAGTGTTTTAACCACCCCGTCATGACCCTTCGGGCATGACACGCCTCCTTTACAAAGGAGGGGAAAGTGAAGATTAACAATTTATTAACTTTCTCCTCCTCTCTGAGGAGGAGTACCTCTGACGTTTACAGTCAGGGGGGCGGTGGACTTATGAGACAGCCTCTAATTTCAGATATTCGATTTAAACGTATCGCCCTGGTCAAAATCACCTGTGGTATAACCCTTGCGGAACCACTCTTTACGCTGGGCTGCAGTTCCATGAGTGAAGGAGTCAGGAATTACCCGTCCCTGGTATCTCTTCTGAAGAACATCATCGCCAACTGATGAAGCTGCATTCATAGCCTCTTCAATGTCGCCGGTCTCAAGTGAATTGAACATCTGCTGGTCGTAATGTGCCCACATTCCGGCAAGAAAGTCAGCCTGAAGCTCAGTCCTTACGGAAAGATCATTTGATCTTGTTTCACTTGACCTGGAACGTTCTGAATTGACCTTGTTAAGTATACCAAGCTGATCTTGTACATGATGCCCTATTTCGTGGGCAACGACATAAGCAACTGCAAAATCGCCATTAGCTCCGAATTTCGTTTTAAGTTCATCAAAAAAAGCAAGATCAAGATATAATTTCTGATCGCCCGGACAATAGAACGGCCCGCTGGCTTCGCTTGCATATCCGCATGCAGACTGAACCTGGCCCCTGAAAAGAACCAGTATGGGCTTCTGGTAAGTCATATTAGACTGCTGAAATATTTTAGTCCAGACATCTTCAGTACCTGCAAGTACTACTGAAACAAAATTTTTCATTGCTTCCTCTTCAGGTGAAGCGGTAACTGGGCCTGATTCAGTAGATGTCGTCCCCTGAGAGTTGTCCAACACCTGAGTGGGATCACCTCCAAGAAGAAGAACAATAAGTGCTATAACTATTGTTCCTAATCCGCCACCAATTGCCATCTTTCCACCAGAACTCATACCTCTGCGGTCCTCAACATTATCACTTGTTCGTCTGCCCTCAGTTCTCATAATTTTTAAGTGTTAGTATTTATTAATCTAATTGCCTGTTACAAAGCTAAATATTTAGCACAAAATCTGCAAACTGTAAGTAATTCTGCAGACTGTTACATTTAAGATATTTTCACAGATAAAAGTATTAAAAGATTTTCCAAAAAAATTTGGAATTTACAAAATATTTTATACTTTTGACCATTTGGTTAAACTATTTGCTTAATCTGTTTGGTTAAACCTAATGGTTAAGAGTTATGACTGAAGCTGACAAACAAACCGAGGAGAAGATCTTTGATGCGGCAACGGACGTATTCATAGAAAAGGGCATGGATGGGGCGCGTATGCAGGACATAGCCAATCACGCCGGGATCAATAAGGCCTTACTGCATTATTACTACCGTACAAAGGATCGCCTTTTTAATGCCGTATTCGAAAAGATCGCAGGAAATATGTTTGCAAAATTCGCTCCGGTCTTTGATACAAATCTTTCCCTGGAGGATAAAATCAGGTTCTTTTTCAGGGAGCATATTGCATTCATGCAAAAAAATCCCAGACTTCCAGCATTTCTTTTAAACGAATTTCACCGAAATCCTGAAAGAATCAGGAAGCTGATCCAGAGTATTGATATTAATAAACTGTGGACAACCCTGGAGTCCCAGCATAAGGAAGAACTGAAAAGATACAATATTACAAAAGAAAATATTCCCCAGTTTATGACAACGGTTGCCGGAATGAGCGTCTTTCCGTTTGTTGCCAAACCAGTGATTGCCGGCTTAATGGGAAAGATGGGCTACAATTTTGATCATTATATAGAAGAAAGGAAAGAATATGCCGCAGATTTTGTAATAGATGCGCTGAAGAAGCGTGAAGTAAGAAGTAAAGAGAAAAAAGAATAAAGAAATAGAAATGAAAAAGAGAGTTTTGATCCTGTTCATTTTAATTATACCCTTTGTGTCTGGACTTAAAGGCCAGAAAGTACTGACATTGAAAGAGTGTTATGAAATGGCAGTGGCGATCACGCCAATTGCCGCGGAGAGAGAAGCCTATTCACAGATATCGGCGTTGAAGGATAAAAACCTGTCGAAAAGCTGGCTTCCGACCCTTGATGCCGGTGGAAGCTTTCTTTATAATTCATCGGTGATCGATATGGGCGGTATCCTTGGATCACTTCCCATTCCGGGGATTGCTGATGCAATTAAACCGCTTCCCCACGAACAATATAAAATAACTGTTGATATAAACCAGGTTATCTATGATGGTGGTGCCGTCAGGAATGCAAAAGCACTGGAAAAAGCAGATCTCAGCATTAACCGGAAACAGACCGAAACTGATTTGTACAAATTACGCAGCCAGATTAATACCTGCTATTTCAATCTTCTTCTGCTTAAAAGAAAAAGAGAACTTTTAAATAATTACCTGGATCTGATCGGCAAACGAATAGAGTCACTGCAATCTGCCCTGAGCAATGGCGTAATAACAAAGTCAGATATTGATGTACTGACTTCGGAAAAAATAAATCTCATACAACAGCTGAATGAAAATGAAACACTTAAAGGATCTCTCCTGAAAATTCTTTCCAGTCTCACTGGCTCAGAAATTGATAGTTCAACTGAATTAATTCTTCCTGCAGCGTGGGATAAAATGACTAGGGAATTATCCCGTCCGGAACTTGAACTTTACGATCTGAGAAAAGAACAGCTTTCTGCAGGATTAAAAGTCCTGGAAAGCAAAAGAATGCCAAAAGCATTCGGCTTTGCCACCGTGGGTTACGGCAATCCTCCAGGAAACAACTTTTTTAAAGATGAGTTTGCTCCCTACTATATGATTGGAGCAAGCATCAAATGGAATATTTTTGACTGGAATAAAACAAGAAACGAGAAACAGCTGATAAATCTGCAGCAGGTTATCCTCGAAAACAGGAAGAGCGATCTTACTGAAAATCTAAACAGACTCCTCGAAGCTAAAAATGCAGAAATTGTTAATCTGAACTTCATGCTTGAATCTGATACTGCACTTATTGCCATCAGAAAAAGGATAACAGGCACAGCCGAATCACAATATGAAAGTGGTACCATTACCGCTACCGAATTTCTTAATGAATTGAATTCTGAACGGCAGGCGATGATCAACTACGAGATCCATAAAATTAATCTCACCATGGTCAGGATCGAATACCTGAATATAAGCGGAAAGGAAATTGAATAACTCTATTACATATCAATATGAAAACCAACCTGTTTTTAATCATCCCAGCAGTTCTCTTAACTGCCTGTAATAACAAATCTGACCAGGCCGATGCTTACGGCAACTTTGAAGCAACTGAAGTCATAGTCTCTGCTGAAACCAGTGGTCGCATCATTAAATTTGATGTCACTGAAGGAACAGAGATCGACAAGGGTTTTGAAATTGCCCTGATAGACACAACACTGATCCATCTTCAGAAAGGTGAGATCGATGCAGGTATGAAGGGTGTCAGAACACGGATCAGCTCGATAAATGCTCA
>Ga0209745_1001714_pt1 | contig 12837 bp, 9 predicted proteins | sample BarGraNGADG00312_FD_184495 | JGI IMG/M metagenome (GOLD analysis project Ga0209745, IMG submission 184495) | Arctic peat soil microbial communities from Barrow, Alaska - Barrow Graham LP Ref core NGADG0004-312 (SPAdes) (version 2) | ecosystem: Environmental > Terrestrial > Soil > Wetlands > Peat ... | reverse complement strand
TGACCGCGACCGACCTCCACCCGCCGCACCGACCACCGTCGCTGGCCCGGATCGTCCAGTGGGTGGTCCATTTGTCGTTTCATGCTGAACGGATCGGTGGCACGCCCTAAACTGTTGCCCGGGCACAACGCGGTGCCGAGGAATCTGCTCCCATCGGCCGGCCGCACACATGGACTGGCTGATCCCTCCAGCGTGAAGGACAGACCCAGTGACCAAGCCCATTGTCTTGATTGCCGAAGAGCTCTCACCTGCCACCGTCGACGCCCTCGGGCCCGACTTCGAGATCCGGCGCTGCGATGGCGCCAACCGCGAGGAGCTGCTGGCAGCCCTGGCTGACGTCGACGCGGTGCTGATCCGCTCCGCCACCAAGATCGACCAGGAGGCGCTGGCTGCCGCCAAACGGCTCAAGGTCGTCGCCCGTGCAGGGGTCGGTCTGGACAACGTGGACGTCAAGGCCGCAACGGTCGCCGGCGTCATGGTGGTGAATGCCCCGACATCCAACATCACCTCTGCCGCGGAGCTTGCGGTCGGGCTGCTCCTTGCCACGGCCCGCAACATCGCGCCCGCCAACCAGTCCCTCAAGGACGGCAAGTGGAAGCGCAGCCAGTACGGCGGCGTCGAGCTGCTCGACAAGACGGTCGGAGTCGTCGGCCTCGGCCGGATCGGTGCCCTGACCGCTGAGCGGCTGGCGGGTTTCGGCGTGAAGCTCCTTGCGTACGACCCCTACGTGAGCGCCGCCCGTGCCGGACAGCTCGGCGTCAAGCTCGTCCCGCTCGACGAGCTGCTGCGCGAGAGCGACTTCATCACCGTGCACCTGCCCAAGACTCCTGAGACCTTGGGCCTCATCGGCGACGAAGCCCTCAAGCTCGTCAAGCCGTCCGTGCGCATCATCAATGCGGCCCGCGGCGGCATCGTGGACGAGCAGGCACTGGCCAACGCCCTGAAGGAAGGTCGCGTCGCCGGCGCCGGTATCGACGTGTGGGCGAAGGAGCCGTGCACCGACTCTCCCCTGTTCGAGTTCGAGTCGGTCGTCGTCACCCCTCACCTCGGCGCATCGACCGAGGAGGCCCAGGAGAAGGCCGGCGTCGCGGTTGCCAAGTCGGTCCGGCTGGCTCTCGGCGGCGAGCTGGTTCCCGACGCCGTGAACGTCTCGAGCGGTGTCATCGCCGAGGAGGTCCGTCCCGGAATCGCTTTGGTGGAAAAGCTCGGTCGCATCTACACCGCGCTCGCCGGGTCGGTCCCGGTGCAGCTCGACATCGATGTCCGGGGCGAGATCACCCAGTACGACGTGAGCGTCTGGAAGCTGGCTGCTCTCAAGGGCCTCTTCCAGGGCGTCGTCGAAGAGTCGGTGACCTACGTCAACGCACCGCTGCTGGCCCAGGAGCGAGGGTGCGAGGTGCGCCTCCTGACCGACCCGAACAGTGCGGACTTCCGCAACGTCACCACCCTGCACGGAACCCTGGCGGACGGCAGCGTCATCAGCGTCGCCGGCACTCTCACCGGCCCGCGGATGATCGAGAAGGTCGTGGGCGTCAACGAGTTCGACCTCGAGGTTCCCATCTCCGAGCACATGGCCTTCTTCACCTATGTCGACCGCACGGGTGTGGTGGGCAGCGTCGGCCGCGTGCTCGGCGAGGCCGGGGTCAATATCGGGGGCATGCAGGTGGCGCGTGACACGGCTGGCGGACACGCCCTGATGGTGCTCACGGTCGACTCGGAGATCCCGGCCGCAGTGCTGAGCGAGCTCGCCCAGGAGGTCGGCGTGGCCACGGTGAGGGTTGTCGACCTCGACGGCTGAGGCTCGATGTGGACCACTGAGATCACGGTGTGGCGTGTGTCTCAGTCTCTGGAATCCTGTTCCCGGTCGTTGGACGTCCACGTATTCTCGGGTCCATGCCGCAGCGGCTGATCACCATTTCCCGCCGCTGCGGCAAGCTTGACTGGTTCAGCACCTCGCCGCGGAGACCCCGCATGGGGCTGCTGACTGGCTGACCGGCATGACCGGATTGCCGCCATATACCCCCGATACCCTTGTGTGACAGCCCTTCTGGGCGAAGGACGTGTTTGAGATGGACGAAGAAGAGCAGTTTGCCCGCCGCGCGTTGCAGGAGTCCATGGACCTGCGGGACCAAGGTCACTCGGACGAGTGAGCCGCATCGGCTGACGAGGAACGGCGTTGGGGGATCACCCTGGCGCCGTTCGTCATGTGAGACAGGCAATCCAGAATGCAAGACCGCTTCTACGCTGGGCAGCATGGTTGACGGGCACGCACGTGAGTCGCTGGACATCGCGGTCATCGGGGGTGATGGCATCGGCCCCGAGGTGGTGGCCGAGGGCCTCAAGGTTCTTGCCGCCGTCACCTCGATCGACGGGGTCAACGGCCTCACGGTCAACACCACCGAGTACGACCTGGGAGCCCGCCGCTGGCTCGCCACCGGCGAGACACTGCCGGACTCGGTCCTGGCGGAGGTCCGCGGGCACGACGCGATCCTGCTCGGCGCCGTCGGAGACCCGGGGGTTCCGAGCGGTGTCCTCGAGCGCGGACTGCTGCTGAGGCTGCGGTTCGCCCTCGACCAGTACGTCAACCTGCGCCCCGTTCGGCTCTATCCCGGGGTGCAGAGCCCACTGGCGGTCGAGCGCGTGGCGCCGAACGGCATTGACTTCGTCGTCGTCCGCGAGGGCACAGAAGGCCCGTACGTCGGCAACGGTGGCGTACTGAGGGTCGGTTCTCCTGCCGAGATCGCCACCGAGGTCAGCATCAACACCCGGTATGGCGTGGAGCGCGTCGTGCGCGACGCCTTCGTTCGCGCCCAGGCCCGGGGGCGCAAGCATCTGACCCTCGTGCACAAGCACAACGTCCTGGTGAACGCGGGTGACCTGTGGCGCCGGACGGTTGACGAGGTGGGTGCCGAGTTCCCTGACGTGACAACGGCTTACCAGCACGTCGACGCGGCCACGATCTTCATGGTCACCGACCCCGGTCGCTTCGACGTGATCGTGACGGACAACCTCTTCGGCGACATCGTGACCGACATCGCGGCGGCGATCGCTGGTGGCATCGGCCTGGCTGCCAGCGGCAACATCAACCCTGAGCGCACCTCCCCCAGCATGTTCGAGCCGGTCCACGGCTCGGCACCAGATATCGCCGGGCAGGGAAAGGCCGACCCGACCGCTGCGATCCTGTCCGTCGCGATGCTCCTGGAGCACCTCGGGCGGGTGGACGATGCGCGCACGGTCGAGCAGGCGGTGGCTTCGGACCTGAGCACACGGGGAACCGTGACCCGTTCGACGTCACAGGTCGGTGACGCGATCGCCGACCTGGTTGGCTGAGCGGGAGGCTGATGGGGAGGGTCGACACCCTTCGCTGAGGGCGGCGCCGTGTGTCCCGGTAACCTTCGGGGAGCAGACACCACGCGCATGTCATTGGAGGACCCATGTCACCGGCAGCACTCTCCTTCACCGTCGAGCCGCGCTCTGACGCACTGCCGGACGACCAGCGCGAAGCTGCCCTGGTCAACCCGGGGTTCGGCAAGACCTTCACCGATCACATGGTCCTGGCGACCTGGACCTCCGGTCAGGGTTGGCATGACGCGAGGGTCACGGCCTACGGACCGTTGTCGCTCGACCCTTCTGCGGCGGTGCTGCACTACGGCCAGGAGATCTTCGAGGGAATGAAGGCTTACAGGCACTCTGATGGCTCGGTCTGGACCTTCCGCCCAGGGGTCAATGCGGCCCGATTCGCCCGCAGCGCACGGAGGTTGGCTCTTCCGGAGCTACCGGAGGCGGACTTCATCGAGTCGCTGAGGGCACTGGTCGCGACCGACGAGAAGTGGGTTCCATCGGGCGATGCCGAAGAGGCCAGCCTCTACCTGCGCCCGTTCATGTTCGCCTCCGAGGCGTTTCTGGGTGTCCGGCCGGCGGCCAAGGTGACCTACTGCGTCATCGCCTCGCCTGCGGGTCCCTACTTTGCCGGCGGGCTGAGGCCTGTTTCCATCTGGTTGTCCGCCGACTACACGCGCGCCGCCCCGGGGGGCACCGGCGCGGCCAAGTGTGGGGGAAACTACGCCGCCAGCCTGGCCGCACAGGTCCAGGCCACGGCCAACGGCTGCGACCAGGTCGCGTTCCTGGACGCGGTGGAGCACAGGTGGGTCGAGGAGCTCGGCGGCATGAATCTCTTCTTCGTGCAGGGCGATGGCACCATCGTGACTCCCGAGCTGACCGGGACGATCCTCGAGGGCGTGACGCGCTCCTCGATCCTCGAGCTGGCCGGCGACCTCGGTCTCAGAGTTGACGAACGTCGTATCTCCGTCGACGAGTGGCGCGATGGCGCGGCCAGCGGCGAGATCACCGAGGTGTTCGCCTGCGGGACCGCGGCAGTCGTGACACCGGTCGGGCGGCTGGCATGGCAGGGGGGCGAGGTTGTCATCGGCGATCACAGCATCGACGGTGGCGTGGGCAAGGTGACCGCCTCGATCCGTCACGCGCTGCTCGATGTGCAGTACGGCCGAGCGACGGACTCACGTGGCTGGCTCAACCGTCTCGTCTGAGGAAGACGCAATGGTCTGTGAACAGACCATTGACGCCAAGCATCGCATGTGACTTTAATCACCTCACCACTGTTCTCGGCGACTCATGGTCTGCCGATCGACATAGATGAGGTGAAGCATGAGCGTCCCCCCACGCGTCCCGGCTGTAGACGAGGACTCGGTCAGGCTGGCCGAGCTCGGCTACAAGCAAGAGCTGCACCGCGGAATGAGCGGGTTCTCCAACTTCGCCGTCTCGTTCTCGATCATCTCCGTTCTGGCCGGCTGCATCACGAGCTACGGCATCGCCATGAACTCGGGCGGCCCGATTGCGATCTCGATCGGCTGGCCGCTGGTCGGGGTCTTCGTCCTCTGCGTCGCGCTGGCGATGGGTGAGATCTGCTCGGTCTACCCGACCGCAGGCGGACTGTATTTCTGGGCCGGTCGGTTGGCGCGCAGGAACAAGCCGGTCTGGGCCTGGTATGTCGGGTGGTTCAACTTCATGGGTGAGGTCGCGGTGACCGCGGCGATCGACTTCGGCGCGGCGCTGACCTGGACGGCATTCGCCAACCTGGCGTGGGGCTTCGAAGCGACCCCGGGACACACCTTCACGGTCTATGCGGTCATCCTGCTGTCCCACGGACTGCTCAACACCTTCGGGGTCAACCTGGTCAGGCTGCTCTCCGACATCAGCGCCTGGTGGCACCTGGTCGGCGTCGCCATCATCGTCGCCGTCCTCGCGTTCGTCCCGGACAAGCACCAGTCGCTCTCGTACACCTTCTTCCACTATGAGAACCACTGGGGCTGGACCAATGCCGTCTACGTGGTCCTCATCGGGTTGTTGATGGCGCAGTACACCTACACGGGGTTCGACGCCTCCGCCCACGTGGCCGAGGAGACGCACGGTGCGTCCACCAACGCACCCAAGGGCATTGTGAACTCGGTCATCGTGTCGATCATCGCGGGCTGGGTCCTGCTCGTTGCGGTGACGGCGGCGATCCAGGACTACAAGGGAGAGCTGGGTACGTCGACCGGGCTTCCGGCGGCGCAGATCTTCGTCGACGCCGCTGGGCAGAAGGCGGGGCTCTTCCTCATCTTCATCTGTGCGGTCGCTCAGTACTTCTGTGGCATGGCCTCGGTGACGGCGAACTCCCGCATGACCTACGCGTTCTCGCGCGACGGGGCGCTGCCCGGCTCCAAGATGTGGGCGAAGGTCAACCTGCGCACTGGGACGCCGACCAACTCCATCTGGCTGTGCACGGTCTGCTCACTCATCCTGGCCAGCCCGGCGCTGAGAAGCACCACGGCATACCTTGCGGTCACCTCGATCGCCGTCATCGGGCTGTACATCGCGTACGTGACACCGGTTCTGCTGCGGCGGCTCAACCCCGACTTCCAGGTGGGCGAGTGGAACCTGGGCAGGTGGAGCGCCGTGATCGGCTGGATCGCCATCGCCTGGGTGGCGTTCATCGTGATCCTCTTCATGCTCCCCCCGGCCAGTCCCATCACGGTGGACAGCTTCAACTATGCACCGATCGCGGTTCTGGTCGTCCTGGTGTTCGCGACGGCCTTCTGGTTCATCGGCGGGCGTCACCACTTCATGAAGGACATCCCGGCCGGGCACGACACCAAACCCATCGAAGAGATCTACAACCTTTGACGGCGGCGGAACGCGTGAGCTCGTTGAGTCGTCTGCCCGACGCGGTCCTGCGGCCGCTGAGGGGGGGCAACGCATTCGAGTCCACGGTCGAGCAGCTCGCAACAGCCGTGCGTCTGGGTGTGTTCGCGTGTGGCGAGCAGCTACCTCCCGAGCGGGAGCTCGCCACGCGACTGGGCGTCAGCCGGATGACACTGCGCGAAGCCATTGCCGCACTGAGGGACTCGGGCCTGGTGACCACGCGGCGGGGCCGGGGGGGCGGCACCGTCGTGGTCTACCGGGGCGTCAGTCTCGGTCACGTGAGCCCGAGCAGTTCGGGAGTGCGTCAGGGTGCGGCGCTCTCCGATGCTCTGGACTTCCGGCGGGTGGTCGAGCCCGGCGCCGCCTACCTGGCGGCGGGACGCTCGTTGTCGGCGGACCAGGATGCGTGGCTCACAGCGTCCGAGCTGGCGGTTCGCTCGGCGTCGGACAGCGCCGCGCACCGGGTTGCGGATTCCAGGCTGCACCTGGCCATCGCGACGTTGTCCGGGTCACCGATGGTCATCGAGGCGGTCACCCGCGCACAGGCGGCCCTCCAGGAGCTGTTGGCGGCGATCCCTATACTTCAGCGCAACATCAGCCACTCCAACGCCCAGCATGAGGCGATTGTCGCGGCCGTGCTGGCCGGGGAAGCGGATCGTGCCCGTTCGCTGATGGAGGAACACTGCGATGCGACCTCGGCGTTGCTGCGGGGCCTTCTCGGCTAGCGGGTGCGAAGCATGAACGACCGACGAGCTTCAGACTTGAGGAGAGACGTATGACTGCTCCACCGACACTGACCATTGAGCAGCTGCGAGCCGACATCGAGTCGGGGGCCATCGACACGGTCATCACGGCGTTCACGGACATGCAGGGACGGCTACAGGGCAAGCGAAACCACGGGTACTACTTCCTGGACCATGTCCTCGGTCATGGTGTCGAGGGCTGCAACTACCTGCTGGCGGTCGACGTCGAGATGAACACGGTCGACGGCTACGCCATCAGCTCCTGGGAGCGGGGCTACGGCGACATGTTGTTCGAGATGGACATGTCGACGCTGCGCAGAACCCCCGGCCAGCACTACTCAGCCACGGTGCAGTGCGACCTGGTCTGGCTGGACGGCACCGGTCCGGTGCGCCCGGCACCCCGCTCCGTGCTCAAGTCACAGACGGCGGCCGCGGCGGAACTGGGCTGCGTGGCACTGGCCGGGACTGAGCTCGAGTTCATCCTGTTCGAGGACTCGTTCGAGGCTGCCTGGGACCGGCGCTACCAGGGGCTCACGCCCGCCAACCGCTACAACGTCGACTACTCGATCCTGGGCGGAAGCAAGGTCGAGCCGCTGCTGCGGGAGATCCGCAACGAGATGTACGCCGCGGGCGTGACCGTGGAGAACGCGAAGGGGGAGTGCAACCTGGGCCAGCACGAGATCGCCTTCCTGTATGACGAAGTGGTGCGCACCTGCGACAACCACAGCATCTACAAGAACGCGGCGAAGGAGATCGCGGCGGCCCACGGAAAGGCGCTGACGTTCATGGCCAAGTACGACCATCGCGAGGGCAGCTCCTGCCACATCCATCTCTCGCTGCGCGGGCAAGACGGCTCGACGGTCTTCGCCGACGACAGCCGCGACGGTGGCCACAGTCAGATGTTCGACCACTTCGTGGCCGGCGTCCAGGCCACGATGCGCGAGCTCACGCTGTTGTATGCGCCGAACATCAACTCCTACAAGCGTTTTGCCCCTGGGTCGTTCGCACCGACCGCCGTCGCATGGGGCCATGACAACCGCACCTGCGCCCTTCGAGTGGTCGGTCGCGGCGCCGGGCTGCGCGTCGAGAACCGCGTACCAGGAGGTGACGTCAACCCTTACATGGCGGTCGCGGCGATGCTCGCGGGGGGTTTGCACGGCATCCGTGAGCGGCTCCCGCTCGAGCCGGCCTTCGAAGGCAACGCCTACCTCTCGGACAAGGAGCGCGTGCCCTCCACCATGCTTGAGGCGCGAAACCTCTTCGCCGCATCCACCGTGGCCGAACAGGCTTTTGGCAGGGACGTGGTGGAGCACTACGTTCATGCGGCCGACGTCGAGATGCAGGCCTTCAACACAGCGGTGACCGACTGGGAACGAGTGAGAGGGTTTGAGCGTCTGTGATGACGACAGCGAGTGAGGATCGCAGCGCAGCGAGGACCGGAGCGAGCGCGGAGTCGAACCGTGATCCTTTGCGCCAGCAGGCCAACCCGGCACCGACCGGGCAGCACGATGTCATCAACCCCGCAACCGAGGCGCTGGTCCAGTCACTGACGCAGGCCGGTCTTGAGCAGACCGATGAGGCGATCGCCCGAGCGGACGCCGCCGGCGCCTCCTGGCGCGAGGTCTCGCCTGCCGATCGTGGCCGGCTCCTGCGTCGTTTCAGCGAGGTCGTCGACTCCCACCTCGAGGAGCTGGCCCAGCTCGAGGTCAGCAACGCAGGGCACACCATCGGCAACGCCCGTTGGGAGGCAGGCAACGTCCGCGATGTCCTGAACTACTACTCGGCCGCGCCAGAACGCTTGGTCGGCAAGCAGATTCCGGTCGCCGGGGGTCTGGATGTCACCTTCAAAGAACCACTCGGCACGGTTGGCATCATCGTGCCGTGGAACTTCCCGATGCCTATCGCCGGTTGGGGTCTCGCGCCGGCGCTGGCTGCCGGCAACACGGTGGTCCTCAAGCCTGCCGAGCTCACGCCGCTGACCGCGATCCGGCTTGGTGAGCTCGCGCTGGATGCTGGTATCCCGGAGGGCGTCTTCACCGTCATTGCCGGGAAGGGGTCGGTGGTCGGCGAGCGCTTCGTGTCGCACCCAGCCGTTCGCAAGATCTGCTTCACAGGATCGACCTCGGTCGGTCAGCGGATCATGCGAGGGGCAGCCGACCAGGTCAAGCGGATCACCCTCGAGCTTGGCGGCAAAAGCGCCAACGTCATCTTCGACGACGCCGATCTTGAGGCTGCAGCCGCGGCAGCGCCTATGTCTTTCCTCGACAATGCAGGTCAAGACTGCTGCGCGCGAAGTCGGATTCTGGTGCAACGCAACGTCTTTGATCGTTTCATGGAGCTGTTCGAGCCAGCAGTCAAAGGCGTGGTGGTGGCGGATCCGTCACACGACAGCACCGGGATGGGACCGCTGATCAGCGCCGGTCAGCGGGAGACCGTGCGCTCGTTTGTCGAGAACTCGGCGGAGCCGGTGGATATCGCCTTCCGTGGTGAGTCACCCGGGGGAGCCGGTTTCTGGTATCCGGCCACCGTGGTCCTGGCGCACAACACCGCGGAACGAGTCTGGCGAGAGGAGGTCTTCGGCCCGGTCGTGGCCGTGCTGCCCTTCGAGGACGAGGCCGATGCGATCACCAAGGCCAACGACACGGAGTACGGCCTGTCCGGGTCGATCTGGACCCGTGACGTGGGCCGCGCGATACGCGTCGCACGGGGCATACAGGCGGGCAACCTGTCGGTGAACTCCCACAGCAGCGTGCGTTACTCGACACCGTTCGGTGGATTCAAGCAGTCCGGCATCGGTCGCGAGCTCGGGCCTGATGCCCTCGACTCGTTCACGGATGTCAAGAACGTGTTCATCTCCACCAGCTGACCAGTCACCACATTCACACGGAAGGCAGAGGCACTCATGGCAGGCAGGATCGAGGGCAAGGTCGCGGTCGTCACCGGAGGCTGCAGCGGTATCGGGCTGGCAACCGTCAGGAGGTTCGCCGCTGAGGGCGCCTCTGTCGTGATCGGCGACATCGATGACGCCAACGGCGCACGGATTGCGCAGGAGGTCGGCGGCGCGTGGGTCCACTGCGACGTCACGAACCCCGAGCAGGTCGAGACGTTGTTCCGCACGGCCAAGGACACGTTCGGCAGCGTCGACATCGCCTTCAACAACGCGGGGATCAACCCGCCCGAGGACAGCTCGATCCTCGACACCGACCTCGCCACCTGGCGCAAGGTGCAGGAGGTCAACCTGACCAGCGTCTACCTCTGCTGCAAGGCGGCGCTGCCGTACATGCTCGAGCAGAAGAAGGGCTCGATCATCAACATGGCGTCCTTCGTGGCGATCATGGGTGCCGCTACTTCACAGCTCTCCTACACGGCCAGCAAGGGCGGCGTGCTGTCGATGTCGCGCGAGCTCGGTGTGCAGTTCGCCCGGCAGGGTGTCCGTATCAATGCGCTGTGCCCCGGCCCGGTCAACACACCACTGCTCCAGGAGCTGTTCGCCAGTGACCCTGAGCGTGCTGCCCGACGACTCGTCCACATCCCCGTCGGCCGGTTCGCCGAGCCCGATGAGATCGCCAACGCCGTGCTGTTCCTGGCCAGCGACGAGTCCAGCTTCATCACCGCGTCGCAGTTCATGGTCGATGGCGGCATCGCCGGCGCCTACGTCACTCCGCTGTGACCCCGGATCGCCAATAGCCATGGACGCCAACAGTTCTCGGCCGATCATCGGCATCACGTGCTACGTCGAGGAAGCCGCGCGCGGGGTGTGGGAGAGCATGCCTCACGCACTGCTGCCCTACAACTATGTAACCAAGATCGAGCGCGCCGGCGGCATCGCTGTGCTGATACCGCCGCGCGTGGACGCCGATGCTGAGATGGCCCACGCGGTCGTCTCACGTCTGGACGGACTGATGCTCGCCGGCGGCGCCGATGTCGAACCCCAGCGGTATGCCGCGCAGCCGCACCCGAGCGTGCAGCAGGCGCGTCCCGACCGCGACGCCTTCGAGCTGGCGCTGGCTGAGGTCACCCGACGGTGGGACACCCCTGTGCTTGGTATCTGCCGCGGCATGCAGGTGATGGCCGTGGCTGCGGGTGGGGCGCTGGTCCAGCACCTGCCCGACCTGGTCGGGCACGACGAGCACTCACCCGCCCCCGGGGTCTACGGATCCCATTCCGTTCGCACCGTTGAAGGCACCACGGTCAGTGCCGTGCTCGGGCAACAGGTCGACATACCGAGCTATCACCACCAGTCCGTGTCCAGCCATCCCGGCTATCTGCCGGCGGCGTGGGCAGAGGACGGCACGCTCGAGGCGATGGAGCACCCCGCGTCGCGTTTCCGGGTCGCCGTCCAGTGGCATCCGGAGGCGGGTGAGGATGACCGGCTGTTCAGCGCCTTCGTCCGGGCCTGCGCCGCGTCGCGGCGGTGACGACGGTTTCGTGACCGCAGCCCCGTGACCATATTGCGAGACGGGTAGCCAGAGGGTGGACGAGCGTGCCACGCTGCCGAGGTGAGCATCACAAGGACGTTCGTGGCAACCGCCACCATCATTATCGACTAGCGCGACGGGGCTTTCCCGGCGCGCAGACCTCCCACACACTGGGGGGTCTTTTCGTTTCGCGAGACAGGGCTGACGATGACTGACCTGCTGCATGTTTACGACACGACCCTGCGTGATGGCGCGCAGCAAGAGGGCCTGAACCTCTCGGTCGCGGACAAGCTGGCCATCGCGGTGCACCTCGACGAGCTCGGGGTCGGCTTCATCGAGGGCGGTTGGCCCGGCGCCAACCCCAAGGACACCGAGTTCTTCGCTCGTGCCCAGAGGGAGCTCTCGCTGAGCAATGCGACGCTCGCTGCGTTCGGCGCCACGCGTCGTCCGGGCAGTGTGGCAGCAGACGATCCGCAGGTCCGAGCGCTCGTTGACTCGGGTGCATCGGTGGTGACCGTGGTGGCCAAGGCGCATGTCCGTCACGTCGAGTCCGCTTTGCGCACAACGCTTCCCGAGAACCTCGCGATGATCTGCGACACCGTTTCCTTCCTTCGTGGTGAGGGGCGGCGGGTATTCCTGGACGCGGAGCACTTCTTCGACGGATACCTGGCTGACCGCGCATACGCGCTGGAGGTCTTGCGTGTCGCGGCCGAGGCGGGGGCCGAGGTCGTCGCCCTGTGCGACACCAACGGAGGCATGCTGCCGCCTCAGGTGAGCGACATCGTCGCCGACGTTCTTGACGCGAGCCGGGCCCGGCTGGGGATCCACTGCCACAACGACACCGGTTGCGCGGTGGCCAACTCCCTCGCCGCGGTCGCGGCCGGCGCCACCCACGTTCAGGGCACCATCAACGGGTATGGCGAGCGCACCGGCAACGCTGACCTGCTCACGGTGGTGAGCAACCTCCAGATCAAGCAGGGGCTCGAGGTTCTGCCCGAGAGCAGGCTTCGTGAGGCCACTCGGATCGCCCACGCGATCAGCGAGGTCACGAACGTGCCTCCGTACAGCAGACAGCCGTACGTCGGTGCAAGTGCGTTCGCGCACAAGGCGGGCCTGCACGCGAGCGCCATCAGGATCGACCCCGACCTCTACCAGCACACGGACCCCACGGCCGTCGGAAACGACATGCGGATGCTCGTCTCGGACATGGCAGGGCGGGCCAGCATCGAGCTCAAAGGGCGCGAGCTCGGCTACGACCTCAGCGATGAGCCCGAGCTGCTCAGCCGCGTCGTCGCCAAGGTCAAGGAGCTCGAGCTCGCCGGCTACACCTTTGACGCCGCGGACGCCTCGTTCGAGCTGTTGTTGCACGGCGAGGTCGCGGGCGGGCGCCTCAGTTACTTCGGGGTCGAGTCCTGGCGGGTCATCACCGACTCTTCGGGCCATGGCCAGGCCCTTTCCGAGGCCACGGTCAAGCT
>Ga0209745_1001713_pt1 | contig 12838 bp, 7 predicted proteins | sample BarGraNGADG00312_FD_184495 | JGI IMG/M metagenome (GOLD analysis project Ga0209745, IMG submission 184495) | Arctic peat soil microbial communities from Barrow, Alaska - Barrow Graham LP Ref core NGADG0004-312 (SPAdes) (version 2) | ecosystem: Environmental > Terrestrial > Soil > Wetlands > Peat ... | reverse complement strand
TGGGTGGCGCAGCGGGAGTTCAACAAGGACCCCGAGTTGCGCAACCGTGCCGCCGTCGACGACGCGACCTTCGACCGGCTGGTGCGGCACGTCTACAAGGTGCTGCTCACGCGGGGGATGATCGGGACGCTGATCTACTCGGCCGACGAGGAGACGCGGGAGGTGTTGCGGGGGCTGGTCGCCTGACCGACAACGAATGACGGGTACGTCCCCGGGAACGCAACTAGACTCGACTCCACTCGACGCGACGCGATTGAAGAGCGACCGGCCCCAATTTGGCTCACCGAACCTCCGGTGGGGGGTCGGTCGCGGGCTATCCGCTCCCTGCGTCCGGCTCAGTCTCTGGCTCGCCCGCGTGATCGAGGGCGCAGATGTAGTACTCGAACCTCTCGGGAAAGCCGCTTGCCACCGCGTAGAGCTCCATCACCTCGAGCGGGGTTAGGTCGATGGTCCGAGACGCATAGTCGTTGTGCACAACTTCGTTCCGCAACTGTCCCAGCCGCATGAAAGCGTCATGTTCCGCCAGCAGGCGCGAATCTGACTTCAGATCAGCTCTGAATGCAGCGCCGCAAGCTTGTCCAAAGCTCGCGAAGAAGCCTTGCGCTCTTCCTGTCCTCCAGTCGAACAGCGTGTGGTATCCGCGGGAGGTGACCTGCCTCTCGACGAATGCGCCCAGCTCTGGGCGTCCAAGCCGCACAAAGATATCCGGCAGGAGACTCTTCACGCGATTCTCAAGACTACTCGCAGCAGCCATGAGCAGGTGCTTGTGGTAGCTGCGGTTTAGTGCCGCCAAGCCAGATGGGCTCTCTTGGGCTAGCGCATCGACGAGCCCGAGGTAGTCTTCGTACAGCGACGCAACCGTTCCCTCGGCGGCGGCATTCACAGCACCTCCCCGAGAACTCTCTCCACAAATGCGACGCGCGCCCTGATATTGACGGGCTTGGTAGAGCCCTCTTGGAGAGTGTCGGTGAACTCCGAGTCATCCTTGACAAGTTCAATGACCGACACTAGGTCAGCCATGGCCACCGTTGGTTCGCCTCGGCGCACCCACCCAGCAAAGAACGCCTCGAAGAGCACGCCCGAGAACTTGCCGGCACGCATGAAGGTGCCACCTGAGTGGCCCTGGAACACGTGAATGAATGTAGTCAATGAGCTGAGAGCTCCAGCTACCTGCGCGCCGTCAAAGTCTTTCGCTGCCAGACAGAAGGCGTTGATGAAGTTGGCCATGGAACCCGCGAACTGATCGAGCCCCCGCGCGAGGGCGAGTCCTCTCAGTAGGAACTCCGTATCCCGCATTCGGGGATCAGGATCGGTACTGCCAACGAGGCCACGCCAAATCGGATCCGAGTTGATTCGGAGGACGCCCGTGAAGAGGCTTGAATGATAGAGGCTGGCCCGAATCTCCTGCGGGGAAAGGTTGACCCCCCCTGTGTTGAGTCGGCTGAAGATTTCGAAAATCGCCGAGTCGCCCGCTGGACTGACCTGCTTGACGACGATGTTGCGAATTGTTCGAAGGTTCAGCGCAGTTCGGTCTTCGGCCAGACCCTTGTAGGTTAGCCCATTGTATCGATTCGGCTCGCCATTCGGCGACTTTGCCAATGCAAGTTTGAAGGGTTCAAAATACCGCTCGTCCTCTAGCGTCGCGTCGTCGAGCGGACCTGCGCTCAAGATTCCACGGATGGCCCCCCGCGTCTTTGGCTTTGGGAAGCGTCCCTTGTAGTAGAAGTAGAGCGTGAGGAGGCGCTGCTGACCGTCGATTACTAGGAAGCTGTTCCGCCCTTCTTCGTAGAGAAAGACCTGGGGTACCGGCAGGCCAATGAGCAGCGACTCGATCAGTTTGGACGCACGCTTCTTGTCCCATACGTAGTTGCGCTGGAAGGCAGGTATCTTCATCGCCCCTGACTCGATGAAGTTGACGATCGTGGAGAAGTTCCAGTCGTTTGGAGAGGCGACGATGTCGAACTCCCCGACCTCGACCTCGTCCACTTCGCGGGAAGCGTCGTCTAGCCAGGAGTCAGATTCGTCCCTTTCGCCCTCGGGAGGCTCGTCCTGAGTGAGGTCACGCGTGTCATCAGTGTGGGGCTCGACGGTAGTAGGTTCAGGAATCACGGCGTCCTCTTCCGGCTCGGTAGCTGTACCTGCGCCGACTTCGCGCGGTGCTGCGGGCGATCGTGGGGCCGCGACTACCGAGCTTTTCATCACAGCCAGGACCAGCAGAGTCCCATGGCCGTGGCTCGCCGCGCCACCGGTTCGGCTGTGCGCGGTGCTTGAGCTTGGATCGCCAGCGGCTACCCCTGACGGTGGGTACCGTTCGGGTGTGCCTCCACGCGTGAAGCCCTTCATCGTCCCGCCTGGCTCGATCTGCACACCGAACCTCCGGAAGCGGGGATCGCGGCCGCCGCACGCGATCGAGGCTCCTCAAGACGACGCCGAGCTGCAGGACGTTTACGCCTGGCTCACGGCTCAGGAGCTCGACATCACGACCCGGCTGCGAACTGCGGTGGACGACGCCATCCGGCACGTCCTCGACAGCGCCCGCACCCGACGGTTCTACCTGATGGCGCCGGACGTCGACGGCGACGAGCGGTCCACCGTTGGCACGAAACTGCAGTACTACGTCGTCGACGAGCTCGAACTCATCAAGCAGGCGCCCCTCGACACAGTGATCGCCGGCGTCGCCGTGGAGATCAAGACCACCACCCGCAGCGCCGTGATGGTCCCTCCCGAGGGGCAGTGCGAGGTCACCCTGATCATTCAGGTGGACGCCTGGCACCACCGGTTCCGTGCATTGCTCATGCGAACACACCGGGCCTGGCTCGGCGGCGGGGAGGACCCCAAGCAGCGGGACAAGAAGCGATCGCCGTACGCCGACGCCATGCGGGCCTACGCGCTTCCCATCGTCCCCTGGACCGGGCTCACGCCCGAGCCACTCCGGCTGCTGTCCCCTGAGCAGGTGGCCGAAGTGCTCGACATGCACCTGGGAGTGCGCGAGCGGGCAACGGCTCTGTTCCGCTACCTGCCTGAGGTCGTCATCCCGCGCCGCTCCCTCGAAGTCGTTGGCGCCGGGCGGGCCGACTTCATGAAGCGCATGCGCGAGGCGAAGCCGTACGTGTGGCATCGATACCGACTGCATGTCCTGGTTGGCACCTGGAAGGCCGATCAGGACCTCGGCCAGCGCCTCGGGTGCGACCTGTCCGGCGAGGCTTGGGTGTCCGTAACGCCTGAGCGGTTCGAGCGCTACGGCGTCGCCCAGCCGCCCGAGCCCGCTCTGCCCGGCCATGTCTGGCCGGCGGACTACGGCGCATGATCTGCGTCGTGGAGGTTGATCCGCGACGCAGCCGGAACATGGCCGCGATCCGCAGCCGCGACACGGCCGCCGAGCTGGCGCTGCGCCGCGAGCTCCACCGTCGCGGGCGCCGCTTCTACGTGAATCGTCGGGTGCTCGGGGACCGGCGCAGCGTGGACCTGGTGTTCCCCCGGCTGCACGTGGTCGTGTTTGTGGACGGCTGCTTCTGGCACGCCTGCCCGCAGCACTCGAAGCCGCCACGGATCAACACGGACTACTGGTCGCCCAAGCTGGCGCGGAACGTAGAGCGGGACAGGCGGACCGACGCCGAGCTGCGGGCAGCAGGCTGGGCCGTCGTGCGCGTGTGGGAGCACGAGAGCCTAGACGCCGCAGCGAGTCGCGTGGAGGCGGCCCTGGACGCTGCTATCGACCGATCGCCGACGTGTTCCGGACAACTGGCGCAGCAGTAGTCGCCTCATTGCCGCTCTCGCCTGTCAGTGCGCGGCGGATCGCGGAACCAACGGCGAATGCGACAGGCGGCGGGAAGGCGTTGCCAACGGTGCGCCACGCGGCCGTCTTTCGGCCCGTGAACTCCCAGGAGTCCGGGAAGCCCTGAACGCGGGCACCCATGCGCAACGTCAGCCGGAAGAGCGCGTCCGGTGCGGTGCTCTCGCCAGGGATGTCACCAGGGTCCGCGACCCCGCGGCCGTCCACGCCCATGAGAGCCCAGGAAGCCTTGGCGCGCGACGGCCCAAGGTCCGCGCCGCCGTGCTTCTTGGAACCGCCCACGATCGTCGGGGCCACGGTGTTGGCCCTGCGGTCCCGCCAGTTGTCGGCACCGGTCCACCCGTTGGCGGCAACCAGGTCGTGCAGCGTCTTGCCAACCGTGGGCGGGGTACCGACCGGCGCGGGCCACTCAAAACGCGCCATGTCGTCCGGGCGCAGCCCTACGAGGATGAATCGGGGCCGAAGCTGGGGCACGCCGTACTCGCTCGAGTAGATGAGCTGCCAGTGCGTTCCGTAACCCATCTCGTGCAGCGCCCCCCTGATCTGGTCGCGATAGTTCGCGAACCGGGGGTAGGTCAGACCCTTCACGTTCTCGAGCATCACGGCGCGCGGACGCGCCTCACGAACCAGACGCAGCGCCTCAGGGAAGAGGTCACGCTCGTCGTCGGCCCCGAGCTGCTTGCCCGCCACGGAGAACGGCGGACACGGCACACCTCCGGCCAGCAAGTCGATGCCGTCGTAGGCCTTGCCTTCCACGCCGCGCACGTCGCCCTCGTGGACCTTCCAGGTCGGGCGGTTCGCCCGCAACGTGTCGCACGCCGTCGGATCAATCTCCACGGCCAGCGCGTGGTCGAAACCGGCCTGCTCGAGCCCCAGCGCCTGCCCGCCGGCACCGGCGCAGATCTCTACACTGGTCAGGCCGGTCTCGGACGTCATGGCGGCATCGTATGAGGCTCTGCCGACAATGCCGTCGAGACCCGCCGCCGCGACGACCGACCGTGACAGACCGCTGTCGTGCTCGGAACTCCACCCCCCTGCCGCGTCGAGTCGAGATGCGCCGCACGGGCATCTGCGATGCGCTTCTCTCGGGACCTGGCCCAGTTGTGCGGTCGGCACACTTTCTCCCAAGTGTCGAGGATGACGACGTCGGGGCTGCTGTCGGTCTGCTCGCTGTCTCATGCCTCCGTCCCGAGAGTCGGCCGTGGCAGTCACGATGCGAGCGGCGGGGTCGTGGGGGAGGGCGCTGCCGTCGCTGAGGTGCGCCTGGTCGGCGGTCGAGTGTGCGAGTTCGCGACTCGGGTGTGCCCATTGGCGAGGATCACGCTGCCAGCCGCAAGGTCCACCCCGCGCAACGCCCTCAACATAGGCGACACCCGCACCCCCGAGCAGTTGAACCCTCCCCGCACGTTGTTGACCCGAAGCCGCTGTCTGCGCCGGACGCTAAAGTTCGGGACGAGGTGGCTATGACCGACGCTACGTGTGACCGGTACGCGTGGTGGAGTGCCGCCTTCACACGTGCGTACTTCAGCCAGCCGGGACGGCCATGCGTCATGTCGGTCGACGACGCGGACCTTGCCCGGCTTGCCCCGGAGGTGGACGCACCAGCCACTGACCTGGCCCGGTCCGTTCTGCTCACCGCGGGCACACCCACCCCGGGCGATCACTTCCCGGGCGTATCGCGAGCGTTCGATCGGTGGGAAGCGTCCGGACGTGACGGACTACCGCCCGTTCTGCCGCTCCTCGGACTGTCAGTCCTGGCAGCCTCCCACATGCAGCAGGACGGCAACTACGCCAGTACGAACTACTACATCCGCCTGGCCGAGCTGCTGTCCGAGGCTGGCGGCGGCCCTGTCGAGCCGATCCGGGACTCGCTGCGTGCGACGTTCGGGTCCGTCGCCGAAATGTGGCGGTCACTCGACCAGCACCTGCACCTTCACCCTGAGCTCGGATCCTCGACGATCCGCGACCACCCCCACTTGACGCGCATCGGGTTCCCGCTCTCTCAAGCGCTCGTCCGCAGGTCGGATCGAGCACGCCTCACCCGATTCTTCTCCAAGCTCGAGATCGAGAGCCGCGGCGTGCCAGGGCATGTGGCGCTCCTCAGCTACCTGCGCATTTGGGTCAGTCGGCCGCGTGGTTTCGGAGAGCCCTTCGTGCGTGCCCTGGGCGACGACGTGCTCTGCAAGATGCTGATGCCCGTGATCATCGGGCTCGCTCACTCGTGGGACGGCACGGTCGCAACGCCGGACGGCCACCAGGAGCTGACGGCCCGTGTCACCCTCGACTTCGACGAGTGGCGGAGCTCTTGGGTCGTCGAAGGCAAAGTCACGCGCAGCGAGGTCGTGGCCGGGACAGTCGCAGGTCACTCCGTGGACGTCCACCTTGAGCCGCAACCCGGGCGTACATACGCCGATCTCGCCGGCGTACCCGCTGCACACGGTGCGCTCTGCCGGTCCGGCTTCGAGCTGCGCGGCCAGCACTCGGTTGTGCGGGCGAGGGCGGCACGCGTGATCTGCTTCACCGAGGACCCCGGCGTGGGCGGCTGGCTGTCCCGCGACGCAATGTCGCCGTACGAGGAGCAAGTCATCGCCGCCTCCGCCGAGCTCGGCCACGGGCTGCGCGTTGTGCTCCAGGCTGCAGCGGATCCAGGCTGGCGCGAGGTCCGGCAGGACCCTGCGTCCCCGCTCCTGGCCGGCTACAGCATCTACCGCAAGGTCCGCTTCGCGGACCCCGAGCGGCTCGATGCAGCCCTCGAAGGCTTCCCCGCCCTAGGCGTGGCCGGCTTGAGGCCGGAGCCGACGGCGCGCGCCCGCTTCATCAACGGGTTGCGCGCGGCACGGGAGCTGAGCAGAGACCACTATCTCGCCGGGTGCGCTCCCGATCTCCTGCTGCCCGTCGGGGCCGAGTCGAGAGCCGTAACGGTCACCCTGGACGGGTTCTCACAGCAGTTTCGGGCGTCCGGTTTCCCCTTGGAACTCAGGCGGCTGACCGACCTCGAAACTGGGCCACACGCAGTGGCGGTCGAGGGCGAGACTCTGACGTTCCACCTCGTGGACGATGATCCCGGTCCCGACCCAGCCGAGGGCACGGCGACGTTGCACTGGACGGATTCTGGAGTGCTCACCTCCCGCGCAGATGCTTCGCTTGCGTGCGGGGCCGATGTCGTCGGCGTTGACCTGGTCCGCCCGGTCCTGGCGCGCCGCGGAGCGGACGAGACACTTGTCATCTTCTCCGACGGACGGTGTGAGGCGACGGCGGAGACTGGCCCTCCGGCGTTCCTCCGCGAGGAGGCACTTCAGCCCTCGCCGTACTTCGAGATCGATCTGCCCCACTCGGCCGCGTGGCTCGCGCAGCGGCGGGGAGAGCGCTGGACGGTCACCGCCCTCTCATGCGACCCGCCGACCTTCGCGCCGGGCACTCTGGGCACCGACGGCCGTCAGGCGTGGAGCCGACTCGTCGCGAACGGACCGGAGGACGACGATCGGTGGATGTCCTACCTGGCGGCCGCCGGGGTTGAATCGTGATCGGCGACCTCCTCCTGTCCTGGATGAGCTTCACCGGGTCCGGAAGTGTGCGCGAGCTCCGCAAGCGGGTTCAGTGGATGGCGCGCACATCTGACCGGGACGACAGCCGCCAGGCCGCGGGCCGATGGATCCGTGACATCTCGGTCCTCGGGCACTGCGAGGTCGACTGGCGGGACGACCGGTGGTGCATCGCGCCCGCCGTGTTGTCGACGCTCCCCCATTCCGACGGGCGCGCAATCCTGACCGGTTCCCGACGCCCGTCGCTCCAGGCAGCACTCGATGACAGCCCCCTCTGGGTCGAGCGGATCTCTCGCTGCCCCTCAGGTACTGACTTGCCGATGCCAACGACGGTCATCGCGACCTACGACGCCTACGACACGCTCACGGATGTGGCATCTGGTTTGGGTGCCAGCTTTGCAGGGTCAGCCGCCATCAGGCTCGCCGCGCGACTCCGCGAGCTGGACGTCGGCACCCGCGCGGCCCCGCCGTCGTGGTCCAGCACCACGCTGGAAGTCCTCGAGAGCTTCGACCCTCCTCGCTTTGTCCCGACCGGCCCCGCGGTCGGCACGCCCCGCGACGGCCTGTACCGGATGGAGGTTCTGGGGCGGCCGACGTACCTGTGGGCCCGCGGCGGCGAGTGGTACCACTGCGAACGCTCGGCCGGGGTGTTCCTCGATCTTGCGCGCCGCCGCCAGAGCGTGATGCGGTACCGGCCCGACGGCGCGCGTGGCAGCCAAGCGCAGATGGGGAGTGTCTTCGTCGACTGGGGCGCGCCGCTGCCGCCCCTTCACGCCCGCTCCCTTGCCCTGTGCTCCGGACTGTTGCCACGGTTCGGGCAGGCCGGCAGGACGGCAATCTACGAGAACGTCCCGCTGATTGTTGCGCGGCTCGTGGCCGCGTCCCTGAGCCAGCAGCTCGCGCAAGCTTGACCCAACCAGATGGCGAGGGATCGGTAGCGATGGACCAGATCACCGGCAAGGTCGAACGTCAGCTCGACCCCATCGGAACATTCGAGAGGCTGCGCGAGGCCTACTTCCGCTACTACGACACCCCGTTCGGGTTGGCGAACCGTGCGCTTGAGCGCGAACGACGCGACCTTCTCGACCGGGACGGCGGCGTGTACCGCAACCCTCTCATCGAGCTGCGCCCCGAGTACGCGTCGGCCGGCCACTCGCTGAATGAGTCAGTGGCAAAGGCAGGCGGGGCGCACGAGCTCGGACAGTTCGCAGCGGCGGGACTCTTTCCTCCCACGGCGATCCTCCATCAGCACCAGGAGGAAGCCCTCGAGGCTGGCACCGCTGACGGCCGCCACATGGTGATCACCGCGGGGACCGGCTCTGGGAAGACCGAGTCGTTCCTCCTCCCGGTGCTTTCGTCACTTCTCGAGGAATCCCGCAGCTGGACCGGTGGGCCAGCCCCGACACCGGCCAACCCGTGGTGGAGCACTGACAGCGGCCAATTCACGGCGCAGCGGACCGGAGAGACCGGACGCTCCCAGGCCGTGCGAACGCTGATCCTCTACCCGATGAACGCGCTCGTCGACGACCAGCTGATCCGGCTGCGCCGCGCGCTCGACAGCGACACCGTCCGCACATGGCTTGATAGGAACCGCGGCGGGCACCGGTTCTACTTCGGGCGCTACACCGGCTCGACACCGGTCACCGGCAGCCCCCAGAACAACCTTGCCGTGCGGGATCTCCGCCGGTATCTGCGCGAGACTGCGAGCCGGTCCGACCGGGCCAGGGCTCTGTCCGCCGCGGAAGGTGGGGACCCTGAGGTCCAGTACTTCGTCCCCCGCCTGGACGGCGCCGAGATGCGCTCGCGGTGGGACATGTCCGCAGCCCCCCCCGACATCCTGATCACCAACTACTCGATGTTGAACGTCATGCTCCTCCGCCAGCGCGACGACGGGTTCTTCGACAGCACGCGAGCGTGGCTCAAGGATCCGGCACACAAGTTCACCTTGGTCGTCGACGAACTGCACATGTACCGCGGCACCGCCGGGACTGAGGTGGCCTACCTCCTTCGCCAACTGCGACACCGTCTCGGGCTTGATGAGAAGCCGGAACAGTTCCGGGTGCTCGCCGCGTCCGCCTCCCTTGACCCAGCCCGCGACCGCGAGTACCTGGCCAGCTTCTTCGACGTCGATGCCGGCAAGTTCACGTTCGTGAGTGGCCACCTGGTCGAGCCTGCTACCCACGTACCGGGCTCCGACGAGCTCGCACGGGACATCGTGGCCGCCGCCGACCTGCCGTCCGCAGTGGCCCTCGCGCGCACCGCGGGCTTGACCGAGACGCTTCGTGCGGCGTTCGGCGACGAAGGTTCGGGCGGCGGCGCAACATCTGCGAAGACGAGCACGATGCTCGCCCGGTCGGTCTTTCCCCATTCGGCCGAGGCCACTGCTGACTCCGCTCTGGGCCGCGTCCTCCAGGGGATGGCCGCGGCGCCCGAGGCCTCGGACCCCAAGCTCCGGGTGCACATGTTCTTCCGCAATGTGCCTGGAATCTGGGCCTGCTGCGACCCGCGATGCGAGGCACTCCCCGAGGCGGAGCGCGAGGGCAGGAGCATCGGACGGCTCTTCGCGGAGCCCGTGTCCCGCTGCACCTGTGGCAGCCGCGTCCTGGAGCTCCTTTACTGCCAGAACTGCGGGGACGTATTCCTCGGGGGGTTCGCACCCGAGGGCGCCACTCAACGCGCGGCGGTCGACACGACCCTCCTTGCCGACGTTCCAGAGCTGGCAAAGCTCCCCGACCAGGTGCTGCTTGAGCGGACGGCAGCGAACTACGTCGTCTACTGGCCGGACAAGCGGACGGCGCTCGATCGCCTTGACCAGCCGACGTGGGCCGCCGTCGGCGGGACGGTCCGGTTCGCCTTTCGCAAGTCCCGCCTCGATCGGACGACGGGCGGCCTGAAGAACAAGGAGGACGGCTACACCGGCTGGAGCTTCCATGCCACCGTCGACCCGAAGGCCAAGACCGCGCCACAGGCGACTGAGCTGAGCCCCTTCCCAACGCAGTGCCCCGCCTGCGGCGACGACTGGGAAGTCAAGTACAGCCATTCACAACCCGGGATGCTGCCCGTGACGGACCCACTGCGGAAGCGCTCGCCAATCCGGGGCATGCGCACAGGTTTCGAGAAGATCAACCAGGTGCTCATCACGGAGCTAGCCGGCGATCTGAAGGCCGACGACCGGAAGGTCATCGTTTTCACCGACAGTCGCCAGGACGCAGCAAAGCTGTCGTCTGGGCTCGGGCTGCGCCACTACCAGGATCTCCTGCGCCTCCTGCTGGTCGAGCATCTGGGCCGCGCGGGCGACCCGCAAGAGGACGTGCGCCTGGCGCGCGAGCACGTCGTCACCGGAGCAAAGTCCCCGGCATCGTGGGCGGCCCTAGAACGGTTGAAGACGCGCGAAGCCGCCACCCTCGCCGAACTCCGCGACATCTGGGAGGGGAAGCCAGGCGCAACGGGCGAGGAACAGGCTCGCCTCGAGCGCGAGATGAGTAGGGCACCGAGCATCGCGGAGATCTCAGGGGCCCTGAGCGGCGAGCTCCTCGCGCTCGGCATGAACCCGGGAGGGCCCCACGCCGGCCTTCAGCAGACCCAGGAGAAGAGCCCTGAGCGCTGGACGACTGTGTTCGACTGGGAGAAGTCGCCGCCCCGGCCACGGGCGGGCCTCACCCTGGCGCAGCAGACGCTGGCGGGCAACATCCACCAGTCGCTAATCAAGGAGCTTCTCGACGGGCTCTTCTCTGGCGCAGGTCGCGACTTCGAGTCCCTCGGGCTGGGGTGGCTGGCGCTCGCCGATGACATCGCCGGCCCTGATATCGATCCGGCGAGCTCCGCCGCCCACACTCGAGCGGCGCTGCGGGTACTCGCCGACCAGCGACGCTTCTTTGGCCTCCGCGATCCTCGCCCTGACCCGACGCCCCGCCTTCGGTCCCTCTGGGCGGCAGTCGCACGAGAGGGCGGACCGGACGCCGATGACCTGCGGACGGTCGTCGCGCAACGAGCGGGCATGGCGATCACTGACTACCTCATTGACCCGGACAAGGTCGTGCTCCGGTCCGCTGGGACGGCCTGGTGGACGTGCACGAAGTGCAAGCGCGCGCACCTAACGAGGGGATGCGCCCTATGCACCAAGTGCGGGACGCCCTTGCCGCTCGACGCAGTACCCGTTGAGAAGCAGGGCGACTACTACGCCTGGAAGGCAACCAACCAGGACGGCAGATTCCGTCTGCACTGCGCCGAGTTGTCCGGGCAGACCGATCGCATTGATGCCCAGTCACGCCAGAGCCGCTTCCAGGGGGTCTTCCTGGACCAGCGCGAGCGCGAGCTGCCCGACGGAGTCGACTTGCTCTCCGTCACCACAACCATGGAAGCCGGGGTCGACATCGGCTCCCTCTCCGCTGTTGTCCTCGGAAACATGCCACCCACGCGGTTCAACTACCAGCAGCGCGTCGGACGCGCCGGCCGCAGGAGCGCACCCGTCGCGATCGCACTGACAGTGTGCCGGGGCCGCAGTCACGATGAGTACTACTTTGGCCGACCGGAAAGGATCACGAACGAACCCACGCCAAAGCCGTACCTCGCGCTCAAGCAGGCGGAGATCTACACGCGAGCCCTTCGGAGCCACGTCCTCCAGACGGCGATGCGAACCGTCGGCGCGGACCTCCAAGCGGACGCGGAGGCCGACTTCAACCCCACCGCCAACGTCCACGGCGCATTCGGCCTCACGGACCAATGGCAGGTCCTCAAGCCGCGCCTCCAACGTTGGCTCGCGGACAACAAGCACGCCGTGCGCGAGGGCGCAAGGGCACTCGCCCGCAGCACGCCGTTCAGCGCGACGGCCGAGGCACGTGCGGACGGAATGTGTTCGACACTCGTGGACGAGATCGAGGCGGCGATCCCTGATGGTGTCCACGAGGACCTGAGCCAACGGCTCGCCGAGGTCGGGCTGCTGCCCATGTTTGGATTCCCCAGCAGCGTTCGGTACCTACACCTCAAGCGTCCCAAGTCGGCCTACCCGTGGCCGCCGCCTCAGACGATCGACCGCGACCTCGCGATGGCCGTCACCCAATTCGCGCCGCTCAGCGAGATCGTCAAGGACGGCCGCGTGCACACCGTGGTCGGGATCTCAGCGTTCGTGCCGAAGAGGCCGACGCCGCCAGCGATCGCGGACCCCTTGGGGTCGTCGCGAGAACTGGCAGTGTGCCGCTCGTGCTCATACCTGCACGACAGCGGAGGCAACACTCTCGAACAGCAGGACGTCTGCCCCCGGTGCGGCGCCGGGCCCGAGAGCTTCAAGTCGATGCCGATGCGGGAGCCCCTCGGGTTCAGGGCAGGAACGCCGCGCGACTTCGACGGCAACTTCTCATGGAGCGCACGCGCCATGGCTGCCCGGGCCCACACCGACTTCGCGAAGCTCAACTTGGCCAGACCAGGCGCGAGTCGAGTACACGCCGGCCCAGGGCGCCGCTACGTCATCAACGACAACGGCGGGAAGCTCTTCGGGTTCGTGGGA
>Ga0209745_1001712_pt1 | contig 12841 bp, 12 predicted proteins | sample BarGraNGADG00312_FD_184495 | JGI IMG/M metagenome (GOLD analysis project Ga0209745, IMG submission 184495) | Arctic peat soil microbial communities from Barrow, Alaska - Barrow Graham LP Ref core NGADG0004-312 (SPAdes) (version 2) | ecosystem: Environmental > Terrestrial > Soil > Wetlands > Peat... | reverse complement strand
GACATGGTGGGCGAACACGTGCCCGCCCTTGAGGTCGGTGTGCTGGCGCAGGGAGGCGCCCAGGCCGGTGCCGTAGAAGATGTTGTCGCCCAGGACCAGGGCCACCGCATCGTGGCCGATGAAGTCGGCGCCGATGACAAAGGCCTGGGCCAGGCCATCGGGACTGGGCTGCACGGCATAGGAGAGGCTGATGCCCCAGGCGGACCCGTCGCCCAGCAGGTGCCGGAACTGGGCGAGGTCCTGCGGGGTCGTGATAACCAGGATCTCGCGGATGCCAGCCATCAGCAGGGTGGAGAGCGGGTAGTAGATCATCGGCTTGTCGTAGACCGGCATCAGCTGCTTGCTGATCCCGCGGGTGATGGGATGGAGTCTGGTCCCCGAGCCCCCAGCGAGAATGATTCCCTTCATGGGTGCGAGGCTAGCGTGTCCGGCGTCCTCGTCTGGCCAGGTCCTTTCGGATAGCCTCAGAGAATGTGTATCGCGACCGCAGCGGCGTCTCCGTGAGCCGCAGCCGGACGTTACGCATTCTGACACTGGGGTTCATGGCGGCCATCGTGCTCGTCACCTACCTGGCCATCGGGTGGACCCTGCGACGCGGCTTCGACTGGACCGACGAGTCCTTCGTCTACGCCATGATCGCGAGCAACCGCGAGGCGATCGGTGAGCCCTGGGGGTTCCAACACCTGCTCCATCCGCTCTATGTCCTGACGGGCCAGAGCGTTCTCGCCTTCCGCGTGATCCGGCTGGCCGGCTATCTCCTGCTCAGCGCCGGACTGGTCTGGACCGCTCGCTTCGTCACGCGCCGGATCGGGGTCGGCTTCTCGCGCTCCGGCTGGGTGTTCGTCCTTCTGTTCGCGTAGGTCGGGACCTTCCTTGCGTGGAGCTACCCACCCCGCTACCTCGGGTACAACGAGCTCGCGTCGTGGTTCGCCCAGGTGGGTGTCGCCCTCATCCTGATCTCCCTCGCCTGGGGAGGGTGCGCACCGGCGGGTGAGAGAGTCGCGTCTTCACGTGATCAGCAAGAGGCCTCCGCGCCTGCTCAGGCAGCCGCCTGGGTGCTCTGGCCGATCTGGGCGGGCCTCGGTGCCGTCACGATGCTGCTCGTCTTCGCCAAGGTCTCCTCGGCGGTGGCCTTCGCGGCGGTGCTCACGCTCGCCGTCCTCATCCCGAACCCTTATCTGGGGCTGTGGAAACGGGTCGTGGCTGGCGTGGGCGGGGCGGGCGCCGTGCTGCTGGTGCTGTGGGTGTGTCGCAGCCCCGTCGGCTTCTACCTCACGAATCTGCGCAGTCTGGCCTTTGACAAGACCGCACGAGCCGCTGTGGGGCGTCCCCTCCCGGAGTTGTTCACGACCTACGCGAGGTCCCTGGTCCACACGGGAAGAGCACTGTTCCCGGCCGTGCTCATCTTCGCCCTTATCGTGGCGACGTTCCGTCTGCGGGCCAGGCTGAACGGCTCTCGCGCCCTGAGCTGGGCCCTCGACGCGCTCGCCTGGGCTCTTGCGCTTCTTCTGGTCGGGGCGTTGGTCGTCCTGCCGCGAGCCGTCGCCTGGACCTACCTCGGGGAGCTCGTGGCGTTCATCGGGCTGGCAGGCATCATCGGGTTGGCGACTCTGGGGCTTGACCGGGCCGTGCTGCACCGGCTGACGGTGCGCGGCTCGTTCTCGGTCGCGGTCGGCGGAGCCGCCATCGTGGCCGCCCCCTTCATCAGCTCGATCGGGACGGCCAACCCGATCGCTGGCCAGATGCTCTTCGCAGCCACCCTCTGGGCTGTCATTCTCGGGGTCGCCCTGGTCCTCCTGGCCCGGCGGGGAACGCGGCTCCGCAGTAGCACGAGCGCCATCCCGGCACTTGTCGGCTGCGTCGTGATTCTGCTGGCGGCGTATGCGGTCAAGGCCGAGATCGCCACCCCGTACCGGAGCCCGCCTCTCCTGTCACTGACGACGTCGACGTCCGCCCCTGAGCTCCGGGGCTTCCTGTTGACCTCCAGCGACGCCGCCTGGATCGACTGGGTTGCTGCTGTGGGTGACTCTCTCGGGGCCCAGGGCGTTCCGGCTACGGCGATCTATGCCTCGGGCCCGCTCTTCGTGTTCAACCACAGCGGCTACGCCAACCCCTGGGTCGGCTCCAAGTGGCCTGCCGCTGGTTTGGCGCCGCGGAGGGCGATGGCCAGCGGCATGAGGGGCAGGCCCTGGCCAGCGCGCTTCCGGTAGCCTCGCGGCATGCATAACCCCACCGTGGTAGCAGAGCCGTGAGCCGCTGGCTGGTCGTCGGCGCCTCCGGGATGCTCGGCCAGGACCTGGTCGCCGCGCTCGCTGAGCCCGGGCCCGGAGAGTCCGCCAGTGCTCACGAGGTCACGGCGCTCGACCGCGACCGGCTGGACATCACCGATCCGTATGCCTGCCTACAGGCTGTTGTTGGCCATGACGTCGTGGTCAACGCCGCAGCCTGGACCGCCGTCGATGATGCGGAGACGCAGGAGGCGGGCGCCTTCGCGGTCAACGCGGTGGGGGCCGCGAACCTGGCCCGTGCCTGTGCGGCTTCCAGGGTGCCGATGGTGCAGGTCTCCACCGACTACGTCTTCGCCGGCGATGCCACCGTCCCGTATGCCGAGGACGCGCCCCTGGCCCCGCGCTCGGCCTACGGCCGGACCAAGGCTGCGGGGGAGTGGGCCGTCCAGTCGCTCTGCCCGGCGTCTTGGATCGTGCGCACCGCGTGGCTGTATGGCGCCCACGGACCGAACTTCGTCAAGACCATGGCGCGGCTGGCCAACGAGCAGGACACGGTCATGGTGGTCGACGACCAGCATGGGCAGCCGACCTGGACCGTTGACCTGGCCGGCGCCATCGTGCGGCTCGTGGGGGCCGCGGCACCGTTCGGGGTCTATCACGGCACGTCGGCGGGGGAGACGACATGGTTCGGCTTCGCCCAGGCCATCTTCGCTGAGCTGGGCCTGGACTGCGGGCGGGTAACGCCGACAGCCACTGACGCTTTCCTGCGCCCGGCCCCCCGGCCCGTCTACAGCGTGCTCGGGCATGAGGCGTGGCGTGGCGCGGCCCTGGACCCGCTCCCGTCCTGGCGCAAGTCCTTGACTAGGGCCATTCCCTTCGTTACGCCCCGCTGATCCGGCTCGCGGCCGGACATCTACGGGCCACAGGTTCCAACAATCGGCAAGGGAGTCGTCGTCGGCTGGCGGCGGGGCTTCGGATAGCCTCACGACATGGATCATTCCGCCGTGAGGGCACACTTGTGAGTCGCGACCGAACCTTTCGAGTCCTGTTGTTGGGGCTTATGGCGACGATCGTCCTGGTCACTTATGCCGCCATCGTGTGGACAGTCCCGCGCGGCTTCGACTGGACTGATGAGGCGTTTGGCTACTCGCTGATTGCGAGCAACCGAATCGCCGTCGACGTGCCTCTGGGATTCCAGCACCTGCTGCATCCGCTCTACCTCCTGACCGGCCAGAGTGTGCTCGCTTTCCGAATCCTGCGGTTGGCCGGCTACGTCCTGCTTGGCCTGGCTCTCGTTTCGTGTGCGCGGGCCACAGTCCGCCGGTTGGGGATCAGCATCCCGCGATCCGGTTGGGCGCTCATCGTCCTTCTTGCCCAGGTTGGGACGTTTCTTGCCTGGAGCTATGCGCCGCGATACCCGGGCTACAACGAGCTCACCTCATGGTTCGCCCAGCTCGGTGTCGCACTTATCGTGGTCTCGCTCGCCTGGGGCGCGTCCGCCCGCGATGGGGGAGCCGGGTGGGGGCTCTGGCTCATCTGGGTGGGACTCGGCGCTATCACGATCCTGCTCGTGTACACCAAGGTGACGTCGGCGATGGCGTTCGGGGTGATGCTTGCCGTCGCAGTCGTCTTTCCGAACCCAAGTCTCTGCTGGTGGAAGCGGATAGTGTCCGCCGGGGCCGGGGCGATGGCTGTGTTGTTGTTGCTGTGGGTTACGGGAGCTCCGACCCTCTCCTATCTCAAGCGGGCGTTCTCTCTCGTCTTTGACACCTCGGCACAGGCCTCCTTCGGACATCCGATGTCAGTGATTGTCTGGGTCTACTGGGACTCCCTGATCTCCACTGGACGCAGTCTGCTTCCCGCCCTGGTCATCTTTGCTCTCACTATGGCGACGTTCAGCCGCCGGGTCAGGTCGAACGACGAGAGTGTCAACAGCCCGGATACAGACCGGATCACCTGGATTCTCGGGGTCCTTCTCGTCATTGCCATGATCGCCCTTCCGAAGCTCAGCAACTGGGCATACTTCGGAGAGCTGGTGGTCTTCATGGGGGCAGCCGGCATCATCGGGCTCGTGACTCTGGGATCTCAGGGTGCGACGATGCGCGGTTCGACGGCGAGCCGATCATTGTCAGTTGCTTTCGGAGGGGCCACGGTCGTTTCTGCGCCGTTCATCAGCGCCGCCGGCACCAACAACCCGCTTACCGGGCAGTTTGTCTTTGCTGCCACGCTGTGGGCCGTGTTGCTCGGGACGGCTCTCGCGTTGTTGACCCGGCGGGCAGTGCTGCTCCGAAGCAGTGCCCGCAGCCTGCCGGCGCTGATCGGCTGCATCGTGATCCTGATGTCCGCAGTGGCTGTCAAGGCCGATATCGCCAAGCCATACCGGAATGAGCCCCTGCTGTCCCAGGAGACGTCGACATCCGTCCCGGAGCTGCGCGGCCTCCTGCTGACCAAGGCCGATGCGGAGTATGTCGACTGGATCTCCGCGGCCGGTCACACCTTTGGTGCCGACGGTGTCCCTGCGACGGGGACCAGCTCAGCGGGCGATCTCTATGTGTTCAACCACAGCGGTTATGCCAGCCCCTGGATTGGCAGCGTGTCGCCGGGTCCTTATGCCTCACTGGTCGTCGCCTGCACGAAGCACCCGCCGGCTGACTTGTTCGTGCTTCAGCGGCCCTCGGCCCCAAGCAAGTCGAGCAAGTACATCATCAAGTCGAGCAAGTACATCATCGCCCATCTGACGTCGAGCCTCGCCGCGTGTGGTATCAACTTCCCGGGTGACTTCACAGCCGTTGCCAAACGAGACTCCACCGACCCCAATCGTGCGCTGACCATCTGGCGACTGAAGAAGTCCAGCGCGTCGAGCTAGCGCAGTCTCCTAGATGTCGACTCGCCTGAAGGTCGCAGCGATGCTCAGTCCTGTTGGCAGTGGGATGGTCTGTGAGACCGCTTCCTCCGCACGCATGAGCAAGCGCATCGCTCGATCGACGGACGCCGGAGTGTTCAGCTGTTTCTTCATGTGGGCAAGAACCTCAGCTTCGGACTTCCGTCGTCCCAACCGGTAGGGGAGCGCTCGCAGCAGCGCTGCGACAGGAACGAGCGTGGCGAACAGGTACTGACTCGCAAGTGGTCGGAAGGCAGCGGCGCTGACTGCCTCGTTTAGGCCCGGCCTCCGGTAGCGGCGGTAGTGCCCTGCGACGTCGTCTTCATCGCCCCACAGCCACTGCAGCGCGGGAACGGTGACCACGAGGAGCCCATCGGGTTGCAGCACCCGGTGGGCCTCCGCCAACAGCTCCTCGGGATGTTCTAGGTGTTCGAGCACGTCGAACACTCCGATCGCCGGCAGGCAACCATCGGGAAGTCGTAGGTCTTGGAGAGTCCCGCAGAAGGAGGTGATGCCATGGCGTGCTGATGCTTCGGCCCCGCCCTTCAACGGCTCCACGGCAACGACATCGAGGCCGGCCTGGGACAGGCGACCGGCCATGGATCCTGTGCCGGCACCGATGTCCCACAGACCCGTGCACCCCCCTTCCCTCAGTAAGCCGAGGACCACCTCGAATCGATGGTCGAACCAGAATCCCTGACCGCCGTTGAGGCCCAGGACGTCCAGGCCACCCTCGGGGTAGGAGATTTCTGATCCATCCGAGTCGGTGCAGGTCCGCACACCGGAGACATCTTCAACGGGGGGAGTCCAGCCCTGTTCGATGAGTTCATCCAAGCTTCCAGTCACGCGCGCCAACTTAGTCGTCCTTCCTGGCTGAAGCCAGGAGGAGATCACGATCGATGAGGTGCACCGTCTCGATCGCGGCGAAAGGACGCAGGCCGTGCCGGGCCCAGGCACGCTGCACGCGCACGTTGTGTACCTGCGTCGAGATCACCAGCCGGCCGGCGCCCCGGGCGGCGGCCACCCTCTCGCAGGCGTCAAGGAGCGACCCGTACAACCGCTTGCCCTGAGCGGTCGGGACGAGGCCGGCGAGAAGGATCTCGAGATGCTGGGCATCAGCAGCCGACTCGAGCGTCGCCATACCGATGGGCTCGCCATGATCCATCATGACGAGGACGTTGCCTGGATCCTCGTTCAGTGAGCGGATGGCCCAGTCCTCGTATCCGGCCAGTGCCGCGGAACCATCGAGAAGCGGATCTGCCGTGTAGTGGTTCCCATAGTCCCGGAAAGACGTCCGCACGATCTCCCGGATGACCGCGGAGAGAGTTTCCAGGCCCTGGGGTGTCTCCAGACTCTTGGTGTCCGCGGGAAGCACCTCGAGGTGCGAGCGCTCCGGGGGGTCGGGGGCTGTTACCGGCTTCTCCCAGTACGTCAACGTTCCGGCAGGCACCACGGCGCGGCGTGAGCGAGCGAAGCTGCTCGGAAGCTCAAGCCGGGCGGCGTCGTATCGCACGACCAGCACGTCCGCTGGGAGATCCTCGATCAATGCCAGGAGGCGATCGACGTCAACGGCACCCGGACCGATCGTCACGCGTTGGATCGAGCACCCGAACCGATCGGTCTCTGCCGGGCTGTCGCGGACCATCAGGCCCGGCTCGATGAGCTGGTCCCAGGACATCAGACCAGCGCTGGCTCGAAGTTGTGCACGGCCGTGATAACACGGTCCACCTCGTCGCCGGTCATCGCCGGCCACAACGGTAGCCGGACGATGCGCGCCGCGAAGTCGTCCGTCGCCGGGCACGGATGAGGCGTGCGCCCGAACCGCACTCCGGCAAGGCTCGAGTGCAGCGGTATGTAGTGGAACGTCGCGCCGATACCTGCTGCCCGGAGGTGGTCGAGCATCATGGGGCGGCTCTTGGCGTCTGGCGTGAGGAAGTAGAAGACGTGTGCCGGGTGCTCCACCTGCTCGGGCGGGGACATCAGCTCTGCGCCGGTCTGCGCGGCCCAGGTCACCAACGCCTTCGAGTACGTGTCCCAGATGGCGTGCCGCTGTGCCTGGATGACCTCGAAGACCTCGAGCTGGGCAGCCAGGACGGCGACAGTGAGCTCGCTCGGGAGGTAGCTCGACCCGCGGTCGATCCAGCTGTACTTGTCGACCTCGCCGCGCAGGAACCTCGACCGGTCCGTCCCCTTCTCGCGAAGGACCTCGGCGCGCGCCCGCAGCGACGGCTCGTTGATGAGCAGGGCCCCGCCCTCTCCGCACTGCACGTTCTTGGTCGCGTGGAAGCTCTGCGCAGCAAGTGTGCCGAAACTGCCGCAGGGGCGACCACCCCACCGGGCGCCAAGGCCGTGCGCGTTGTCCTCGACGATCCGGATTCCCGCCTGCTGCGCCATGGCGGTGAGCCGGTCCATGTTCGGTGCGACGCCACCATAGTGGACGACGTACACCGCACGGGTACGGTCGGTCAGCGCAGCCTCGGCGGCGTCGATGTCGAGACTGCCCGTCGCCTGATCGATGTCGACGAACACCGGTGTGGCGCCGGTCATCACCACTGAGGCCGCAGTCGTCGAGAAGGTGAAGCTCGGCACGATCACCTCGTCGCCCGGTCCCAAGTCGAGCAACCAGCTCGCCAACTCCAGTGCGTGTGTTCCGGACCCCGTCAGCAAGACAGACTCGCTAGTCGTGATGCCCTTCAACAGCTCGCTGGCCCTGCGGGTGAAGGGACCATCTCCGTGCGTGTGGCCACTGCTGAGGACCTGCTCCAGGTACTCGCTCTCGTGAGGCGCGCGATACGGCTTGGAGTAGGGGATCAGGGGCGTCTGCATGTCGCTCAGGGTACAACTCAGCCAGGTCGGGGCGTATCACCTACGCTTGGCGAGTGCCTGAGTCGGGAGCCGAGCGAGATGTGTCAAGGCCCGATGTCTCGAACTCGCCACATGTCCGGCGGACCGACCTCGTCCACCGGGCACTTGGTCGAGAAGAGGTCCGATACCTCGTCGTGGGCGGTGCGACGGCCCTCGGCTACCTCGGCATCCTGGCAGCGCTGCTCGCGACGGGTTGTCCTTACATGATCGCCATCCTCATCGACCAGGTGATCACCTTCTCGGTGGCCTTTCCCGTCTACCGGCGTGTGATCTTCCGCTCGACCGGGCGATGGCAGTCCGATCTCGCCCGATTCGCCGGCGTCTGGTCCGGGGGGTTCATCGCCGGGATCGTCGCCACCCCCGCCCTTGTCGAGCTCGCCGGCCTGCCGCCCCTCCTGGCCCAGGTCATTGCCGTTGCCGTCGTCGCAGTGCTGACCTTCCTGGGTCACACGTTTGTGAGCTTCCGGCGGTAGCAGGTCGGACATCGCGGCGGATCTGTCAGGTGCGGATCTGTCACTTTGACCGTCCGATCTAAGGCATCCTTGTTCTGTGCGCATCAGTATCGTCATCCCCTGCTACCGGTCCGAGTTGACCTTGCGACCCTTGGTGGAGGAGATCTTCGCGGCTCTGGCCCTGGGCGCCGGGTCTCTGGTCTCCGCGTTCGAGGTGGTGCTCGTGGTCGACGGGTGCACCGATGGCACGGCGGAGGTCGCCAACAAGCTCGCGGCAAAGCACCGGGAGGTCCGGGCTATCGAGTTGCGGCGCAACTATGGCCAGCACAACGCCCTGCTGGCAGGGATCGTGCGCGCCCAGTACGAGGTCGTCGTCACGATGGACGACGATCTGCAGCACCGCCCGGACCAGATCCCCGCACTGCTGGCACCGCTTGCCCGCGGTGATGTCGACCTCGTCTATGGCGTGCCTTCCGAGGAGGAGCATGGGTTTTGGCGCTCGGTTGCCTCCCGCACGGTCAAGCGTGGGCTGGCTCTCGCCGGCGTCCCCGCGGCACAGGACGTCAGCGCTTTCCGCGCGTTCTGGACCGCGCAGCGCGACGGTTTCACACACAGCGAGGACCCTTATGTCTCCCTTGACGTGATGCTCTCGTGGACCACCACCTCGATCGCTCGTGTCGTCGTGCAGATGGACCAGCGGCTGGTCGGGACATCCTCCTACGGCGTCCGCACGCTGCTGCGTCACGCGATGAACATGGTCACCGGCTACAGCAATGTTCCGTTGCGCGTCGTGGCATGGCTCGGCGGCATGTGCGCGTTTGTCGGCGCAGTCCTGGGCGCCGTTGTCATCTGGAAGTATGCGGTGGGGGACACCACTGTTGCCGGCTTCACGACTGTCGCAGCGATGGTCGCGGTCTTCTCTGGTGCCCAGATGCTGTCCCTCGGGATCATCGGGGAGTACATAGGCCGCCTGCACACGCGCAGCACCGGGAAACCGACCTTCCTCGTGAAGACAGATTCCGACAACCCGAGTACCCCAGAGTGAGGGGCCGTTACGTCGCTGGGCGCTGATCCGCGACCGCGGATGCCGTCTTGGGAGTGTATTGGGGCCATAGCATCGACTCTGGCCACAGGAACAACCCGCCCTTGGAGAACAGGCGTGACGCTCGACGTGGCCACGCCGGTCGTCACCTCCTGCGCAAGGGCCAGCTCGTCATCCTGCGCAGTACCGTCTATCCCGGTGTGACCAAGCAGGTCGAGAAGATGCTGGCCGATGAAGGGGTGCGGGTCGACGTCGCCTTCTGTCCGGAGCGGACCGCGGAGGGCAGGGCCATGGAGGAGCTGTTTACTCTTCCGCAGATCGTCTCGGCGCGCGCACCCGAGGTTCGTGAGCGCGCGGGCGCGTTGTTCAGGCATCTCACGGAGTCGATAGTCGAGCTTGAGCCGGAGGAGGCCAGGCCGTCCGACATTTCGGCCGGCGTTGGCCTAGTGTCGGGGCATGCTCTGTGCCTATGCCGCAAGTCAGTCGTCCTCGAATCCGTTGTCAGGGCTGGTCATTGGCCAGCGGCCGGACCCGGTGGCCCGGCCCGGATGGTCGGTGGTCACCCTGGCGGCCGCCGGGCTCAACCACCACGATGTGTGGTCCCTGCAGGGCGTCGGCCTGCCCGCTGACCGACTGCCGATGGTGCTGGGCTGCGACGGTGCCGGGGTCGACGAGGCGGGCAACGAGGTCATCATCCACGCGGTGGTGCCCTCCGAGGGCTGGGTCGGCGACGAGACCCTCGACCCGGCCCGCACCCTGCTGTCCGAGCGGTATGACGGGACGCTGGCCGAGCGCGTCGCGGTCCCCTCGCACAACCTGGTTCCCAAGCCCGCCGGGCTCTCGTTTGCCCAGGCAGCCTGCCTGTCGACCGCCTGGCTCACCGCCTACCGCATGCTGTTCGTCAATTCCGGGCTGACTCCGGGGGCCACCGTTCTGGTGCAAGGCGCCGGCGGCGGGGTGTCAACCGCCCTCATCCAGCTGGGCTCCGCGGCGGGCTACCGGGTCTGGGCGACGTCGCGCGACGAGGGCAAGCGGGCCAGAGCTCTCGACATCGGGGCCGACCAGACGTTCGCTCCCGGCCAGCGGCTGCCGGAGCGGGTCGATGCCGTGATGGAGACCGTGGGAGCCGCCACCTGGTCCCACTCGATCAACTCGCTGCAGCCCGGAGGCACCGTCGTCATCTCTGGCGCGACCTCCGGCGACGCCCCGGCCAAGGCCGAGCTGACCAAGATCTTCTTCAGGCAGCTGCGTGTCGTCGGGTCCACAATGGGCAACCGGGCAGAGCTCGAGCGTCTGACGAACTTCGTTGTCAACACAGGGATCGTGCCGGTGATCGACTCGTCTTTCGCGCTGGCCGATGCCCGCGAAGGTTTTGCGAAGATGGCTGCCGGTGACGTCTTCGGCAAGATCGTCTTCACCATCTGACCCCCCGCAGGCACCGACACCCGTACGCCTGTCGCACGGACAACGCGCCCGCCAGACCTGCCTACGGGCGACGCAACACCTCACGGATCTCCTGCGCCGCCCCAGAGAGGATGTCGAGGATGTCCTGGCGCGCGTCGTCGTCCGCGACGCGGCGGATCGCCTCTCGCACCTCGAAACGGAACGCGTTGATGGCGGACTCGATGTCGCCTGCGGTCGTTGACCCGCCGGCACTGCTGGCGCCGGGTCCCGCGTTGCCCGGCCAGTGCGTCTCGTAGGACGTGCCCGCCGGCGTGGCGTTGGCGCGTGCCTGCTTGGCCGCCTCCTTCAGCTCGGCGCGCAGGTCCCTGGCGCTTCCGTGAACCCGCTGGCGCACCTCCTGGGCGAGCTCGCGCACCGAGTGGTCCAGATCCTGTTGAAGGTCGGCGACGTCGGGCTTTCTCGCAGCGACCTCGCGCCGACCGGCATCCGTGATCCGGTACGTTGCCTTGCGGCCGTCGTCGGTGCGCTCAACCAGGCCCTCCTCCTCCAGCTTGGCCAGCCGCGGGTACACGGTCCCGGCGCTGGGGGAGTAGAGCCCGTCGAAGCGTTCCTCAAGGGCCCGGATGATCTCGTAGCCGTGGCGCGGACCCTCGTTCAGCAGGGCAAGTAGGTACAGCCGCAGCTGGCCATGGGCGAAGACAGCCATCGTCAGTCCTGGGTCACTGTGTCGCGCACCGTGTCCTGGACGTCGGTCTTGCGCAGGACGACGACGTTGCCGGACACCGAGTTTGACTTGATGACAAGGGCTTTGTCGCCCTCGCTGAGCACCCCGCCGCGCTGGTGGGCCGCGTTGCCGTGCATGGACTGCCCGTCGATGACGACCTGCCCCGAGGCGGTCCGCGCAGCCACGTCGAAGCCGCCACCACTGGGGATCCGCACGGTGACGTCACCTGAGACGGAGTTCGACTGGATCTGCGCCGTGCCATGGGTCAGATCGAGGGTGATGTCGCCGCTGACAGTGTTGAGCTTGACCTGACCAAAGCGGCTGGCCTGCACGGTCAGCTCGCCAGAGACCGAGTTGCCCTTGAAGTCACCCTCGAGCTTGTGGCACTCGATGTCGCCACTGACGGTGTTGGCGTCGACGTAGCCGGTGATGTCATCGAGGGTGAGCCCTCCGGTCACGGTGTTCGCCTTGACCTTGGCCCGGATCCCGTTGATCAGGGTGTCCGCGCTGACGGTGCTCGAGCTGATGTCCGTGGAGGCCGGCACCGAGATGCTCATCCGCGCGCTGCGCCTGCCCCAGTCCTGGCCCAGGGACTTCAGGCTCTCCCAGAGATTGCCGTTCTTGTCCTTGACGTGGCTGACCTTGAGATCCGAACCGTCCCAGGTCACCAGGAGCGGTTGCCCGCCGACCTCGTGCACCTCGACTCGCGCCGTGGGGGAGTCGTCGTGGGTGACGATGTCCACCCTCCCGGCGACCAGGCCGATGGAGAGTCTCTTGACCGTCTCGAACTCGCCGCCGATGTCCAGCACCTTCGGTCCGTCAATCTGCCATTCCTGCGTCATCGTCGCTCCCAGCGTCTCGGGCGTAGGCGACTGCTCGCCATACGCGTTATATCGCGTTCTGACAATCACGATATAACGCGTTCCCTTCCCACGCAAGACCCCCACAAACCTAGGGACGGTGCACAAGCCAACCCGCCAAACCTAGGGGCGATGCGTGAGCGAGAAACCCGCCCGCTCAGCGGCCGAGGTCGAGCCACCGGTCCCAGCCACCGTGCAGCACCAGCCAGGCGATCAGCCCGTACCCTGCCTGCCCGGGGTGAATGCCATCGCCGGATGCGCCTAGGTCCGAGCGGTACTGCTCATGACCGTTCAGCGGTCGATAGCAGTCGACATAGGGCACACCTCGGCGAGCGCATACGTCGGCCTGCGCCTCGACCACGATCTCGAGCCGCCCGTTCAGCTC
>Ga0209745_1001711_pt1 | contig 12845 bp, 8 predicted proteins | sample BarGraNGADG00312_FD_184495 | JGI IMG/M metagenome (GOLD analysis project Ga0209745, IMG submission 184495) | Arctic peat soil microbial communities from Barrow, Alaska - Barrow Graham LP Ref core NGADG0004-312 (SPAdes) (version 2) | ecosystem: Environmental > Terrestrial > Soil > Wetlands > Peat ... | reverse complement strand
TGGCCGATCTTGGCTACCAACCGCATGCCCTGGCCAGAGGGCTCGCGAGCAAGCGGAGCCGCATCATCGCCCTGCTGTTCCCGGCCTTGCCTCGCGGCTTCGGAGCCACCGAGCTCGAATTCGTGACAGGTGCGGCTGAGGCTGCCCAGGACCACGCGTACCACCTTGTCCTGTGGCCGATGGAGATCCACGCCGTCGGTGAGCTGCAGCAGCTTGTCCGCCAGAACCTCGTCGATGGCGTCCTCGTCATGGAGGTTCGCCTGCGGGACGAGCGGATCGAGTTGCTTCGGCAGATCGGCGTCCCGTTCAGCATGATCGGACGACCCGCTGCCGCCTCGGACCTCAGCTTCGTCGACATCGATTGGGAGCAGACGACCCGCGATGCCGTGACCTATCTCGTCGGGCTCGGCCACCGGCAGATCGCCTTCCTCAATCAGACCGAAGATGCGTTCAACGCCGGTTACGGGCCCGCCGTTCGAGCGGCCGCCACTTTCGATCAGGTGGCCCGCGAGGCCGGCCTTACGCCGGTCAGCCGCTTCTGCGGCGACACCGCGCTGGCCGGGCAAGAAGTCTTCGAGGAGCTCATGGCGGCGCACCCCGAAGTGACCGCCATGGCGACCATAAATGAGCGGGCCACGGTCGGCGTGATGCAAGCAGCCGCCATGCGCGGCTGGAGGATCCCGGACGACCTATCGATCATTTCGGTCGCGTCGTCCGCCCGGGTCGCCGAGATGACCCTGCCGCCGCTGACGGCCCTGACTCCACCCAGCTCCGAACTCGGCCGCCTGGGCGTCGAAACGCTCATCGGGCAGCTCGAGGAAGACCACTCCGAACTCGTACAGCGGCTACTGCCGTGCCGCCTCGTAATTCGCGGCAGCACCGGTCCTTCACCAGATCCAGCCCGCCCGTTGCATCTAGGCGCGCGATCGGGCTGACGGCCGGTCGAAAGGGCCGACCGTCAGGGCACGTCCAGAAGTCGAACATGGCAAGGAGGTGCACAGGAGGTAACGGCAGTTCCCATCGAGCGCTCGCCGCGCCCACGGGATCGGGCGTTCGAGCTATCCATCAGCGAAACAGGAGAAGGGATTGATGTTGAGAACGACGCGAAGTCCTCTTCCAGTTCTCGCCGCAGCCGTCTTGTCGATCAGCCTGGCGGCTTGCAGCTCAACGGCCACTCCATCGCCGGCTGCTCCCTCGGTCGCCCCCGGGGTCACGGCCGCTCCCACGGCCGCTCCCACGAAGGTCGACTACACGGGCCGCACACTCAAGCTCTGGCACTACGAAGCCCCCGACAGCGCGCCGGGCATCGCCTGGACCGCAGCCATCCAGCAGTTCAAAGATACGCACCCCGGCGTTACGGTCGCGTACGAGAACAAGGGCTTCGAGCAGATTCAGCAGACCGCACAGTTGATCCTGAGCTCAGACCAGGCGCCTGACGTCATGGAGCTCAACAAGGGCAACGCGAATGCCGGCCTGCTGTCCAGCGAGGGACTGCTCACCGACCTGACCGCCACCGCCAAGACCCGGGGCTGGGACAAGCTCCTAAGCCCGAGCCTCCAGACCACCTGCATGTACAACGACAAGGGGATCATGGGATCCGGCAAGTGGTTTGGCGTGTCGGACTACGGCGAGTACGTCATGGTCTACTACAACACCGACATGTTCACGAAGTACAGCGTGACCGTGCCGACGACTTTCGATGAGTTCGTGCAGGTCCTGGCCAAGTTCAAGGCCGCGGGCGTCACGCCCATCGCCACGGCCGCCGCCGAGTATCCGGCCCAGCAGATCATCTATTTGCTGGCGCTGAGCAAGGCAAACCGCGACTGGGTCAACAGCTACCAGCTCCTCAGTAGCACCGCCCTCGACTTCAATGGGCCGGAAATGACCTTCGGCGCCACGACCTACGCCGATTGGGTCGCCAAGGGCTACATCCCGAAGGCCGCGACCAGCTTGAAGGCCGAGGACATGGGCCTCGCCTTCGAAGCCGGCACGTACCCGATCATGATCACCGGCAGCTGGTGGTACGGCCGCATCATGAAGGAAACCACCAAGCACGGGTGGGGCACCTTCCTCTTCCCGGGCAACACCCTCGATCTCGGATCGGGCGGCAACTTGTGGGTGATCCCCGCGGGTTCCAAGAACAAGGACCTCGCCGAGGACTTCATCGACATCACGTTGCAGAAGGACAATCAGACCATTCTCGCCAACTCCGGCAGCATCCCGGTGAATCCGGACCCAACGCAGATCACGGATCCCAAGATCCAGGCCCTGAGCAAGGGCTTCACTGATCTGGTTGCCAAGGACGGCATCGCGTTCTATCCGGACTGGCCGGTCCCAGGTTTCTACAACGTGCTGGCCAGCGGAAGCCAGACCTTGACCAACGGGTCCAAGACGGTTCCGCAGTACCTGGCGGACATGGCCGCCAAGTACAACGCCGGTAAGCCGTAGCCACCCGATAACCCCCTCCTCCGCAGGGTCGCCAAACCCCATTCCTCTGGCGGCCCTGCGGTCCGAGGGCGGGTCATTTGCCCGCTTAGCTTCCGGCTGACGCCGCCGGCGAAATGAAGCCGTCTCTTGCAGGGTGTGGAGGCCGCCAGAGGTGATATCTACCGAAGCCAAGACGAGGAAGACCAACTCCCTCGACAAGGGCTACTGGGTTTTCCTGCTGCCCGGTCTCGTCCTGTTCATTCTCGTGATCATCCTGCCGTTCTTGGTCACGATCGGAGCCAGCTTCACGAAGTGGAACGGAGTCACGGCGCCGAGGTTCATCGGGCTCGACAACTACGCGAACGCTCTGAACGACGCCGAATTCTGGGCATCCTTCACTAACAACCTCAAGCTGATGCTGGCCATGGTCGTCCTCCCGACGATCCTCGGCCTGCTGCTGGCTGGACTGCTCTTCAATCTCGTGGCGCCGCGTTTCGGCCACCGCTGGGCAAGCCTCTTCCGAGCGGGGTTCTACCTGCCACAGGTCATGCCGGTGGCGATCGCCGGCATCGTCTGGGGTTGGATCCTGCAGCCATCCGGCGCCCTGAACTCATTGCTCCAGGTCGTAGGACTCGGCTCGTTCGCGCACGATTGGCTGGGAGACCCTGGCACCGCGCTCCTGTCGATCATGGGCATGATGGTCTGGTTCCAGGTGGGCTTCCCTCTCGTGATCTTCTTCACCGCGCTGCAACGCGCGGACCCGACCCTGGCGGAAGCCGCGTCACTCGACGGCGCGTCGCCATGGCAGAGCTTCATCCATGTCACCGTGCCGCAGATCCGTCCCGAGATCTTCGTTGTGGTGCTGATGACGACGATCGCCACACTCAAGGTGTTTGGTCAAATCTACGTCCTGACGCGCGGCGGACCTGGCACGGAGACGCTCGTCCCCTCGTATTACGTCTATCAGAATTTCTTCCAGCTGGCAAAAGTCGGCTACGGGTCGGCCATTGCCACGGTAATGGCGGCGATCATCATCATCCTGGCGGCCGCGTTCATCAGCGTCCAATCCAGGCGCGATCTTTCGGAGGACTTCTAAGATGGCGGCTCCGACGATCGCGGCGAGACCGGTAGCATCGGGACGCTCTAGAGGCCAGCGAATCGGCAAGGACTTGCGCGATTACGGCTCGCTCATTGCCCTTCTCCTCCTCTTGTTAGTGATGTTCCTCCCGTTCTTGATCATCGCCGCCAATGCCATCAAGACGCCTCAGGAGTACGCGGCCAACGGGCCGCTCACGCTTCCATCCGGTCTGTACTTGACCGGCATAGCGGACTTCTGGAATCGGGTCGATTTCACGACGATGCTTATCAACAGCACGGTGATAAGCCTGTCGGTGGCAGTCCTCTCGATGATCCTGTCGTTGCTCAACGGCTTCGCCATGGGCATAGGTCGGATTCGAGGGAGCGTATGGCTGCTGGTGTTCTTTATGATCGCCAACATGCTCCCGAATGAAGGCATTGCGTACCCGCTGTACTACTTCGCCAAGTTCGTCCATCTGTACGACACGCAGCTCTCTGTGATCATCATCTTCACGGTCATCCAGAGTGCGTTCGGGACGTATCTGATTTCGTCGGTTCTCCGGCAGTTCCCGCGAGAGATCCTCGACGCGGCGAAAGTGGACGGCTGCAACAAGCTTCAGTTGCTCATCCACATCGTGGTGCCCGTGAGCCGGCCTTCGCTCTCGGTCTTCTTCGCTTTCTCGTTCATCTGGACGTGGAACGAGTTCTTCTTGCCCTTGATCATGCTCGTGTCCAACTCGAAGCAGACAGTGCCGATCGCTATCTCGGTGCTCCAGGGGCAGAACTTCATGGATCCCACAACGACCGCGTCGTCGGCGTTGCTCGGCGTCGCGCCATGCATCCTGTTCTTCTTGCTGTTCCAGAGGAGCCTGACCAAGGGAATCGTGGCTGGGTCGGTGAAGTAGACGCGGCGGCTTGCCGAGTGGTTGGGCAGGGTCAAGCCGATTTGCGGCCTGCCTCGTTCGGCTCTGCGATGCAGGTTCTTCTACTACCATGCAATGGTCTGCGCGCGGCAGGCGGGCAACACGACCGGCGAAAGGTGATCAACAGGCGATGAAGTTCTCCGATGGCTTCTGGCACATGCGCCCCGGCGTCACTGCCTGGCATCCGGTCGAGGCGTACGACGTCTGCGAGTCGGCCGACGGTCTGACGATCTACGCGCCGACCCGGAAGATCGAGCACCGGGGCAACACGCTTGGCGGCCCCCTGGTCACCATCAGGTTGAGTTCGCCCTTGCCGGACGTCGTCGGCGTCCACCTGACGCATTTCGAAGGGGAGGTCGCCCGGAAGCCCGAGTTTGAGCTCCACCCGGCGCCGGGCACTGTGGCGGTGTCGGCGAGCGATCAGGCCGCCGAGCTCACCGCGGGCAGCCTGACCGTTCGGGTCAGACGGGATGACGGTTGGCGAATCGACTACGAGGCCGAAGGTCGGGTTCTCACCCAGAGCGTACCCAAGGGCATGGGCATCATCGAGGTCGACGGCCACCATTACATGCTCGAGCAACTCGGCCTCGGGGTGGGCGAGTGCGTCTACGGGCTCGGCGAGCGGTTCGGCCCCCTCGTCAAGAACGGCCAATCGGTCGACATCTGGAATCAGGACGGCGGCACGAGCAGCGAGCAGGCGTACAAGAACGTTCCGTTCTATCTGACCAATCACGGCTACGGTGTCTTCGTCAGCCATCCCGGCCTGGTCTCGTTCGAGGTTGGTTCGGAAGCCGTCTCACGCGTCCAGTTCAGCGTCGAGGGCCACAGCCTCGAGTACTTCGTCATCTACGGCCCGAGCCCCAAGGAGATTCTCGAAAAGTACACGGCCCTCACGGGCAGGCCGGCTCTGCCGCCGGCCTGGTCGTTCGGGCTGTGGCTCAGCACGTCCTTCACCACCGCCTACGACGAGGTGACGGTGATGGGCTTTATCAAGGGAATGGCCGAGCGCGATCTCCCGATGAGCGTCTTCCACTTCGATTCGTTCTGGATGCGCGAGTTCAACTGGTGCGACTTCGCCTGGGACCCTCGGACATTCCCGGATCCGCGGGGCATGCTCGCCCGGCTGAAGGCGGATGGGCTGCACGTCAGCCTGTGGATCAATCCGTATATCGCCCAGCGCTCCCCGCTCTTCGAGGAAGGCCGCGCCGGCGGCTACCTGCTTAAACGCCCAAACGGCGACGTGTGGCAGTGGGATCTGTGGCAGCCGGGGATGGGCCTCGTCGACTTCACGAACCCGGATGCGCGTAGCTGGTACGCAAGCAAGCTCGACGCTCTTCTCGATATGGGCGTCGACTGCTTCAAGACCGATTTCGGCGAACGCATCCCCACCGACGTCGTCTACTTCGACGGCTCCGATCCGGAGCGCATGCACAACTACTACCCGTACATCTACAACAAGACCGTCTTCGAGCTGCTGGAGAAGCGACGCGGCAAGGGAGAGGCCGTCGTCTTCGCCCGCTCGGCCACCGCGGGGACCCAGCAGTTCCCGGTTCACTGGGGCGGGGATTGCTCCTCGACCTTCGAGTCGATGGCCGAAAGCTTGCGCGGCGGGCTCTCGCTCGGCCTGACCGGTTTCGGCTTCTGGAGTCACGACATCGGCGGCTTCGAGGGTACGCCGCCGGCGTCGGTCTTCAAGCGCTGGATCGCCTTCGGACTGCTCTCCTCCCACAGCAGGCTGCATGCCAACGAGTCTTATCGCGTGCCGTGGCTGTTCGACGACGAGGCGGTCGATGTCATGCGAGCGTTCACGAAGCTCAAGAACCGCCTGATGCCCTATCTCTACGGCGCGGCGGTCGAGGCACACCAGCACGGCACTCCGACGATGCGGGCGATGTGCCTCGAGTTCCCCGAGGATCCGGGCTGCTCGCATCTCGACCGCCAGTACATGCTCGGGGAGCGTCTTCTCGTCGCGCCCGTGTTCTCAGACTCCGGCGCCGTCTCCTACTACGTCCCGGCCGGCAAGTGGACGAACCTCCTGAGCGGTGCTGTCGTCGAAGGGCCGTGCTGGCGGGAGGAGACTCATCCGTATTCCAGCCTGCCCCTGCTGGTACGACCGAACTCGGTCATCCCGATGGGCGAATGCGAGGCCAGGGCCGACTATGACTATCCGAGCGGCGTCACTCTGCGGGCCTACGAGATCGAGGATGGGGCCCGGGTGAGCGTGGCCGTTCCATCGCAGGATGGGGGACCGGGCTCCACCTTCGAGCTTCGACGCGACGGCCGGCGGGTGACGGTCAAGCCCAATGCGGCGGCGCCGGCCTGGCGCTTGCTGCTCGTGGGAGAGACTGCCGAATCCGTGAGTGGCGGCACGATCGAGACTGCGGCCGAGGGCAGCCTCATCCTGCCGGCGTCGCCCGACGCAACGGTGAAGCTGACCCTTCGCGCCGCTCGCTGAACGTTCCTGTTGGCCGGCCGTGGACGTGCGGTAGGACCGCGTCTTCCCGCCCCTCGCCTCCGGCGACTCGCTAGCGGCTCGACGCCGTCAGGTTCGCGGCGGCCGGCATGCCCAGGACCTGGCGAGCGAGGTCTTCCTGGTCCACGGACAGTGCCCAAGTGGCCAGGCCGTTGGCTCGACCTATGACGCAGCAGCCCTCGAGATTGACGCCGGCGTGAGTCAGCCGGTCGCTCACAGCGGCGAAGGCGCAGGGCGTGTCTTCGATCTCGACTAGCAGGCTGGTTCCGGCCACGAAGGGGTATCCCATGCTGCGGAGGACGTCTGTCGTGTCGTCGTCGCAGCAGTTCGTATGGATCTCAGCGGTCGTGAGATCGCCCACGGTCGTCTGGTGGACCTGGACGATGTTGACACCGCGTGCGCACAGGGCCTTGGCCAGATGAGCTAGCTCGCCCGGCCGATTGGGGAGCTGAACGACGAATTGTTGGCCCATGTCTCCCTCCAGGGAGTCTGAGGACCGGACTGGGGTGCGGGCCGGTGGGGCCTGCAGTCCCTGCCCGAGTCATCGATCAACGGCGCCGGCGCGCCTGGTTTGGTTCACCTTATCCGATCGCGCAGCCCTCTCCGGCGTGCCGTTTGTCAGTTTCTGCCGGGCCTCCCACGACGAGGTGGGCCTATGCGTTCGGGTCGCTCGCCTGGATGTTCGAGCGCGCGGCCAGGAGCCCCATGGCGGCACCGGCCATCATGACGCCGCCGGCTACGAGGTCGACGTAGATGCCGATACCGACCGATGCGATGCCGCTGGCGATCCCGTTGAGTCGGTCCACCACGGCCGCAATATCGCGCAGGTTCAGGATGCTGAAGAACACGACGTAACCGCCGGTCAGCACCGAAAGGGCCGAGCCGTTGCCGAGCAATCGCCCAACCGGCGCGACGAGGCCGTCGGGCAGCCGGCCGGCGGCCAGCCAGCACCCGGAGGCGACGATCGTGAGGATTGCCACGAAGATGAAGATCTTGCCGTCGTCCCACTCAATGCCCATCGCGGCGCCGGCGCGGTTGGCCCCCGCCGCGCCCGCATTGATTTGCTCCCAGGGGAGCAGCGTCCCGACGATGGTGGTCAAGCCACCGACGACGGTCATCACGCCGCCGATGGCATGGTTTCGGCCCAAGCGCGCGACGGTCATCTGGATCTCCTCCACTGGGGGCACCGCGCCCGCCGCTCTACAGCAGGCCCGAGACGCCCGGCTATCTTAGGCGCCGGACTTGCCGCCGACGCGGCGCGCCGACCGGCACCCGCGAAAGCCCCGGCCGCTTTCGCCACGACGTCAGGCGCAGAAGCGCCGAACTGCGTCCCAGAGCACCGGCAGGCCGAAGCGGAGCGCATCAACGCCGACCCGTTCGTCGTCGCCGTGCATGAGCGCCAGGAGGCCGTCGTCGCGGCCGGTCTTGAGCGGCGAGAAGCCGTATGTCGGGACGCCGATGCGGGCAAGGTGCTTGGCATCGGTGGCGAACGGAGCGAGGAACGGCAGTGGCACCGCCCCGGCGTCGTGGTCGCGCAGGACCTGCTCGAGGAGCGGGTAGAGCGGCCCGTCGAGGGGCGCCGAAACGGACGGCCCGACCTGCTCGCATTCGATCTCGAGCCGCGCCCAAAGCTCCTCGCCTATGCGGCGTCGAAGCTCGGCGCGCATCGCCGGCTCGTCGGTCCCCGGCAGCGTCCGGCAGTCGATCTCGATGTAGGCGGTGCCCGGGATGACGTTGTACTTGACCCCGGCCTGGATGATGCCGACGGATACCGTGTCGTGGATCATCGCCGAGATGGTGCGGGACATGACCGGGTCGTGCAGGCGACGCACTCCGGCGTCGATCGCACTGGGTCGGATCCGGGCTGCCAGCCGGAGGACCGCATTGGTCGCGCCAGAACCGTGAGAAACCAGGTGCGGGACCGCGCGGGCGAGCGAAACGCTCATCGCTTCGGTCAGACGGGCCCGCCCCGGCTTCGCGAGCCGCGCCACGATCTGGCCGGCCAGGACCGCGGCGTTGTCGGGAGTGGGAACTGAGCCGTGTCCCCATCGGCCCTTGACGTGGAGCTTGTATACAACGAAGCCCTTTTCGGCGACCTGGATCGGATAGAAGCGGACGCCCCCATAGCTCATGGCGATGCCGCCGGCCTCGTTGAGCGCGCCGGCGGCCTTCAGCCAATCGGGATGCTCGTTAACCAGCCAGTCGGCGCCGTGCCAGCCACCGGCCTCCTCATCCGCCGAGGAGCAGAAGATGACGTCGCGGCGCAGGCCTGGGATCGGGTCCGAGGCCGGATCGCGGCCGGCCGCACGCGCCGCGCGGGCGAGGCGGCGCATGACCTGGACCTCCATCGCGACCATCGACTTCATGTCGATCGCGCCGCGACCCCAGACGTAGCCGTCGGCCAGATCGCCGCCGAACGGGTCGTGGGTCCAGCCGGCCGGCTCCGCGGGCACGACGTCGAGGTGCGAGAGAAGAAGCAGCGGGTCGCCGCCGGTCCCGTCGCCGTGAACGCGAGCGACTATTGAACCCCGGCCGGGGAACGGTTCCACGACCGTGGACCGGAGCCCCTCATCGGCGAGGACCTGCTCCAGGTATCGGGCCGCAAGGATCTCGTCGCCCGGCGGGTTGACGGTCTTGATCCGAATGAGCGATCGGATCAGCTCAACCAGTTCCGAGAGTTCAACCTCGGACAGCGTCGACTCGCGCGTTTCGACTTCGTCAGCCAAGAGATCCTCCGCCCCCACCGAACCAACGAGATGATTGTCGTCCGGGCGCCCCGATCGCGCTGGCAAGCTCTACGGCATGCCGCGGCTTCGGTCAGCCGCCGGGCTGGCCGGTAAGCCAGCCGAGGACGGAGCCACGGTACGGCACCACGAGGTCCATGTTGACGGAGACGAGGTGACGCTGGCCGCTATCGTCGAGAGAGGTCACCAGGACCAGCCATTCCCGGGCGCTCGCTTTGGGCGCAGGCACGAACCAGTCAAACTCGAAGATTCCCGGGGTCACGGTCTGACATCCGCTGAATCCGGCGGTGGCCGGGTCGACGTCGAGGAACCAGCCGTGGCGCACGACCGGCTGCACCTGCAGACACACGCCGGTCACGTGTCCCGGTTCGTCGAGCCATGCCACCACGCCCCAGCCCGCGGTGTCGTGGTCGGACTCGCCGGTCGTTTCGACTCGGACCGCACGGGCGTTGGAGATGCCGCCCGGCACGGAGTAGACGAGCAGGCCGTTGATGGGCAGTCCGATGACGGCGAAGCCGAGGGCGATGGCGGCGACGATGCCGCGCAGGTTCACGAGCCCCTGCGAATAGCGCATCGGCCGGATCGCTCCGACGATCAGGGCCAGCGGGATGGATACCAGCACAGCGCCGCTGACGAGGTCCAGATCGGTCTGCAATATAAGGGCGGGAACTCCCAGCAGAACTGTCCCGATCGCGACCGCGACTGCAACCGCCGCCACGCTCCGGCGGGTGCCGAGCGCAAGCACCCGGCCGGCCATGTATCGGCCGGCGATGAACGCGCCGATGACGAGCGGAAAGGCCAGCTGCCGCTGGTCCAACGAGAGCGTCCCCGAACACGCGGCCGCTGCGGTGGCGAATCTCAACGCCACGTAGACCGCCAGGCGTATGAACGAAAGGCAGAACGCCGCGGCCACCGCGCTGAAGAAGAGCAGAGCCGGAGCGAACGCGACGTTGGTCAGCACGGTTCTCCAGAACGTCTGGCGCTCCCGTCGGACCCAGGCGATGGCCCCGGCCAGCTGCTCGGGCTGGCCGAAGAGGCGTTCCGCCTGCGCCGCGCTGCCGGGACCGGAAGCTTCAGACTCGAGAATGCCGGCGTCTTCGAGGTGATCCTCTATCTCCCGGCGAATCTCAGCCACCTGGCCCGAGGGCAGACCCATCGCCCGCGTCACGCGATCGAGATAGATCGAGGCCGACCCCGACCGGGCGACGGACCCAGCCTGGGGCGACCCGGCCGTGCCCGTCGGATTGGCCGGGTCGGTCGGGACGGCTGAGCCTCTCTTCCAGGCGCCCAGGATCGAGTAGCTGCGGCGCCGCCCCCGGTCGCCGATTCGCCAGCGGCCAGTGATCGCGCCCCGCACCTCGAGTTTGTACAGCAGCGGATACAGCCAGGCGAGAGAGCTGCCCACAACTCGACCTTCGCACCGGCGGCTTATCTCGTACGCGGACAACGGACCGTCGGCGAGCGTCTGCAGGACAACCCGTTCGGCATCGTAGACAGGCGGTGTGACGCTCATGCCTGTCCCTCCAGCCGTGCGGATACGACCTGTCGATGCTACTCCGGCCGCCGGCCCGTCGGGTCCTAGGGCCGGTCCGGTCGTGTCTAGAGGCCGCGAGCGGTCGATCGCTCCAGGCGTTCGGTCATGCGCTCGCCGGTCGTGACCGCGCCGAGTGAGGCGGACGAGACCATTGCCGCGTACTTGGCCATGACGCCGCTCTTGTAGCGCGAGGCCGGCGGAGTCCAGCGAGCCCGCCGCGCCGCCAGCACGTCTGCTGGGACGTTCAGGTCCAGGGCGTGGCGATCGACATCGATGACGATCTCGTCGCCTTCCTCGACCAGAGCAATCGGGCCGCCCAGCGCCGCCTCCGGCGCCACGTGGCCGATCATCAACCCGTGGGTCCCGCCGGAGAAGCGTCCGTCCGTGAGCAGCGCAACGTGCTCGCCCATGCCCACGCCGACGAGTGCCGCCGTGACCGACAGCATCTCCTGCATGCCCGGGCCACCGACCGGACCCTCGTAGCGGATCACGATCACGTCGCCCTTTTCGATCTTCTGCTTGCGGACCGCGTCGTAGCAGGCGTTCTCGTTTTCGAAAACGCGCGCCGGGCCCTTGTGGAAGCGGCGCTCGTGGCCGGCAAGCTTGATGACGCAGCCTTCCGGGGCGAGCGAGCCGTGCAGGATTGTCAGGCCGCCCGTGGCCTTGAGCGGAGTCTCGATCGGAACCACGACCTGCTGGCCGGCGGTCTCGACCGTGGCCGCCGCAGCGGAGCCAATCGTGCCGCCGTCGACGTTCGGTGTGCTCCCGTCGATCAGACCCTTCTTCAGCAGCTCGCGGGTAACGAGGGAGAGGCCGCCGGCCTCGAACAGGTCGGCCGCGGCAAAGCGCCCGCCGGGGATCATGTCGCCCACGATCGGGGTCCGATCGGCGATCTCGCCGAATTCGTCGATCTCGAGCTTGAGCCCGTACTCGTGCGCGATCGCGAGCAGATGCAAGACCGCGTTGGTAGAGCCGCCGGTCGCAGCCACGCAGGCGATGGCGTTCTCGATCGACTTGCGGGTGACGAACTCCTTGGGCCGGACATCGCGCCGGACCAGGTCCATGACGATCTCGCCGCAGCGGTGCGCCGCCGCGTTCTTGTCCGGGTGTTCGGCCGGGATGCCGTTCAGGCCCGCCGGCGAGAGGCCCAGGATCTCCATCACCATCGACATCGTGTTGGCCGTGTACTGCCCGCCGCACGCCCCTGCGCCCGGACAGCTCACCGACTCGATCTCGTACAGATCTTCGGCCGACATCTTGCCGGCGCGATAGGCGCCTATCGCTTCAAAGATGGTCACGATCGTGGCGTCGCGCTTGCCCTTGTACATGCCCGGGTAGATCGTGCCGTTGTAGAGGATCAGGCCCGGCCGGTCGAGGCGGCCCAGGGCGATGGCCGCGCCCGGGATCGTCTTGTCGCAGCCGACGAGGCAGACCAGGCCGTCGAGCATATGGCCGCGGACGCACAGCTCGATCGAATCCGCGATGACTTCGCGGCTGATCAGGCTGGCCTTCATGCCCTCGGTGCCCATGGACGTCCCGTCCGAAACGGCGATCGTGCTGAACTCCATCGGCGTCCCGCCCGCCGCCCGAATCCCCGCCTTGACGTGCTCGGCCAGCCGGCGCTGGTTGTAGTTGCACGGCATCGTCTCGATCCAGGTCGTGGCCAC
>Ga0209745_1001709_pt1 | contig 12850 bp, 10 predicted proteins | sample BarGraNGADG00312_FD_184495 | JGI IMG/M metagenome (GOLD analysis project Ga0209745, IMG submission 184495) | Arctic peat soil microbial communities from Barrow, Alaska - Barrow Graham LP Ref core NGADG0004-312 (SPAdes) (version 2) | ecosystem: Environmental > Terrestrial > Soil > Wetlands > Peat... | reverse complement strand
CCCCGCCGCGCCGGGGCCCGAAGCCGCCGCGCCGGGGCCCGAAGCCGCCGCGCCCGAAGCCGATTCGGCCAACCACCCTCGTCCCTCGTCCAACGCCTGAACCAGTGACCACTCCAGAGTCCGGACTTCCTGCGCCCGGCCCCTCGTATCTGCGCGAACTGGAGATCCGTCCGGGCGATCGACACCGCGTCGGAATGAGCCAGCCCCAAATCATCGCCGACGGCTGGTGGGTGGCCCTGTTCTGGTGCGAGGCGGACGGCCGGCTTGTGGAGTTCCGCGATTTCAGCCCGACACCAGAGCCGCCCCCGGGCTCGCCGCTGCTGCGCCTAGGGCCCGCGCTCGCCGGAACGCTCTCCGGCCTGATCCTGGAGGAGGGCGGGCGTCAGCAACTCCGTCTTCGTCTGGGCCAGCCACCCGTCGGCGAGACACGGCCATGGGAAGCACCTCTGACTGTGCTGGCCGGGTTCCGCTTCGAGCCGGCGCGCGCCGCCGCGATGCGCGACAACGAGCTCGCCCAGACGGTTCTTCGAGCCTTCCTGGAAGCGATCCTCCGCCTCGCTGGTTAGCCCCGCCCGGAGCCGGACGCGAGTGCCATTTCGCGGCTCGGCTAGACTCGTCGCATGCGCGACATGTTCGACGACTTTCTCGATGAGCTGCGCCGCCGCCAGGCAGAGCAAAGCCGCAAGAGCGGCGAGCCCGGGGCCGAAGCCGAATCCGATCCCGCCGCCGGGACGGACGCCCAGGCTGACGATCACTCATCTACCGAGGGCTCAATGGAGGACACGCCGGTGAGTTCAAACGGAGCGGATTCCGACAATGGCGCCGGTCGTGGCGACGATGGTCAGGGTGTCTTCCGCGGCGGTGGATACAAGGGTCCGCGCAGACCCCGGTCGGTGGGCTCGGACGGAGACATGCCCGAGATTCATATCGGCCGCGGATGGGCGATCCTGGGGATCTCGTTCGTAGTCGTCCTGGTCCTGTTCAGCCTCTTCTTCTCCGTGGGGGTGGGCATCTGGACCGATGCGATCTGGTATCAGAGCGTCGGCTTCGCGGACGTCTTCTCGACGCGGCTCGGCTCGCAGCTCGCCCTCTTCGCCCTGGGTACGCTGGCCGGATTCGCCTTCCTGTGGTTCAACCTCTGGATCGTCGGCCGGCTCATCCCCAAGGGCACGATGCGCCGGTTTTCGCTCGACGACTTCCTCGACCGTTTCAACGTCGAACGCTACAGCGGAAACTACGGGAACGGACCCTTCGGCACACAGCGCCGGCCGAGCTCCGGCCAGAGCGAGATCGAGATGCCGGACGTCGCTCGCCCCGTGTTCTGGGGTCTCATCGGGCTTAGCGCGCTCATCGCACTCGGGCTTGGCGGCCTGCTGGCCAGCAGCTGGACGACCGTCCAGTTGTTCGCCCATCGCGTGCCGTTCGGCCAGGTCGACCCGTCGTTCCACCTGGACATCGGGTTCTACGTCTTCGAACTGCCCTTCTACCGCCTGATCCAGTCGTTTGCCAACACGCTGCTGCTGCTTGGCATCGTTGTGGCTAGCGTCCGCTACGTGGTGGCGATCGTTTCCGGAGCCTCGATGCCCACCGCGGCTCGCGCCCACATCGGTGTTCTCGTGATGCTGTTCCTCGTGTCGATAGCAGTCGGGTTCCAACTCGACCGATACGGGCTCGTCTACAGCGACCAGAGCGGCGTCTTCCAGGGCGTCAGCTTCACCGATGCCAACGCCAGGTTCCTCGCAATCAACGTACTGACCGTCCTTGCCGCCTTTGCCGGGACGCTCTTCCTGCTCTTCTGCGTCACCCGTTGGTGGGTGCCTCTGACTCTCACCATCGTGATCTGGCTGGGCGCGTACGTGGCGCTTGACTTCGCCTATCCGCTCATCACGCAGCGGATAGCGGTCGATCCGAACCAGCAGGGCCAGGAGACGCCGTACATCCAGAACAACATCGACATGACCCGGCTCGGGTTCGACCTCAACGGTTGGTCGAGCACCTCATACCAGCCCGGCACGTCGATCACGCAGTCGTCGCTCGCCAGCGAACAAGCCACGGTCCAGAACCTGCGTCTCTGGGACTACCGGCCTCTCGGCCCGACGCTCGGCAACATGCAGCTGATCCGCAACTACTACAGCTTCGGCGACGTGGACACGGACAGGTACGTGTTCACCGACGCGTCGAGCTGCGCGCCCAACCCGGCGCCGTGCGTCCGGCAGGTGATGCTGGCAGGCCGCGAGCTGGACCCGGCCAAGGTCGCCAACCTCAACAACGGCAACTCGAGCTGGGTCAATCAGCACCTCATCTACACCCACGGCGTGGGACTGGCGATGCTGCCGGTCAACGAGGTCGTACGCAGCTCGACCGGCCAGAGCGCGAACCCGCTTCTGGTGATCCAGAACGTGCCACCGGTTTCTTCGCCGGGCGCGCCGGTCGTGACCCAGCCGCGGATCTACTTCGGCACTCAGACCAGCGACTACGTGATTGTCGGCGGCGGTACCCAGGAATTCGACTATCCCTCGGCTACGACCACCGGCGACGCGTACAACAGCTGGAACGGCACGACCGGAATCAAGCTGGACACGCCGCTCACGAAGCTGCTCTTCGCCGCCCGATTCGGCGACTTGAACCTGTTCATCAGCAATCAGGTGAGCGGCAACAGCCAGCTCCTGATGCGGCGTTCGATCCAGGAGCGCGTCCAGGAGATCGCCCCGTACCTGCGCTATGACAAGGATCCGTACCTGGTCGTGACCGCGACCGGCAGGCTCGTTTACATCCTCGACGCCTTCACGACCACGGCCAATTTCCCAGACGCCAACAACTACGACCCGGGCCAGAGCCCAGCCGCGAGCGGCCTTGCCGGCGACCCCTTCAACTACATCCGCAACAGCGTCAAGGTCGTCATGGACGCCTACGACGGCAACATGACCTTCTACGTCGCGGATCCGAAGGACCCGATCATTCGAGCCTGGGAGGGCGTCTTCCCGACCGTCTACCACCCGCTATCCGACATGTCCTCCGATCTGCGCAACCACCTTCGATACCCGGAAGATCTGTTCAACGCCCAGACGACGCAGTTCGAGAAGTACCACGTCACCGACCCGGGCGTCTTCTATCAGGGCAACGACGTGTGGCAGGTGGCTCGCAACAACGGCACCAGCGGCGACAACGGCCCGCAGGAGCTGGGGCTCGAGGCCTACTACGTCCAGATGCAGGCACCGGGCCAGACTCAGGCGAGCAACGCAGAGTTCCTGCTGCTGCAGCCGATGGTTCCGAACGGCCGGCCCAACATGATTTCGTGGGTGGCCGCCCACAACGACCCGACCACATACGGCCAGGTAAGCATCTACGACTTCCCTCGCGACTCCACTATCTACGGCCCGGCTCAGATGAGTGCCCTGATACTCCAGAACCCCGTCGTAAGTCAGCAGATCACTCTCTGGTCGCAGCAGGGCAGCACGGTGATCATGGGCAACCTGCTGGTCGTGCCGCTGCACGATTCGATCCTCTACGTGCAGCCGGTCTATATGTCGTCCAAGACAAATCCGCTGCCGGTGCTGCAGAAGGTGATCGTGGCCACCCCAAGCGCAATTGTCTGGGGTGACACGCTGCAGGCGGCCCTGACTCAGCTGGTCAGCGGCGGCGGCCAGGCGCCGGGCACCTCCCCCGCTCCCGGAACGACGCCCGGTACGACGCCAAGCCCGCTCGTGACTTCGACGCCAGGGGTCTCGCCGACGTCGGCTCCGACACTCACCCTGAGCGGCACGGCCCAGGAGCTGATCGCCCAGGCGAGCCAGCATTACCAGCTGGCCCAGCAGGCCCTGGTCAAGGGCGATCTCGGCACGTATCAGAAGGAGATGGATATCGTCGGCCAGATCCTCGCGCAGCTCCAGACCGTGGTCGGCACGCCCGCTCCTTCCGGGCGCTAGCTGAGTGATCGAGCCGGCCGAACGACCCGTAACCCACCGGCCGGGCCGTATCGGCCGCGTCGCTCGAGCCCTGACCTTCGGCCTGACGAACACTGAGGCGGCGGCGGCGGCGCTGGCGGGTTTCCTGCTGAGAGGCGGGATCGTCGTGCTGGCGCTGCCGGGCGTCATCCTGCCGTCGGTCATCGGCATCGCCGGCGTGACCGGAGTCGACGCCATCTCTATCGCCGGCCAGCCCACGCCGTGGCTCTTGACGCTCATCGCTCTTGCCGTCGGCGTCGCGATCGTATGGCTTGCGGTTGCGAGCCTGGTCAGCTCTGTCCTCGACGTGTGGCTCATCCAAATGGATCTGGATTCGCGCGGCGGCACGGCCGGGCGGCATCTGGCGCTGCCGCCCGGTTCGCTTCTGCTGCGGATCGCTGCGATCCGAATGGTCGGCTTGGTGCCGCTCGCGATCGCGCTCGCATGGGCCGCGACTCGCATCTTCAACGCCACATATGCCGAACTGACGACGCCGACCAACCTGACCGCGCCGCTGGCGTTGAGGGTTGTGCTCGCCGCAGGCGACGCGGTCGCGGTTGTGGCCGTCGTCTGGCTGGCCACTGAGACGATCGCCGCGATCGCGACCCGCCGCGAGATGCTGGCAGGGCGCGGCGTCTTGAGGTCCATCGGCGGCGGCGCAGCGCAGATCGTGCGCCGGCCGATTTCGACCCTTGTGACCGTGGTTGTCTCGTACGCGACGAGTGCCGTGGCGATCGGCCTGGCGCTGATCGGGACTTCGACCGCGTTCGAATGGTGCCGGATTGCCGCCCGAAACCAGGAACCGATCGCCATCAAGCTGGGAATTGGAGACTTCGGCACCGTCCGGGACTTTCGACCGGTCATTTTTGCACTCGCCGCCGTGGCATTTGCCCTGGCTTGGGCAGCAGCGCTGGCCCTCTCCGCTGTGACTTCAGCGTGGCGGAGCGCGGCCTTCACCAATGAAGTCGCCGATGCTCTAGCTGCCGGTCATTCGCCTGCCGGAGGAACGCAGCTGAGCGGGTTGGGACTTTCGGGCGCAGCGGCAGAGAGATCGGGGGATTGATCCGGCACTAGCCGCGCGGGAACCTCGCCGCAGCGGGGTATTCCCACTAAACTGCCCCGCAGCGGAGGGTCCGGTGGTCGAGCTCACGGAATGCACGAGTTGCTCAGCGCCGATTTCGCCGGGCCAAGCCTTCTGCCCGCGTTGCGGTGCCGCGCTGCCCGCGGTCGAACCCGCTGTAGTCGAGGCATCCGCTACGGAAGACCCGCGGATCGCTGCATTTCGTCGTGCGTTGGCGACCGAGCCTCCGGTTGTCGATCCGGTGGTCGTCGACGGAATCGCGATCGACGGCCAGGGCCAGGCTGCGCCGGTTCGGCCGATCGAAGCCGAGGATCCGCGACACAAGACCGCTTCGAACGCCACCGCAAGGGCGGCCACGGCGCGGGAGGCGGCGGCAAGAGCGGTCGCCCAGGTGCTGGCCCAAGCTGCCGCAGCAAGCGCCTCCAGCCACGAAGATGCCGGCGACTCGGAAGTCGAGCCCGACAACGCTCCCAAGCCGGGGGTTACGGTCGAGCCGGTTGCGGAGCCGGGCGCTCCGACGTCGGATCGATACCTCGCGCCCTCTGCATCCCGGTCGCTCGGCGCCATCGGCGCCGCCAGGCCGGCTGCCGCTCCGTTCGGTTCTGCGAGCCCTGTTCTCGGGGCGCCGTCCACGCCCTACTCGGCCCCGATTCAGGAGCCGCCCGTCCCCGCGGTCGCAGTACCGGCTCTTCCGCAAGCGCCCGACGCGCGCCCGCCCGCAGGCGGTACCGGCCCGTTCGTTGCGAGGCCGGTCTCACCCGCACCGCCGGTTGTGCCCATGACGACGTCGGCCAGGATCAAGGCCACGCTTGCTTCCATCGCCGCGGAGCCCAAGGCCGAGCTTGCGGCCACATGCCTGACCGCGCTCGGCGGGGCGCTCGCGCTCGTCGGGTTCGTGCTGCCCTGGACCGCCGACAACGGCCTGGGCGTCGGCACGGTCGACATTCATCCGCGGCCGGGGGCGTGGGCCTTCGACACGGTCGCCGGCTGGCCACTGTTCCTGATTGCCACGATCCTGCTGGCTGCGATCCTGGCCAGCGACAAGCTGGAGGAACTGATGCCGGCGCTGGCGGCCACTATCAGGCGCCTGACTGAAGTCGCTGTGCCGATGTTGCTTGGCGGGATCCTGCTCGGAGTGAGCCTGCTGTATGCGACGCTCCCCTGGGGATTCGGGGGCGGAATCGTGCTTCTCACGCTGGGCGCAGCCCTGCTGATTGCCGGTTCCGTCGTCGGGCTCTTCTTCCCCGCCGGCGAACGAAGAGACTGACCCGCCCAGTTCGAGGCGAGGCCTATCGCCGGGTTCGAAGGGTCCGTCACCCGGAGCCGACGGCGGCCGTCACACGCCCGCAAAGGGGCGGTTGGGGGTTTCGACCCTGGTAGACTTGAAAGGCCCCTTCTCGGTTCGATCGCACGCCCCGAAGGGCGGATCGGAGAAAGCGGATCCCTCTCCATGAATGACCCAATGGGCGCACTGGGCGGAGCGATGAGCGCGTTCTTCTCGAACGCGGTCGTCCAGCTGGTCCTCTACGCGACCTTCTTCTACATGATCCTGCTCTGGATCGCGGCGGCGTATTGGGCGTTCCGAGACATGAGGGACCGCACCGAGAACCCGGTACTCCCGTTCCTCGCGACGGGTCTGATAATCATGTTCCTGCCCTTCTTCTTCCCCTTCGGCGTCGTCGTCTATCGAGTCGTACGCCCGCCGGAGCGGCTGGGAGAGGTCTACGAGCGAAACCTCGCCGAAGAGGCGCTTCTCGCCGAGGTCGAGGCGATCAAGACGTGTCGCAGCTGCGACCGCCGGGTCGACTCCGAATGGATCATTTGCCCCTGGTGCCGGCAGCGCCTCAAGAGGGTTTGCCCCAACTGCGAACGACTTGTCGGCCTCGACTGGTCGCTGTGCGCCTGGTGCGGCAAGGATTTCGAACGGCCCGTTGTTGAGCGAGCTTTGGAGGCGACGCCGGCTCTGTCACCGGCGCCTGTGTCTGAAGGGGCTGGATCGGTCCGTGGCGTCGTGCCTCGACCGGTGAGCGCGATAGCTCCGAGCAAACCATTGGCCGGCCGCTGACGGCCGGGTTGAGCGCTAGCAAGCCACGCCGGTGACGGTCGATCAACCGCACGACGACGCCACGGGGGAGACACCCGGGGGCCGCCGTCGCCCTCGGGCTGGCAGTCTCCCGAAGGCCGGCCTTTTCCTGAGGAGACTCCCAGCGCCCGGAACCTGCGTGAGAGGCTGGCCGGAGATGCGATCGGCCGGGCGAACGCATCTCCGAGGGAACCCACGCCATCCTCCGGACCGCCTGCAGTTCCCCTACCTCCCGGACATACGCCGGGCGCCGTGCCGTATTGGCCGCCGGGCTACGGGGCGCCTCCCGGATACCCGACACCGCCTGCTTACGGTTGGCCGCCGGGCTACGGGGCGCCTCCCGGATACCCGACAGCGCCTGTGTACGCCGGATGGGGCTACCCGCCCAACCCTTGGGCCTATCCGAACCCCTATATGCCGTGGGGCTATGGACCACCGCCCGCCGCTGAAGCGCCCGGACGTCTGCATCCGGCAGTGCCACCCCGACGGATCCATTCGCTCCGGGAGCGGGCACGGCCCCGCACCTACGCCGCCGGTTGGATTCTGACTCTCGTCGGCCTGGCCACGCTCCTGGCGATCATCGCCGCGGGTTACACGGGGGTAGCCCGAGGCCTCGCCAGCCTTGCGGTCGCTTCGATGTTCGAGATGGGGCTCGTTCTGCTTTCGATCGGGCTCGTGGCCGCTTCGCTTGCGCAGGGCAGTCAGCGCAGGGCGGACGGCTGGCTGGATTACTTCGGACCGTCGCCCTTCCTCGTGGTGCTGGCGTGGCTGTCGGTGTCGCTGGCCGCGGAACTTGTGCTCATCGGCTTCGTCGATTTCGTCGGGATAAGCCTGGCGACCTCGGTCGAGACACTGCTCGGCCTGCTCGTGAACGTCGCGGGTTACGTCGTTGTCGTCCAGCTGGTCGTGGTTCGACCGGGCGCCCTCTCGTGGCGGGACATGGTCAGGCCGCTGCATCTCGCCCGGGACCCGAGTGATCGGCCGGTCCCTTACGGCTGGAACACGGCGCCCGCAGCAACGGGAGGCCGGAACCTCGCGACGATCGCCGGAGACATCGGGCTGGCGCTGGTTCTGGCGATCCCAGTCCTCATCGGGACTCTGATCCTAACCGGGATCCTGGTCACGATTCTGGGTCTGCAGGGCGTGGATCTTTCCGGACCCAGCCCGAAGCTGCTCCCGGGCTGGGACTTGTGGATCACCCTCCTGGCGGCGGCCGTCGTTGCGCCCATCGGGGAGGAGATCTTCTTCCGCGGCTTCGCGACCAACGCGTGGGCTCGGTCACTCACGCGCAACTCGGCGATCATTCGGGCCGCCATCTTCTTCGCCTTCATACACATCATCAATCTGGTCGGCGCCGTCAGCCCCGACGTCTTCTTTCGGGCGGCGATCCTCGCGGTTGGAGCCAGGATTCCCGTAGCGTGGATGCTGACCTGGATCTACACACAGCGACGCTCGATCTACGCGTCGGTCACGCTCCACGCCACCTACAACGGCATCCTCGTCCTCCTGACCTGGTGGATCAGCCAGTACTTTGCCTACTAGTTCGCGTTTAGCCGAAGTTGGTCCGCAGATAAGCGGCGAGGTCTAGCCTCGTCTTGTTCCCGGAGCCCGATGGCGGGGGGAATCGGCGGGCTTCCGTCGTTTGGCTCCGGGAGCAGTGAGCCGTCCCCTTCTCCGCCCCGACAGCAGGACACCGCCTGTGGAACCGAGAGAGTCAGAACCGCGAACGGAGCCGCCGGCCCAACCGCGAAACGACCGCCGGCGACAGACCCGCGCGTCCGAACGACCGATCTCGGGGCTCGCCATGGTGCCCGCCAGAGAGCGGCCTCGCGAGCGCCTGGCAATGCACGGCGCCGCAGCACTCAGCGCGGCGGAGCTGATCGGCGTTCTCTGGGGTTCCGGAACGCACGGTGCCACTGCCGTCGACGCCGCATCGGATGCGCTGCGGCGCCACGAAGGGCTCGTCGGTCTGGCGCGCGCCACGGATGTCGAGCTCGAAGCCGTGCCCGGGGTCGGCCCGGTCCGTGCGGCGCAGCTTGCCGCCGCCATCGAGCTGGGCCGGCGCGTCGTGACCGACTGGCCCGAGGGTCGCTGGACGGTGCGGGCGCCGCGCGATGTCGGTGAGCGGCTGGTGCCCCAGATGGGCTTCCTGGAGCGAGAGGAGCTGCGCGTCGTTCTGATGAACACACGAAACTCCGTTCTTCGGCTGGTCACCGTCTACCAGGGCAATGTGTCATCGAGCCTGGTTCGGATCGCCGAGCTGTTCCGCGACGCCGTCCGCCTCAACGCCACGGGTTTGATTCTCGTCCACAACCACCCGTCCGGCGACCCGACGCCCAGCCCGGACGACCTCCGTCTCACTGCCGAAGCCCTGGCCGCCGGCCGTCTCCTGGACATTCAGCTGCTCGACCACCTCATCGTCGCGGGCAACGGCTTTGTCTCCTTGCGCGACCGCGGAGTGGCTTTCGACCGCCCCCTATAGGCAGCCGACAAGGCGCAAGAGCCATCGCCGAGCCATCGCCGAGCCCGCACCCAGAGGCCATCCAACCCGTGTCGGCCCCCTGCACCACTCATGCGGGTATACTGCTCGGGCTTCCCAGGGTCAAAGCGGGCGGATCTACGGTCCCGCATCCTTGATGGGAGTCACCAGAGTCCGAGACGACGCCACCCGCTCGGTCGCCTGGATCACTCAGCTGGCATCCCCGTTCCCCGCGATCGCGGGGACCAGCACTACGAGGAAGGAACCGCCTCGACCCATGTTTGGCGTCCACAGTCTGCTAGGCCTGTTCTCGCGTGATATCGGGATAGACCTCGGCACAGCCAACACTCTGGTCCACGTCCGCGACCGAGGCATCGTCATCAGCGAGCCCAGTGTCGTCGCGATGGAGGCCAAGACCAAGCGTGTCCTGGCAGTCGGTGCCGAGGCCAAGCGCATGGTCGGTCGCACCCCGGCGAGCATCATCGCCGTCCGGCCGCTCCGCGACGGCGTCATCAGCGACTTCGACGTCACTCAGCAGATGATCGCGTACTTCGTCCGCAAGGTTCACGACCGGATCGGCATGGTTCCGAGGCCGCGGATGCTGCTCGGCATCCCGTCGGGCGTCACGGAAGTCGAGAAGCGCGCCGTGCGCGACGCAGCCCTTAACGCCGGCGCCCGTTGGGCCGGCCTGATCGAAGAGCCAATGGCCGCCGCGATCGGCGCGGGCCTGCCGGTCAACGAGCCCACCGGGAGCATGATCGTCGACATCGGCGGCGGAACGACCGAGGTGGCCGTCATCAGCCTGGGCGGCATCGTGGTCAGCCGCAGCATCCGGGTGGGCGGCGACGAGATGGACGTCGACATCGTTGCCTACGCGCGCCGCGAGTACAACCTCCTCCTGGGCGAGCGCACCGCCGAGGACATCAAGATCGCAATCAGCTCGGCCAGCCCGGGCGAGTGGGATGCGCAGCGCGTCACTCTCCGTGGCCGCGACCTGCTGACCGGCCTGCCCCGAAGCGTCGAGGTCGGTGGCGAGCAGATCCGCGAAGCCATCGAACCGTCGATTGCGCTCATCGTGGAGACGGTCAAGGACACGATCGAGGAAACGCCGCCGGAGTTGATCGCCGACATCATGGACCAGGGCATCGTCCTGGCGGGCGGTGGCGCTCTCTTGCAGGGCTTGGATCAGCGCATTGCTGAGGCCACTCAGATGCCGGTTCACGTCGCCAACGATCCGCTGACCTGCGTCGTCCGTGGAACCGGCGTCGTGCTTGAGGAGCTCGACATCATGGAAGAAGTGCTCGTGGCGGACACATACGCCCGCCCGCCGCGCTGAGCAGTCGCGCGGCCCGCACGGCCAGATGAACTCCCGCCCCGCCTACCGTCCCCGCGGCCAATGGGTCGTATACGGCCTGTTGCTGACCCTGAGCGTCGGCATGATGGGCGCGTCCGGGACCCGGTTCGCCCGCACCATCCAGGGCGATGTCAACTTCATGCTGAACCCGGTTGAGAATCTGGTAAACGACGCGGCCGACACGGTCGGGTCGTACTGGTCCACCGTGACCCAGCTCGACCACTTGCGCAGCGAGAACGATCGGCTTCGCGACGAGAACCGGACGCTCCAGGAGCAGCTCCGGCGGATGCCTGCCATCGCCCTGCTGAACGACAACTGGACGAAGGTCTCTCAGGCCCAGCAGACCTCCCCCTATCAGACGATCATCGCCCGGGTCGTCATCCGCGACATCTCCGACGTGCGCCAGAAGACCATCGTCATCAACAGGGGTTTGGCCGACGGGGTCACGTTGGGACAGGTCATCGTCGACGCGGGCGGAGGCTTGGTGGGAAGGGTGATGCTGGTCGACACGTACGACTCGAAGGTTCTCCTGGTGAACGACAGCGGAGCCCGGGTGGTCGGCCGCGAAGTGGAGTCGGGCGCGATAGGCACTATCCAAGGCCAGATCGGCGGCCAACTGGAGATGTCGTACGTCAGCGCGACCGACAAGCTCGCGAACGGCCAGGCGGTCGTGACGGCGGGCATGGAGTCCCCAGGCGGCGACGTCACGTCGCCCTATCCGCCGGGCCTGCTGATCGGGACGATCCTCACCGTCTCGAGGGATCCTAACCAGGTCGTTCAGTCAGCGATTGTGCAGCCGGCCGCGGATCTGAACGGCATCGAGTGGGTGCTCATCATCACCAACTATCAGGGTGGCTTCGCGTCGCCCTCACCTTCGCCGAGCCCCAGCCCCAGCCCATCTCCGTTGGCGACCCTCATCCCCACGCCGAAGCCGCAGCCCACTCCTCAGCCCACTCCGCAGCCCACTCCGGCGCCCTCGCCCACGTCTGGGATCGTCACACCGCCACCGCATTAATCGCTGCAACGAAGGCCGGGCTGAACCTGCTACGCTCTGGCCCAAGATGCCCACGGAGCCACGTTGAAGGGTCTCGTGCTGGCGGGCGGCACGGCCACCCGCCTCTTTCCGCTCACCATTGTCACGAACAAGCATCTGCTGCCGATCTACGACCGGCCGATGATCTACTACCCGATCGCCACGCTGGCCGGCATGGGGATCCGGGAAGTCATGGTCATAGTCGGCGGCAAGAGCGTCGGTGATGTCGTCGAGTTGCTGGCGGACGGCGAGCACTTCGGTCTGGATCTCACGTACCGATATCAGCGCGGGGCGTTGGGAATTGCCCACGCAATCGGTCTTGCCCGTGACTTCGTCGGCGACGAAGCCTTCTGCTGTGTCCTGGGCGACAACGTGCTGCTCGGTCCTCCGCTGGCGGAGATCGCCCGAGAGTTCGAGACGGGACCGTGGAGCGCCGGGACGATGCTTTATGAGGTCGCAGATCCCGAACGCTTCGGAGTGGCGGAACTCGACGCGGAGGGCAACGTCGTCGGTTTCGAAGAGAAGCCGACCCAGCCCAAGAGCAACCTCATCCCCATCGGCGTTTACTTCCTGCGACCCGACGCTTTCGGCGTCGTCGACAAGCTCATTCCGTCACGCCGCAACGAGCTCGAGATCACGGACCTGCTCAATCACTACCTCCCGGGAAGCCTCTTCGCCCGCCGGTTCGAGGGTCTCTGGACCGACGCCGGGACGGTGACTTCGCTCCTCCGCGCCGCCGAGCTTGCCGAGCAGGAATCGCGCTCAGGCCGCCTGCCCGGTCCCCCGCCCAGGCCCACCTCGTGACCAAACCGAACGAGCTCCGCTTCCGGCGGCTCCTGGTCACCGGCGGAGCGGGCTTCATCGGCTCGTGCTTCG
>Ga0209745_1001707_pt1 | contig 12854 bp, 13 predicted proteins | sample BarGraNGADG00312_FD_184495 | JGI IMG/M metagenome (GOLD analysis project Ga0209745, IMG submission 184495) | Arctic peat soil microbial communities from Barrow, Alaska - Barrow Graham LP Ref core NGADG0004-312 (SPAdes) (version 2) | ecosystem: Environmental > Terrestrial > Soil > Wetlands > Peat... | reverse complement strand
CGGAGGTCTCCTTCCGTCAGACGAGTGGACAAGACTATAGCATGTGTGCGCGGCGCGAGTTCATGAGTGGAAGTCTAGAACGAGCGAGATGGATCTCGCCCTCCCGGATCGTACGATCCAAGGCTTGCGATGCCCACGCGCCGAATCGAGAGCGGCCGTTGACTCCAGAGGAGCAAGGCTGGGACCGCCATGGAGGACCAGATGCACGAGAATACCGAGCTGGGACCCAATACCTTCCTCTACCCCATACCGACAGTCGTCGTTGGGGCGACAGTCCAGGGAAAGCAGAACTACCTGACAGCCGCCTACTGCGGTATCGCCGGCCACAAGCCACCCGCTATATCCGTCACCCTGAAGTCGAGCCATTTTCAGGGCTTCTATGGCACTCTGGAGAAGGCTCCCATGATCGCCGAGTGCGCGCTAAACCTGGAGTGCCGGCTGGTCCACGCCCTCTCGCGGGGTGATCACGAGCTGTTCGTCGGAGAAATCGTACAGGTGTACGCGGCAGAGAGCGTCCTAACAAACGGCCTGACTGACATCCACAAGCTCGACCCCATCGTCTTCTCGATGCACGACAACAGTTACTGGAAGGTTGGCGAGCGCATCGGGGATGCCTGGCGGATCGGCAAATTCTACCAACCGGAAGGATAGTCCGGCGGCGGACTCCGACTTCCCATCATCGAGGAGCAGCCTCCAGGCTGAGGGCGTAGCCCTTGATGACCACCCCCGGCGCCGGGGTGAAGTCGATCTCTGGAGCGCGCTCGAATCCCATGCCCTCGTACAGGCGGACCGCGAACTGCATCATGTCAGTGGTATGAAGTGTCAGTGCAGTAGCTCCGGCCCGTCTGGCCCGGCGTGCGCACTCCTCCACAAGGGCCTTGCCGATGCCGCGACCGCGAGCCGCTGGCCCCACGGCCAATAGGCGAACTTCCGGCCGCTCGCGACTGACAGAGCCGCCATCAGGGGTTTGGATTACCGTTCCCGCTGGGTACAGCAGCACACTTCCGACGATGGCCCCATCTTGCTCGGCGACTACGCGCTCGGGCTGGTCGTCGCCCTCGATAGTGGCCGCCATGCCATGGCTGTATCCCTGCCAGAGCTCCTCGCCCATGATCGCCGCGTACTCCTGGTACGCCAACAATGTGACGCGAAGCATGGCATCGCGATCTTCCTCGCGTGCCTCCCGTATGCGCAGCCTCTTCGTCTCGGGCATGGATTTGCTCCTCGTATTACGCCCCTTTGCGCAGCAGGAGGCACCTCAGCAGCGGGAGGCGCCATGGCCAGCGGAAAGTCAAGACTACACCCCGACTGAAGGGGCTGGCGGAAGCCAACTGGGCGAGACCACCATCTTGTGCAGCTCCGTGCACGTTATGGCGGATCCAGTCGGGGAGGTCGTAGATCCGAGCCTCGCCACCCGGCCTCAACACTCGGTAGATCTCAGCCAGGCCCGCCCTGGGATCAGGCCAGTGGTGCATGGACATAGTGCTCACGACCGTGTCGAACTCCCCTTCACCGAAGGGAAGATTCGCCACGTCACCCTGCTGGAAACGCACTCGACCGGCCACTCCCCGCTCGGCGGCGTTCATTGCGGCCCGATCGATCATTGCCGCATCGACGTCCACGCCCACGATTTCCAGGCGAGGTGCCGCCCCGGAGAGGGACAGATCCAGCCACCCCGGCCCGCACCCAACGTCCAGCACCCGCCCCTCAGACCCGGCGGCAGCCAACTCTCTCGCCACCACATCGTAGAAGGGGCACATTACGGCCCCGGCCACAGTGTCGTACACGCCAACGCTGGGCATCCAAGGGGAGCGCAGACCGACCGCCCCCCGCTCCAGGGAACCACGTTTCCACTCTCTGTAGAGCAGAACGCCACCGATCGCCGCCAGGGGGAAGAGCCACCTTCTGGCACCCATGGTCAATCTCCCGCAATCAACCCGCCCGCGCGCGGGTCTAGTCCGACCACCAATGTCGGGAACCCAACTCCACCAAAACCACCGCGATCAGCGATCCACCCACCGAGGCCGCCCACGCCAGAACCAAGACGAGGTTCAGCCCACTCTCCCGAATCTCCACTTCACGCAGAGACCTACCTGCAAGAACGTAGCCCGGCCGAGGCCCGCCGAAACGTACGAGAACCGCTGCACTCCGCACTCCGGGCCTGGGCTGCCAGGTGAAGCGATCCCCACCCGGATCCCCACCGTGGGCAAAAACCCCAGATGGTGGTTTCGGTGTCTCTCCGTCCAGTCTCGCCGACGATGCCACGGGCCGCCCTGACTCATCGAAGATGAGCAGAAAAGGTGCCAGGCTCGTGGCGATATCCACCTACGCCGCAGGCAAGAGCGTCTGTGGCACCTGCCCCCTTTCCAGCGCCGCGGCGGCATCTTCGGCCATCTCTATCTGGGGATCGTTGGCAAGGCCCCTGAGCACCGGCTGGACCGCGGCGCCCACCAGGGCACACAAGACGGTCCCAAGTACCGCAAGAGGCACCCATTGCCGCAAGATGCTCACAAATACCGGCTCGCGTCCGCGAGAGGTCATCGATCCCATGTGTGGTACTCCTACAGTGACATCTGTATCCGCCAGGGAGCGCTCCACGAGACAAAGCTGTACGTGATGTGTCCTGAGGAACTGCCGGCGCAGCCCCTCCAGGTCGAACGCTTTCTGCACCAGCCCTCGAAGCAGCTCGGCTCCACCCATTTCGAGGACGAACAGCTGATATCGAGCTTCTACAACAATACAGGTCTTCAGCTTGAATAGGAAAACGGCACTCAGAACAGCGACAATTGTGCCAACTCACCCTCGGAGTCCCAGAAGAGGCTGCGCCGGTCTCGAAGCGCCACGGAGAGCTTCAACCCGGCAAGCCCTTCCAGCTTCAGCACCGACTGGACGGTGTTGAGCGCCACCTTGGGTGTATTGTTGGTGTTGCTCAGGTGAGCCAGCCAGTACTCTTTCGGGCGGCCTTGGGCCATTCGCACTATGGTATTGCCCGCATCCTCATTGGAGAGGTGGCCGCGACTTCCCAGTATCCGAGACTTCAAGTAGGCTGGGTAGGGGCCCCGCTTCACCATTTGCACGTCGTGGTTGGCCTCCAGGATCACCAGATCGGCCCCACGCGCTCGCTCCACCACCTCGTCAGGCATGAGTCCCATGTCCGTGGCAAGACAGATCGTGGCGCCCCCTCCTCGGATAATGAAACCTAACGGCTCTCGGGCATCGTGGGGAACCGCAAAGCTCTCCACCTCTATCGATCCGATGACACAGGATTGGTCCGCCTGCAGAGGATGGTGGTCGGGCCGCGGCTCCCCTGCCGATATGGACTTCCAGCTTCCCGGGCTGCACACCAGGGGCACCCCGGCTCGCCGCGCCATAGCCGCGGCCGACTGCCAGTGGTCCGTGTGCTCATGGGTTGCCAGGACGGCCGAGAGGTGAGAGGGGCGAAGTCTCAGATGCCCCATCTCCTGCTCCAGCCGTCGCACACCGATGCCTGCCTCCAGAAGCAGGAGAGTTTTCCCATCCAGAACCAAATAGCAGTTGCCGGAGCTACCACTGCACACCGACCACACTTTCATGGTCGGTTGGCCCCGCATGTGCGTTCAGATGGCATGTAACTTGCCACGGTCAGGTAAGAAGAAGTAGGATTGCACACTACGTCTTGCCCGTCTGCTCCCGAAGCGGGCCATTCTACAGGAGCGCCACATTGATCGAGGCTATCCAATTCTGGAACGAGCCAAACAATCTCTCTCACTGGGATTACACCCTGGACCCGGACTGGAGCATCTTCTCGGCGATGGTGAAGTATGCCTCCCAGGAGGTGCAAAACGAGGCCCCACAGATCACAAAGTTGCTGGGTGGCCTCTCACCCCTAGATCCGGATTTCGTGGATCTGATGCGAAGGCAAGGGGTGCTGGACGTGGTGGACGTCGTCGCAATGCACGGCTTCCCGCTGGACTGGAATCTGTGGCAGATCGACCAATGGCCCGCAAAAGTGGCGGAGATTGAAGCAGCGGCCGGCCGGCCGGTTTGGATAACCGAGGTCGGAGCCTCCAGTTTCGGGGCCGAAGAGATACAGCTCTTTGGGCTCCAGCGCACAATCGAACTGCTCGGCCCGCTGGTACCCCGAATCCATTGGTACTCGTTGATCGATCTTCCCACCCATAAAGGCGCCATCACCCGTCACAAGGAGAGCGAGGGCAGCGCCTACTACCGGCACTTCTACTTCGGATTGCTCCGCAGCGACGGCACGCCCAAGCAGGCGATGAAGCATTTTCCGCCCGAGATGGGCATATGTCAATGGATTGAGTTCGAGGACGACGACATGCTGGAGCTCGTCCGGCACTGGCTACCGCGGCTGGGGGTGAGGGTACTACGCACGGGCGTCAGTTGGGCCGACTGGCACCGGCCAGGCGCCGTGCAGTGGTTCGACAAGATGATGTGTGCATTGAGCGACTTCAACCTGACCGTAACCCTCTGTTTCACACCCCCAAGCCGCGGACTGGTGCCCAACCACACCAGTCCGCCGCAGGATGTGGGAGAATTCGCCTACTTCTGCCGTGAAGTGTCGAGGAGATACGCGTCGTAACATTTGGAGCCCGCTCTCCCTTTGGGAGAGCATGAACATGCCAGAGGGCATGTTCACTGGGGTGAGGGCTGAGGGCTTATAGCTATCAGCTAATCGAGGTTGCTGGATTGCTTTTCTACGCTGATGCGGCCCACTCGCTGAAGGTCGGCGAGACCGCAACGAGGCTGTCGGAGAGACTGGAGTTACTGGCTCGGAGCTACGATGGCGTCGCGGTCGGTATCAGGTCCGTTGCCTTGGACACACACCCCGCGCTCGTGGGCGTGGCGATCACGCTTGGGGAGCTACACCAGGGATTGGCCGACTTGCTCAACCCGGGGGTGGATGACACCCATAGCATCACCGATGCGCTAGGGGCAGCGGCAACGATTCTGGGCCGTTGCCTCTACAGATCGGCGTCTCTCCTGCAAGCCCCGGCCGGAGACGACGCGGCGCTCACTGTGATCCCCCGACACGCCGGTCGCGCCGGCTTGCCACTTCTTGCCCCGGCGGACGACCCTTCCATGTTCATGCTGCTACGGGACGCCGCCTCTGCAGTCAGGACAGCAGCGGACGCGACCGGCATTGACGAGGTGGAGAGCAACGTGCCCGAGGGTTACGCCTTCTACAGCCTCTACCCCGAGATGTACCTGGCCAGCCTGGGACGCTACCTCCTGGACGAGGGGCCTCGCCCCGGATTCGTCGTCATCGGCGTTCGAAGCATAGGGTGCTCCCTGGCCGGACTGGTGGCCGGCGCCCTGGTGGAGCGCGGCTTCGACGCCAAAATGGAGACCGTGCGACCCCGTGGGCATCCCTTCCGTCGCTATGTCGCGCTGGCTTCCGGCCTAGCGGAGCGACTTGGGAAACGGGTGGAGGCCGGCCAGGGCATTCTCGTCGTTGATGAGGGCCCAGGGCTCACCTGCTCTTCCCTCCTCTCCGTCTGTTCCGCCCTGGAAGGGCTGGGGGCTGATGAGAAGCGGATTGGGATCCTGGCGGCATGGGCAGGGCGCCCGAGCATTTTCGCCTCAGAGGAAGCTCGCGGACGCTGGGGAAGCCTACGGGTCTACCATACCAGCACCGAAGAGGCATTCGACGGGTGGCAAGGACTGATCCCTTTTGTCTTGAGCGGCTCCGAGTGCAGGGAGGCTGCCGGGGGGGCGAAACTGGAGGACCTCTCCTACGGGCGCTGGAGGGAGCGAATGTACCCATCCAGCGCGCAGTGGCCGGTGGTGCACAGGGCGACGGAGCGGACGAAGCTGCTGATATCGACTCCAACCACGGAATTGCTCGCCAAGTTCGCCGGCCTCGGGGAGTACGGCGACGAGAAACTGGCCCGAGCCACCGCCCTTGCCGAGGCCGGATTCGCCCCTCGCGCATTGGGGCTCGCCTACGGATTCCTGATCCAGCCGTTCCTGCCATCTGCTCGACCGCTGGCTCGGGAGGATCTCTGCCGGCCGCTGCTGATCCGATTGGTCGACTACTATGCTTTCATAGCCAGCCGCTTCGCGCACCCCCCCACGCCTAAGTTCGATGCCCTGGCCAGACTCATCTCGCTAAACTACCAGGAGGCCTTGGGGCGGGACGCAACCGACTTCCTGGCTGCCTGGCAGTGGTGTCAGACTACCGTCGATTCCCTCCCGCTGGCACTGATCGACGGGAAGCCCGAGCCTCACGAGTGGCTCCGGCTCGACGGCCATGGCGGCCCCTGCTACCTCAAAACCGACTCTGCCGACCACTTTCAAGATCACACGCTGGTGGGAGAACAGAGTATCCTATGGGACCTGGCCGGAGCCTGTGAGGAGTGGCGGATGGACCGCGCCGCCACGGCACAGTTCCTCAGGCTCTGGGAAGAGCGCACGGACGATCGGCTTGCCGCGACACTGCTTGACTTTTACAGGGCCGCCTACCTGGCTTTCAGGCTTGCCGCCCTCCATTATGCGATCCACAGCACCGATGAGGAGGATATCCGCCTATCGATGCAGCAGGAGCAGTTGGGCTACAGGCAGAGGCTGGCGGAGCTGGTGGAGGGCCACCGCGACGGCCGATGCAACCTGACAAGCGCGACTCCGCCTGGGAGCGCGGGCGACTCGCCCCCGTGGGGCGGCGCCTCGGTGCCACCGTCCAATGCTGGGTACTAGATTGAGAGCTGATAGGCAATGGCTGGTAGCCTGGATCGAATAGAACGGATCTCCCTGGTCAACCCCCGTTGGGATTTCGACGGGTCCCACTACTGGGCGTGCCGCGACCCTCACCTGCCGCTGGAGCTTCTATACAGCCAGGCGCTGCTCAGGGAGGCCGGATTCACCGCTTCGGTGGTTGACGCCCACCTGGAGCAACTCTCCCCGGAGGCGCTCGTCGAACAGGTGGCCGACCTCCGGCCAGACCTCGTGGTAGTCACCTCCGCCCCAACCTACCTGTTCTGGCGCTGCTGCCAGCCGGAGATGGATATCCCGGCCGCCGTCTGTCGTCAGCTGGGTGAGCTTGCACCGGTAGTCGCCATTGGCCCTCACGGGTCGGCAACCCCGGGCTACGCCCTGGAGCAACTAGGCTGCCGAGGACTGATCAGGGGAGAGCCGGAGCAGGAGATCGTGCGGCTGGCATCCGGCCACCCAACGGCTGCCACTGTTTGGGCAGGGCAGCCGGGTCCCGCGCAGAGTAGCGAGGTGGCCATGGCAAATATGTCTGCCCTGCCGGCGCTGGACTTTCGGGATTACCCACTGGAGCTGAGGACTCATCGCCACCATCTTTTCTGGGGGGAGGGCAGAGGGGCCGAGGTGGAGTTCAGCCGCGGTTGCCCTTATGTATGCAACTTCTGCAACCGTCGCTTCTTCCGAGGCCGGTACCGCCAACGGCCGGTGGAGCGGCTGATGTCGGAGTTGCGCGTGCTGAGGGCGCGCGGAATAGACTACGTCTACTTCATCGACGAAGTGTTTGGGCTCGGTCGCTGCGCCGGCCTGCTGCATAGGCTGGCCGAGGATAGAGCTGTCCAGTTCGGCTGCGAGACTCGGATCGACCTATGGGACGAGAAGCGGCTGGATAGCCTGGCCGCGGCAGGCTGCGTCAGCGTTGAGTTCGGCCTGGAGTCGCCATTCCCTGACGTCCAGAGCTCACTGAACAAGCGCTTCAGGATCGATGGAGACAGAATCCTGGAGTTGATGCTGTACGCCAAGGCGAGGATCCCGTGGGTACAGGGTGACATGATGGAACCGCCGGGGGCCAGCGAGGAGCTGCTCCGCAAGACTGAGGAGTGGAGACAGGAGGCGATCGCCCGGGGCGTCTGGGTTTCCGATCCGATTAAGGCGTTCCTCTACCCGGGCACCGGCCTCCACGACCAGTTGATCGGCCCTCTGGACGACCGATCCTGGATCAGGGCCAGAGAGAGATCGTGATGCGCATCCTGATGACCACGGACTCCGTGGGGGGGGTCTGGCAGTACAGTCTCGTCCTGGCCAGAACCCTGACCGAGGATTGGGATTGCCGGATCCGCCTCGTTTGTTTTGGCCGGTGGCCGGATCGCGACCTGAAGGATGGTTTCACGACGGACCAGGTCGAGTTGTTGGCGCTGCCCCACAAGCTGGAGTGGATGCCGGACAGCACGGTAGAGGTCTCCATGGCTATCGAGGAAGTATCGCAACTGGCGGTCTCCTGGGGAGCGGATATCCTTCACAGCAACCAGTTCTGCTTTGGACAGATCAAGGGGTCGATCCCCAGAGTCGTAGTGGCCCACAGTGACGTGCTCAGCTGGACCCTGTGCCATCGCGGGGCTCCGGCCACCATGGACGCGCAGCTTCTAGGATACCGTCAACTAGTGACATCGGGGCTGTCCGAAGCCTCTGCCGTGGTGTGTCCCTCCAGATTTATGGCCCGCCAAATGGAATCGATCTACGGCTCATCCTCACGCGTGATCTATAATGGCCTCCCGCCCGAGCTGTACCGATCGACGTCGAAACAGCCTCAGGCCGCGATTGCCGGAAGGCTATGGGACGAGTCGAAGATGGCCGCCGTGGCAGTGCGGGCCGTGGAAGGACTACCCGTCCGGCTGGCTCTGGCCGGACCTACCGTTGGCCCAAGCGGGGAAACGGCTCCCCTGCCCTCACTTCCCAACACTCGCTACCTGGGGAATCTCTCCTGGGAGGACACCCGCCAACTGCTTGCTCAGTCCCGTTTCTACCTGGCAACCTCCTCATACGAGCCATTCGGGCTGGCCGCCCTTGAGGCGGCCCTGTCCGGCTGCGCGCTGCTCGCGGCGGACACCCCGTTCTACCGAGAGGTTTGGGGAGACGCCGCCGTCTATTACAGGGTAAGGGACTCGGACGACCTCCGGCGAAAGCTGGAAGGGCTGATCCAGGACGAAGCAGGGACAGAGGCGATGGCAACGGCAGCCCGCGAGCGGGCGCTGAGCCGCTACACCGCCGGCCGCATGGCGGAGGAATACTACCAGTTGTACCGATCCCTCCTGTGCAGGTAGCCTGAATGATAATCGCGGAAGACGCACGATAATCGCAGACTGCGGTTTGATCCGAACGATTGTCTCGATTGACCATCGCTCGATTGACTATTGATAGGGGTGCACGCACTTGATCCCGACCAGGACTTCACCGCCGAGGTCTGGCTACTGATGCCCACACCATCTTCGCTACGATTCGCCCTCTTCTGCCACTCGATCATCTCAGACTGGAACCACGGCAACGCCCACTTTTTGAGAGGGCTGATACGCAGCCTCCAGCGGATGGGGCACAGCGTCATCGCTCTGGAGGAAGAGGGCAACTGGTCCCTGAGCAACCTCCTCCGGGATCACGGTCCCGCAACGGTTCAGGAATTCCAGCGTCGCTTCCCCTTCATCGATCACGAGAGCTACGTCCTGGGCGGGCGAGCCCACCTGGAGGGCTGGCTCACCGACCTATTGCAGCAGGTAGACGTTTGCCTCGTTCACGAGTGGAACCCGCCCGAGCTCGTGAAGGCCATCGGTGAGACCGCCTCTCGGCTGGGAGTGACCGCCATATTCCACGACACTCACTATCGAGCTCTCACGGAACCGGATCGTATCCGGCAGATGGGGCTTGAGTCATATTCCGCCATTCTCGCGTACGGCCCCACGATCGCCGAGATCTACCGTCGATCGGTGAGCGGACCCGAAGTCGTGGTCTACCACGAGGGGGCAGACACGGACCTCTTCCGTCCCCTGGCGCTCCCCAAGAGCCGCGATGTGGTGTTCGTTGGTAACTGGGGCGACGACGACCGAAACCAGTCCACACGTCAAAACTTCATCGACCAGAGCCGAGCCCTGCCTGATCTTTCCTTCTCCCTTTTCGGGGTTCGGTACCCTCGGGAGGTGCTGGCGGAGCTACAAGACGCCGGAGTGAGCTTCGGGGGTTGGCTGCCGAACTACCTGGCCCCGAAGATGTACGCTGCCAGCCGTATGACCGTCCACATCCCGCGCAAGGAGTACCTGCAGACGCTGACCGGCACTCCAACCATCCGAGTATTCGAGGCGCTGGCATGCGGGATACCGCTGGTTAGCGCCGGGTGGCGGGACAATGGGGAGCTGTTCACGGAGGGTGGGGACTATTTGTCCGTAGACAGCCCCTCCCAGATGACTGAGGCGCTTCGATGGCTGGCCTCCGACTTGACGGCCAGGGAGCGAATCGGCTCCCAAGGCCGCGCGACGATCCTAGCCCGGCACACCTGCCGCCACCGCGCTGAGGAACTGGTGGAAGTAGTGGAGAGACTCAGAGGAACTCCGAGTTCCCCTGAGTTCCTGCAAGTACATCCCTTTCCCGCGAGCGAACAGCTGTGAGAATAACCTTCTTCGGGTCCAGCATCACCTCCGCCTACTGGAACGGCGCGGCCACCTACTACAGGGGCGTCTGTCGGGCGCTCCATCGGCTGGGCCATCAACCGATCTTCGTGGAACAGGACATCTACGATAGGCAGCAGCACCGTGACTTGATCGATGACCCAGACTACGCGGAGGTGGTGATCTGCCGCAACCTGGCGGATCTGGATCGAGAGGTCTCCCGAGCTTCGGCGTCGGACCTGGTCGTGAAGTGCAGCGGCCTTGGTCGCCACGACGACTATCTGGACAGGGCGGTACTCGATGCTCGCACTTCCACCAACAGGGTCGTCTACTGGGATGTGGATGCCCCGTTCACCCTGGACCAGGCGTTCTCGGACGCCTCGTGGTACTTCCGCGCCCTGGTCCCACGCTACGATGCGGTCCTCACATACGGGGGTGGCCCCAGGGTCGCGCAAGGATACGCGGCATTGGGTGCCAGGAGAGTAGAGCTGGTGTACAACGCCCTGGACCCCGAGGTCCACCACCGGGTCCAACCCGAGCCGGAGTACCGGTGCGACCTCCTCTTCGTGGGGAACCGATTGCCCGATCGCGAATCTCGGGTGAGAGAGTTCTTCCTGGGAGTCGCTGAGAATTGCCCAGAGTATCGGTTCCTTCTTGGTGGCGAAGGGTGGGGCGACCTGCCCCTCCCGGCCAACGTCCGCTATCTCGGCCACGTCGCCACGGCGTACCACAACAGCTTGAACTGCAGCGCCCGCCTGGTGCTCAACGTGAACCGCCAGGCAATGGCCGACTACGGTTTCAGCCCGCCCACCCGTGTCTTTGAAGCAGTGGGCGCCGGCGCCTGCCTGGTCACCGACTGCTGGGACGGTATCGAGCAGTTTCTCACCCCTGGACGCGAGGTGCTGGTCGCCTCAACCCCAGAAGAGGTGGTCTCTTACCTCCGCGATGTGTCGCCCGAGCATGCGGCCGCCATCGGCGAGCATGCCCTATCCCGCATCCTTCGTGACCACACCTATGACCGGCGCGGCGAGCAATTGCAGGCGTTCTTCGGCCAACTGTTCGCCACCTAGGATAATGTGGCACGGAGCCTCGTGCCCGTCGATCCATGGCCACTGTGCCACACAACCCCACCCTCCTTTTCGACATGGCCGAGCTCCACGGAATAGCCGCTCTTAGAGGCCGTCCACAATCTCCATAAACTGTCTTGCACGGGCGGCACAACTGTGGTCCCGCAGGACACGAAGGCGCGCACGTTCGCCTATCTCCAGAAGTTCGTCCTGGCCCAGCCCCCTGAGCAGCCGTAGCATCTCATCCTCACCGTCCACCACAAGGATCTCCTTCCCCTCCTCGAACAGCTCCCCGAGTCCCTCCCATCGATCGGAGACCACACAGGTGGCGCAGCCAGCGGCCTCGAAGAGACGCACGGAAGGGCTGTAGCCCCACTCCACCATGGGCGCCCTTGTGATATTGAGCGTGACGTCGCAAGAGCTGTAAAAGGCAGAGTGGTCAGATGGCGGCAGGTGCTGGTAGTGCCGCACGTTCGGAGGAAGCTCCAAGGGTGGGTACTGGGGCCCAGCCAGGACGAACTGCTGCTCAGGCAGCAACGCGGCCGGCCGAAGGAAGAGCCGCTCCCACGCCGCATGGCGGTCCTGGGAGTAGGTGCCCATGTATCCCATGCGGGACTGGAAGCGGGGGTCTGGATCAGTGCGAAGGTGGGTCTCGGGATCAAGGGCGCAGTAGAAGGCAACGGCCCTTTGCGCGCCCCACCGCTCCACCAACTCGCCCAGAGCGCGGCCGCCGGTGAAAGAGAGCACCGCGTCGAAAATGGAAAGCTGGTCGGCCCGCAGGTACTTCGCGCCTCCCCGGGAGGCAAAGGCCGCCAGGGTGACGGGGGTATCGATGTCGTAGTAAAGCCGAAGTGGTCCAGGGTGAGAGGACAACCAGTCCGCCGCCAAAATGCCGTCCGGAAAGTAGCTGCCCATCAGCACCACGTCGGCTGCTGGGAGCCCGGAATCCAATAGATCCATCAGCTCAGCCGCGTCCCGGTAGAGATGCAGCCGTGCGAAGGGTGGTGCCGGCAGATCCCTGTTGGAGCTATACCATGGCACGTCTTTCTCTACAAAGGTGGCCTCCACCCCCAACCGGGCGAGCTCCTTAAGCAAGCCGCGGTAGACCGTGGCGTGGCCGTTACCCCAGGAACTGCTGAGGCTAAGGCCAAGAATCATCAATCTCATCCGTCTTCCATCCCAACATGAGCGATAGACTGAGTCGCACTTCCTCAATATACCGCGCCCGGAGGAGCAGGGACAACACCGCTTCCTGGACGAAAATGCAGGGCCTTGAAGCTGCTCGCCGCACCCCAATCCCGTTTGCTGCTGTTGCTGTCCAGGGAAAATGTCAGTCTAACTGTTCAGCGATAATGTCATGATCTAGTGTAACGTGACAGCGCCTGGTTGGTTTCGGTGGTCCATTCACTGGCGCGGTGGTGGGGCCAGAGAC
>Ga0209745_1001705_pt1 | contig 12857 bp, 9 predicted proteins | sample BarGraNGADG00312_FD_184495 | JGI IMG/M metagenome (GOLD analysis project Ga0209745, IMG submission 184495) | Arctic peat soil microbial communities from Barrow, Alaska - Barrow Graham LP Ref core NGADG0004-312 (SPAdes) (version 2) | ecosystem: Environmental > Terrestrial > Soil > Wetlands > Peat ... | reverse complement strand
AGCCCCCTGGGCGCAGCTCGCCGGACAAGGAATCACAAGACTCCGCGCCATGGCCGCCCCCGGCTGAGCCTCAGGTCTCGTCCCTGCGACCCCGCACGACCCCCGGCCCCTGGAGCCGGCGCCCACCCCAGACGACACTCCGGTTCTTGTCACACCCAGGTGCCACAATCACCCCGACACGACGGCCCCGACGCCGCCACGACCGAGCCCCGGCGCCTCATGAAAGATCGAGGCCAGTATCGGCTAGTATCGGCAGCGAGGCCGATAGTTTCGACCGCACCGAGGCACGATCGAGACGGCGGACAGCCACAGTCGAGGGGGACTGGCGCGCATGATCCAGCACACCACGGAGCGCCACGTCTCGGATGCCGCAACTGCCCGACCGACCGAACCAACCGGGGCAGAGCGCTCCTGGGGCGATCCGAACCGCGAACCGCGCGAGCGGGTCGAGTACGCGCTTGAGCACATGACCATCGAGGAGAGGATCTCCCGACTGGTCGGTCTCTGGGTCGGAGCGGACTCCTCCGGCCCGGGTGTCGCTCCTCAGCAGCACGACATGTCGCAGGACCCGCCCGCCTGGGAGGACGTCATCGCCGGAGGGCTGGGTCAACTCACCAGACCGTTCGGCCCCCGGCTCGTCGAATCGGGCGCGGGAGCCCGGTCGCTCGCGGCGTCCCAGGCGCAGATCGTCGCCGCGAACCGATGGGGAATGCCCGCGCTCGCCCACGAGGAGTACCTCTCCGGGTTCGCCGCCTGGCAGGCGACCAACTACCCCGTGCCTCTCGCGTGGGGGGACCTCCTGGACGACGGATGGTCACCTGGGCCTCCCACCGCACCTGACGCGGTAGACCTCGACGCGGAGCGCGGCCGAGGTCTTGCGCTCCGGCTGGCGCAGGAGTCCGTCGTCGTGCTCGAGAACTCCGGCATACCGCGGCCCCTGTCGGGGACGGGCTCGATCGCGGTCGTCGGACCGCGCGCGGACGGCCCGATGGCCATGCTCGGCTGCTACTCCTTCCCCGCCCACGTGGGCGTCAACCACCCCGACAAGGGCCTCGGGGTGGAGATGCCGTCGCTGCTCGACGCGTTCCGCGAGGAGCCGCCGGACCGTGAGATCCGATACGCGCTGGGGTGCGACGTGCTCGACCCGGACCGCGCGGGCATCGAGGTTGCCGTGGGGGCCGCGCGTGCGGCCGAGGTATGCGTCGTCGCCGTGGGGGACCGGGCAGGGCTGGTCGGTCGCGGGACCTCCGGTGAGGGATGCGACGTCCAGGACCTGCGGCTCCCCGGGGTTGAGGAGGATCTCGTGCACGCCCTCATCGCCACCGGAACACCCGTGGTCGTCGTCCTGCTTACCGGGAGGCCATCCGCACTCGGTGCGATCGTCGGTGAGGGCGGCCGCGAGGGTGCGTCCGCCCTCGTGCAAGCCTTCTTTCCCAGTCAGCTGGGCGTGACTACGCTGGCCCGGGTCGTCTCCGGTGCGGTGAACCCGTCCGGGCCTATCCCTGTCAGTGTGCCGCGAGAGCCAGGTTCGCAGCCGGGAACCTACCTCAGTGCGCCGCTGGGTCGTCGCATTGAGGTGTCGAACCTCGATCCGACGCCGTTGTTCGGCTTCGGTCACGGGCTCACTTACTCGTCGTTCGCGTGGAGCGAGGCGGCGGTCCGGGGCGAGTCGCACTGGCGCACTGACGGCAGGGTGCGTGTCGGGCTGTCGGTGACGAACACGAGCTCCCGGCCGGGAACCGAGGTGGTCCAGCTCTACCTGCACGATCCGGTGGCACAGGTGACGCGTCCGGTGGTCCGGCTCATCGGTTACGCGCGGTTGTTGCTCGGGCCGGGGAGTCGGCCGATGTCGAGTTCGAGGTGGCGGCGGACGTCACGTACTTCACGGGGAGCGCGGGTCGGCGGGTCGTGGAGCCGGGCGCTCTCGAGCTTCGGTTCGGGGCCTCGGGTGTGGACATTCGAAGCGTCGTCGCACCGCAGCTGGAGGGTCAGGAGCGTGTCGTGGATCACCCGCGGGTGCTGACCGTGCCGGGGACCGTGAAACCCCCGCTGGCTCGGTAGTTCCGGTTCTGGGTAGATTAGGACAACTCACAAGGAGGTGAAGGCATGGCAGATCGTCGGGCAGCAGCGGGGCAACTCGACAATTTGGTGGCGACGTCGGACGAGGTGGCCCGGTCGGCGGCTTGGGTGTCGAAGTGGGGCAAGTCGTCGAAGCAGGCGAACGGGACCGGCAAAGGGGTCAAGCCGGCAAGGCAGACGTGGTCCGGCGCCCTGAGGAAGAACTGGCGGCTCTACAGCCTGCTCGCACTGCCGACCCTCTACTTCATCGTCTTCAGATACTTGCCCATGGCGGGGAACGTCATCGCGTTTCGCAAGTTCCGGCCCGGCGGCAGCATCTTCGGTGAGTACTGGGTCGGTTTCCAGTACATCGACATGTTCATCCATGACCCGGCGTTCTGGAATGTCTTCAAGAACACGATCACCCTTGGTGTGCTGACGCTCGTCTTCAGCTTCCCGATGCCGATCATCTTCGCCTTGCTGCTCAACGAGCTCCGGGCCAAGAAGTTCAAGAAGATCGTCCAGTCGATCTCCTATCTCCCGCACTTCATGTCCGTTGTCATCGTCGCCGGCATGATCTTCCAGCTGACATCGCTCCAGGGAACGGTCAACCAGCTGATCGGGCACTTCGGCGGTGGCGCGATCAGCTTCATGCAGCAGGCCGCCTGGTTCCGTCCCGTCTACGTCAGCTCGGACGTGTGGCAGACCATGGGTTGGGGCGCGATCCTCTACCTGGCGGCGCTCACCACGATCGACGAGAACCTGTACGAGGCCGCCCGGATCGACGGCGCGAACCGGCGTCAGCAGACCTGGCACATCACGCTGCCGGGCATAGCGCCGATGATCATGACGCTGCTCGTCCTGAACATCGGCAGCTTCATGGCCGTCGGGTTCGAGAAGATCCTGCTGCTGTACAACCCGCTGACCTACCCCACGGCAGATGTGATCTCGACATACCTGTACCGCGTGGGCATCGTGTCGAACAACTTCAGCTACGCGACCGCGATCGGACTCTTCGAATCGGTCATCGGGTTGGCGCTGGTCATGTCCGCGAACGCTATCTCCCGCCGCCTCGTCGGCACGAGTCTGTGGTAGGAGGAATGCGATGAAGGATTCCACCGGGTACAAGGTCTTCAGGGTCTTCAACGTCGTCGCGCTGCTGGCGATCGTGTTCGTGACGTTCTACCCGTTCCTGAACATGGTCGCGCAGTCGTTCAGCTCGGAAGGGAACATCAGCGCGGGGAAGGTGAACCTCGTCCCGCGCGGCTTCAACCTGGAAACCTACAGGGTCGTCATGGGCGACTCGATGTTCTGGACCAACTACAAGAACACGATCATCTACACGGTCGTCGGGACCGCGATCTCGATGGTCTTCACGACCGCGTTCGCCTACGCGATCTCCAAGCGCCACCTCAAGGGCCGGAACCTGTTCATCGGGATCGCTGTGTTCACGATGTTCTTCGCCGGCGGGATCATCCCGAACTACGTGCTCATCACGACCCTCGGGATGAAGAACACGCTGTGGGCGATCGTCCTGCCCAATGCGATCAGCGTCTTCAACCTGCTCATCATGAAGTCGTTCTTCGAGAACATGCCGGCCGAGCTCGAGGAGGCCGCCGCGATCGACGGGCTGAACACGTACGGCATCCTGTTCCGAATCGTGCTCCCGCTGAGCAAGGCCGTCCTCGCGACAATGATCTTGTTCTACGCCGTGATGAACTGGAACGCATGGTTCGGCGCTTTCCTCTACCTGGACAAGAGCGAGCTCTTCCCGGTCACCATCTACCTGCGGAACTTGATCGCGGGGGCCTCGGCAGCGGGAGGTGTCGGTGGAGTCTCCGAGAACGCGACGCAGATCGCATCGAACATCAAGTCGGTGACGATGGTGCTCTCCGTGCTGCCGATCCTGGCCGTGTACCCGTTCGTCCAGAAGTACTTCGTCTCGGGCGTCATGCTCGGCGCGGTCAAACAATGAAGTCTTCGAAGAATAGATCAGAAAGGGACATCATGAGAACGAACTACCTACGGATTGTCGCGGCCGCCGCGGCGATCAGCGTGGCCGGGGCACTCACCGCTTGCAGTGGGACCCCCGCAAAGAAAGCGCTGGGCGCGGACGTGTCGGTCGGGGCGATGAAGGACTTCAAGGCTGACACCACGTTCAAGGCGACCGAGCCGGTGGACTTCTCCATCTTGTACTCCGACATGAATACCTATCCGATCAAGAAGGACTGGCTGCTGTGGCAGAAGATCACCGAGCTGACCAACGTCACGCTCGACCCCACGGTCGTGCCGTTCAGTGACTACGCCCAGAAGCGCAGCCTGCTCATCGGCGCCGGGGACGCCCCGCTGATCATTCCCAAGACGTATCCCGGTCAGGAGTCGGCGTACGTGTCCTCCGGGGCGATCCTGCCCGTGAGCGACTACGTCGACCTCATGCCGAACTACCAGAAGAAGATCAAGGACTGGGGAATGGAGAAGGAGATCGACGGCCTGCGCCAGGCCGACGGCAAGTACTACGTCCTGCCCGGCCTGCACCAGGAGCTCTGGCCCGACTACACCCTTGTCATCCGCACGGACGTATTCGAGAAGGACGGCATCAAGGTTCCCGGCACCTGGGACGAGTTCAAGACGGCGCTCGAGAAGCTCAAGACGGCGAACCCCACCTCCAAGTACCCGTTTTCCGACCGCTTTCAGGGAGGCGCGACCCTGACAGCTTCTTCACCCTCGTTTGACTCCGCCATGGGGTCGGGGCTCTTCCATATCGCCGATGGCACCCGATTCGACTCGAAAGCCGACAAGTTCGTGTACGCCGCGGCCACGCCCCAGTACAAGACGATGCTCACGTACTTCCACTCGCTCGTCGCCGGCGGGCTGATGGACCCGGAGAGCTTCACCCAGCCTGACGCCCAGGCCGTCCAGCAGTTCACCACCGGGCAGTCGTTCGTCATCAGTGCCAACTCGCAGAACATCGTCGACTACCGCAAGACCATGGACTCGACGCTGGGTGCCGGCAAGTACGCCATCAAGAAGATCACCCTCCCGGGCGGCCCGGCCGGCAACCTGATCGCTGGCAGCCGGCTCGAGAACGGGGTCATGATCAACGCCCAGGCCGCGAAGAACAAGAACTTCGTTGCCATGATGCAGTTCGTCGACTGGCTGTACTACTCGGACGCGGGCCAGGAGTTCGCCAAGTGGGGCGTCCAGGGGACCACATATAACAAGGACGCGAGCGGTGTACGCAAGCTCGTGCCGAGTGTGAACTACAACGGACTCAACCCCGCCGGAACCAAGGACCTGCGCGTCGACTTCGGCTTCTCGGGCGGGGTGTTCGCCTACGGCGGCACCACCGATCTGTTGCAGTCGATGATGAGCTCCGAGGAGATCGAGTTCCAGAAGGCGATGAAATCGAAGACGCCAGAGGCCCTCGCCCCGCCGGCGCCGCTCTCGGACGCAGTCCGCGAGCAGTACACGCTGCTCGCCACACCGCTGCAGGACAGCGTGGACCAGGCAACGCTTCAGTTCATCCTCGGTCAGCGGGATCTGTCGCAGTTCGACGCCTTCGTCACTGAGCTCAAGGGCAAGGGTATGACGACGTACACGGACATGAAGAACAAGGCCTACCAGGACTTCAAGAAGAAGTAGGTCTGTTCCGTCTCCTCGGTTCTCAGGAGCCGAGGAGACGGGGTGCCGGTCCGTGGTCAGACAACCACCGACCGGCGCCCCGTGCGTCCGCACGGTGACGGTGATCTGCAGGGTGCCGAGGTGGAGCTGAAGAGAGTCGACCCCTGTGCTGCGACGTGGCGAAACCGGACGGAACTTGACATGCGAACAACCGAGAAGGATCTGTTTCGTGCCGCGCTGCAAGGCGTCTCGTGCATCGAGGACACCACGCACGGGCTCGTGTTCCACCGGCTCCCGGCCTGGACCCGTGAGCAGTACGGCCAGGATCTGGCGATGGGCATCGCCGCGAGCCAGGGCTCCGGGGTGCGTGTGGAGATCCTCACGGCCGCGACCTGGATCGAGCTCGACCTCCGTTTCACGCGCTACACAGTCCCAGCGTTGGGGAATCAGCCGCGGGACGCGGTGCTTGCCGCAACGGTGGACGGCACCCACTTGCCGGTACAGCGCTTCGACGAGGGAGATCTGTACGTGGTCGGGTCCACGGGCCTTCCCGAACTGACACTGGGTCGACCGACCAGGGTCCGCATCGACCTCGAGTCACCTCCCGTAGCGACGGGTCGGCGCCGCGTCGTGGTGTGGCTTCCGCACACGGCCGCCGCCGAGCTGCTCGGGATCCGTGCCGACGCGGACCTGGTCGCGGCACCGGTTGCCGCGCCTCGCTGGATCCACTACGGCAGCTCGATCAGCCACTGCTCGAACGCCGAGACGCCGATGGGGGTCTGGCCGGTTCGCGCGGCCGAGCAGCTCGGATTGCACGTGACGAACCTCGGCCTCGGAGGCAGTGCCTACCTCGATCCGTATGTTGCGCGGACCATCCGCGATCTGCCCGCGGATCTCATCAGCGCCAAGATCGGCATCAACGTGGTGAACGGGAACAGCTTCAGCGCTCGCACCTTCACCCCGGCCGTGCACGGGTTTCTCGACACCGTGCGAGAGGGCCACCCCCTGACGCCGATCGTGGTGATCTCACCCATCGCCTGCCCGGTCCATGAGCGGCACCCCGGCCCCACTCAGTTCGACATGCGCGGCCGGGCGCACCACCCGGACGTCGAGAGATCACCGGGAGACGGCTTGCTGACGCTCATAGACGTCAGGGCCGCACTGGCGTCGATCGTCGAGGGGCGCCGGCGGACCGACGTCAATCTCTCGTACCTGGACGGTCTGAGCCTCCTCGGTGAGGCGGACGTCGCCCATCTGGTTGATGGACTGCATCCCGACGCGGCCGGCTACCTCGCGATCGCCGACACGTTCGTCGCTCTTGCACGCGACCCTGCGTCGGGGCTACGTGAGGCGTTCGCCGCGACCACGGCCACCTTCGGCGGCCTCAACGGCCGCCGGGTTGCGAGGTCGGGCGCGTGAGCACCGACCGCGGCCGGCAGTCCGGGGACGGCGCCCTGTTCAGGATCACCAAGTACGTCTGCTGGTTCACCGCCACCGAGGTCCTCCTCGTCGTGGCGGGCCTGCCCCTGGTCCTCGCGCTCCTCCTCCTCGACCGGGACTCCTCGAACGCGATCCTGTATGCCGTCGCCGGCCTGTCCGCCGGCCCGGCGGTCGCCGCGACGCTGCACTGCATGCGCAAGATGCTGCGCGAGAAGGACCTCGACCCGGCCCGGGACTTCGTGCGCGGGTACCGCCTCAATGTCGCGGTCGCCCTGAGGTTCTGGGCGCCCGCCGTCGCCACGGCGACCATCCTCCTGCTCAACCTCGGCCACCTCGCCGGGAGCGAGGCGGCCACCGCCCCGGCGCTGCGTGCGGCGATCCTCCTCGTCGCCCTCATCGGCGCCCTCTGGCTCACGAACATGCTGGTGATCAGCACGTCGTTCACGTTCCGGCTGCGGGACCTCGCGCGGCTGTCGGTCTTCTACCTCGGCGCGTCGCTCCGGATCACCCTGGGCAACCTCGGCTGCCTGTTCCTCGCCGGCGCGCTCCTGGTCCTCGCGTCCGAATGGTCGCTCCTGCTCGCCGGTTCGGTGCTCGTCGGTCTCGTCGCGCTCACCACCGCGGACCTCGACGCGCAGGTCGAGGCGCGCTTCACCGCAGCTGCCGACGACACGGCCAAGACCACGCATCTCCCAGAGCAAGGACAGGACAGAGGACCTGGATCGCGTTCGGTGGCGCAGCGGCCCCAGGACGTCCGGGACCGCGACATGGAGTCAGCCAAGGAGGCGGGAATGGACGCGCTCACCGTGGACGTCTTCTCCTGGGCGCCGCCGCAGCCCGACGAGCGCACCGACGACTTCACCATGCTTGCCCGCTTCCTCGACCGGCTCGAGTCAACCAGCACGAGCGTGTGCCTCGCGACGGGGACGTCCACGCATCCCGCCTGGATGGCGCGCGCTGATTCCGACATCGCACGGACTACGTGGACCAGGCGACGCAGCAGTTCATCCTCGGTCGGCGTGATCTGTCGGAGTTCGACACCTACGTCACTGAGCTCAAGGGCGAGCGCATGACGACCTACATGGACATCAAGAACGACGTACATGGACATGAAGAACAAGGTCTACCAGGATTCCGAGAAGAAGCAGGTCGGGTCCGTCCCGCGGGATCCTCGGAACCTGCGGCACGGGGCGCTGGTTGGTGGCCGAACACCAGCCGGCGCCCCTGCGTGTGGTCCGGCGTGCAGGCTTTGGCCCAGGCGAGGGAGATGTGACTGTGGTTGTAGTGATTCCCCAGGCGGGAACTCGTTCGGCGTCTCACGACGCGTGGCGGGAGTGCATCGGTACCGGGCGGCTGAGCCTTGCGCTCCGCAAGGACTACCTGGACTCCCTCGCGCTCGTCCAGAAGGAGATCGGGTTCCGGTACATCCGGGGTCACGGTCTGCTGCACGATGACATCGGCATCTTCCGGGAGTACGAGTGGGAGGGCGAGACCCACGTCCTGTACAACTTCACGTACATCGACCAGATCTTCGACGCGTTCCTGGACCTGGGCCTGAAGCCGTTCGTGGAGATCGGGTTCATGCCCGGTGCCCTCGCGTCCTCGACCGAGACGGTCTTCTGGTGGAAGGGCAACGTCACGCCGCCCAAGGACTACGGACAGTGGCGCGACCTGATTCACGCGGTGGTCACCCACTTCGTCGACCGCTACGGGCTCGACGAGGTCCTGACCTGGCCGTTCGAGATATGGAACGAACCGAACCTGTCGAACTTCTGGAAGGACGCCGACCAGGCGGCGTATTTCACGCTCTACCGGGAGACCGTGGGAGCGATCAAGGCCGTCGACCCGGGTCTCCAGGTCGGCGGGCCCGCGATCTGTGGCGGGGCTGACCGCTGGATGTCGGACTTCCTCAGGTTCTGCACGGCTGAGTCCGTCCCGGTGGACTTCCTCTCTCGCCACGCCTACTCGTCCGGACCCCGTGAGCCGATCCCGTTCGCCGCCTACCAGCTGATCTCCGCGCCGGAGTCGCTGCTCGAGGAGTTCGCGACGGGCCGCGAGCACGCGGGGCGCTGCGGGTACCCGGATCTCCCGGTGCACATCACGGAGTTCAACAGCTCCTACCTGCCGGTCAATCCCGTGCACGACACGGCCTTCAATGCCGCCTATCTCGCGACGGTGCTGAGCCGGGGCGGGGACGTGGCCGAGTCGTTCTCCTACTGGACGTTCTGCGATGTGTTCGAGGAGCAGAACATCCCCACGGCCCTCTTCCACGGCGGGTTCGGCCTTCTTGCCCACCACCAGATCAAGAAGCCGACGTACCACCTGTTCGAGTTCTTCGCCCATCTCACTGGCGAGCTCCTCTACCGGGACGACAACCTGCACGTCGTGCGGCGGGACGACGGCTCCGTGGCGCTTCTCGCGTGGAACTACGTCTACGACGACGACGCGCCGGACGGTGGCGTACCAGCGAGTGTCACCGTCTCGCTCCCGGTCGGGGACGCGAACGTGTTCGTGCAGCGCCGCATCGTCAACGAGGAGGTGGGCAACAGCTGGACCGCCTGGCAGCGCCTCGGACGGCCGCGCTTCCCGACCCGCGACCAGATCGCCGTCCTGCGGGAGTGCTCGGCTCCTGCGGTGAGCACCTCGGTCCGCCAACCGGCCGGCGGCCGGGTGGACGTGGAGCTGACCTTGGCTCGCAACGAGATCACCCTCGTCGAGCTGACCCCGATCCGAGACGGGTCCCCGAGCTATCCGGGGCTTGACGACCGCAGAGTGGCGAGATCCAGCGCATGACTGCCGACCGTCAGAGCTCAGGGGCTCAGCACGGATCCCGCTCCCGCCAGTTCGGCGACGGGGCTCTCTTCCGGTTCACCAACTGGGTGTACTGGCTCCTCGCGACAGAGTTCTTCCTGGTCGTCGCGAGCCTTCCCCTGATCGCCGCGCTGCTGTTCCTGGACCGGGACTCGTCCAACGCGATCCTGTACGCGATCGCGGGAACGTCGCTCGGCCCGGCTCTGGCCGCAACCCTTCACTGCGTGCGCAAGATCCTCCGGGAGAACGACCTCGACCCGGCTCGGGACTTCCTGCGTGGGTACCGGATCAATGTCGCGGTCACCCTGAAGTTCTGGGTGCCGTCGGTCGCCGTGCTGACAATCCTGTTGCTGAACCTCGTCTTCCTCCAGGCGCGGGACTCTGCTGCGGACGCAGTGTTGCGAGCGGCAATGCTGGTCGTGGCAGTTCTGGGGACCCTCTGGCTCATGAACATGATGGTGATCAGCACGTCGTTCACCTTCCGGCTGCGCGACCTCGCGCGGCTCTCGGTGTTCTACATCGGCGCATCGCTCCGGATCACCCTCGGCAACCTCGCGACCCTGTTCCTCGCCGGTGTGCTCCTGTTCTTCACCTCCGACTGGGCGCTGCTGCTGTGCGGTTCGCTGTTCGTCTGCCTCTTCGCCCTGAACACCACGGACCTCGTCGCGCAGGTGCAGGCGCGGTTCACCGGCCCGGCTGACGGCGCTTCCGCGCCGGAGCACCCCGCAGAGTAGGGACCTCACACGTGGACAAGATTCGTTTCGGTGGCGACTACAACCCGGAGCAGTGGCCCGAGGACGTCTGGGACCAGGACATGGCGCTCTTCGAGGAGGCGAGTGTCGACACGCTCACGGTGAACGTCTTCGCCTGGGCGACGCTGCAGCCCGACGAGCACACCTATGACTTCGCCGTGCTGGACCGGATCCTCGAGAAGCTCGCTGCCGCCGGGAAGACCGTGTGTCTCGCCACGTCGACGGCGGCGCACCCGGCGTGGATGGCGCGCGCGTACCCGGATGTCACGCGGGTGGACTTCGATGGTCGGCGGCATGTGTTCGGGCAGCGGCACAACTCGTGCCCGAACAGCCCGGCGTACCGACGGTTCTCTGCTGAGCTCGCGCGCCGCATCGCCGAGCGATACGGCCGTGCGGACAACCCGGCGTCAGGCATCGTCGTGGCGTGGCACGTCAACAACGAGTACGGCGGAACGTGCTACTGCGAGCACTGTGCGGCCGCGTTCCGCGTCTGGTTGCGGGCGAGGTACGGGAGCCTGAGCGCACTCAACGAGGCGTGGAACACGGCGTTCTGGTCCCACACGTTCTACGCCTGGGACGAGGTCGTGCCGCCCAACGCGCTGAGCGAGCACGGGGGCGGGCCGGACGTCACGGCGTTCCAGGGCATCACGCTCGACTACCTGCGGTTCAACTCGGACAGCCTGCTGCGCAACTTCATCGACGAGAAGTCCGCCATCAGGGAGTTCAGTCCCGACCTGCCGGTGACGACGAACTTCATGGGCATGTACCGCCCGCTCGACTACTTCCGGTGGGCGCCCCACCTGGACTTCGTGTCCTGGGACAACTACCCCCCCGACATGCAGTCCCACGCACGCATGGCACTCACCCACGACCTCATGCGGGGGCTCAAGGGCGGGCGGCCGTTCTGGCTGATGGAGCAGACCCCGTCGCAGACGGCCTGTCGGGCTTTCAACCCCGTCAAGCGCCCTGGGGTCATGCGGCTGTGGAGCTACCAGGCGGTGGCGCACGGAGCCGACGCGGTGCTGTTCTTCCAGATGCGCCAGTCCCGCGGGGCGAGCGAGAAGGAGCACGGGGCGGTCATCACCCATGGCGGGCGGTCCGACACCCGCGTGTTCCGGGAGGTTGCCGGGCTCGGGGAGGAGCTCGAGGCGCTCGCCGGGGAGATCGTCGGTGCCCGCACGTACGCCAAGGTGGCCCTGGTCTTCGACTGGGACAGCTGGTGGGCCGTCGAGATCTCCGACGGACCGTCGCGGCACGTGTCGTATCAGCAGACGCTGATCGCCTACTACCGGGCCCTGTACGAGCGGAACGTCGCGGTCGACGTCGTCCCCACCGGCGCGGACCTGGCGGGGTACGACGTGGTCGTGGCGCCGCTCCTGCACGTGATCCAGGGCGACCTCGCCGCGCGGGTCGAGGCGTTCGTCGAGGGTGGCGGCACGTTCGTGACGTCGTTCCTGTCCGGACGTGTGGACGAGTCCGACAACGCGTTCGGGATGGATGCGCCCGGCCCGCTCGCCCGGGTCCTCGGGATCCGGATCGACGAGACGGACGCGCTCGCCCCGGAAGACCTCAACGCAGTCGTGTTCGACGGTGGCGCGGTCCGTTTCGCGGCGAACCTCGTCTTCGATCTTCTGCAGCCGGGGACGGCCGAGGTGGTCGGTGTCTACGAGTCGGACTTCTACGCGGGGACGGCCGCGGTGACCCGGAACGTCGTGGTCGGCGAGGGTGGTTCCGGTGACGCTTGGTACGTCGGGACGAACCTGGACGCCGGCGGCCTGGGCTGGCTGTTCGATCGCGTGCTGGGCGACCGGGGCCTGCTCAACGCCTACTCGGGGCTACCGGGCGTGGAAGCAGTGACGCGCCATCGGGACGATGTCGCCTACCTGTTCCTGCTCAACCACGGGGACGTCGCGGCGGACGTCGTCGCCGAGACGGACGGCGTCTCGCTGCTGACCCGCACCCCGGTGAGGGCGGGGGAGCACCTCACACTCGCCCCCAAGGACGTACTGATCCTCCGGAGCAGGACGTGCTGATCCTCCGGAGCGCGACGGGTCAGTAGATCGGCCGCCCCTGGGTGTCGGGCACCCCCGACTCGCGGAAGAAGTACGTGTTGACCTGGTCGCGCCACTCGCGGGCGGACCGCAGCTGCTCGGCGAGGCGCGTCGACACGTTGCT
>Ga0209745_1001704_pt1 | contig 12862 bp, 12 predicted proteins | sample BarGraNGADG00312_FD_184495 | JGI IMG/M metagenome (GOLD analysis project Ga0209745, IMG submission 184495) | Arctic peat soil microbial communities from Barrow, Alaska - Barrow Graham LP Ref core NGADG0004-312 (SPAdes) (version 2) | ecosystem: Environmental > Terrestrial > Soil > Wetlands > Peat... | reverse complement strand
GATAGAGAAGGGGATAGGAGGAATGGACGTGGCAGACCGAAGGCCGGAAATGGACCGCCGGGAGGTCGCGCTCGAGTTGGTGAAGCTCGCCGCCAACACAGGTTTCATCAATCCGGGGGACCAGCCGGAGTTCACCGTACTTCTAAAGGCTTACTCTAAAGCCTTCGAAGCGGTGATAGAGAGCGAGCGCACGCCGATGCTCAAGAGAACACCGTAAAGGGTGCGGAAGCGTCTTTAATAGCGCGAAAGCGCGGGACCTCACAGGGCACTGCTTGTTCGCTGTAACAATTGCGCCTTGCATCAAACGGTCAGATGTTTACAGCGGCTGGATATCTCATTCGAAGCAAGTCGTCGGCGTTTGCTCAACGGGAAGTATATCTCGGGAGCGTAGCTCAGTTGGGAGAGCGCCGCCCTTACAAGGCGGAGGTCGGAGGTTCAAGCCCTCTCGCTCCCACCACTGTAAAACGGGGCACTCGAGTTAGCTCTGGCCACCTTGTTCTTGCCTGAACCGGCGCTGCAGCTCGCGCTTGAGAATTTTGCCCACCGAGCTTCTGAGCAGCGTCTCCAGGGTGATGACTCGGCGTGGACATCTGAAAGAAGGCAACCGGCTGCCGCAGAAATCAAGAAGATCAGCGGGTGGTCTCTTCTCCAACAGTTGAGCGATGTTGATCTCTTTTCGCCGTTCTTATCCCCGGACCTCTTGACTGAAGAACTTCGAGGCGTTTTAGGATGTTTGTCCTGCAGCTCTGATGTGTTCAACGGAAGCCTGGCTCGCAGGTTGGCATCGGCTTTCGGCCACGCAAGACCAGGCCAACAATGAGCGCGAAGGCAGCTATCAACATAAGAATAGGAAACACGTTGTTGCCCCAGCCGTTGATTCCCCTGCCGTACCAGGCCATGGCGAAGGTAACCGCGACGCCGGTGCCCGTCCAGAGATAGGAGCCGGAGAGCGCTACCAGTATCATCATAAAACCGGCATACCACGGCATCAGCCAGCTCGTGGTAAACATGAAAGTGAACATGATGGCCCCCGAATAGAACGCCAGGGATCGCACATCGCGCACCCTCCAACAGAAGAGTACCAGCAGGGCAAGGAACACGAACATGAAAAACGTGCGCGTCGCGGAATAGCTGAACGAGCCCGCGGAGGAAGACGCTACTCCCAGCCCTCTCATCGCGGATCGAACACCTTCACGGAAAAACCTGGGGACGCTTATGCCGCTATACCCCGTTCCCACGCTCAGGATGGTTTTGAAACCTTTCAGCCCGGGCCAGGTCGGAAGGTAAAGAACAAGCGGGATCGCCACCGCGGTGAGCGCGGCCTGTACGTATTTCCGTAGGGGCCACATAGCGTTCTGGCGCAAGAACAGGACAAGCATAGGGATGAGAACAAACAGGGCGGTGCTCTTGATCATCCCGGCCAGCATGGTCGAGGCAATCGCCAGAACGGGGTACCCCTTCCGGTAGAGCAGGAATCCCCCGAGCACCAGGAAGACCATGATCGTGTCGTTGTGCCCGCCTCCCACCAGGTGGATTATCACAAGCGGGTTCCACGCGGCGGCCAGCAGGACGAAATCTTGTTTGTCGGGCACAAGCCTGCGGCCCAGGTCTTCAATGATGAAAAGGCTTCCCGAGAAAAAGCCAAACGCCAGCAGCTTGAAGGCGAACGAATTGGTGGACGCGCTCTTGCCGGCGATAGCTGTCACCGCAGCGGCCATATAGTTGAAAAGGGGCCCGTAGACGGAAGGGGTGTGCGTCCAACCTATATAGTGTAAAACGGCCTCTCGTGGGAAATCCCTCGGTACGGCGAGGTAAGGGTTCTTACCGTAGACCGAGATGGCTTTGCCGTAGGCCGCGTAGTTAAAGAGGTCCTGGGCCAGTAAGGGGGGCACGAACAGGACCCACAGGCAGAAGGCCATACTGGTGCCGATGATGAACGCTCCCCGGACACGTTTGCCTCTCCTGGCGATCAACACAAGCGCCCAGACGTACGCCGCGTACATCACCGCGAGCACGGACATATATAGAACGGTGAGCTGTTGCCGGGACAGACTCGATATCCCCAGCATTCTGCCCGCCACCTCCAGGAAGCCACCTGTAGTAAGGATGGTATTCCTGGGGACCGGCATGCCGAGACCGTACTGGCGCTGGACGGCGCAGATCGCGACAACTCCAAAGCACAAGAAGATTAAGGCCGCTGGAAACCAGAGGCTCACGGTGAGCCGCTTCAGGCGGGCAGTTATGGCTCCGTCCTCTTCTGAAACTGACATAACCTGGGCCTCGGATAGGTAGAATCCTGACGGATGCCGGCTGCATATTCTATAACAACTACGGCCCCGGCGCACCGGCATGCCACAGCCCGGCGCCCTTCGGCGGATATAGTGGGTTGTTAGTGTATCATGGGCAGCAGGAGCACGGGAGGATAACGTAACCTTCTGTGTGTAATTTCGTCCCTTGCTAAGAGGCCACGGCCTCCCCGATACTGTTTGTGACCATACGCCCGAGTGACGGCCTCTGCCTCACGCCCAGCAGATGGCTTTTCAACCCACCGTTCCTCGACTTTGCCGTTGCCGTTCTGTATTATTGCTAAGTTGTTTGCGGGACAGGTTTCTCATGCGTAAGCGGAATTCCTTCAGGAGTTGGAATGCACCCAGAATTTGCACTGAACTGGGCGAACTGGTTCGCGCATCTGAACCGATACGTCGCGACGATATTGGTGGCCATGATACCGCTTGCGGAGCTCAGGGGCGCTATACCTATCGCGAACCAGTCGTTCCACCTGCCGCTATGGCAGGCGTTTGTTTTCGCCGTCATAGGCAACATGCTGCCGATACCTTTCATTCTCTGGTTCTTGGGGCCGGCCTCGGAGTGGCTGATGAAGCGCTCGAAGCTAATGGAGAGGTTTTTCAACTGGCTTTTCGCCAGAACAAGGAGGAAGCTCGAGAAGCAATACGAACTTTATGCTGAGGTAGCGCTCGCCGTCTTCGTGGCAATACCGCTTCCCTTCACCGGGGCCTGGTCCGGGGCAGTGGCCGCTTTCTTGTTCGACATACCCTACAGGAAGGCGCTTTTCTGGATATTCATTGGGGTACTTGGCGCGGGAGTGGCCGTGACCGCTGTCGTGGCGTTTGTCGGGAAAGACAGTTTCATCTGGAAGCTATTCGTCGGCGGGTGACCGTAGCGGAAGCCTCGAGCATCCGTTGAGGGGGTCAATTGGCGCTATTGGCTGAGGTAATGGATGCTCTGGGAGAGCTGTTCCCCTGGGAACTCGCGACAGATCACGACGGCGGTGGCTTGCTCGTCGGATCTCTTGACGCGGACGTGCGCCGGGTGATGTGCTCCATCGAGGTCGCCGGAGACAGGGTGCAGGCCGCGCTCGACGCCGGCTGCGATCTCCTTGTCGTCCATCACCCGCACCTGCTCAGGTCAGAGATGTCACCATGGAACTCGGATGATCCCGCCGGCGCGCTGGCGGGACGAGCGACAGTCGGAGGGCTTAACGTAGTCGGCTGTCATACCAGCGCCGATGCTGCTGCGGGGGGAGTCGGCGACCTGATGGCCGAACATCTCGGCGTTGATATCCTGGGTCCAGTTGAGCCGGCGGCCGGCGTATATATTGCGAAAGTGGTTGTATTTATACCACCCGAGGCGGTAGAGAGCGTCTCGGATGCGATGGCCGGCGCGGGGGCAGGTGTAATTGGTGACTACACACACTGCAGTTTTCGCGTGCAGGGAAGTGGTACATTCATACCCGGTGCCACCGCGCGTCCGTACACTGGAAATCCAGGGATGTTAAATGTCGAGGACGAGGTGCGCCTGGAGATGGTCGTACCGTCATTCAGGGTTCCGGCCGTGGTGGATGCGATGCTCGATAAACATCCCTACGACGAGGTGGCATATGATATCTACCGCACTGAGAACCTGATACCCTGGGGCATTGGTAGGCTGGGCAATCTTCCTGAGGCCAGGAAGCTTTGTGAAATAATGGAGGACCTGGTCGATTGGTGCGCCTCCGACCGTGCCGTTCTAACCGGTGAGCCGGAGCGGTCGGTGACGAAGGTGGCGCTGGTACCTGGATACGCGGGCACCCGGGTTGGACGCGCCCGCGCCTCCGGCGCCGAGTTGCTGGTGGCGGGTGAAGTCGGCTGGCATAGCGCGGTAGAGGCCGGGGAGTCCGGGATGGACCTGCTTACCGTGGGACACTTGGAAAGCGAGAGGCCGCTGGTGCCACGCATGGTTGAAGGTTTGCTCGAGGTCTCGAGGAGGGGCGGTTTCGGGCTTGAGGTACAGGGCTACAGGGATAACGAAGGGAGATGGGGTTGAGCGAGATTGAGCCCGCCGAACTGGCGGGCACGCTCCGACGGGTACAGCAGCTTGATACGGAGACAATCGGCCTCAAGCGCCAGATAGACGACCTGGCAGGCAAGCATCGGCTGGACGAGCTCAGAGATGATCTCGAGAGCGCCGGTCGTACACGAGGGGAGAGGGATGTAGAACTCTCCGAACTCCAGCAAAGGCAGCACAAGCTGGACGGAGAGCTCGAGCTGCTGTCGCAGAAGATAGAGAAGGAAGAATCCCGCATGATGTCGGGGACGATCATGAACTCCAAGGAACTCTCGGCGATCCAGGCCGAGATTATGTCGCTTCGTAAGAAACGTGACGAAATGGAGACTGAAGACCTCGAGGAGATGGAGGAGCTTGACGGCTTCCGATTGGAAATCAAGAAAGCGGAGGAGCTGATCGCGCGGGTTACCGAGCAAGAGAGGCTGGCGCGCAAGGCATACGAGGATGAGCTCGCGGAGAAACAAAGAGAACTGGCCGAGCTTGAAGCTCAGCGCGACGCGCTCAAGGAAAGACTCGATCCGGAGACGGTTGCCATCTATGAGAAGCTCCTGAAGCAGATGGACGGGCTGGCGGTAGTCGAGATAATCCAGGGCAGGAGCTGCGGAGGGTGCCGGATCGAATTCAGCCGCACCCAGATCGACCGCTTTCAACACGAGGAAGGTGTCTTCCGCTGTGAGTTCTGCCGCAGGATGCTGGTGAAATGACCGGCCGCTCCAGGAAACGTGAGCGGTGCGGCGCGGGCGCCTGGCTGCGCATCTACTGCGACGGCGCCGCGCGGGGCAACCCGGGGCCGGCAGGGATCGGCGGCATTGCGAAGAACGAGCGGGGGGCGGTCATCGTCGAGGTGAGCGAGTTCCTTGGTGAAACCACAAATAACGTGGCGGAGTATAACGCCCTTATCCGCATCCTGGAGGAATGTTCCGGACGCGGTTACGAATGCGTCAGGATATACACTGATAGCGAGCTGATGGCCAACCAGATAACGGGCGGATTCAAGGTGAAGAGCGGGGCGTTGAGACCTTTGCACGCCGGGGTAAAAGCCCTCCTGGATGGATACCGGGAGGTGCAGGTGGAACATATTCCCAGGGAGAAGAATATCGAGTGTGACGGGCTGGCCAACGTTGCTATTGATGAGGGACTGGCCGGGCTGCGCCGGCCAATCCTTGAGACCGGCGGGGAGAACCAGCTCTTTGATTAATAAAAGAAAGATGACAGAGGGGGCGTCGAAACCCCCGGCAGTGGAGTGAGGATGGACTGCTGCGTTATCGGAACCGGATACGTCGGACTGGTTACGGGGTCCTGCCTTGCGGAGCTTGGACATTCGGTTGTTTGCGCGGACAGCGACGCCGAGAAGATCGGGCTTCTATCGGGTGGCAGTGTTCCAATCTATGAGGCCGATCTCGAAGGCATTGTGAACCGCAACCTCGGGACCGAGAACCTCAAGTTTACGACCGATGTCCAGTCGGCGGTTAACCTGAGCGAGTTTGTCTTCATAACCGTGGGCACTCCCTCCGACCCGGACGGCAAAGCCGACCTCACCCAGGTCGATAACGTTGCGCGCGATATCGCCACGGCTATTCACGGTTACAAAGTGATTGTCAACAAGAGTACGGTCCCGGTCGGTAGCACCAGAAGGGTTCAGAGGATTATCGAGGAGAGTATGGAGGGGTTTCACGAGTTCGATGTGGTTTCAAATCCCGAGTTCCTGCGGGAGGGCACCGCCGTGTTCGACTTCATGAACCCCTCCCGGATAGTCATTGGAAGCGATTCTCAAAAGGCGGCTATGCGAATGACCGAGCTCTACAAAGGGCTGAACGCGCCGCTTCTAGTCACCGATCCGGTCAGCGCCGAGATGATCAAATACGCGTCCAACACTTTCCTTGCCACCAAGGTTTCTTTCATCAACGCCATCTCCAACCTGTGCGAGGCGGTAGGAGCCGATGTCCGAGAAGTGTCGCTGGGGATGGGGTACGACGAGCGCATTGGATTCGAGTTTCTGAAGGTGGGGCCGGGCTTCGGGGGCTCGTGCTTTCCCAAGGACTGCCGGGCGCTTCTCCGCATGGCCAATGAGCACGGTTATGACTTTGAGCTTCTCGCAGGGGTGCTGAAGGTCAACAGCGAGCAGCACGAGCGCATGATAAGAAAAGTTGAAAAGGCGGCGGGCGGCCTGCAGGGGAAGAAGATCGCGGTATTTGGACTGGCCTTCAAGGCCAACACCGATGACGTCCGCGAATCGCCGGCCGTATATATAACCAGGGGGCTTATTGAAGCGGGGGCGACGGTGACCGTTTACGACCCCCAAGCGATGGAAAATTCGCGCGCCGAGCTTGAGGGTGCCGCATTCGCGCAAGATCCTTACGAGGCCACCTCGGGGGCAGAGGTCCTGGTGCTCCTTACGGAGTGGGACGAATTCAAATGGCTTGATTACGGCCGTGTCATCGGGTTGATGCGAAAGCCGAATATTGTTGACACCAGGAACTGTCTGGACCCGACCGTTCTTAGGAAACTCGGATTCACATATGAAGGAGTCGGTAGATGAAGCTCACCATAATAATGCCGGTGTATAACGAGCGTAACACCATCAAGGAGATTCTGCGCAGGGTCAGAGCTGTGGACCTTGGTGAGATCGCCAAGGAGATCATAGTCGTGGACGATGCCTCCACGGACGGCTCCGCGGACATCCTTAAGATGGAGGAGGACTCAACGATCAAGGTGCTTCACCACCCCAAGAACATGGGGAAGGGAGCGGCGGTCCGCACCGGGCTCGAGCATATGACCGGCGACTTCATGGTTATCCAGGACGCGGACCTGGAATACGACCCCGAAGACTACCGCGCGTTGCTGGCGCCGATGCTAAAGAAGAAGGCTGAAGTGGTGTACGGATCGCGATTCACCGGCGAGCACCGCGACATGCTTTTCTGGCACATGCTGGGCAACAAACTGCTGTCGCTGGCGACCAACATCCTCTACAATACGACCATTTCCGACATGGAGACCTGCTATAAGATGTTCTGGAGCGGGGCGCTGGAGGGGATCACCATCAAGTCGAACGGGTTCAACTTCGAGCCGGAGATTACGGCCAAGATACTTAAGAAAAGGATACGCGTCTACGAGGTGCCCATCTCCTATGCCGGTAGGGAGTATAACGAGGGCAAGAAGATCACCTGGAAGGATGGGTTCTTGGCGTTCTGGACGCTGATTAAGTACCGGTTCGTGAACTGACCCGTAAAAAGGTGGAGGTTTAAAGATGTCTAAGACGGTTGTCAACGTCACGCTGCTTGTCATAAGTATAGGGCTCGCGATAACGGGACAGCTCGCCATGAAGGCGGGAATGAACAAAGTCACTGCCAAGTACGGAGAGCTGAAGGTGTCCGACCTGAAGCACCCGGGCACGCTCATCACGAGGATGTTCAAGGAAGGTCCATGGGCCATCGTGGGGATACTATTGTATGCGATATCGGCGGTCTTCTGGCTCATCGTATTGTCGCGGATTCCCCTGTCGGTGGCCTACCCGATTGTGGCCGTGGGTTACGTGGTCGTAGTTTTCTATTCGAGGTTTGTGTTTAACGAACCGGTCAAGTGGATCGCATGGGTGGGACTGGCCTTCATTGTGGTTGGCGTGGCCATCACCGCGCAGGGGCTCAAGTCAAATAAAAAGAACAACGAAAACGGTTACCAGAAGCCGGTGAAGCAGGTGGTCACACAGATTGAGGCCACGGATAAAAAGCTCAGCGAAAAATGAGACTGGTCTCGGTTATAGTTATAAATTTCAACGGTCTCACCGACCTTCCCGCGTGCCTTGAGTCTATCACCGCGCAGGATCATCCTGATGTCGAGCTCTTATTGATTGACAACTGTTCCACTGACGGCTCGGCCGATCTGCTGCGCGATTTCTGCTGCGATCCGGTGAATCAGAGCAGGTTCACGGCCCAATCGCCGCTGCTGTTGTCGAACGACTCCAACGCGGGCTTCAGCGCCGCCCTCAACAGGGGTATTCGGGAGTCCGGCGGTGAGTTGGTGATGTCGTTGAACACCGATGTCGTGCTCGACGCGTCTTTCATTTCGTCCCTGGTCGGTACCCTTGAGCGGGATCGGAGGGCGGGCAGCGCCTCCGGCAAGCTACTGAGATTTCCCCCCGGCGGCGATGACAACGTGATCGATTCGGCGGGGCACGTCGTTTTTCGCAACAGGCTGGCGGAGAACCTGGCCGAGGGTGAGAGAGGGGACCAGTCCCGGCTTGAGCCGGCGGAGGTGTTCGGCACATGCGGCGCGGCGGCGCTGTACCGGCGCGAGATGCTGGAGGACGTGCGGGTTCTGGGCGAGTATTTCGACGAGCGGTTTTTCGCGTTCTGGGAGGACCTCGACATAGACTGGCGGTCGCGTATACGGGGCTGGAAGTGCCTCTACAATCCAGGCGCCATCGCGTATCATCGCAGGGGTGGAGCGGGCTACCGGAAGTCGTTGCTGGTGGAGTATCACAACTACAAGAACCGCTACCTGCTGATGATCAAGAACGACTCGCCCCTCTATATTCTCAAGAACCTGCCGGGCATCCTGGCCACCGAGCTGCTAAAGGCAGGCGCCCTGCTCATCCGGTGCCCGCGTGCCCTGCTGGCGTTGGTCGAGGTCGCCAGGTTGATGCCGCTGATGCGGTCCAAAAGAAGAGTCATCCAGTCGACCAGGGTTGTATCGGCGCGTGACCTGGAGGTCTGGTTACAGCCTTTTCCCTACCGAAAATGGATACGCAGGCACCTCCTAAACAGGGGGCAAATGATAGTTGACGGGGAGATGGAACGGCGTTGATGGAAGTTGCGGCGGTTATCATCAACAGGAACACATTGGATTTTCTGCGGGCGTGCCTGACCTCCATCTCCGAACAAGAATTTGAGGGTAGCATATCGACCTGGGTAGTAGATAACGGCTCTACGGACGGCAGCCAGCAGATGGTCCTTTCCGAATTTCCTGATGCCAACCTGGTCTGGAACGACAGGAACATCGGGTACGCCCGGGCGTGCAACCAGGGTGCCCGGCACACCCATGAGCCCTATCTGTTTTTCATGAACAGCGATACCGTCCTGACGCCCGGGACGATCCGGGAGTTGGTCGGCTGCTTCGAGAGCCATCCTGATAGTGGTGTTTTAGGCCCGCGAATCCTCAACGACGATGGGTCCCTGCAATACTCCTGTCGCGAGTTTCCCTCCATCAAGGATGCCTTCCTGCACGCGTTCGTGGGGCTGTTCAGCGCCGGGAACCCCGCAACCGTCCGGTATAGGAAGACCGGTTGGGGCCACCAGGAAGAGATGGAGGTAGACTGGGTCTCCGGCTGTTTCATGGCTGTGCGCAGGGATACCTTTGAGGCCCTTGGGGGCTTTGACGACAAGTACTTCATGTACGTGGAGGACGTGGACTTCTGCTGGCGCGCCAGGGAGTGCGGTTGGACTGTGCGTTACCTCCCGGCCGGCGACGTCTATCACCACATCGGGATGAGCAGCCAGGCGGTCCCTGCGCGGATGGTGTTCCATCATCACGCCAGTATGTTACGCTTCCATCGTAAGACATACCGGGGAGGCGCGCGGCCACTGGTTAACGCGTTGGTCACGGCCGGCGTCGCAGCCCGGTTTCTCTTGATAATGGCCCTCAACAGTTTTTACCGGCTCCGCGCCGCGTTGGGGGGCGTGAGGCGTGTGATAATGCCGGGGAGACAGTAATGGAACGTGTTCTCATAACGGGTGCGGATGGTTTTATCGCTTCGCACCTCATTCCCGAGCTGCGGCGTGAGACCGACTGTCAGATTACCGGCATCGGCCTGAAGCCTGAGCCGTCCGCCGTGATTGATAACATGGAATACGAGATCGTTGACCTGACCGACTACGAGATGGTCAAAGATCTGCTCGATGCTATTCATCCTGACGCCGTTTTCCACCTGGCGGCCCAGCCATCGGTTGCTCTTTCCTGGGAGGATCCCTGGAGCACCTACAGAGTGAACCTTCTCGGTCAGGTTAACTTGATGGAGGGCCTGGTGCGATTGGGGCTCGAGGCGTCCGTGCATATCGCGGGCTCCAGCGAGGAGTACGGCAAGGTTTCTTCTGAGCGCATGCCGCTGGCTGAGGAGGCGCCTGTGAACCCCTGCAGCCACTACGCGGTGAGCAAGGTGGCGCAGGAAACACTGGGGCTCATGTATCACCAGGCTTACGGCTGGAGAGTGCTCGTGACCAGGGGCTTCAACCAGGTCGGCCCCGGGCAGTCGCCCGACTTCGTGGTAGCGTCGTTCGCCAGACAGATCGCGCTAATAGAAGCCGGTTGCTGCGAGCCGGTCCTCAAGGTGGGAAACCTGGAGGCCAAGCGGGACTTCACGGACGTGCGGGATACGGTGCGGGCTTATCGGATGGTGATGGAGAAGGGCCGGCCGGGTGCGACGTACAACGTTTGCAGTGGAGAGGCCCGGGCGATATCCCAGCTCCTGGAAATCTTGCTTTCTTTTTCCGAGGCGCCCATCGGTGTGGAGCGGGACCCACGGCGTCAGCGTCCGAGTGATATACCCCTGCTGGTGGGGAACAACACCAGGTTGCGCGAGGAGACCGGCTGGGAGCCGACAATCCCACTGGAGAAGACCCTCCGCGATACTCTGGACTTCTGGCGTGCGCGCGCGGAGGCAGGAGGTGATATGAGTTGAGGGGTGCGATGCTTGTGGGAGGCTTCGGGACGCGCCTGAGGCCACTGACTATAACCACACCCAAGCCCATGCTGCCGCTGGCAAACATGCCGTTTCTCCAGATTGAGCTTCTGCACCTTAAGAAGCATGGAGTCGATGAGGTCGTGCTATCGACGGGCTACCTGCCGTCGATCTTCGACGAGTACTTCGGCGACGGGTCGCGACTGGGCATGAAGCTGATCCATGTTACAGAGGACGAGCCCCTGGGCACATGCGGGGCTATAAAGAACGTGGAGGCGTATCTGGGGACCGAACCGGTAATTGTTTGTAACGGGGACATACTTACGGACCTTGATGTTGGTGCTCTTGTAGAGTACCACCACAGCAAAGGCGCCGCGGTGACGATAACCCTGACCCCGGTTGAAGACCCGACGGCGTACGGCCTGGTTCCCCTGGACGAGGAGGGGCGCATAAAGGAGTTCCTGGAGAAGCCCTCCTGGGACCAGGTGGTTACAAACCTTATAAACGCCGGTACCTATGTGCTCGACCCCAGGGTGCTGGAGCAGGTGCCACCCGGCGAGAATTACTCTTTCGAGAGGCAGCTTTTCCCCGACCTGCTGGCGCAGGGCGAGCCTCTTTATGGATTTCCCTCGGATTGCTACTGGCTTGACTTGGGCACACCCGAGAAGTACCTTGCCGCTCACCACGATATCCTTGATGGCCAGGTTGAGGTTCCGTTGAAGGGCGAGGACAGGGGCGGCCGGGTTTTTATCGGTGAAGGGGTCGAGATAGACGAGACGGCCCATGTATTCGGCCCGCTCTTAATCGGTGACCGCGTCCGCATCGGTCCCGGGGCGAGGGTGGGTGGACAGTCGTGTCTCGGCGATGGAGTACAAGTTGGGGCCGAGGCAAGCATAGACGGATCCGTAATATTAGAGAACGCGGTGATCGGGGACAGGTGCGTGGTCGATCACAGTATAGTCGGTCGCGCGACATCTCTGGGTCCCTCGACGCGTGTTGCGGAGGGTTCCGTGTTGGGCGATAATATCCAGGCAGGCGGCGAGAACGAGTTCCGCAAGGGGATTCGTATCTGGCCTTCTACTATTATTGAAGCGGGTAAGATCAAGTTTTAGTCGCGTATCGAGCAAATCGTTGCGCTGGAACGGGGGTACGCATTGCGTGTCTTGATAACTGGGATTACGGGTTTCGCGGGCAGTCATCTGGCGGAGTATTGTCTCGGCCGGAGTGACGTCGAGGTCTTCGGGACCGCCCGCTGGCGCAGCCGAATGGACAACGTTGAACATATCACCGACCAGATAACCCTTCTCGATTGCGACCTCAAAGATTCAGTAGCTGTAAGGCACTGCCTTCTCGAGGTAAGGCCCGATTACATATTCCACCTCGCGGCGCAGAGCTTCGTGCCTACTTCGTGGAAAGCGCCGGTCGAAACGATGATGACAAACATTGTCGGTCAGATCAACATCTTTGAAGCCATGCGTGAACTCAAGCTCGAGTCGCGCGTGCAGTTGGCATGCTCGAGCGAGGAGTACGGCATGGTGTACGAGGACGAGATCCCCATCAAAGAGACGAATCAGTTGAGACCGCTCAGCCCGTATGGGGTCAGCAAAGTGGCTCAGGATCTATTGGGGTACCAGTACCACGAAAGCTATGGGCTTTTCACGATACGGACCAGGGGGTTCAACCATACCGGGCCGCGTCGCGGCGATGTTTTCGTGTCAAGCAACTTCGCCAGGCAGATCGCTATGATCGAGAAGAAAAAGCAGGAGCCGGTCCTTCAGGTGGGAAATCTGGAGGCGCGCCGGGACTTCACGGACGTTCGCGACATGATCAGGGGCTACTGGCTAG
>Ga0209745_1001703_pt1 | contig 12862 bp, 7 predicted proteins | sample BarGraNGADG00312_FD_184495 | JGI IMG/M metagenome (GOLD analysis project Ga0209745, IMG submission 184495) | Arctic peat soil microbial communities from Barrow, Alaska - Barrow Graham LP Ref core NGADG0004-312 (SPAdes) (version 2) | ecosystem: Environmental > Terrestrial > Soil > Wetlands > Peat ... | reverse complement strand
AAGTTACTGGAGAGACAAGGACTATGCTGCACCGTCTCACCTGCACGTAAAGGCAGTATCACCCTTGACGCTAGGCTTGCTCCTACTGCCTTTTTTGAGCATTTACGGCGCTTATTTAGTCAACAACTATGAAATCAGCGCGCTTATTCTGCTCTTAATTGTTTGTGCGGGGGCTGTCGTGCTCATTTTGAGCTCGCGCAAGAAAGTCGACAGTTCCACGTACCCCCTTGCCATCTTTGCGATTTCGCTTTCTCTTCTGCTCTCTAACGCATTGATATCACGATATTTGTGGGGATGGGACGTCTTTGGTGAAGCTAACGTCGTTAATTCTGTCATTAACAACGCAATCTGGAACCCAAACTATGCCGCGGGGTTCAACACGTTCCAAAGCGGCATTGTCGCAGGATACAATGCGGTACTGAGCATTTCTATACTAGCGCCGGCATTGTCACAAATCGGTAACATCGATATTGCATCGCTATTCAAGATCGTGTATCCTGCCCTCTTCTCTTTGGTTCCAGTGGCGCTGTATCAACTCTTTCGGAAACAGACGAGCGAGAAGGTTGCATTTCTCGGAAGCTTCTATTTTGTTGTCGTTCCCACTTTCTTTATCGAAACGGTGGCTATCGCACGGCAGGAAATTGCTGAACTATTCTTGGTCCTTTTTCTGCTCGTGCTCTTCAGCAAGAAATTTAGCATGATGACCCGAGCTTGTTTGCTGATTTTGTTTGCTGGAACGATGATTGTTTCACATTACGGGATCGCGTACTTGTTCATGATCCAGTTGATAGTAGTCTACGTGCTGTTGGTAGTAGCAGACAAAGGCCTTCTAGATTTTGTCAGGCGGAAGCGCAACGGCGGACCCCCGGCGTTTACGTCCTTGGCCTCGGCGAGATCTTCAAGCACGAACATGCGCAAAGATCGCGCCATTACGGCCACATTAGTCATTATATTCGCGGCTATGGCGTTGGCTTGGTACAGCTACACTGCGAAAGCCCTGACCTTGTCATACTTTACACAAGCAATTGTCAATAGCGTACCTACAAATGTCGTTCCTTCAACTACCGCACAGGCGTCTGCGAAGTTGGAATCGCCCCCTACACTCCTTGCGTCTTTCACCAGCCGCTTAAACACCGTCGCAAGTCTTTTTATTTTTTTGGGCGTTGTTGCTGCTTTTGTTGATCGAAGAAGAATGGGAGTCGACAGGGAGTATCTTGCGTTTGCCGTTTCGAGCGGCCTCCTAGCCCTGCTTATTGTTGCTCTGCCAGTGCTCCAAACTACATGGAACGTATCAAGATTGCATCACCTCACTTTGATAATTCTGGCTCCGTTTTGTGTTCTTGGCATTATGGCGCTTTTTCGCTTGCCCGGTTTGATAAAAAAGACCGACAAGACAAGCTGTCCACATGAACGCAAAGCGTACGTGGTTGCTTCAGTTTTCTTGGTACTCCTCCTGCTATTCAATACCGGATTCATGTCTGCACTAGCACGCGAACCAATGTTGTCCCCTTCATTGTTTCACGAAGACTTACCGCTCTTCGTACACGGAGGGGACCTCGCTGGCGCTAAATGGTTAGGAACGGCCAGCAGGCAGGACTCAGTGTACGCAGATTACTACAGCTTGTCGATATTGCTCGCCTACAGCAACACCTCAATAGAAAAAATACAGAGTCTAACCCCCAAGACAAAAATCACTACGGAGTCTGAAATATTCGTGCGTGCAGGCGACGTTGCATTAATAGAATCTGGCGGGAAAAACGAGCAGCTGCTGGGTCCGTCGGGAGGTATCCTCAGTTCAAGTTTTACCGGCAACTTGAGCAAGATATACGATAGCGGTTCTGTCATCTACAGCGATTAAAAGCTCAAGCATTCCGCAAAACGAAGCTGATTCAAACACTCGCATCCAAATTCTTGCGAGAAAGAGCATTTTTGTGACGATGTTTGCGTTAAGCTATTGGAGTGCGCCTATCCCGACCGTTACGGTTGGCAAAAAAAGGTCGCGGCGATCGCTTCGAAGCTATAGCAGTCGATGGCCACTTGCGATTCGCGTGATCTTCCCCTCTCGACGTGCCACTCTCGCCAGATACGCCCCCAAACCGATTGCTTATGCGCACAGAACGGTGCGGCAGCGATCAACTGTTCATCACCGTAGGCGCAGTGCGGCAACAGTAAGACGCTGAGCCCCGTCGTTTCGCCACATTACAGAGCGACCAGTTGGGTGGCATGAATCATCCATTAACACAAAAACATCTGGACGACGGAGCCGCATGTTCGTATTCGCCCATCTGCTAAATGCGATAAGTGGAGGGAAGACTCAGAAAGAGGCTTTCAAACGAAGCCCGAAAATTGCCCCGTGTCAACAGCAGTTCCCTGACTAGTAACTAGAGTACCTATAAGTCTCAATCTGAAAACTTCGTGTGATCGGTTGAGATACGTTGATGGGGCCCAGTAAACCGTTTTTCTGTCGCCTTTGTCGTGCTCAAGATCTCTCACCTATTCGAGACTCTATACAGTCCATCATAGCGCCTGCCTTGCTGTACCACGAATTTTGTCGCGCAATTTGTCTCCTTGACTCTTGCCACTCTTGCGCGTCGTATTTCAGAAATGCATTTATGGCATCGACGAATTCATCCTGCGTTTTTGCTGTTCTCAAAAGCCGACCGTCGTCAAATTTCTTCAATTCCCTTGTAGCAGTTGCGACCACAGGTTTGCCTAGCGAGAAATATTCATAGAGCTTCACCGGGTCTATTGAATCAGTCATTGTGCCGATTTTAAACGGGATGAGCGCTACATCGAACATTTGGGCGTATGCGGGGAGCTGCTTACGCTCTTTGGTCCCTAATATAAAGACGTTCTCTGGCTTCTGGTGTGCTCGACGCTGATTTTGCCGGTCAAGTGGCCCGATCAGCAAGAAGTCGACTTCGGTGAGTTCTCGTGCGGCGGCAAATATCAGGTCCATGTCTACCGGCCAGTAGCTGCCCATATAACCTACCCTTTTTTTGTCCGTTCTTGTGTAGTCGGTAATCTCGCACGAGTCTTTGTTCATCTCAAAAAAATTGGCGTCAGTTCCGTTTGACACCGTTACGACGTCTTTTTCCTCTGCTATCGACAGGGCATCTTCTCTCAAGTTTTGAGCCGTTACAAATATGATGTCGCTTTTCTTGATGAGCTTCTCATGTTGCTCTTGCTGAAAATAGTCTGAAGTGGCGAAATGGTCAACAGGATCCAAGTAATCATAACAAACTAGATCGAAATCATCTTTTGATATGAAAGGTTCCCAAAACGAAGAGGCCACGATTGCGACCTTCGTCTGCGTTCTGCCGCACTGCTTATTTAATGTCTTTCGAATGGCTGACTCAATTAATCGGGAGGACAAGACACTTTGTGAGATTCGCTCAGGCAGCGCAGTTCCCCAAAGCGAGCGTGGGACGCAAAGCCACGTCAGAACGAAAGGATCTCCCTTATTGTTGTGCTTTTTCAGGGGAGCTTCTATGCTATGTTTAAAGTGGCGGAGCCGTTGCACCACGAAATGCTTAACTGCAGGGTACTCTACGTAATAGAACTCGTATGAGTCCGCAAAGTTCGCGCGCCATTCCCTGAGCAGTTGCTGAGGCCTCTGATAGAGGGAATCGTAAGTGATGCATGAAAAATAAAAAACAGCGGTTCTTTCGCTCATTTCTCTATGGTTTAGTTGTAACACAACCTGGTACTCAAGCGCCCCTGGTACTCAAGCGCCCACTGACAAGGAGATTGTCCTTATTGTTTAAAAAGCGGCGGTCTGCCGGTTTCAGTGATGTTTGTTCTGAGTGACTTTGGCTTGCTTTCATCTAAAGACTATTGGCCGGCCAGATAAAGATAAAATCTTAGCACGAAACGACCAACGCTAAAACGGGAAATTAAACGGAGTCAGAGGTCGCTTTAATCACTTCTCAAAACTCGCATTTTGTCTGTATTTTTGCCCGCCAATTTCAATGGAATTGTATAGGTTGAGCTTACTGTTCGCCGTCCGCGAAAACTATCCCAAATGCTCTTTCTTGTCAATGGCACGGTCGCTAGATTCAATATTATTTTGTTGGGGGGCTTTTTTGATAAATACTATCGAACTAGTTATGATTATGCTCTCGAATTTTGATCTCCTTGTGGGCTGGTTGGTTGTTTTCATCATTCCTCTAGTAACATCGTTCGCTCCCTGCTCATCTATAAGTTGTTTAATAAACCCGACCATGCCGTAACAATGGCTGCGCATTGGTACTTTTAGACCTAATTTCCCCTTTGCATATAACAAAATCAGCCACATTGGGCCCCGTTTCGACTTCTTCTGAGTATATGAATTCAAATTGAGGCGCTTACCATCGGGGAAATTGCTCCAGTATCCGGTGCCCCAATCCTCAATAACATAAATTCCATTTGGCTTAAGGTGGTTGTCAAACAGATACCAAAACGCAGTTTTTGTTAACTCACCAATATGCGAAGCATCATCGATAATAATGTCAAATCCTTCAGGTGCGACATTATTTCCAACCTGCGAAAGGAATTGAGGATCGGCTTGATTCCCCTCAAAGATGTGTATCCGTTCGCCGTGATCGAAGCCATCTGGCAGTTTAATATCAATACCAGCGATAGTTCCGAATGGAAAATAGTCCCGCCATAGTAAGAGCGAACCGCCTTTACTAATACCGAGTTCGAGAAGAGCAATTTCCTTTTGAACGTATGGTTCGAATATTGGATCGTATTTTTCAAGATAACGATTGGTTATCTTGTCTGAATCATACTTATCTAGGGACAATTCTAAGCTTCGCATCTAAATTCATTCCTTTTATTTGGTGGTGTTTTTAGCCGAAAAGGTGGGTAGATCGGCCAACAAACTAGACTGAAAATACTACCTTTTCCAGAATCGCCACTGTTCTAGTCGTCTACGGTTTCGGGCCGAACAGCCGGGCCCGGAAGCCAACCTTTGGAGCTGGCAACCGCAAGGTCACAAGCTCAAGCTGCCTCTGGATCTGTTCTTTATCGTGTCTCAGCCCTGAGTTGCGGCCCTGCTCAGTGCGTAAGCTGCCATCAAGGTTCGTTATCTCCCCTGTTTTACGAGCTCGATCTCATCGGCAATAACGGTTTTCTTTGAAGTTTCTGACGCCTTCAGATCGCTGTTAAGCTTCTTAGTGATGCCTTCGAGACGCTCAACGACATCATTCAGTTGCTCTTTCGTTTCAACAACATGACCTCTTTTTGTTGCAAGCAACAGCGATACCTTATCGCCACTACGGCAAACTGATTACAACAGCGCTATTTAATAGTAAATGTTTAACGATTTAGTCGAGAAGAAATGAGGACAAGCACCGAACGTGATTTTCCAAAGCACGCTGACGCTAAAAGATACCGCATATGTATCATCGCACTCCCTTCAATTCCAGATAATCCACATCTAACAGCTTTGATTAAGATATTCACGCCGCTAACGTCGCGGTTATGTGTCGTTACCGGCAACTACCAAGCAGGGAACAATCTAGATGTTCAGGTGACCATAAAAAACGTTAAGTGCATCGCGAACGCCAAGACGCTCTGGGAAAAAATCGCCGCCCAACTGCTGTTTCAGCTACGTAGTTCGTATTTTCTGCTCTCTAATGCTTCTTCTTTTGATATCGTCGTGTTCCACATAGGCACGACGCTCGTCCTGCCTATGACCCTCAGCAGAATACTGCGAAAAAAGTCCCTGCTCTATTTGTCAGGATCACAGGCTGAGTCCGTCAAGTGGACGTACGGCGGCACACCGCTCGGTTCTTTGCTATACAACATTACAGCCATCATCGAGACCCTCAACTTCCACCTTGCCACCAAGCTGGTTGCCTATACGCCGTCTATAGTCGAAACACTGCATTTCGACCGATATCGTCATAAGATCTTGACTATAGGGGCGCGCTATGTCGATACGAACGAATTTGCGCAAACGACCGCGATCACCGTTCGTAAAGACGTCATCGGTTACGTTGGCCGGCTGAGTCGCGAGAAAGGGGTGCTCAACCTGATTCAGGCTATGCCTGAAATTGTGCACGAACGTCCAGCTGTCCAGTTATGCATCATTGGTGAAGGGCCGCTGCACGACGCGGCGAGACGAATGACGCAAGAAAATGGATTGATCGAACGCGTTACGTTCCTCGGGGAAGTCCCCCATCATCAGATTCCAACCTGCTTAAATAAAATGAAATTGCTCGTGCTACCGTCATACACGGAAGGGCTCCCCACTATAGTCCTCGAGGCGATGGCGTGTGGCACGCCCGTGCTTGCGACACCTGTCGGGAATATCCCCGATATCATAAATGACGGAGAGAATGGCTTCATAATTCCCGCCAATTCGCCCAGCATTTTGGCTGCCGCAATAGTAGCAGCCTTATCGAATGATACACTTGGGGATATCTCGAATCACGCAGCGGAGTCTGTCGCTGCTCACTACTCGTTCGAAGCTTCAGTGGCCAGACACCGCGAGATTATCAAGAGTTTGGAGTAGATCCGCCCGCATTCCAACAAGAGAGGGATAAAAGCTACAGCGCAGATAGCGCTTTTCGTGCTTATACGGACCTGCAAAGAACAAACGGCTAAATCGTAAGTAGGTGCATAAACTAGCAGCACTAGTATTGGTCTACCAGAAATCACGCTTTCTATGGTTGAAACGGATCCTATGACACGGAGGCAATAGATTGAAACTGACCGACAAAACTCAATGGAGTCAAGAATGGGATCTAATTGAGCTGAATGAGGTCGAAAGGAGAGCGAGTCCGCGGCCCCCGACCCTTTTTTCGAGCTATAAGGAGTACCTCTTCTGGGACGTTCTTTTCGACCACTACATCCCAAAAGTCGACGAAGCAACTGCACTGGAGATCGGCAGCGCCCCAGGCGATCTCCTCATCAGACTACGTGAAAGATACGGCTACACCCCCTACGGCATTGAATGGACTCAACGAGGGGTCGAACTTAACCGACAGCTATTTCAGTTACACAATATCGATCCTGACAACGTTATTAGTGCAGATTTTCTTTCAGAAGAGATTCAACAAGCGTACAAGGACAGATTCGACTTAGTCATCTCAAACGGGTTTATAGAACATTTTGACAAGCCGCAAGATATCGTCAATAAGCACGTGAATCTGTTGAAAAAAGGCGGCCTCCTCATCGTAATCATACCTAACATGTCAGGCGCGAATGGGCTGGTGAGGCGATTTCATAGCGCTACCAAAGCCGCCAGTAACTTTGACATTATGAGGCTCAATGAATTTATCACACTTTTTGATGAAAAAAGTCTGAACAGGTTATTTTGCAGCTACTATGGCACGTTCGATGCAGCCTGGACGTTTCCCGTGCCAGTCGTAAAGACGCTGCTCAGCCTTACCGCGCAGCCCATATTGAACGTAGCTTTTCGAGCGGTCCTTAGGCAAAAAGGATGGGAAAGCCGGGTATTCAGCCCTCACTTGGTCTACATCGGCATCAAGAGGGAAACCTAAACTTTTGACTTGACGCCTCTGCTTAGCTTGTGGTCGTAGCCGTCCTGATGGCTACCCTTTAATACCCCAATTGCAAACATGAAACTCTAAAAGCCATCGTTATGAAGCAGAAACACGACACACTAACACTGCGAATCTCACCATTTGCGTATTTTCTCGCATTTCTAGTCCGTGGCACATTCTGGCGCGATACGTACCGCCGTTTAGAGCGATTTGTGCAGCCCGGAGATTTTCTTTTGGATATTGGCGCTCTTGACGCTCCCTACACGAGATATCTCCACAACCGGGCGATTGCCATAGACGTGGCTCAAACTGGGCGGTTTGGATTCTCACCCGAAAACATAGCACAAATGAAATCGTCGCCGAATGTAATTCCTGTGATCGCAAGTGCGGAAGCACTCCCGTTTCAGAATGGTGTGTTTAACAAGATCGTTTGCACTGAGGTTATTGAACACATCCTGAATGATGTTATTGCAATAACGGAAATGGCTCGTGTGCTCGACAGAAACGGAATGGTGTTCATTACTACACCAAATGGCGAAAAAGTGCCGCTTGAACGCGGCATAGAAGAGCACATCCGCCATTATACCGAACAACAGCTCCAAGCTCTTTTCGAGGGGCATTTCGAATTCGTTTCTGTTGAACGACGTTTCCACTTCTTAAACGTGCTAAATCTGCAATTCCGAGCTTACGACAAGTGGGAAGCTGCTGGCAACCCCCTATCCAAATTGGTTCTTGGTCTGGTGCAGATTAGCCTTGCGTGGATCTATGATATGGCCTACGTAATGGAAAGAGTCCTACGTTTGGAGGGGCATTACAACATATGCTTGATCGCGCGCCGACCAAAGAGGTCAGCGGAGCTACCAGGACGCGACGGCGATCTATCAACAGGCGACTCGCATAGCATCTAAGATGCAGAGGGTGCTGATGGGCGCCATATGCCCGGGTTTGTTATCTCTGTTGCCCAGCATATGATTCGGTTCGCCTAAGGCTGTCGATATCTCGAGTGCCCCCCCCTAAGGGAGCTAAAAGAGATTTGGATTCAAAGCGTTCCAAAATGGCCTTTTTCACGGTCTACGAAAACAGATAACTCTTAAAAGACGTTAAGTTTAGTGAGGGCAGTAAGGCATGTCTTCGAGCACGGGCTTACCGGGCTCTCTTCTCTTAGCGCTCCACGGAGCGGAAAGTGCGTACATCTACACCGATCTGACCATCACGGCGCGCATAAAACTCTCATAAAAAATGATCGAGCAGTTGGCTGTTTATAGCTGGCTTCTGCAGACCGCTGCCCGCTGGAGGGTTCTCCAGCGGGTTACGCATACGTTCGGTGCCAGAGGGCGTTGTCGCTGCCGATGACGAAGACGTCAAGCTGCCCTTCACGCTGTGAGCTCACTGCAGGCCCGGTAGTGGAGGCGAGCTGTCCGCTGAGGGATTTCCAGGAGGACCAGGCGCTGTTGCTGTAGTTTCTCCACCAGAGTGCGTTGTCGCTGCCATGGCCGAAGAGGTCAATGCGTCCGTTAACCCATGAGACTGCTGCCGGTGAAGCGGTGAACTGTCCGCTAAGGGATCCCCACGTAGACCAGGCGCCGCTGTTGTAGGAGCGGTGCCAGAGGGCGTTGTCCGAGCCGACGGCAAAGACGTCAAGCTGCCCTGCAGCCTGCGAACTCACGGCGGCTCCGGTGGTGGCGGCAAGCTGCCCGCTGAGGGATTCCCAGGAGGACCAGGCGCTGCCGTCATAGTACCGGTGCCAGAGGGCGTTGTCGCTGCCGTGCCCGAAGAGGTCAACGCGTCCGTCAGCCCAGGAGACAGAGGCGGGTGATGCGGTGAACTGGCCGCTGAGGGATTCCCAGGAGGACCAGGCGCTGCCGTCATAGTATCGAGTCCAAATGGCGTTATCACTGCCTATAGCGAAGACGTCAAGCTGCCCTTCAGCCTGTGAGCTTACGGCAGGTCCAGTGGTGGCGGCAAGTTGTCCGCCGAGCGACTCCCAGGCAGACCAGGTACCGCTGTCGTAGTGTCGCCACCAGAGGGCGTTGTCGCTGCCACGACCGAAGACGTCGATGCGTCCATCAGCCCAGGAGACGGCGGCGGGGGATGCGGTAAGTTGTCCGCCGAGGGATCCCCAGGTTCCCCACTCGCCAGCTCCAGCTTGCACTTTGACGTTTACCACGTTGCTCGTGGCACTCGTATAGGAGGCGTCGCCAGCGTAGGTGGTGCGATACTGGTAGGTCGCGGCGGTCGGCTCGCGGGTGATGATGTTGTAGGTGCCGTCTGATCGGGTCTTGTTAGTTTTCCCGGCGACGTTGGTCCATGTGCCGCTGACGTTCTTCTGGAGTTGTATGGTGACTCCAGCAATTGGGGTGGTGCCGGCTTTGAGGGCGCCGTTGATGGTGAAGGTCTGATTGACGGCAGGGGTGGCGGTGGAGGCAGTGGCGGTGAGGGTAGTGGATTGCTTGGTGGCTGCAAGCTTGTCGATAGTCGACTTCAAGGTTGCGACATCAATCGGATATGGCATCGCGACAGCTATTTTACCGGCCGGATCAACGACGTAGACCGTTGGGGTAACGCCAATACCGTATGTCGATGCGACGTTACCCCCGTTAGTCAGGATGGGCCACGGTATCGAACCTGTCGCTGCGAGATAAATCGACTGAATTTCCGAAACACTCGCGCCACTTGTTTCTATGCTGAAAAATTGAACGTTTGCGTTGTCCTTATAGTAGGTGTTGTACAGGGGGATGAGGTTATCCCTGGTATCTTGCTGACAGTAGCCACAGTAGGGCTCAAAAAAATCAAAGACGACGACCTTTCCGCGATAGTCACTCAGCGTGTGGACGTTACCGGTAAGATCAGACAGCTGAAAATCGGGAGCCGTTTGTCCGACCGGTAAAAGTGCAAGTGCTGGTGCAACAGTAAATGTGACACACAACACACCAACAATGATTAACGGTATTATTCTCTTCAACACGATACCTGCCTCCGCAGCGTACTACACGCCTCTCTATAAAGGCAAAGTGGGGCTTATAAGAGTTCCTATTTCTTAAAAGAGATCGTCGTAAATCGAGTGGTCAAGATAGCACGTCACGGTTCTCTCATAATAGGCTCTACCTTGCTTAAGCTGAACTTACCATCTATTCCGAGCGTATGAACTACGTTTTAACAAGTTGCTGATAGCTATGCGTTTCTTAGCACTTTTATTCTATAAAAAGCGGGCTTCGAATGCTATCGCAGTTGCTGCCTGTTTTGCGAAGTAGCGCCTCTCCACCCGCTCGCGAGCTACGTGCTCTTGCGTTGTTGTTATTACGCAGTTAGAACGATTGAAAATCCCGGGTAGCGACGGGCCGATCTTTTAATATCGCCTGCGCGTCGGAATATGCGTTCAAAATGACCTGGCAACAAGTAAGGAGCGAGCGCGGTGTTTTTTCGTTGGAGCTGATCGAAACGACGCGGCGGATCACGGTCGCCAACCATATTGGCAAGAGCGTGATTCTATGGTACCATCGAGTATGCTGATGTATGAAGATAAGCGAGCTTCGGGTGAGGTAGTATAAGTGAGTATAACCGAACGTGCCGCCGAGCGAGGCACCGACCTTGTGCCAGATTTTCGCGTTCGGTGCATAAACGCATCTCCAGCCGTGGTCGCGCGCCTTAAGACACCAATCGACATCTTCCCAGCCAAAAAGATAAGGATTCAACAAACCGATGTCCTCAATCGTCTCCCGCTTTATCAACAAGCAGGACCCCTCCACATAATCGACCACTCTCGCCTTATCGTACTGTCCGTTGTCAATTTTGTTGATTCCTACGTGCGTAGGTTTCCCTATCCAGACGTTGAATCTCCCGCCAGCGGAGTTAATCACGTTGCGGCTGCCATTAAAGTCATAGTAGTACGTCTTTGCCCCTGCAATTCCGACTCTTTCGTCCGATTCTGCAGCAGCCACTAATTCGGTCAAAAATCCGCTTTCAACAGTCGTATCATTATTCAAAAGCAGGATATAGTCTGGTGGCGACGAGCGCAATAAGAACCGTATCGCTATGTTGTTACCTTCAGCAAAACCATAGTTTCTCTCATTCTCTATCAGGGTGATATCGCGGGAGTGGCCTGCTTCACGATATTCGCCTAAATTTCTGTCTGCGGCGGAATCTGCTTGAGGTCTCGTGAACTCAGTGATTTTTATTTGCCCTTTGTCGCCGCTCGCTGCAGAATATCGCGGCCGCGCGCGAGTTTTATCTGCGCAATACTCTTTGAGCTTTTCCAATGAGCCCTCCTCTGACCCATTGTCTACGACCACCACATCGCAATTCTGATACGCAACGTCGCAAAGTGATTCCAGGCACTCAATAGTGTCCTCCCATTTATTCCAATTTAAAGTGATGACCGATACCCTCGGATTTGGTCTCATTTATGGATGTGTGGATATTCGCTGCGTAATTTATGCTCTGTAGACGGCAAATGTCATGGCTCCAATAAGCAGCGGGTCATATTTACGCGTTTGCCGCTTCAAGTTCCTGGCGACGTTCATTATGAGCAACGCTCGTGCCGACGTGAGCTTCTGTAATATTACGAGCAGTCGCCGGAGATCGGCCCTCACCAGAGGGAGTCGATTATCGCCATCAACTTAACGCTATTCGCGGCTCTGCTGTACCTCTTTTCGACAAGACGTCGGGCATTTAACCCTAACTGGCTGCTCAGAGCTTGATCGAAAACAACGCGGTTGACGCGGACAACCAGTTCGTTTGGGTCTGCAACAACTAGGTTCTTGCCGTCCTCAGCATAATCTAAGCCGTTCAGGGATGCAGGAGTGGCAAAGACGGGCAGAGATGTCGCCATCGCTTCAAGGATCTTGTTGAGTGGTCCCGAAGTACTCACGTTCGCCGACACGAGAAGCGCATCCAGCGAGGAGAGTTCTGCAAGATAGGTATCTCGTGAACTAATATAATCTGTATACGTTATACGATCATTCGCTATTTTCCAGTCGCACTTGCCGATTACCCTAAAACGAATTCGGGGGTCAAATTCATCGACGTGTTTGTACAGAAACTCCACGTAGTACTTATTAGCAGGCATATCAAACGGGCCTATGAGCCCTAAATTTTTGACGTCACGCGCACCTGACTGCCGTTTTTGGTAGCGTCTTTCGTCAAGAAAGACCGGTATCAATTCAATATGAGCGTTATACTTCTTGTAGAACTCAACGACGTCGCCTGAAAGCGCGACAACGTAGTCAGCTCGGCTAATCACGAATCTCTCGATAACTGAACATGCTCGAACCAACGTGGCTGGTCTTTTTTTCGCGCTGTTCTCTTCCGACAAGATGCCGTGGGCTTCAAATAGCACGCGGAAACCGAGCGCTTTCGAGAGGATGTAT
>Ga0209745_1001702_pt1 | contig 12864 bp, 8 predicted proteins | sample BarGraNGADG00312_FD_184495 | JGI IMG/M metagenome (GOLD analysis project Ga0209745, IMG submission 184495) | Arctic peat soil microbial communities from Barrow, Alaska - Barrow Graham LP Ref core NGADG0004-312 (SPAdes) (version 2) | ecosystem: Environmental > Terrestrial > Soil > Wetlands > Peat ... | reverse complement strand
GGTAGGCGTAGTACGAGATGGCATCCCATTCAATGACCCGCTGCTCTTCCTTCCAGTGTTTTACATTCAGCATGTTGAAGGTCATGAATGTGATTATGAATGCCACCGTGACAGCTGAAAGCCATTTTTCCCCCTCCAGTCCGTACCTGATTGTCTTGCCCAGTATTCCGATGCCGTCACTTAATTTTAATTTCTTGCCTTCGGTTTTTCTTCTGGGGAGGTATCTGACATCGCATTCACCGTAAGCAGTTGATCTGTCACGAAGTGATCTGATCATCAGTTCTGTCTCAAACCCGAACCGTTTCTCCTGCAGATTCAGTCGTTCGATAAGGCTTTTCCTCAAAACTTTATATCCGCAAGTGAGGTCTGTTATCTTTCTTTCGAGGATTAGCGACGCAACAAATGAAAAGGTCCTGTTCGCAATTGTTGCGGGACGGGCATGACCAGGGTATTTCTGCCCTGACCTGAAGCGTGTCCCGCTGACAATATCAAGATTTTCGCTGTGCATCTTTTCAAGCAGCGCTGGAATATCAGCAGGATCGAGCTCAAGATCAGCATCCTGTATTAATATTGTATCACCCGTTGAAACGCGCAGGCCGGCGGCCACTGCTGCACCTTTCCCGCTGTTGACAGTGAGCCTGATTAATTTTGTCTTAAGTTCTCGGGTCTTAGTATATTCAATCAGTTCAGCCGAGCGATCTGTAGAACAATCGTCGACGATTATAACCTCCATACTCTCCACAAAACCAGGCATGGGAGTACCGCTCAGCCTGTCGAGAGTTTTGGTAATCCTATCGGCCTCGTTGTAAACAGGTATGATTACGCTCAGGTTCAAGGTTCAGGGCGAAAGGTTAAAGTTAGTATAGTTTTTTTATTTCAGTTTCTCCTCCAAGTTAGAGCTTGCCCCGATCCGCCGTGCTGGCGTAAGGGGCGAGGAGGTCTGTAGTCCCTGGCAACCAGCATGTGGAATGCGGCATGGAAGATGGACTTTGCAGTATTAAAGTCTTACCTTCCTTAGTCTCAGAGCATTCCAGACCACCGAGAGGGAGCTGAAACTCATTGCGGCGGCAGCGATCATCGGGTTAAGCAGCGGTCCGCCAAAGAGGTGCAGCACCCCCATAGCTACGGGAATGCCCAGGATATTGTAGAAAAATGCCCAGAACAGGTTTTGCCTTATATTGCGTATTGTAGCCCTGCTGAGTTTCAGTGTCTTAACCACATCGCGCAGATCACTCTTTATAAGTACTATATCAGCGGCCTCCATCGCAACATCGGTCCCTGACCCTATGGCAATACCTACATCTGCCGCGGCAAGAGCCGGTGCATCGTTGATGCCGTCGCCAACCATCACCACCGTTTTACCCTCCAGTCCAAGCTTTCTTATTTCCTCAGCCTTATCGCCAGGCAGCAGTCCGGCGATAACATTTGTAATGCCTGCCTCGCCTGCGATATGTCTGGCAGTGCCATTGCTGTCACCCGTTATCATCATCACATCATATCCCATTGCGATCAGTTCCTGCACCGCTTCGCGTGACCCCGGACGAAGCGTGTCGGCCACGGCAATCACACCCTCGCATACGCCGTTTTCGGCAACGTAAAGCAATGTTTTTCCTTCTGAGGCCAGTTTTACCGATGTCTTGAAAGTTGCCTGCAGGTCTATTTTCCTTTCTTCCATCAGCCTTCTGCTGCCGACAAGTAAATGAAGACCTTCAGTGAATGCCTCAACGCCATAGCCCGGCATGGCTGTGAACCTCTCCGGATCACTGCTGGCTACCCCGGTCTGTTCCGCATACGCCATCACGGCCTTACCCGCGGGGTGTTCTGACCGTCTTTCAGCGGATGCTGTAAGGGCAAGAAGGCTCTTCTCATCATGCGAGCCGGTTATGATTATGTCAGTTACAACAGGTCTGCCGGTGGTAAGGGTTCCAGTCTTGTCAAGTACAATCATTGTAGCTTTACGAACGGTCTCCAGTGCCTCCCCGCTCTTTATCAGTATACCCTGCTCGGCGCCCCTGCCTGTGCCCACCATTACTGCCACGGGTGTTGCCAGTCCCAATGCACAGGGACAGGCGATGATAAGTACTGAAATAAGAATGGTGAATGCCAGGCGAAAGTCACCTGTGGCAATAAGCCATCCCCCGGCTGACAGCAGTGCGAGGGTCATCACCACGGGAACAAAGACGCCGGAAATCCTGTCAGCCAGCCTGGCAATAGGGGCTTTCGACCCCTGTGCCTCTTCAACGAGCTTTATGATCTGAGCCAGTGTGGTCTCGCTTCCTACCCTTGTGGCTCTGAAGACAACGGATCCATGCATGTTGATGCTTGCCCCCGTGACCTCAGACCCTGTAATCTTTTCAACTGGTGTGCTCTCTCCTGTAAGCATCGATTCGTCTACAGTCGTTTCTCCTTCAGTCACTATACCGTCTACCGGGAACCGTTCGCCGGGCCTGACAATGACAAGATCGTCGGGCATGACCTTGGAAGCCGGTACGGTTTTTTCCTTACCGTCGCGACGCACTGTGGCAAGCTGCGGTGCCAGTGAGAGGAGTCTCTTTATTGCGCTTCCTGCCTTTCCCTTGGAGCGTGCCTCGAGGTATCGGCCCGTTGTGATCAGGGTCAGGATGGCAGCGGCGGATTCGAAATATAGATTATGAACGTAATGTGTTTCGCCCCCAATAATTCGTATGGTAGCGTACAGGCTGTAAAGGAATGCCGCAGCAGTGCCCATAGCCACAAGGGTATCCATACCAGGGTTACCCCTTGAGAGAGTCTTTGTGCCAGTGTAGTAGAAGTTCCAGCCAGTGACGATAACCGGCATCGTAAGTAACAATTGAAGAAGTGCGAATATAACCGGGTTGTTCTCAGGGGAGATGGCACGGGGAAGAGAGACCCCGGCCATGTGGGTCATGGTAAGTATTAGCAGTGGTATAGTGAAGATGGCCGACCAGATCAGTCTGGTTTTCAGTTTTTCCTGTTCTGAGCGCGTGGCCTTACGTTCTTTTTCATCATCAATGGCTTTGTATCCTGCCTTATCGACAGCTTCCATGATCTGAGTGAGCGAGGCCTGACTCTCATCATATTTGACTGTCAGCCGGCCTGTCGCGAGGTTGACACCGGCAAATGCTATGCCGTCGACCTTCTTTGCAGCTTTTTCCACATTAACAGCGCATGATGCGCAGTTCATCCCCTCGATGGTCAGCGTCTTGTCTTTCATAGTATGACAAAGTTACAATAACTAAAACATTGCGGCGCTGGAAATGTTCCGGTTAAAATCAAAAAAGAGGCTATATTTGCAGCATTCCGCCTTCCCCACGACTTTCTCCACCAGAGGGCGGATCAGGTTGTCGAAGAAGGTTGAGGCGGATACCAGGAGAGATGCCAGAGTGGTCGAATGGGGCGGTCTCGAAAACCGTTGTCCGGGTAACTGGACCGGGGGTTCGAATCCCTTTCTCTCCGCAACACATGACTGACCCCGCCATCGGCGGGGTTATTTATTTTACTGACAACACTTTGAAGACTTGTCTTCAAAAGTGGAGGAAGTAAAATAAATAAGACCTGTAAGGTCAGTCATGTGTTGCAGGTAACCCTTTTAGGGATCACCGCAGGTAATCCCTAATGAGCGAAGCGAATAATCTCTCCGAGCGTGGCGAACAATCCCATCCTGATATACGCTTTCATTCCAGAAAAACAAGTTGAATTAAAAAAGGCCACCACTTCGCTCAGATGATTGAAATGATGGCCAGCGCCAAAACCAGAGGATTGCTTATTCTTTTGTAAACCGCTTGATGGCTGATGAACCGGGAGTGGTAAATCTTATGAAGTAAATACCACGGGGGAGCTGACTGACAGGTATTCTTAAATGATCCTGATTGTCACAGGTTTCAGAGATATGCTTATTACCCATCACATCAAAGATCTCAATCCGGGTAACATTCACAATATTGTCAATATAAAGATCAGAAATAACAGGTACAGGATACAGTTTGATCTTCTGGGCAAAACTTACTGTAATTGAGTCAGGATTAACAGTATTAGCGTCTTTTGATACATCCGTTAAAGGTGCCTGGCCTGAGGCAACGCCCGTGGCGAGGATTGCTGCTGTGATGAGAATTACCAGATTAGACAGGGGTAGAGATCTCTTCATAAGCATCTGTTTTTTATATTTTTTGTATCCAGAATCACTACAGGGCATAAATTTAATAATACAAAGCACATGTTAAACTCATTTCTTTGTTCAAAAGTTTCATTTTTGATTGAGTTATTCACATCAACTGATTCATTTAACCATACATGCGATGAATAATTACCAGTGCTTAGTCCTTACCGTATACCCGGTGGCATCAATCTGTGATGTCATCCGGCATCGTAAACAAAAAAAAATTATCTTAGCTGCCGCTTTAAAATGATTCATAATCAATTAAAAAACAATACCGTGAAAAAAATCATTATCATCATGATGACCGGGCTTGCTATGGTTATCTCATGTACAACAGAGAAAAAAGAACCGGTCAACCCATTCTTCACCGAGTGGCAGACACCCTTTGGTGTTCCTCCTTTCGATCAGATAAATAACGCGCATTATATGCCTGCGGTTGACTCAGCCATTGCACTTGCCAAGACTGAGATAGCAGCCATTACTGCTTCAACCGAAACACCGACCTTCTCAAACACCATCGCAGCATACGACCGCGGAGGCCAGCTGCTGAACAAGGTGGCATACGTCTTTTATGCACAGGCCGGCGCCAACACCAACGACAGCATTAAAGCAATTGAGATGGATCTCGCTCCGAAAATGTCTGCTTTCAACGATGAGGTGCTGCTCAATGCTGAACTTTTCAGGAGAATCAAGACTGTATATGACAACAGGGCTAACGAACAACTTAACCAGGAGGAGCTCTTCCTTCTTGAGAACCTGTACAAGAGCTTCGTCCGCAACGGAGCAAATCTAAACCCGGAGGATCAGGAGAAACTGAAGAAGCTCAACCTTGAAATATCTGTACTGGCAGTAAAATTCAATCAAAACGTGCTTTCTGAGACCAATGATTTCAAGCTTGTCATAGACAATGAAGCTGATCTGGCGGGACTCCCGGAGAGTGTCATTACAAATGCAGCAGAGATGGCAAAGGCTGACAGCCTGGAGGGCCGGTGGGTCTTCACCACCCAGAAACCAAGCATGATCCCGTTCCTGCAGTATGCAGACAACCGCGATCTCCGCAAAAAGCTCTACGATGCCTACCTTAACCGCGGTAACAACGGTAACAAATATGACAATAACCAGGTGCTTGCTGACCTGGTCAGACTGAGGGCTGACAGGGCAAAGCTTCTGGGATATAAAACCCATGCCGCCTTGAAACTTGAGAACAGGATGGCCAAGACGCCTGAGAATGTTTTCAGCCTTCTGAACGGGCTGTTCAGCAGGTCGCAGAAGGTTGCCATCCGTGAGCGCGACGAGATGCAGAAGATCATCATCAGCGAAGGCGGCAAATTCAAACTTGAGCCTCACGACTGGTGGTACTACGCCGAGAAACTGCGCAAGGCGAAGTATGATCTTGACGAGAATGAACTGAGGCCTTATTTCAGTCTGGATAACACACGCGACGGTGTTTTTGCCGTAGCAACCAAACTTTACGGCATTACTTTTGCCCGCATTGAAAACGTACCCCTCCCTCATCCTGATGCACAGGCTTTCGAAGTAAAGGAAGCCGATGGCAGTCCCCTTGGTGTGTTGTATATGGACTTCTTCCCACGCGAGAGCAAGAGCCAGGGCGCATGGTGCGGTGGTTACCGCGAGCACAGGGTACTCGATGGCAAGGAAATAACTCCGGTTGTAACAATCGTAGGCAACTTCACCCCGCCGTCACCGGATGCACCGGCCCTGCTGAGCATGGATGATGTGAACACTCTCTTCCATGAGTTCGGTCATGGCCTTCAGAGCCTGTTCGCTACCAATACCTATTCAACCACCTACCCTGCACAAGACATAGTCGAACTGCCCTCACAGATAATGGAGCATTGGGCTACTGATCCCGAAGTTCTTAAAATGTACGCCAGACATTATAAAACAGGAGAGGTCATACCCGACGAGCTGGTCGAAAAAATAAAAAACAGCGGTTACTTTAACACCGGTTTTGACAATGTGGAGATAATGGCAGCATCACTGCTCGATATGGCTTACTATTCACTTGAAGCCCCGGTAAACATTGATGTGCAGAAGTTCGAGAAAGAGACGATGAAAAAACTGGGACTGATGCCTGAAATTGAACCACGATACCGCAGCACTTACTTCCTTCATATCATTGACGGATATGACGCAGGCTATTATGTTTATACTTGGGCTGCAGTACTCGATAACGATGCATTTGAAGCATTCAGGGAGAAGGGAATATTTGACCAGGCTACGGCTACATCATTCAGGACAAACATCCTGGAAAAGATGGGCATTATGGACGCTGAACAGCAGTACCTCAATTTCCGCGGACGTGAACCGCAAATAGAGCCGCTGCTGAAAAATAGGGGGCTTAACTAACCACGCTGTCCCGATCCGTCAGGTGACTGATCGGGACACCCCTCCTTAAAAAAGGAGGGAAAGTGATTGATGTTAAAGATGTTAAGGAGGGGGTTACCAATCTGGTATTTCAGACTATCTCCTTCTGGTTATGCGAATTCACAAAGAGGACTGTGCCGGTATTGTCATAACCGTTCAGCACTGCTTCACCGTTATGCTTGAGATTCTCGGTCCTGAAGCCGGTCATTACCAATGCAGCAGCTGCAGAGCGGATATTAATAATTTTCTTCACTGAATCACCAGGCTCTGTCTTTATTATTTCGACATTCTTTTCAGTGATAGGAAGCCTGCCTGTTTTGACAAGATCGAAGAGCTCACGCTGAGTCTCGGCATACTGCTCAGGCTTGCATGTACTGAAGATTTTTATGGATGACTTCTTCCAGTCGGGGTGCCCCATGACAATAAAGCTCAGAAGAATGAGCAGGCTGGCATTCTCCGGCTCATCAAAGTCGATCCAGACATGAATGCCTTTTTTATAAACCATCTCTTTAGCTGCCGAAGCGAGGAGACAGATATCGAAGTCACCAGCCTTTATCAGTCGAATGTTCTCAATGATCTCACCGAGATTATCCGGATTCTCCTTATCGTACTCAAAGACTACCATGTTGTTCTCCATACCCGAGATACCGGGCACCTGTATGGCCTGAACGATGGCAGATGTGTATGAAGGGGAAATGATGGTGTCAACATAAACATGATTATGAGATGTTTCGTAATGCTCTATGAGCTTAGCCAACTCCGCGGCGGCCTGCTGGCTGGTTGCCTTCGAATAATAACCCTCAATTCTGTGAAGGTATGTGCTGAACCCATAGCTGTATGACAACCAGTTCAGAAGCCTGAATGCCTGCTCCCGCTTAAAAGAGTCTTTCGAGATACATATTACCCCTGGCCTCCACTCTTTTTCCTTCTTCTTACTGTCTGATCTCTGGAGATAGACCTGCAGGTTACGGTTAATCTGGAAGAGCGTGTTTGCAAAGAGCGATTCAAGTCCCTGCCGGTTGCGGTGATAATGTTTAATGAAAGAATATATAACGATCATTAATAAAATTGCCGTCAGGGCGTAGAGGGTGTTGATTTTGAACATCACCAGCACAGATACCAGGAATCCTGTCAGTGACAGGTACCACCGTGACCTGAACGAGGGTCTGTAGGAGGGAGAAGAACCGAAATGATTCAGAAAGGATATGAGACAGAGAGACCCGTATGTCACCAGGAAGAACATTGTAATTATTTCCGCCACCGCGTTGACACTTCCCACAGAAACGAAGATGATCGCTATTATCAGCGTCACAAGAGTAGCATTAACAGGTTCGCCGTCCCTGCTTCTTCCCGATGCCAGCCACCTGTTCAGTCTCATGGACGGGAGGGAGGCATCATTAGCCAGGGCTTGCAGGGTGCGGGGCCCTACCATGACAGAGCCCAGTGCCGAAGAGAGGGTGGATGCTGCCAGTCCCAGCGGCACGATAAATACACCTCCGATAGCTATCTTGCTCATTATGAGCTGATTTTCAAGCATGTCCTCAGAACTGGCCGAGACAGACAGTTTGTAAATGACACCTATATATACTATCATACCGATTAAAGTAGCCACGATAGTACCCACAGGTATTGACCGTGCCGGGTTCTTCAGGTCACCTGACAGACCCACTCCGGCAGTCATCCCGGTGAAAGCCGGGAAGCAGATGGCGAAGACAATGAAGAAGTCACTCATGTTACGGATATCACCGGCTGGTATCCTTACCGGTGCAGCACCGCCAGCGACAGGGTGACCGAGAAAGAAAAGCAGAAGGGAGATGAAGAGGATACCTATAACTATATAAAGGGTCTTTAGCCCTGTATTTGCTCCCTTACGAAGGATGATCAGCCCCATTACTAACGTCACCGGCAGGCTGATCACCTGCCGCGGAATAATTACCGATAAACTGTCAGCGAAGAAGCTGAACAGAAACTCAAAAGCCTCAGTAAAGGCAATGATGTAAAAAGCAACGCTGATAGCCTGTGACAAATAAAGGGCAATGCCTATTGTAGCTCCGATGTTGAGTCCGAATGACCGGGAGATGATGAAGTATTCACCTCCGCCCTCTACGCGCTTATTCGTGGCGAGTTCGGAGATGGCCAGGGCTGTCGGAATTGTGACGGCATAACCCATCATAATCAACAGTAATGCTCCCCAGAAACCCAGTGTTCCCACAGCAAAGCCAAACCTCAGGAAGAGTATTGCTCCAAGAATTGTTGAGATCGCCGTGAAGAAAACCGGCAGAGTTCCAAATCGTTTTTTAGCTGATGACGTCTCCATGAATACCCTGAACAGATCTGAAATTCTTTCTAAAGATGTAAAAAAATGTTCAAAGGTCGTAATTTAATATCTTTACGGCTGTGAGAGAATCAGTCAACGTGTTATCATTGGCAGGCCTGGGCCTCACGGAAACGGAGGATCTGCTGGCACATTCATACATTGATCGCCGGTACGCCCGTCGTATCCTGTACTGGATATACAAAAAGGGCATCAGCACATTCAGTGAAATCAATGATATCCCCAAAGATGTGCTGTCTGCTTTGTCAGACAGCTTCATCACGGGCCTCAGTGAACCTGTTTCAACAGTTGTTTCCGCAGACGGAACGGTCAGACATCTTTTCACCACCGGTAAAGATCTTCTTCATGAATCCGTATTTATTCCTGAAGGCAAGCGCGAAACAGTGTGTATTTCCGTTCAGTCAGGCTGCCGCATGGGCTGCCGCTTCTGTGCAACAGGACAGAGCGGATGGAAAGGTAACCTCACAGCCGGGGAGATTGTCAACCAGGTAGTCAGCCTGCCTCAGAAGGTTACTCATGTCGTACTGATGGGCATGGGTGAACCTGGCGATAATATTGACGAAGTATTAAAAGCATTGAAGGTTCTCACTGCTGAATGGGGAATGGCAATCGGGAAAAGCAGGGTGACCGTCTCAACGGTCGGCATCACGCCTGCTGTAAAGAGACTCCTCGAAGAAACTGAATGTAACATCACTCTCAGTCTTTATTCTCCATTCCCCGGGGAGAGACGCAAGGCTGTACCGGCGGAGAATGCCTGGCCTTACAAAGAAACCCTGGATCTGATGAAGACATTCAGGGCAGGGCGCTACAGGCGGTTCACTGTCGCTTACGTAATGATAAAGGGGAAAAATGACACAGATAAACATCTTGAAGAATTAAAGAGATTACTTTCAGGAACAAAGATCAGAGTTAATCTTCTTCCCTATCACCGGCCGGGGACTGACAGTGACTGCAGCAGTGACAATGAGACAATGATGAGATTCAAACATCTTCTTGTCACATCGGGTGTCGGAGCTTCAGTGCGTAAATCGAGAGGCCTGGATATTGAGGCTGCATGCGGCATGCTGGCAGCGGGCAGAACAAAACAGTCCTGAATTTATTTTGCGGGGTTCAGCAGCTGCAACATATATTCTGTGACAAACCGTCCTTCGATCCTTACCCATTCTTTTTTAACGGCGCTGCGGACAAAGCCGTGATGCAGGAAAAGGCTCATGCTTTCTTCATTGCCTTCGAGGATATTACACCATAACTGATGCAGGTTGAGTGTCTCAAAGGCATACCTGATTATACATTCCAGTGCTGCCGAACCGTAACCTTTTTTTCTGTCGCCGGGGTCAGCGATGAGTATGCCGACGCCTGCCCTCATGTGAAAATGATCAAAATCGAAGAGGTCAATAGTGCCGACGGTTCTTTTTCCTGAAGTGACATCAATCATCAGCCTCAGCTGGCCGGTCTCGAAAAGACTCTTGTGTGAATTGGCAATATAACGCTTCAGTATATACCTGGAATAGGGAACAAGCGTATTGCTTTGCTTCCAGTTTGCTTCCTCATTCTCCCAACTGTACAGGAGTTCCAGGTCCTCAGGTTCAACCGCTCTCAGCCTGACACTGTCACTTTCGAGAATCATCTCTGTATACTTTCTTGACGAAGATATCATTTGGATATCCCAGTCTGAGCAGCCTGGTCACTTCCGCGTAGGCTTTCAGCTTCGTGTCATAACGCCCTGTGACATAACGGTAGAACTTGTCCGCGCGATTATAGAATACGGCAATATCCGCGTATTGAAAGTATGCCGGATCGACAGGGTTATAGAGCGCCATTACCTGGACAGTGTAATAGAGAACTTCCGGGTCAACCTCCTCATCGGTATCACGCACATCTTTAATGACAAGGTTCATTATAAGAGAAGAGGAATCTGTCAGAGTAATATAGGGCAGATCTTTAGGGTCAAAGCTGATTGTCACCGTGTCCCTCGATTCCTCTGAGGGAGCATTGAAGGCAACGAGGGTTATTTCCTTCTTTTTATAGGCAGTCAGTATTGAGTAATAACCAAATTTGCCGTTGTCAAAGGGTTCAAACCCGAGATCGTCATCGGTGGTGCTGATGGGATATCCTATGTTGACAGGTTTACCCCAAATGCCTGCTGCTGATGTGGATTTGAAAATGTCATAGCCTCCGATTGATCCGTGACCTTCCGAGCTGAAGGTGAGTGTAAGTCCGTCCTGCGAAATAAACGGGGTTTCCTCATTATAAGGTGTGTTGACTATATTACCGAGGTTTACCGGCACGCCCCAGTCGCCTGCCTGGTCTCTGTCTGACACCCAGAGATCAAGCTCCCCCAGTCCGCCCAGCCGGTTGGAAGTGAAATACAGTTTCTTTCCGTCTGACGATATGGCCGCGTGAGACTCGTAGTATTTGGTATTAATGTTTTTGTTGAGGCTGACGATTGCCGACCATATCCCGTTTTTGAAGGTCGTCACATAGATATTCCCGTCATAATTGTCCTTCTTGAACAGATACAGTTCTGTTCCGTCGCTGTTGAGCGATGTTGTATAGCAATCAGTTCCCATAGCAGCCTGGGAGGTGATATCGACGGGCGTACCCCAGCTGTCGCCATCCTTTCTGGTGACGTAAACCACGGACTCCAGCCCGCGGCGTTCGGTGTATGCCATTGTGCTTCCGTCATAGCTCACCACCGGCCTGTCATTGACAGAGCCCTGGTTTATGTATTCCTTCAGGGGTGTGATAAGCACATTTATGGGCGTAGCCATCTGCCCCGAAGCAAGATTGCAAGCCTGTATCTGCTGGTTGATGAATTCCTGGTTCGTCATCTCCCCGGACTCGGAAACAAGGTTTTTAAATAGCCGGTACGTATTCAGGGAGCTGTCGAGCCGGTTTGTTATCCTGTAGGCATTGCCCAGTGAAAAGTATGCATCAAGCGGAGCCCTCTTCTCTTTAAGAAGGCCTGTTTTGGAGCTGTAACTGGTATTTCTTACAGCCTCTTCAAGGAAAGGAATAGCCTTGGGTTTCTCATCGAAGATATTAAGATAGCAGTTGCCTATCTTGTATTTAATGTTGGCGTTGCCTGGCTTAATTTCATTAAGTATCAGGTAGAGCGGATTGGCAAGTTCAAATTCGCCATAGAGGTAATGCGACTCTGCTTCACGCCATATTGCCTTTATCTCACTTTTCTTCTGGGCGCTGAGCGGTACAATTGCAAGCAGTCCTGCACAAAAAAATATTCCCCGTATTCCCATTTTTCTTTTTTACTACATCATTAATTCTTCCCGGCCATCATCGTACCATAACTGTATCATCTGAACCTGATGCGGTAAATGTCCAGTTTCCCCGCTCCGTTGTCCCTGTGTGCCATAGAGATAAATCCTCCCTTACCACCATCTGTGGGGCAGAAGAAAATGTTATCGTCAGGAGTGTTAACAGGATAGCCGAGGTTCTGCGGTTTGCTCCACAGGCCGTTGCTTTGCAGTTCGCTCCTGAAGATATCATACCCGCCCATGTTATAATGACCCTGTGAGGCGAAGAAGAGCATGGTGCCTTTATTGATGAGGAAAGGCCTGTCATCATTGAACGGGGTATTTATCTCCGGGCCCATGTTCAGAGGTTGGCCCCACTCGCCATCAGCCTTCATCTTCGATATATAAAGGTCAAGGCCTCCGAAGCCACCTGGCCTGTCGCTGGAAAAAATCATGGTGGAGCCGTCTTCGGTGATAAAGCCGTGGGCTTCCCAGTATTTTGTGTTTATCTCTTTCTTCAGCTTGCGTACAGGTTCCCAGCGTTCTCCGTTGTAATTGCTGATCCATATATCGCTGTTGATGTTGTCATCCTTTGACAGCAGCATCAAGCTGCCGTCGGATGAGAGATATGAGACATAATGATCACCGTCGGACTGCAGTTCAGGAGTGACGTTTATGGGCGGTGTCCATTCATTTTTTACCAGATGTGAGACCATTATGGCATCATAAAA
>Ga0209745_1001701_pt1 | contig 12869 bp, 11 predicted proteins | sample BarGraNGADG00312_FD_184495 | JGI IMG/M metagenome (GOLD analysis project Ga0209745, IMG submission 184495) | Arctic peat soil microbial communities from Barrow, Alaska - Barrow Graham LP Ref core NGADG0004-312 (SPAdes) (version 2) | ecosystem: Environmental > Terrestrial > Soil > Wetlands > Peat... | reverse complement strand
GGTCGCGAGCTCGAGGTCGTCGGCTCCCTTCCACGGTCCTTCCCAGAACACGAGCTCGGCCTTGTACAGGCCGTTGACGGTCTCGGCCAGGGCGTTGTCGTAGCTGTCGCCGATGCTCCCGATCGAAGCCTGCAGGCCAGCTTCGACGAGCCGGTCGGTGTAGCGGATCGAGGTGTACTGCGCCGGCGGCGGGCGTAGTAGGTCTCCGGGGCGATCGGCACACCGTGCGCGGTGAGCACGCGGCAGATCGGCGCGACCCCGACAACAACGTGTTCGGTTCGTCTCAGTACGGCCCTGCGCGTGTCAACGTGCCGGTGACCTGGTCGGCCAACACCCTGTCGACCGGCCAGGCCGTCACTCCCTGACGCCCACCTGGTGGGAGGGGCGGGCTGGTCCTCGCCCCTCCCGTACCTGTTGACGGCTCGCCGCGAGCAATGCGGCGAGCCGTCGACAAATCGTGCCCGTGCTGCTCCACTGGTCTCGACTGTGTGGTGATCGAGCCGACGGCATGGAGGTGCTTGGTTGCGTGTCCTCTACAGCTTTCCGTTGGCGCTCGGGGCCCCAGGCGTCGGCACCACAGCCCTTCACGAGGTGCAGGGCCTCGTCGCGAGCGGGCTGGACGTCGATGTCGTCTGCACGAGTACCGCGCGTGATGTGCCCGGCGCGCGCGTGACGCGCACCTTGCAGGTCGCCGGGTTCCGCGTCCCGCACCGTGCCTTCGGCAGTACGCAGCGGGGCTACGACCTCCACGACCGGCTGACGGCCGCTGTGCTCCGGTCGCGCGGCCCCGTGTACGACGTGGTGCACGTCTGGCCCAGGGGCTGCCTGCACACTGTTGCCGCTGCGCACCGCCTAGGGCTGCCCGTCGTCCGAGAGGTGCCAAGCCCCCACACGGAATCTGCCTTCAGTGAGGCACGTCGAGCGGCCGCGAGCCTCGGGCTCAACCTGCCGGTGACCCACTCGCACGCCTGGGACGACGCCGTGCTCGCGCGCGAGGTCGCGGAGTACGACGCCGCGGACGGCCTGCTCGTACCCTCGGACTATGCCCGCTCTACCTTCATCGACCGCGGTTTCGACCCCGACAGGCTGCTGCATGTGCGCTACGGCTACGACCCGGAGCGATTCCGGCCTTCGCGTCGCGACCCGTCCGCCGAAGGACTGACGGCCGTCTTCCTCGGTCGTGGTGAACCCAACAAGGGACTTCACCACGCTCTCAACGCCTGGATGGCGTCCGGGGCTCATGAGCGTGGCACTCTGCATGTCTGCGGGGCGCTCTGGCAGCCGTATGCCGATCTGCTGGCCGACCAGCTAAGCCACCCCAGCGTCAAGGTCCACGGCTTCGTGGACTCTGCGGGCATGCTCGCCGGCGCGGACGTCCTCCTCTTGCCGACCTGGACGGAGGGGAGTGCTCTCGTCGGTTACGAAGCCATCGGTAGCGGCTGCGTTCCGCTCGTATCGGCGGCTAGCGGCGTGCCCGTGGATGACGGTGTCAGCGGTCTGGTGCACCCGGTCGCGGACGAAGCGACCCTGGCGTCGCAGCTGCGGATGCTCGTGGAGCAGCCATCCGAGCTGCGGCGGCTGCGGGAAGGGGTTGTGGCGGCAGCACCGGACATGACGTGGGGCGCTGCTGCAGGACAGCTTGCGACCGCGTACCGCGACGCGGTCGACCGGTTCGCTCAGAGGCCCGGCACGAGTCGGCGGGCGTTGCCCGCGTAGACCGCGCGAAGGCTCGCCTCGTCCGGCGTCTGGAGCAGTCGCAGGTAGATGCGGATCTCATCTGTTCGGAACGGGCACACGTCCGTTCCGAACAGGACGCGCTCACGGTGCGCCGTAATGAACTGTCGCGCAGCCCGGGGTTGGCGGCCAAGGTCGGCTGCCCGCGCTGCGAGGTCGATGTACAGGTTCGGATGCTCGTCCAGGAGCTGTGCCACATGGTCGAGATCCTCGACCTGGGACGCGACATGCGCGCCGATCCAGGTGGTGTTCGGAGCCGATGCGACTGCCGACTGGAGTGCGTCGATCAGGCGGTCATACGTCGGCAGGCCAGGACGATGCCACGACGCGCGCGGGTGGCGTGTGAGCTCCTCGAGTCGTTCGTTGAAGCGATCCGTGGGACGGAAGAACGCGGGTGGGTCGCCGATGTGGACGAGCACCGGAAGTCCGAGCGCACCGGCGAGGTTCCAGACCTCGGTCAGCCGAGGGTCGTCGACCAGCACGAGAGAGCCGAGCCCGTCACGGACCGACCGCCCGAGGTCCTTCCACACTTTGATCCCACGAGCGCCGCGCGCAGCCGACTCGCGCAGTTGGTTCGCGAGCCGGTCAGGGCCATCACGGTCCTTCAACAGGGACCAGTCGAGGTGGCAGAACGTCGCGAAGCGCCCCGGGTGGGCCGCGTCATAGCGCGCGACGTTCTCGCTGAGCTCGCTGCCAAAACGCCCGTCGAGGTTCACGATGGCTGTGACGTCGACGCCGTCCATCGCCGCGAGCAGTGCGCCCACATCGGGCGCCATCCACCCGCCGTCGCGGCTGAGCCAGCGCCCGAGGTGGTTGTGAGCGTCGATCACCGGGACCAGCGGCGCGCGAACTTCTGTAGCACCGACCCTGAGCATGCTCACAGGGGCGTATCGATCCAGCCGAGGCAGCGGTCGCAGCAGCGCGAGCGCTGCCCGTTGCAGCGGCTGGACTGTCCGGCGAAGGCCAGTCCGGACGTCGTCGACGATCATTGGGAGGAGGTGCCGTCGTGCGTCGCTGCCCACGAGTCCCAAGCGCTCTGCACCATGTCGCGCAGGTCCAGCCGGGATTGCCAGCCCAGCTCGCGTGCGACCAAGCCGACTTCGCCGACCACGGCCGCGGGGTCGCCGGGCCGACGCGGGCAGATGACCGGCTCGACCGCCGTCGCTGTCACGTCACGAACGACCGCAAGGACCTCGCGCACGCTGTGCCCGATGCCGGTGCCGATGTTGTAGGCGCGCGCCGCGGGTCCACCTCGCCCGGACTCGAGGTCCCGAGCCGCCGCGACGTGTGCCTCGGCGAGATCTGTGACGTGCACGTAGTCCCGCACGCACGTGCCGTCAGGCGTCGGGTAGTCGTCACCGAAGATGCGTGGCGACTCGCCGGCTGCTGCAGCGCGGAGCGCGAGCGGAACCAGGTTGAACGTGCCGACGTCGCCCAGCACCGGATCACCGGCTCCGGCGACGTTGAAGTAGCGCAGCAGGATTGCATCGATGCCGTATGCCGCCGCGGCCTCCCGGACGATCCGTTCGCCGACAGCCTTCGTGGCCCCGTAGGGGTTGATCGGTGCCAGCGGATCACTCTCGTCAACCGTCGTCCCCGCAGGGGTGCCGTACACCGAGCTGCTCGAGGAGAAGACGACACGTGGGACGTCGCAGCGTGTCATGGCGGTGAGCAGACTGACGACACCACCGACGTTCTCGCGGTAGTAGCGGAGCGGATCGCTGACCGACTCGGTGGGTGACTTCTTCGCGGCCAGGTGAATCACGCCGGCGACAGAGTGCTCAACCATCACTTCGGCGACCCGTTTGGTGTCGGCGACATCGAGGACGTGCACCGGGACGTCTGACGGGAGGCGCCGCGCGAGTCCGGTGGACAGGTCGTCCACGACCACGCACCCGAGGCCGTGGCCGAGGAGGGCGCGGACGACGTGCGCCCCGATGTAGCCGGCACCACCGGTCACGAGCCATGTCACTCTGGGAGCGTAACGAACGCGCCGGGTGATTCCGGACGTTCCGGGTCGCAGCAGTGCAGGACGGTGCAATAGCCTCGGGCTGCGGCAGGGCGTCCAGCACGGGAGGTGCGCAGTGGACCGGTCGAAGTCCCCGGTGACGGACGGCGAAGCTACGGCGCCCACGGGGCGAGCGGCGTGCACGGCCACCGTCCTGGTGCCCGCCCACAACGAGGCCGCCGTCATTGGCCGCTGCCTGCGAATTCTGCTGTCCGACGCCTACCCCGGTGAGCTCGACGTGGTGGTAGTCAACAACGGCTCGTCGGACGACACCGGGGCTCGCGCTCAAAGCGCGGGTGACCGGGCGGGGCATCCGGTGAACGTTCTCGAGCTCCCCGAGCCGGGCAAGGTCGCGGCGCTGCGGGTCGGTCTGGCTCACGTGCGGCACTGGCCGGTGATCGTGCTCGATGCAGACTGCGAGCTGCCCACCGCGACTGCCCGCGCGCTGGCCGCGGCATTGGACACGGACGTCCCGGCTGTCGCGTCCGCGCACATGACGGTGACCACAGAGGAGTCGGCTCCGCTGGTTCGCCGCTTCTACCGAACGTGGACGGCGCTGCCGTACGTCCGTGATGGCATGGTCGGCTCCGGGGTGTTCGCGCTGAACGAAACCGGCTACTCCCGGCTCGGTGCCCTCCCCGACGTCACCAACGACGACGGTTGGGTGCGGCGGTCGTTCGCTCCCGCTGAGCGGCTGGTGGTGGCCGAAGCGTTTGTCGCACATGCTGCGCGGACCACACGGGCACTGGTTTCGCGGCGCGCCCGGATTGTCAACGGCAACCGCGAGCTGGATGTCGATATGGGCGCCGACCCGGGTCGCAACAGCGCCGGTGGTCTCGCCACGTCGGTGCGGCGGGGGCGTGTGCGGCCCGCCGACGCTGCCGCCTTCCTGCTGGTCACCGCCGCGAGCAGGTGGGTGGCCGCCGTGCGCCGGCTGCGCGGCGACCGGCGCTGGGGCACGGACACGACCTCCCGGGTGCTGGCGTGACCGGCCTCGGCAGGCGGACGGAGGGCGCGCTGACGACGCTCGGCCGCATGGCCGATCCCGGTCTGCTGGTGCACCTGGCCAAGATCGCCCGATTCTGGTCGTACGCCCACGTGCGGCCGCGACGTCGGATGACCGCCGGTCCGGGTCTGCGGATGTCGCCGCTGGCGAGCCTTCGTAACGGCGAGCGCATCCTGCTGGGCCGGGACGTGCACGTGGGGGAGCGGTGCTACCTGTGGGTGGGGGACTCGACGGGCCGAATCATCATGGGCGACCAGGTGCTTCTGGCCCCGGAGGTGTTCATCACGGCGAGCAACTACGGGGTCGTGCACGGCGTGCCGGTGATGACGCAGCCCAAACGGGAGGCCGATGTGGTGATCGGTTCTGACGTCTGGCTCGGGGCGCGAGTGGTGGTGCTCCCGGGCGTCACCATCGGTGACGGCGCAGTGGTCGGTGCTGGCTCAGTGGTGTCGCGGTCGCTGCCCGCCCAGTGCATCGCTGTCGGCAGCCCTGCGCACGTGGTCGCCTGGCGAGAGGGCTATGTGCCGGCGGCCGAGCCGTGACCGGCAATGAGGCGGTGGCCGACGTCTCGGTGGTGATCGTCTCGCATAACGGCGCCGACTGGCTCGAGCGCTGCCTGGAGGCTGTCACCGGTGCCGGCAAGCCCACTTGCTCCTCCGAGGTGGTAGTGGTCGACAGTGGGTCAGGGCAGGCGACACTTGACCTGCTCAAGCGGTGGGCCGACCGGATCGACGTCGTGGTGGCCGGTGAGAACATCGGCTTCGCCAAGGGATGCAACATCGGGGCGGCGCGCACCCATGGCCGAAGAGTGCTGCTGCTCAACCCGGACGCGCTGGTGCGGCCCGGCTGCGTCGACGCGCTCGTGCGGGCGCTGGACGAGCACCCGGACGCCGGGCTGGTCGGCGGTCGCACAATACGCCCGGACGGCTCGGTGGACCCCAGCTCCTGCTGGGGACGGCCCACGCTGTGGAGCTGGTTCTGCTTTGCTTCTGGGCTCAGCTCAGTGCTGCGCGGATCTCGGCTGTTCGACCCAGAGTCTCTCGGTCGCTGGCAGCGCGACACCGAGCGCGAGGTCGACGTGGTCACCGGCTGCCTGCTGATCACGGAACGGACCACCTGGGAGCGGCTGCGCGGCCTCGACGAGACCTACGTGATGTACGGCGAGGACGCTGACCTGTCCCTACGGGCCGCGGCCGCTGGGCTGCACCCGCGGATCACTCCTGACGCCGTCGCGGTTCACGCAGTGGGTGCGTCATCCGGCGGGAACTCGTCGGAAGTCAAGACGCGACTGCTCTTCACCGGCAAGGCCACGCTCGCGCTGCTGCGTTGGTCGCCGGCGCGCGCCCGCCTCGGGATCGGGCTTCTGCGCACCGGTGTTGCGGTCCGTGCGCTGGGCGAGCTGGTCCGCCGCACGCCAGCTCCACGCTGGCTCCCGCTCGTCAGTGAGCCGAGCTGGGCACGCGGCTGGCAGGCATCGCCTGCAGCGCTCGCCGCACCCCGAGCCTGATGAGGCCCGTCGTTACCTCAGCACCTTCATCCACAGCTGGAAACGGCCGGTGCACGCCAACGGGTTGCTGTGCGTTTGGGCCCCCGTCAACCGGGTGAGATCGCCTGGTTCATGCTGGTTCGCGAAGCAGCAGATGGGAGCATCACTTCATGAGGCGCCGAACGCGGGTCCTGATAATCGTGCAGAACCTCCCCGTCCCGCTCGACCGCCGGGTGTGGCTCGAGTGCCAGGCGTTGACGGCCGCCGGCTACCAGGTCAGCGTGATCTGCCCGAAGGGCCCCGGCGACCCCGCTCGCCAGCTCATCGACGGCGTCGCGATCTACAAGTACCGGCCCGCACCGGAGGCGCAGGGGCTGCTCGGGTTCGTCGTGGAGTTCGTGTACTCGTGGCTCCGGACCGCGGCGCTCTCCCTCGTCGTGCACCGCGAGCGCGGGTTCGACATCGTCCAGGCGTGCAACCCGCCTGACACCTACTGGCTCCTCGCGCTGCTGTGGCGCGTCTGGGGCGTCCGTTTCATCTTCGACCACCACGACCTCAATCCCGAGCTGTTCCTGTCGCGGTTCGGGCAGCCGACGACTGCGGGAGAGCGCGCGCAGTACGGCGGGCTGCTGTGGCTCGAGCGGATGACGTTCCGCAGCGCGCACCGGGTCATCTCGACGAACGAGTCCTATCGGCGGGTCGCCATGTCGCGCGGGGGACGGGCGCCGCAGGACGTGACGGTGGTCCGCAGCGGGCCCGACACGAGCGTCATGCGCCCGGTCTACCCGCCCGCGTCGGTGCGTGGGGGTGCGCGCCACCTCCTCGTGTACCTGGGCATCATGGGCCCTCAGGACGGCGTCGACCAGATCCTCGCGGTCATGGACGAGCTCGTGCACCGGCGGGGGCGCACCGGAGTCCGGGCGGCGCTGCTCGGCTTCGGGGACTGCTGCGACGACTTGCGCCGCCAGTGCACCGAGCTCGGGCTGGACCCGTACGTCGAGTTCACCGGTCGGGCGGACAAGGCCATGATCGCCGACTACCTAAGCGCTGCCGACGTGGGTCTGGGGCCGGACCTGAAGACTCCGCTGAACGACGTGTCGACGATGAACAAGACGATGGAGTACATGGCCTACGCGGTGCCGTCGGTGGCTTTCGACCTCGTCGAGACCCATCTGTCCGGAGGTGACACGGTCCTCTACGTGGCGTCCGGGGACATCGGGGGGTTCGCCGACGCGGTCGAGCAGCTGCTGGACGACGACGACCTGCGGCTCGACCTGGCCCTGCGGGCTCGTCGTCGCGTCGCCGAGGAGCTCGACTGGCAGCCGCAGTCCGCCGCGTACGTCGGGGTGTACGACGAGCTCAGCGGGGCCGCGGCCGCGCCCAGGGCTCGCGCGGAGCGAGCGTCGGCCCTGCCGCCCGCGGGCCGCGCGTTTGTGGACCTCGACGACGAGACCGAGCTGCGGCGGTTCATCGTGGAGCGAACCGCTCCGGCGGGCGGCGAACCGCGCTAGTTGCGCACGACCGACGGCGACCACGCCTGCGGGATGAAGACCTGAGGTGTCGCGCCGGCTTGAGCCGCGACGGACCACACGTCGGTCACGCCGGCCTCGGTCTCGCGCGGCATGCCGTACAGCAGCGTCGAGTTGTCGAGCCACTCGATCTGGTCGTCGATGCTCCGCTTCTCGCCGGCGACGACCTCCGCGCCCGTCGCGAGGTCGAGCACCGCGACCAACCAGAACTTGGCTCCGCCAGTGCCGACATTCTTCTTGAACGCGATCCGGGTGCCGTCCGGGCTCAGCGACGGGCACTCGACGTTCTCCCGGAGCGAGACGAGCGTCTGATCCGTGAGGTTGCCGCGCACGAGCCAGGTCTTGCCCACGGCGGCCGACGCCGCGGTCGCGTAGAACGTCGTGTCGTCGACGAAGGTGACGCCCCAGAGGTTGCGGTCGGACCCCGTGAAGGGCTTCCCGTCGATCGTCAGGGCGAACTTCTCGAGGTCGCCCGACGTCGTGCCGTCGGCGCGGTGCACGACCGTATGGGTCGAGAAGCCGGTCGTCGCGTACGAGTGCCCCGTCACGAACGACGTCGTCGCGAGCAGCGATCCGTCGGCGGACAGGCGGGTGCGGCTGGGGACGCCCGGGAGAGGCCAGGTCTGGACGGGCTGCCACGACGCGTCGAGCAGCTGCGCCTCGAATCGGGTGGCGATGCCGCGCACCGTGCGCAGGCAGGACTCCGCGCCCGGGACAACGTCGACCCGGTCGCACGCGACGGACGTGAAGGCGCGCGGGCCCGACGGGTTGTCGAGCGGGACCATCGCGACGAGCCCGTACTGGTCGCCGGGCGCGGTGCTGCTGAACACGATGCGGTCGTGGCCCTCGACGGCCGCCAGGTCGGACTGCGCGACGGGGGTCGCCGAGGCGACCTGGTCGCGCTGCGTCCGGAAGGCGCTCACGCCGTACGCGACCCCGCCGACCACGACGACGACCACGATCACCACGAGCGCGAGGACGCGCGGGGCGGGCCGCCTTACGCGAGCGACTCGGCGGATGCGGCCGAGCCGGTGGGCACGTCGAGCCCCCGCACGAGGAACCAGCAGGCCATGATCGCGGCGGCGAGCACCGCGGCGGCGACAAACATCGCGTTCCCCCGTCCGACCGTGTACCAGAGCAGACCGAAGCCGGTCGACGCGAGCATACGGGCGAGGGCGACGACGGTCTGGGCGGTGCCGATCGCCGTCCCGCGTGCCGACGGGTCCGCGACCTGCCCGACGATCGCCGACAGCACGCCGTCGGTCGACGCGTAGAACACGCCGAGCAGCAGGAGCACGGCGAACGTCAGACCCGCCCACCCGCCGGACGTCCCCGCGCACACGTAGGCGGCGAGCAGGGCGACGTGACCGGCCAGGAAGACCCGGGCGCGACCGAACCGGTCGGCGAGCCGGCCGAACGGGATCGCCAGGCTCATGTACGCCACGTTGGTGCCGACGTAGAGCAGCGGGAACCACTGCGTCGCGAACCCGCTGCGGTCCTGCAGCGCGAGATAGACGAACCCGTCGCCGACGGTCAGCACGCCGAGCACACGGGCCGCGACCATGAGGCGACGCAGCGACGGCGTGACGATCGCCCGCCAGCTGAACGGCCGACCGGCGGGGGCGAGACCGGGCACCGTGCACGTGCAGCCCTTGCAGCGCGGCAGCCCGCGCTCGTCGCGCGACTGGTGCTTCGTGAGCCAGGCTGCGCGCTGCGGACGCACGTCGGGGACGAGGAGGCCGAGCACGGCCAGCCCGATCACCGCGCACCCGAACGACAGCACGAACACCGTGCGGTACCCGTCGGGGATGACCCACAGGACCGCGAACGCCAGGAGCGGGCCGGTCGCCGCGCCGACGGTGTCGAGCATGCGGTGGACGCCGAACGACCGTCCGAGCGTCCTCGGGTCGGAGCTCGCGGCGATCATCGCGTCACGCGGTGCGGTGCGGACCCCCTTGCCGACCCGGTCGACCGCGACCAGCGCAGTGACAGCGGCGAACCCGCCCGCCACCAGCAGACCGGCGCGCGTGAGCGCGGAGAGCCCGGAGCCCGCGAAGGCCACCCACTTGGGGCAGTCGTCGCGGTCGGCGGCCCACCCGCCGGCGATCCGCACGAGGGCGGTCGCACCCTGCATCAGGCCGTCGATGAACCCGTAGGCGATGGTCGACCGTCCGAGCGCAGCGGTGACGTAGAGCGGGAGGATCGCGGCCACCGACTCCGAGGAGATGTCGGTGAGCAGGCTGACGACGCCGAGCGCGACGACGACGGACGACACCCGTGCCGCCGGTCGGCGGATACCCGGCGTGCGTGCCCCCGACGCGCCGGTGCCTGGCGCGCGGGTGCCTGCCCGCGGAGGGGCGACGACGAGCCCGCGGGGCGGTCGCGGAGGCTGAGGTACACGTCAGCCCTGTGCCGTGAGCGTCCCGGCCACGCTCAGCTCGGTACCGCCGCCGAGGCGCTCTCGCAGGGTGAGGACGAGGCCGTCGTTGTGGCGGACGAACGTCGCGGACGAACGCCGTGGCCGTCGATCCCGCGGCGGCGGGAGAGTCGGTCGTGACGAACCCGGCGGCAGTGAATGCCTTCACGTAACCGGCCAGGACGTCCGCCGGGCTCGCCGCGGTGCTCGCCTCGAGCCCGACCTGCAGGCGGCTGCCCTCGGCGGAGACCGAGCTCGAGACGACCGTCGCGCCCGCAAGCACGGGGACGATCGTCACGGGGAAGCCGGCCACGAGAGCGCCGCGGGCCGACGCCGTCGCCGGCAGCGGCCCGGTGAGGCGGGGGACGTCGGTCCTGGGGACCACGAGGGCGCCGGCCGTCGAGCCGGTCGGAGGCAGGACCTCGCTCGCCGACCCGGTGCCCGACGTCGGATCCCCGGCGGATGTGCCGGCAGGCGCGCCCCCGGACGGCGTGCCGCTCGCCGATGCACCCGGCGACGCGCTCGCTGCCGCGGGCGGTTCGACGCCAGTGCTCGCCGTCCCGCCCGGGCTCGGCGCTCGCGACTTCCCCGTCGGGGTGGCCGTCGCGTCGTCACACGGCCGCTGCCGTCGGGCGGGTGGTCGGCGCTGCAGCCCGCGGTCAGGGCCACGACCCCGACGACGAGCCCGGCAACGAGCCGGCCCGCGGTCGCGCGCCGCATCGCCGTGCGACCGCGGAGCTGGCGGGTGCGCGTCGACATCCGTCACCTCGGTTCACGCAGGTCGCGGGCATCGGGACAGGACAGGGCAAACCCGACATCGGGAATGAGTTCACGGTACCGAGGTCGAGGCATGACGGGCAGCCCAGGGTCGCCGATCGAGACATTTCACCCGTCCAGATCACCCGTCTGCCGCAGGCGTCACCCGGCGTCGAGCGTCCCGACGAGGTGCGTCGCGATCTCGAGCGCGCACGTGGCCGCCGGCGACGGCGCGTTGAGGACATGGACCTGACGCGGCGCGCGCTGCACCAGGAAGTCGTCGACCGGGTTGCCGTCGCGCGCGATCGCCTGGGCGCGCACTCCTGCCGGGGCCCTGACCAGGTCGTCGACCCCGAGCGCCGGGACGAGCTCCGCGAGGCCGCGGGCGAACGCCCGCTTCGAGACGGAGTGGACCACCTCGCGCACACCCGGGACGACGTTGCGCGCTCCCATGCGCCACAGCCCGGGCCACGCGAGCTCGTCGAGCACGTCGCGGACGTCGACGTCGCGCCACCGGTACCCCTCGCGGGCCAGCGCCAGCACTGCGTTCGGACCGGCCTGCACCGCGCCGCTGACCATCCGGGTCAGGTGTACGCCGAGGAACGGGAACCGGGGGTCGGGGACCGGGTAGATCAGGCCGTTGACCAGCGCGGCGGCCCGCGGGACGAGCTCGAAGTACTCGCCGCGGAACGGGATGATGCGCGCCTCCGGGTCGAGGCCGCACGCGCGTGCGACCCGGTCGGACTGCAGCCCCGCGCACGCGACGAGCCGGTCGGCGTGGAGCTCCTCGCGCCCGCCGGGGCCTTCGACACGCACGCGCAGCCCGTCGGAGTCCTCACGTGCTCCGACGAATGCGGTCTCGGTCCGGACCTCGCCCCCGGCGGCGACCACGTCGTCCGCGAGCGCGCGGCACACCGCGGCGTAGTCGATCGTGCCGGTGTCCGGGACCCACAGCGCGCGCACGCAGCTGACGTGGGGTTCGTGCTCGCGCGCCTCGGCGAGACCGACCTCGCGCACGCTCACGCCGTTGGCTCGGCCGTTCGCGGCGAGGCGCTCGAGGCCCGGCACGTGCGCCGGCCTCGTCGCGACCACGAGCTTGCCGGGCCGGCGCACCTCGATGCCGTGAGCGTCCGCGAACGCGGTCATGCTGCGTGCTCCCGCGATGCTCATCGTCGCCTTGAGGCTGCCGGGCGTGTAGTACAGGCCGGAGTGGATGACGCCCGAGTTGCGGCCGGTCTGGTGACGCGCGACCGCCGGCTCCTTGTCGAGGACCGTCACGCGGTCCCCCCGCTCGGCGAGCCTTGCGGCGACCGCGAGCCCGACGACTCCTGCTCCGACGACGACGATGTGCATGGTTCTGACCGTATCCACATCCGGTCATCGGCGGACAAAGTCAGCGCGGGCGTCCTCCGAACGGGTGCTCGTAGACTTCTCGGCGTACCCCGGGTCCGTGCTGGACGTCGCCCCGAAGGACACCATGGACCTCACCGGACTCGTGCCTGCCCTGCTCGCCGACCCGGCCGCGGCCCGCGCTGTCGCGCTCGGGCGGCGAGGTCGACGTCGTCGGGCCTGCCGGGGTGCGCCCACCCCCGGTCGACGCGCTCTAAGCGCGTCGACCGCTCGTGGTGGTGACGGCAACCGGACGCGACGTTCCCCCGAACGGCTGAGAAGCAAGATGCGTGACGGGTTCCCGGATTGGGTGAAGAGGCCAGATGGGGTCAGGGAGTCCGCGAGCCTCTCCGCAGTGCGCCGGCGGCGGACGAAACGCATCGCCGACGGCTCCCACCTGCTGTTTGGTCCCTCCCGCGGCGCCTCTCCGTGTCCATAAGGCATGAACTAGTGCCGCGTGTTTGAAGTGGTTTGGCGGTTGGCCTTCTTGAGGATGTCGTCGGCGGCTTTGGTCCAGACGAAGGGGTGGGCGCGGTCGTTCCAGC
>Ga0209745_1001699_pt1 | contig 12885 bp, 9 predicted proteins | sample BarGraNGADG00312_FD_184495 | JGI IMG/M metagenome (GOLD analysis project Ga0209745, IMG submission 184495) | Arctic peat soil microbial communities from Barrow, Alaska - Barrow Graham LP Ref core NGADG0004-312 (SPAdes) (version 2) | ecosystem: Environmental > Terrestrial > Soil > Wetlands > Peat ... | reverse complement strand
GATGTCGATGATCTGCGGGTGGATCGCCTCCACCTTCTTGGCCGAGTTGAGGTGCTTGACGTAGTCCACCAGGCCGTCGTCGTACCGGTACGAGACCGTGCGCAGCTTCCCGGCCGCCTCGCCCGGTTCGGAACCGGCGAGCTCGTCCTCGCCGCCGGCCATGTGCCGCGGTCGCTCATCGGTGAGGGTGAGGCGCAGGCCCTTGTTCAGGAACGCCATCTGCTGGAGGCGCGCCCGGAGCGTCTCGAAGTCGTACTCCGTGGTCTCGAAGGTCTTGTCGCTCGCCCAGAACGTGACCGTGGTGCCGGTGTGGTCCGTCTTCTCGCCGCGCGCGAGCGGCGCCTGCGGGACGCCGTCGGCGTACTCCTGGCGCCAGACCCTGCCGTGCAGATGCACCTCGACGGCGAGCCGGCTGGAGAGCGCGTTGACCACGGACACGCCGACGCCGTGAAGGCCGCCCGAGACGACGTAGCCGCCGCCGCCGAACTTGCCGCCGGCGTGCAGCACGGTCATCACGACCTCGACCGCCGGGCGCCCCTCCGACTCGACGTTCTCCACCGGGATGCCGCGGCCGTCGTCGATGACCCGTACCCCTCCGTCGGCGAGCAGAGTGATGTCGATGAGGGTGCAGAACCCGGCCAACGCCTCGTCGACGGAGTTGTCCACGACCTCGTACACCAAGTGGTGCAGACCGCGCTCGCCGGTCGAGCCGATGTACATCCCAGGGCGCTTGCGGACCGCCTCGAGTCCCTCGAGAACGGTGATGGTGCTGGCGTCGTAACCGCCAGGAGCGGGGGGTCCACCGAGGGTCTGACTCGTGTCTGCCACAGGCGGTGGATCTCCTTGGTTGCTCGCGCGCGGTGCAGAGCTGCGGAAACCGGTCTCCACGGCGCAGAAGTGACGGGGTGTGAATCCCCCGTCATGACCCCCTGAGTCTACCCGTTCACGCGGCTTGGAAAGGCCTCACGGGGCCTGTTGTGGATCAGCCGTACGTGTCGCGCGGACCGCGTCCGGGAACACTGCGGGAGCCGCGGCGCCAACCAGGACCGACCGGGCCGAGCACCTTCACCTCGCGCACGACGTTCGGTCCGACGTCCTTCGCGAGCCGGGCCAGCAGCTGGGGAACGAGCAACCGGACCTGGGTGGCCCAGGAGGTCGAGTCGGTGCGCACCACGAGCACGCCCGCCTCGAAGGTCTCGGGGGTGCAGTGGTCCGCCAGCTCCGACCCGACGACCTCGCGCCATCGTCCGACGACGCCGCCGACCGACACCTCTTCCGTCCAGCCGCGCTCCGCCATCAGTGAGTGGAGGCTGTCGCCGATCGGCGCGGGGTCCCGGCGGCTCGGGTGCGCCCCAGAGCCGGCGGCCGGACTGCCTGCCGTGCCAGGAGAGCCGGACCGACCCGGGACCGGGCGCCCTGGTCGCAAGCCTCGGGACCGGGCGGCGGCCTGCGCGCGGTTCAGCGCCGCGCGCGCGAGGTCGTGCGGTGAGGTGACCGGTACCGCATCCGGGTCCGCACCCGGCACAACCTCGGGCTGGTCCGGGGTGACCGTGGCCGCCGCGGCGGGCGCGGGCGGGACGACGTCGTCCTCAGAGGACACGGTGCGCCTGCCCGTCCATGACGTCGATCCTGGCCCCGTTGAGCTGCTCCGGCACGTCCTGCGCGACGGCGGCCGTGACGATCACCTGCCGGGCGGGCGCGACGAGTGCTGCCAGTCGGTCGCGGCGCCGCACGTCGAGCTCGGCGAACACGTCGTCCAGGATCAGCACCGGTTCGCCGTCCTCGCCCCAGTCCGAGGCGCCCGCTCCCGGGTTGTGCTCGGCGCCCGGCCCGCCGGCCGGTGCGTGCTGGGAAGCGGGCGAACCGGCCAGATCGCTCTCACCGGCGGTCAGCAGCCGGTACGACGCGAGCCGGAGCGCAAGCGCGAGCGACCAGGACTCGCCGTGGCTCGCATACCCCTTCGCCGGCAGGCCGGCGAGCTCGAGCACCAGGTCGTCCCGGTGCGGTCCGACCAGGGAGACGCCGCGGTCGATCTCCTTCGGTCGGAGCCGCGCAATGGCTTCCAGCAGCTGCGCCTCGATGAGCTCTACCCGCGGCGCGGGCGAGGGTTCGGTCGGTGGCGCGTCTGCCGGGGTCGCGTCGATCGACGAGCGGTAGGTGATCACCGCGTCGCCCTGGCCGGCACTCACCTCGCTGTAGGCGGCGGCCACGTGCGGTGTCAGCCCGGCGACGAGCGCCAGCCGGCCGGCCACGATCTGTGCGCCGGTCTGGGCGAGCTTCGCATCCCACACGTCGAGCGTTCGAAGGTCCGCGGATCCTCGGCTGCCGCGCGCCGCTGCCGCCGCGGTCTTGAGCAGGGCACTTCGTTGCCTCAGGACGCGTTCGTAGTCCTGGATCACTCCCGCCATCCGAGGACGGAGCAGGACGACGAGCTCGTCGAGGAACCGGCGACGCCCGTCAGGGTCGCCCTTGACGAGGCCCAGGTCCTCCGGCGCGAACAGCACGGTGCGGACGATCCCGACGACGTCGCGCGCTCGCGGCACCGGGGAACGGTTCAGCCGGGCCCGGTTCGCGCGGCCGGGGTTGATCTCGATCTCGATCAGCGTCGGGCGGGTGCCCCGGACCACTGTGGTGCGCACGACGGCTCGGTCGGCGCCGGATCGCACCAACGCCGCGTCAGTGGGCACCCGGTGGCTGCTGAACGTCGCGCTGTAACCGATCGCCTCCACCAGATTGGTCTTCCCCTGCCCGTTCGGGCCGATGAGCGCGGTGATCCCGGCCTCGAGGGGGAGCTCGACCTGTTCGTAGGAACGGAAGTCGGTGAGCGAGAGGTGGGCGACATACATCAATTGTCTCGGATCCGCGCGATCGCGGCGGCTAGGCGCCCGAGGGCCCTGCAGGCCGAACCGGGTGGCCTCCGAACTGCTGGCGGAGAGCCGCCACGGCCTTCATCGCCGGAGAGCCCGTCTGGCGTGAGGAGAACCGGGCGAACAGAGCCGCGGAGATCACCGGGAGTGGGACCGTGGCGTCGATCGCCGCGTCCACGGTCCAGCGTCCCTCGCCCGAGTCCTCGACCCAGTCGTCTATCTGGGCCAGAGCGGGGTCCTCGGCGAGCGCCTTGATGAGGAGGTCCAGCAACCAGGACCGCACGACCGTGCCACGGCTCCACGCTTTGAGGGTGCCGGGAACGTCCGTGATCAGGTCTTCCGCGTCGAGCAGCTCGTAACCCTCGGCATACGCCTGCATGAGTCCGTACTCGATCCCGTTGTGCACCATCTTGGCGAAGTGGCCGGCCCCGACTGGCCCGGCGTGCACGAAGCCTTCGTCGCGCGGGCCCTCCGGGCGCAACGCGTCGAAGACCGGCATCAGGTGCTTCACAACCTCCGAGTCGCCACCCACCATCAGCCCGTAACCGTTCTCCAGGCCCCAGATGCCGCCCGACACACCACAGTCGACGTAGTCGATCCCGAGCTTCTTGAGCTCGGTCGCATGGCGCTTGTCCTCCTCGAAATGGGAGTTCCCACCCTCGATGATGATGTCGCCCGAGGTGAGGAGCTTGGAGAGCTCACTCACGATGGATCGGGTGACCTCACCCGCGGGCACCATCACCCAGACCGCTCGTCGCCCGCTCGGCAGCGCGTCCACCAGCTCAGCCAGTGAGCCGACATCGGTGACCTCGGGGTTCCGGTCGTAGCCGGTGACCTCGATGTTGTGCTGGTGCAGTCGCTCGCGCATGTTCGCGCCCATCCGACCCAGACCGACAAGACCGATGTGCATGGTGACCTCCGTGGAGCGATGTCGGTTCAGGCCGCGAAGCGGATCGGGACCAACAGGTAGCGATACGTGTCGATGTCGTCGCCGTCGAAGGTGTTCTGGCCGGTGAACTCGACCGGTTTGTTGGGGTGCGTGAACGACAAGCGGACCAGCTCGGTGGTCAACGCGCCGAGTCCGTCGAGCAGGTACTGGGGGTTGAAGGCGACGGAGATGTCATCACCGACAAGCTGGGCCTCGATCGCCTCGGAGGCCTGGGCGTCATCGCCCTGGCCGGCATCGAGCACCACTTGCCCGTCGCTGAACGACAGCCGGATCGGCGTGTTCCGCTCCGCGACCAGGGAGACCCGGCGGGCAGCGTCGATGAGTGCCTGAGTGTTCGCCACGGCGTGGATCGGCTTCTCGTCCGGGAACAGACGCCGGACCGCCGGGTAGTCGCCGTCGACGAGGAGCGACGTCGTGTGGCGACCGCCTGCCTCGAAACCGATCAGGTCGACGCCGCCGGTGGAGAGCGCCATGTTCACCTCTCCGGCAGAGCCGAGGGACTTGGCCACGTCCGACAGTGTCTTGGCGCGTACCAGTGCCACCGCCGACATGTCGGTGAAGGTCGGGCTCCACCTGAGCTCCCGCAGCGCAAGTCGATACCGATCGGTCGCGAGCAGGGTGATCTTGTCGCCCTCGATCTCGATCCGGATCCCGGTCAGCAGCGGCAGTGTGTCGTCGCGGCTCGCGGCGATGCCCACCTGGGCGACGGCGAGAGTGAGCTCGTCGCCGCGGACAGTGCCGGACAGTGCCGGCATTGTCGGCAGGGTCGGGTAGTCATCCACGGGCATCGTGAGCAAGGTGAAGCGGCTGGAGCCGCAGGTCACCGTGACCTTCGTGCCCTCGAGCGCGACATCGACCGGCTTCGCAGGCAGTGCCCGGGAAATCTCCGCCAGGAGCCGGCCCGAGACCAGGACAACGCCGGGCTCGGAGACCTCGGCGGCGACCTCGGCCCGAGCCGAGACCTCGTAGTCGAAACTCGACAGGTGCAGGACTCCGGCCGGATCCGCCTCGAGCCTGACTCCGGCCAGCACCGGGACCGGTGGGCGTGTCGGGAGGGTGCGAGCCGTCCAGGTCACGGCGTCAGCCAGGACGTCACGCTCAACGCGGAACTTCATGGTGGAACCTTTCATGCGTCGCACAGGCGCGATCGGAGTTGCCCAGAACAGTACGCGAGTGACGACGCTTCCGGCACCAGTCCGGAGGGTTGCGCGGGGCGAAGATCACGCTCCCCACACCCACACTCGCAGGGCTGATGACGGTGTGTGGATATCTGGATGAAGAGAGAGTTAGTCGTAGTCATAGGGTCTGTGGAAACGGTGGATCATGGCTGTCTGCGCAGGTCAGTAGCCAGAAGGCCTTGTGGGTGATGTGTCGATGAGGCGGGGTGTGATCGCGCTGTTCGGTGGACAGTCGCGGAGGAGTCACCGACTGTCCACCCACACGGCCCCCAGCGTCCACACAAGTGAGGGCTTCGTCCACAGTTATTCACAACCCTGTGCACAGGTGTGAAAATTCATCCCACGTATGAGTTTGTCGGATGGACAATCAGGCAGAAGTCCATATCCGGCATCGCCGGCCCCCAGTGGAGGTAGCCGACAGGGGTGTGAGACACCTCCGGTCAAGGTGTCACGGGCCGGGGTGACACACGAGCGCAGGGTCAGCTGCGGTGCTGTTGCTTAATCCTGTTCGTCAGCTCGGTGACCTGGTTGTAGATCGACCGGCGCTCAGCGAGTAGCTCGCGGATCTTGCGGTTGGCATGCATCACCGTCGTGTGGTCCCGACCACCGAACTGCTGACCGATCTTGGGCAAGGACAGATCGGTGAGCTCGCGGCAGAGATACATCGCGATCTGTCGAGCGGTCACCAGGACGCGTGACCGGGACGACCCACAGAGGTCGTCGATGGTCAGGCCGAAGTAGGACGCGGTCTGACCGATGACCATCGAAGCGGTGATCTCGGTGGCGTCGTCGTCGGTGATGAGGTCCTTGAGCACGATCTCGGCGAGCGAACGGTCGACCTGCTGACGGTTCAGGTTCGCGAAGGCCGTCACTCGGATCAGGGCGCCTTCGAGCTCACGGATGTTGGTCGAGATCCGGGACGCGATGTATTCGAGGACGTCGTCGGGCGCCTTGAGGTTCTCACTGCCGGCCTTGCGGCGCAGGATGGCGATGCGGGTCTCGAGGTCGGGCGGCTGGATGTCGGTGATGAGCCCCCACTCGAAGCGCGACCGCATCCGGTCCTCGAAACCGTTGAGCTGCTTGGGTGGCAGGTCGGACGTGATGACGACCTGCTTGTTTGCGTTGTGGAGGGTGTTGAAGGTGTGGAAGAACTCCTCCATCGTCTGTTCTTTGCCCTGCAGGAACTGGATGTCATCGACCAGGAGGACGTCAACCTCGCGGTAGCGGCGCTGGAAGGCACCTGCCTTGTCGTCCCGGATCGAGTTGATGAAGTCGTTCGTGAACTCCTCGGAGTTCACATAGCGGACCCGCACGTGCGGGTACAGGTTCTGCGCGTAGTGACCGATGGCGTGCAGCAGGTGGGTCTTGCCCAGGCCCGAGTCGCCGTAGATGAAGAGCGGGTTGTACGCCTTGGCCGGCGCCTCGGCGACGGCGACGGCCGCGGCGTGAGCGAACCGGTTCGAGGATCCGATGACGAAGGTCTCGAAGAGGTACTTCGGGTTGAGCCGCGCGGGCTCGACCGGAGCTCGCTTGGTGGTCGCCGCGCGGTGGGCTGAGTAGTCGGTCTGGCGCGCGTCGTCTCTCGCGTCGTCGGCCCGGGCCCGGTTGGTCTCTGCGGTCGGCGGGACATCGAGGGCGGCCGACTCGAGGGATGGGTCGACGGTGACCGCGATCCGGGTGTCCGCGCCGATGGCGTCGGAGAGGGCTCTGGTGACCTCGGCCCGCACGCGCGTCTCGAGGAAGTCCTTGGTGAAGTCGTTGCCCACCGCGAGCAGGACGTTCCCGTCGATCAGCCCGAGCGGTCGAGCGAGCCGGACGAAGGCCAGCTGTTGAGCGCTGACGGTGTCATTGGTGGCCAGCGCGGCCACCGTACGCCGCCACACCTCGGCGATGTCCTGGTCCTGTGGGGACAACCTGATCCTCGCTACCTCTCGTGGTTTGTGCGGGAAAGTGTGGCACGACTACCACTATCCACATACTTATCCACATGCTGTGAGGATAGAACGGAACGAAGTTCACCCGAATGTCGCCTGGCGTCCAGGTCCGGGGCCGTTGGCACCTACCGCGCAGCCAGCCTAGACGTCCGGCGCTGCACCCGCATGCGGGCGTGGCTGCACCCGCACGAAGACATCGCCTCATTTGACCCACGCCGCTCGGCCGCGTAACTTTGGACAGCCGTTGTGCGCGGCAGCAGTTGGCATGCCCGAGGGGCGCGAGACCGCTCGTGACCGGGACAACGAGCGCACGACGCGACTTCAGACCTGCATCACCGGGCGACCGGAGATGACCCTCGCGATCGTTGGAGATTGACGTGACCAAACGGACCTTTCAGCCGAACAACCGGCGTCGGGCCAAGACCCACGGCTTCCGGCTGCGTATGCGCACGCGCGCAGGGCGCGCGATCCTCGCTGCGCGTCGCGGCAAGGGACGCACCGAGCTCTCCGCCTGATTTCCGCGGTGCTGCCTGCTGCACACCGCCTCCGCCGCTCGGCCGACTTCGAGCGAGCGGTCCGTCGCGGTGTGCGGGGTGGTCGGCAGACCGTGGTCGTGCACATGATCGTGGAACCCACCGTGTCGGCACCACCGGCGGTGGGTTTCGTCGTCTCCAAGGCAGTGGGCAACGCCGTGACGCGCAACCTGGTGAAGCGTAGGCTCCGGGCGATCGTTGCCACTCGGGTTGGGGGTCTTGCACCCGGCACGATGGCGGTGCTGAGAGCTTTGCCGGCCGCGGCCGGTTCGGACTTCGCGGGGCTGGCCGCCGACGTCGATGCCGGTCTTTCCGCAGCGGCGAAGCGGTGGGCTCAACGCCAGGTGGACACGAGCGGGGGAGGTCGGCAGTGAGCAGTGGCTCGAGGCCCGTGGCGCTCGCGCGCACGGTCGTGCGCGCTCCCGGGCGCCTCCTCCAGATCGTCTTCTTGCTGCTCATTCGCGGTTACCGGTCGTTCATCTCACCACTGACCGCCCCCACCTGCCGGTACTACCCGAGCTGTTCGAGCTACGCGTTGACCGCTGTGCAGCGGCACGGGGCCGTGCGTGGAACCTGGCTTGCGGTGCGGCGTGTGCTGCGGTGCCACCCGTGGGCAGCAGGAGGCGTGGACGACGTGCCACCGGCTCGACCCGCGCTGGTTCGGTTGGGACACCAGCACTAGAGACCCCGGACGCGTCGTCGTCCGTTCGCACTGATATGAGGAGCAGCACCGATGAACGTGTTCGATACGATCCTCAGACCGATCGAGCTCGTGGTCGCGTGGATCATGGTCCAGTTTCACTGGCTGTTCTCCCACCTGGGCATGCGCCCGGAGGGCGGTCTGACCTGGATCCTGTCCATCGTCGGCCTGGTGATCGTCATCCGGGTCGTGCTGATCCCCTTGTTCGTCAAGCAGATCCACGCGTCGCGCGGCATGCAGGCGCTCTCGCCCGAGCTGAAGGCGATCCAGAAGAAGTACAAGGGCAAGTCGGACCCCGCGTCACGGGAGGCGATGAGCCGCGAGACGATGGAGCTGTACCGCAAGCACGGGACCAACCCGTTCGCGTCCTGCCTCCCGATGCTCGCGCAGGCGCCGATCTTCTTTGCCCTGTTCCGAGTCTTGAACAACGGGATCCGCACCGGCACGGGCATCGGGTCACTCACCACGGATCTGGCCCTGCAAGCGCAGAAGGCGACGTTCCTCGGCGCACCGCTCTCGGAGACTTTCCTGGCTACCCACCTGACGAGTGTCAAGGTGGTGACGGCCCTGCTGATCTTGGCGATGTCGGTCACGACGTTCACCACCCAGAAGCAGCTCACCCAGAAGAACATGCCGGCCAGCGCACTGCAGGGCCCGATGGCGCAGCAGCAGAAGATGCTGCTCTATGCGATGCCGCTGATGTTCGCGTTCAGCGGCGTGAACTTCCCGATCGGTGTGCTCGTCTACTGGACGACGACCAACCTGTGGACGATGGGCCAGCAGTTCTACACGATCCGCAGGATGCCCACGCCGGGGTCTGAGGCTGAGAAGCTGTTGAAGGAACGCCAGGCGCGCAAGGGGATCACGCCCGCGGCCGATGCGGCCGCGGCGGCGCCCGAACCGCCGAAGTCCTCCGGCCAACGTCAGCAGCCCAAGCGCAAGGACCGCGCCAAGGGGAAGTCTGCGAGCGGCGGAACCCAGCCTGGCTCCGGCGCCTCGACCGACGATGAGTCCGGGCCTGACTACGACACCTCCGCCGGCCCCGAGCTCGCCTGAACGTCGCGCGAGCGACACCTTGACCTCGATCCACGGCTGACTACTCGGCCTCTTGAAGGAGCAGATATGACAGACGCAGCAGCAGAGACGACAGACGTAGCAGCAGAGACGACGGACCTGGCGGCGGACACCACGGACCTGGCGGCGGACACGACAGACGTAGCGGCGGACACGACAGACGTAGCGGCAGCCGACGCCGCGCTGGTGGAGGTACCCCTCGTGGGGGGTGACGCACCGACGCACGCATCACAGACGAGGCGACTCGAAGAAGAAGGCGAGGTTGCCGCGGACTACCTCGAGGAGCTGCTCGACATCGCGGACCTCGATGGCGACATCGACATCGACGTCGACCACGGCCGTGCAGCGGTCGCGATTGTTGCCGAGGACGGTTCGGAGCGCTGGCTGCGCAGGCTCGTGGGAGCCGACGGTGAGGTGCTCGACGCGCTCCAGGAGCTGACCCGGCTCGCGGTTCAGACGAAGACGGGCGAGCGGAGTCGGTTGATGCTGGACATCGCCGGCTTCCGCGAGGGACGACGGGTGGAGCTGACCGCGCTCGCCGAGGAGGCGATCGGCCGGGTTCGCTCCCACGGGACCCCGGTCGCTCTCGAGGCGATGAACCCGTTCGAGCGCAAGGTCGTCCACGACGCCGTGGCCGCGGCGGGACTGTCGAGCGAGTCCGACGGTGTCGAGCCCACGCGACACGTCGTGATCCGCCCGGCCTGAGGTGGCGCGTCAGCAGGGCGCCGACCCTCCGGGTCGTGTTTCACGTGAAACAACTGACGGCGACCCCTTCGAAGGATCCGCCGCAGGCCGGGATGGCGTCACGACGAGCCGGGCTCCCGCCGAGGAGTCCGCACCCGGCGTCGGCCACGCCGGCGATGTTTCACGTGAAACGACGGCTTCTGATCCTCTCGAGGGTTCGGCCGTGGTCCGGGACTTCTTCGGCCCGGCGTTCCCCGCCGTCGCCACCCTGGTCGCGATGCTTGAACGCGAGGGCGTCGAGCGCGGCCTGATCGGACCACGCGAGCTGGGCAAGCTCTGGGAGCGTCACGCCCTGAACTCAGCCGCCGCCGTCCCGTTCCTCCCGACGACGGGGCGACTCATCGACGTCGGCTCGGGCGCCGGGTTCCCGGGTCTCGTCCTGGCAGCGATGCGACCGGACCAGGAGGTGGTGCTGGTCGAGCCGATGGAGCGCCGGACGCTCTGGCTGGCGGAGGCGGTCGCGGCGTGCGGCCTGGCGAACGTCGTGGTGACAAGAGCCCGTGCGGAGGACCTGGTCGGCGTCCTCTCGGGGCGCGGAGTGACGGCTCGTGCGGTCGCGCCACTTGACCGGCTGGCGCGCTGGACCCTTCCACTCCTGGAGCCAGGCGGCATCCTGGCAGCCATCAAGGGGCAGCGTGCAGCGGAAGAGCTGGCCGATGCGCGGCGCGTCCTGCGCACGCTCGGTGCGGCGTCGGCGGAGGTTCTCGAAGCGCCCACGATCCACGGCGTGGACAGCACTACGGTGGTCCGCGTGGTGCTCCACACTGGACGGCAGCAGTCGCGCGACGTCTAGGTCGCCCCGCGGGTCGGGTGCGGCCGTGGGGTCCGGTGCAAGCGAAAGGGCAGGACACGTGGCAGGAGACGTGGTGGAGGAGTCGGTGGGTAACCGCGAGACGTCGTCGGCGGACGGTGTTTCACGTGAAACAACCAGCGCTCAGGCGACCTGGTGGACCGATGACGACCGTCGCGCTGCCTTGGTGTCCAGCCTCCCGGCCGTGGACGAGAGCACCCCGCTGGCGGCCGAGATAGCGATGGATGCTCGGCGTCGGATCGAGCTGCGGGGCCGGCGTTTCCCGCGACCTGAGAAGACCCGGATCATCACCATCGCCAACCAGAAGGGTGGCGTCGGCAAGACGACGACGACCGTGAACCTCGCGGCAGCCCTCGCGCAGTCGGGACTGCGAGTTCTCGTGCTGGACAACGACCCGCAAGGAAACGCGTCCACCGCACTCGGGATCGACCACCATGCCGGGACACCCTCGATCTACGAGGTCTTGGTGGACGGTGCGCCAATGGAGAGCGTCATCCAGCGGTGTCCCGATGTGCCCAACCTCTTCTGCGTCCCCGCGACCCTCGACCTGTCCGGTGGTGAGATAGAGCTCGTCTCGATGGTGGCCCGTGAGTCGCGACTCCGGAACGCCGTCGACGCCTACCTGGCCGGCCGCCATGCGCGCGGCGAGGAGCCTTTCGACTACGTGCTCGTCGATTGTCCGCCGAGCCTCGGCCTGCTCACCGTGAACGCGTTCGTGGTGGCCCGGGAGGTGCTGATCCCGATCCAGTGTGAGTACTACGCACTCGAAGGATTGAGTCAGCTGCTCAAGAACATCCAGCTGATCCAGGCGCACCTGAACCCTGATCTGCACGTGTCGACGATCCTGCTGACGATGTTCGACCCGCGCACCAATCTGGCCCACCAGGTCGCGGACGAGGTCCGCGAGCACTTCGCGACGCAGACCATCCGGACCGTCGTGCCGAGATCCGTCCGGGTCTCGGAGGCGCCGTCCTACGGCCAGACCGTGATGACCTACGATCCCGGGTCGAGTGGCGCTCTCGCCTACCTCGAGGCCGCCCGCGAGATCGCCGAACGCGGCGCCACGCCGCACCCGATCCAGGCCTCCGACCAGGCATGATGCAAGAGAAGGAGACCTCATGAGCGAGAAGCGGCGCGGGCTGGGCCGTGGCCTCGGTGCGTTGATCCCGACCGGACCGAGTGAAGGTGTTCGCCCGGTCGACGTGTTCTTCCCGGGGACGCGCCCGCTGCACACCGATCGCGGCGACGGCTCTCGGGACGAGACCGCAGCCGCGTCGTCGGACGCCCTGCTCCCGGTGCCGGGCGCGCGCTTCGCCGAGCTCCCGGTCGACCAGATCGCACCCAACCCCCGGCAGCCGCGCCAGGCCTTTGACGAAGATGCGCTGGCCGAGCTCGTCGCGTCGATCAAGGAGATCGGCATTCTGCAGCCGATCGTGGTGCGCCCGGTGGCCGACGGCGGCGGGCCGGCCCGGTACGAGCTCATCATGGGTGAGCGCCGGTTGCGCGCCACCCAGGCGGCCGGGTTGTCGACGATCCCCGCGATCATCCGGGACACCGAGGACGGGGACCTGCTCCGGGACGCCCTGCTCGAGAACCTGCACCGCAGCGAGCTGAACCCGCTCGAGGAGGCCGCCGCGTATCAACAGCTGCTGGACGACTTCGGGTGCACCCACGAGGAGCTCGCCGCGCGGATCGCCCGGTCCCGTCCGCAGATCACGAACACGCTCAGACTGCTCAAGCTCCCACCTCAGGTGCAGCGACGGCTTGCGGCCGGGGTCCTGTCCGCCGGTCATGCCCGCGCCCTGCTCGGCCTGTCCGACGCCGTGGCGATGGATCGCCTCGCGCAGCGGATCGTGGCCGAGGGCCTGTCCGTGCGCTCGACCGAAGAGATCGTCGCTCTCGGTGGGGACCAGGAACCGAAGCCGAAACACACCCAGCCTCGCCCCGGCGACAAGAACCCGATGCTCGACGACATCGCCGCCCAGCTGGCAGATCGTCTCGACACCCGGGTCAAGATCGCACTGGGTAAGAGCAAGGGACGCGTCACGGTCGAGTTCGCGAGCCTTCAGGACCTCAAGCGGATCCTCGGCATCCT
>Ga0209745_1001698_pt1 | contig 12889 bp, 9 predicted proteins | sample BarGraNGADG00312_FD_184495 | JGI IMG/M metagenome (GOLD analysis project Ga0209745, IMG submission 184495) | Arctic peat soil microbial communities from Barrow, Alaska - Barrow Graham LP Ref core NGADG0004-312 (SPAdes) (version 2) | ecosystem: Environmental > Terrestrial > Soil > Wetlands > Peat ... | reverse complement strand
GGCCCCAGAATATACCAGGAAGTCGCGGTCTACGCTCATTGGTCCGACTGACGCTTCCAGTCGCCACTGACGATGATCGTCGCGACCCCTCATTGTCAGTTCCGACCCTTCATCGTCCGTTCCGACCCTTCATCGTCAGCCCCGACTATCGTTGAACCCGCCCGCTGGCGTCGCCCTTGGCGAGGGTGTCCACTTCCGCCACCGACACGCGGTTGAAGTCGCCCGGGATCGTCTGCTTGAGCGCGCTGGCGGCGACCGCGAAGCACAGCGCGGCTTCGGGCGCGCGCCCGCTCACGAGGCCCCAGATCAGCCCCGCGGCGAAGCTGTCGCCGCCCCCGATCCGATCCACGAGCCGGACCGTGTAGTGCTGGCTGTGATAGAACGCGGCGTTTTTCGCATCCCAGAGGGCCGCGCTCCAGCCGTTGTCGCTCGCCGAGAGGCTCTCGCGCAGGGTGATCGCTACGACCGACGGCCCGAACTCCTTCGTCAACTGCTCGGCCACCTGGCGGTAGCCCGCCAGGTTCAGCTGGCCGCTGGTCACGTCCGTGTCCGGCACGTGCAGGCCGAGTACCGACTGGATGTCTTCCTCGTTCGCCACGACGACGTCCACCCACTTCATCAACGGTCGCATGGTCGCCTGCGCCTGGGCCTCGGTCCAGAGCTTCTTCCGGTAGTTCAGGTCGACGCTGACGCGCGCGCCCGCCGCCTTGGCGGCCTCGAGGGCCTCGCGCGTGCAGACTGCCGCACTGGCGCCGAGTGCCGGCGTGATGCCCGTTACGTGGAACCACGCAGCGCCCTCGAACACCTTCGCCCAGTCCACGCTGCCCGGCTGCATGTCCGCGATCGCCGAGTGTGCGCGGTCGTAGACGACTGTCGAGGCGCGCTGGCTGGCGCCCGCCTCGGCGAAGTAGATGCCGACCCGGTCGCCACCACGCTGGATGAAGTCGGTTCGCACGCCTTCTGCCCGCACGGCTTTCACCGCCGCGTCGCCGATGGCATGTTTCGGCAGACGGGTTACGAAGTAACTGTCGAGGCCGAAATGCGCCAGGCTCACCGCGACGTTGGCCTCGCCCCCGCCGAACGTCGCCCCGAGCACCGGCGACTGGAAGAACCGTTCGAATCCAGGCGGGCTGAGCCGCAACATGATCTCGCCGAACGTCACCACCCTGGCCATCACTTCGCCTCCCGTGCCGCCGTCACGTTGGCGACGATCCGCTTCGCGTTGGCCGTGATGACGGAGTACTCGCCCGCCGCGATGGCCTTCGCGTCGAGCAGCGCCGTGCCGACGCCCACCGCAACGGCGCCCGCCTTGATCCACTCCCCGGCGTTGTCGAGCGAGACGCCGCCGGTCGGCATCAGCTTCACCTGTGGGAGCGGACCGCGAACATCCTTGAAGAAGCCGGGTCCGAGCGCCGTCGCCGGAAACACCTTCACGATATCGGCGCCCGCTTCCCACGCGGCCAGGATTTCTGTCGGCGTGAAGCATCCGGGCATCGCGGGAATGTCGTATCGGTGGCACATTGCGATGACTTCGGGCCGGAACACGGGGCCGACGATGAACTGCGCGCCGGCGAGGATCGCGAGGCGCGCGGTCTCGGGGTCGAGGATCGTGCCGGCGCCGAGCAGAAACCCCTTCGGCAGGGTGGGCGCCAACTGCCCGATCATCTCGAGCGCGCGCGGCACGGTCATCGTGACCTCGAGTGCCCGCACGCCGCCTTCTGCCAAAGCGTCCACCACGGCGCGCAGTTTCTCGGGCTCGCGCATCCGGATAACCGCCACCACCCCGCAGGACTCGACGGCCTGCGTTGTCTCGACGCGTCCATGTGACATAATTTCGTCCTTCACCCGGCCCGCGCCGTGCGACTCGCGGCCGTGTTCCGCCTCTCCGCTTTTCCGCCCTGGTCCCTGGCCCCTGGTCCCTGGCCCCTGGTCCCTGGTCCCTGGCCCCTCGTCCCTGGCCCCTACCGCCCCATCCACCCGCCATCCACCACCAGCACGTGGCCATTCAGGTAGCTGGAAGCCTTTGACGCGAGGAACACCACCGGTCCCGCGAGGTCGGTTGGCTCGCCCCAGCGCCCCGCCGGGATGCGCTCGGTGATCTGCCGGCAGCGCACGGGGTCCTCGACCAGCGCCTTGGTATTGTCTGTCCGCATGTAGCCCGGCGCGATGGCATTCACGTTGACACCCTTCGACGCCCATTCGTTGGCCAGCGCCTTGGTCAACTGGGCCACGCCTCCTTTGGCCGCCGCGTAGGACGGCACGGTCACGCCCCCCTGGAACGAAAGCAGCGAGGCGATGTTGATGATCTTGCCGTGTTCCTGCGCCACCATGCGCGCGCCCGCCGCCCGGCACAGGCGGAACACGGCGGTCAGGTTGATCTCCAGCACCTCGTCCCAGTCGAGGTCCTTGTGGTCCGTGGCCGGCGCACGGCGGATGATCCCGGCGTTGTTCACCAGGATGTCCACCTTGCCCATCGCCTCGACCGCCTCGGTGACCAGGCGCATCGACTCGGCGCGGTCCGACAGGTCGGCCACGATGCACTTCGTGCGGACGCGCGTCTTCTCGCGAATGGCGCGCTCGGTGTCGCCGGCGCAGCACCGGTCGTGCAGCACCACGTCCGCCCCGGCTTCGGCCAGCGCCGTCGCCATCGCGGCGCCCAGGCCGCGCGACGATCCGGTCACGAGTGCCACCTCGCCATCGAGCCGGAAGATATCTGTGTTCATTGAAGTCCTCCCGCCGTGCCCTGGTTCCTGGACCTTACCGTGGCCCGAGGGCGACCGGCCGGTCGCCCCTACGGTGTTTCGTCGTCCCTCGTCCCTCGTCCCTGATCCCTGACCCTCTACTTCTTCGCCTGGCCCGCCTCGAGCCCCGACTTCATCGCAGCAAACTCGGGCTGGACGTTGACGACCCCGAACTGACGGTCCACGGCCTCGCGCTCGGCCGCCATCATCCAGAGGAAGCCGATGGAACACCCAGGCGCCGCCACGTTCGGATGATAGCCGCGGGGCATCAGCACGACGTCGCCTTCGTGAACGATCGTCGCCAGTTCCGGCTCCGAGGCGTTGGTGTACACCAGTTGGACGCCGAATGCCGGCGCGGGCATGGCCACGTAGAGGTACGCCTCCTCGAGCATCTCCGAGTGCTCATGTGGCGGCCAGGATGTCCAGTGGCCCGGCTCGCTGAAGGTGACGCCGGCCACGATCCGCCCGGCCTGGACGTTCTTGGCGAGCAGTAGGTTGATCTCGCGGCCCGCCGAGGGGCCGCCGGTCCTGAAGTGCAGGCCGCTGTCCTTCTGCACGTCGGCGAACGATACGAACTGCAGGGGATAGAGGTTGTCCACGTGCGCCGACAGCTCGGCGAAGTCGCACCCGTCGGACCCCGGACTCACGTCGAACACGGACCCGCGCGGGATGTAGAGAGAATCGTACGGCGTCATCTCGAACCGCTGGCTGCCAACGACCACCGTGCCGCGCCCTTTCAGGCAGACCAGCCCCGTTTCGTGCGTGCCAGGATCGACGCGGACGGCCGGGTCCCCGGCCGCGAGGATGATGCGGCCATAGTGCAGGTGCCGCGCGGCCGTCGTGCCGGGCGCCACGCTGCGGGTGCGTCCCTTCTTCGCGGCCGTGTTGCGAACGATACATGTGCGGGGATCGACAGCTGGCAGGTTCATGGATTCACTTCCGAAGTTCGACAGGGTTGACGATATGGACAATCCACAGCAGGGCGACAGATTACTACTGGCGCGTCCACTGGGCAAGTCTCATTCTGGCGCACAATGCCTCCTGACAGGCGTCAATTCTTGACTCTTCAGCGGCCGATGGTGTACTAAACGAGTACACGCCAGCGTCTGTGGATTGGACTTATGAAGTCTTGGTGGTTAGACCACGCTGGATTTCTCTCCTGGATATAGCCATGGGCGTCGATCGGACCCGCCGCGATGTCCTGAAGCTCGCCGGCCCTCACCGGGGCCATTCGACTCGAGAGCCGAGTGAACAACACGTACGACTACTTTCAGAAACAGCAGTGAGACGAGGACCATCCATGATTCGCAACGTGTCGGTCATCGCATCGGTCATCGCCCTGGGGGGCGTCATGGCGCCCATCCCGCTCGCCGGCGTCGGGCCGACGGTCACGGTGAAGAACACGCTCGGTATCGCCCGCCCCAGCGAGACCATCACGCTCTCGGCTGCCGATGTGCTCGCGGCCGTCCCCACCGACGACATCCGCAAGATCCACGTCCGCGACGCGGCGGCGGGCCGCGAACTGCTGACGCAGGCGGTGGACGTGAACGACGACGGCAAATTCGAGGAGCTGATCTTCCAGGTGGACATTGGCCCGAACGAGACGAAGGGCTTCGAACTCAACGCCGGCGAGCGCGTCGTGCACAAGCGGGACGACTTCAAGGCCTACGGCCGGTTCGTCCGGGAGCGCCGAGACGACTTCGCGTGGGAGAACGACCGCGTCGCCCACCGGATGTACGGCGCGGCTCTCGAAACGTGGGCGCAGGAACCGCTGACCAGCAGCGCCGTGGACGTCTGGACCAAGCGCGTGCCGCGCCTGATCATCGACGACTGGTACCTGCTGGACGACTACCACAAGGACAACGGCACCGGGGGCGATTTCTATTCGGCGGGCAAGACCCGCGGGTGCGGCGGAAACGGCCTGTGGGTGGGCGGCAAGCTCTATCCTTCGGCGAACTTCCGTGAGTCGCGCGTGTACGCCAACGGCCCGATCCGTGTGATGTTCGACCTCGTCTACCAGCCCTGGGATGCCGCCGGCACCAAGGTCTCAGAGGTGAAGCGGATCACGCTCGACGCCGGGCAGAACTTCAGCCGCTTCGAGAGCCGCTACACCTTCGAAGGCGGGCCGAAGGAGGTCACCTACGCCGCGGGCATCAAGAACAACGCGGGTTCAACGACCGCGAACAGCCGCGAGCGTGGCACGCTGCGCGCGTGGGAACCGATCAAGAACGTGCCGGGCAACCTGGGGTGCGCAGTCATCGTCGACCCGGCGCAAGTCGTGGACTTCCCGCAGGCCGACGGGAACTACCTGGTGGTGGCGAAGGTGCCGACGGGATCGCCCGCCGTGTACTACGCGGGATTTGCGTGGGAACAGACCGCCCAGGTGCCCGGCGGCGTGGAGGGCTGGGACCGCGACGTGGCGAACGTGGCTCGCCGGCTGCGGTCGCCGCTCGAGGTGACGCTCGCGAAGTGACGCACCTGGAACCCTGGCACGGACAAGACGACATGACTCTCATCCCCCCTCACCCACCGACGCGTTCATCCCTGCGTCGACACGCACACGACACCGTCGAGGGGCATTCGGCCGAAGGCAGCACCGAGCAGGTTGTCACGCACGTCCGCATGCAGATCGAAAGCGGCGCGCTCAAGCGGGGCGACCGGCTTCCCGCCGAGCGCGACCTCGCGTCGCTCATCGGCGTCAGCCGGCCCACGGTGCGCGCCGGCCTGCGCGCCCTGTCCGCCATGGGTGTCGTCCGTTCCCGGCACGGGTCTGGCACCTTTATTCCCGCCGGACCGCCGACGCTCGGGAGCGAACCCCTGAGTTTCCTGGCGGCACTCCACGGCTTCACCCGTGAGGAGATGTACGAGGCACGGCGGCTTCTCGAGGTCGGCGCGGCCGGCCTGGCGGCGGCACGCGCGACTCCCGATCAGCTGGCCACGATCGCCGAGGAGGTTGCCAGCCTGTTTGCCTCGATGAACGACCCGCAGAAATTCCTGCTGCACGACATTAACTTCCATCGCGCCGTCGCCGGCGCATCCGGCAATCCGATCGTCGTCGCGCTCGTGGAGATGCTGTCGGAGTTGTACTACGGTCGCAGGAGGGAGACGGCCTCGCAGGCCACCGAGCAGAACCTGCGAGACTCGTCCGAGATGCACCACCGCATCTACCAGGCGATTCGGAGCGGCGATGTCGGCGACGCCAGCGCCGCGATGAACGAGCACCTGCAGAAGTCGAGCGCCTACCAGGCCGAAGAACCGAGCGCGGCGACGACCTGACGGTCACCCACGCGAGCAGCAGCCAGGCGGCAATCAACGCCATCCCGCAGGCTGGGCGCCCCGAAGGCGCCTAGCGTCACCGCGCGGTCCGCACGCGTTGTCGTCGGATTGTCACAATGTTGTCACGGGCGGGACACGAGCCGGTCGTATGGAGACTAATTGTAGAATCCGGTTTCGGTAATTTATGCCACACGTTCCGCCGCTCACGTCATCCACTGCGACTGACCGCCATCCGGCCATGCTGACCCGCGTGCTCCGATCACTCGCTCCGCTGGTCATGCTGGCGCTGGCTCCCATCGCCATTCCGGGGTTGCTGGCCGAATCGTCGCGGCAGCTGCCCTTGCAGCCGCAGGCGGCCGCCCCGGGTGTCGCGTGCGGTGTGGCTGGGGTCGTGACGGCCGGCACGGCGAAACTCCCGGGCGTCGTCATCACCGTGACGGCGACTTCAGGCGGCTCGGCCGTCGTGACGTCAACTGGCCTTGATGGCGCGTATGCCGTGTCGCTCCCGGCTCCAGGCCGGTACGAGCTGAAGGCCGAACTAGCAGCGTTCGCGACCTCGACCAAGGACGTGGCCGCGGAGACGCCGTGTCAGGTGCGCCTGGACGTGGCGATGACGCTCGCTTCCCGCGTCCAGGCGGCGGCGCCACCCACCGCGCCGATCCAGGCGCCGGCGGCTGGTGCCCAGCAACCCTCAGCAGCCGCGCCGGCCCGTCCGGCAGGACCCGGATCGCAGCGCCTGGCCCCGGGCCAGTTCCAGCGCGTTGGACCGGCCGGCAACTCCGGGGCGACGGGCCAGGTCGAACAGCTCAGCACGACAGCGGAAGACGCTCGGACCCTGTCCGAGCACCTGAACTTGCCGCCTGGCTTTTCGGCCGAGACGTTGTCGGAAACCGTGACGGCGTTCGGCAGGACCGGCCAGACCAACGAGATGCTGCTGTTCGGGCCGGGGGGCGAGGGGATGTTCGGCGGACGGGAAGGGATGACGGGGATTCCCGGGATGCCTGGAGCGGCTGGCGAAGAGGGGGCTGCGGGAGGCTACGGGGTCGCCGGTGCCCTGCCCGGCGCACCGGGAGCTGGCGGCGGCGGCGGACGTGGCGGCGGAATGGGCGGCGGCATGGGCAGACCGATGGGTGGCGGCGGGCAGCGGGGCGGGCAGCGAGGCGGTCCTGGGGCGCTTGGCGACCGCCTGGCGCTGGCCAACCGCATGCAGCAGGACCGCCCGCGCGGGCAGGCGTCCTACACGCTCGGCGGATCGCCGCTCGACGCGGCGCCGTATTCGTTGACCGGTCAAGCGACCTCGAAGCCGGCCTACCTCCAGCAGCGGTTTTCGGGGTCGATCGGCGGCCAGTTCAAGATCCCTCACCTGTTTGACCTCGGGTCGCGCACGTCGTATTTCCTGAACTATTCGGGGAACCGTTCGAGCAATCCCTACAACGCGTATTCGACCGTGCCAACCGCGGCGCAGCGTGCCGGAGACTTCTCCTCATCGTCGTCGGCCCTGACCGACCCGCTGACCGGGCTGCCGTTCGCGAACAACGTTCTCCCAATCAGCCGTCTCGACCCGTCGGCGACGGCGCTCCTGCAATACATCCCGCTGCCGAATCAGCCAGGCGACCGGCAGAATTACTACTACTCGACCACCAATACGACCTCGTCGGACGACATCAACTTCCGGTTCATCCGGTCGTTCGGCACGCAGACTCGGCGCGGCGGACGGGGCGGCATGGGCGGCGGGGCGATGGGCGGGCCTGGCGGCGGCCGCGGTGGCGGTCTGGGTGGCGGGTCCAACCTGAACGTGACGGTCCACTACCATCGCCAGGAGAGCACCCAGAGCGGCGCGTTTCCCTCGCTCTCGGGGCAAACGACGCAATCCGGTTGGGACGTGCCAGTTTCGTTCTCGTTCACCAAGTGGGGAATCATCAATTCGCTGCGCGCGGGGTACAACCTGAACGACTCCTCGACCACCAACGCCTACGCGAACGTCCTGAACGTGGCTGGGCAGGCAGGGATTAACGGCGTCTCGACGGATGCGTTCGACTGGGGCGTCCCGTCGATCTCGTTCTCGGGTTTCAGCGGCCTGCGCGATATTACCCCGTCGTTGCGACACACGCAGACCGCGACGTTCAGCGACTCGATGTCGCGGATGTATAAGCGCCACAACCTGCGGTGGGGCGTGGATTTCAAGGACGAGCGCCTGGACAGCCGCACGAACAGCAGCGCGCGCGGCGCCTACGTGTTCACGGGGCTGTTCACGGGCGGCGGAACCGCCCGGCTGACCGGCGCGGACCTCGCCGACTTCCTCCTCGGCCTCCCGCAGCAGGCGTCGATCCAGTTTGGCCCGGGGCTCGAGCAGTTCCGCTCGCAGTCGTGGAACGCGTTCTTCCAGGACGACTGGCGGGTGTCGGCCAACCTTACGATCAATGCGGGCATGCGCTACGAGTACCAGTCGCCCTACAGCGAGGCGAGCAACCGGCTGGTCAATCTCGACGTCACCCCGGACTTCACCGCGGCCATCCCGGTCTTCGCGGGGCAGGTTGGCGCGTTCACGGGCCTGTACCCGGTCACGATCGTGGAGCCCGACCGGAACAACGTCTCGCCGCGCGTCGGGATTGCGTGGCGGCCGAAGCCCAAGACGGTGATCCGCGGCGGCTACGGGATCAACTACAGCTCCGTCCCGTACCTCTCGGTCGCGCAGAAACTGGCCGGGCAGCCGCCCTTTGCCGAGACGGGTACGCTGATCGGCACCCCGGCGGCGCCGCTGTCGTTGTCGAACGCATTCTCGACGCCATCGTCGTCCACGACCACGAACAACTTCGGCGTGGATCGAAACTACCGCATCGGCTTCGTCCACCTCTGGAACGTTGACGTGCAGCGCGAGTTGAGCCGCACGCTGTCGGCCGGCATCAGCTACACCGGCACGAAAGGCCTGAGCCTCGACATCCTGCGCGCGCCGAACCGGGGCCCGACCGGCGTGACCATCAACGGCGTGCAGCCGTTCATCTGGGAGTCGTCCGGCGCCGAGTCTATCCTGCACGCCGCGTCGTTCCGCCTGATGAAGCGGCTGGCGCATGGGGTTTCCGTCGGGGGCACGTACACGTTCTCCAAGTCGAGGGACGATGCCTCGAGCCTCGGCGGAGGCGGCGGTGTCGTCGCGCAGAACGACAAGGACCTCGCGGCCGAGTGGGGGCTGTCGAGCTTCGACGTGCGGCACCGCTTCACGGGCAACTTCAGCCTCGAGCTGCCGTTCGGCCCGAACCGGCGCTGGCTGAACCAGGAGGGGCTGGCGAGCCTGCTGGTCGGCGGCTGGATGATGAACGGCACGATCTCGATCGCCTCGGGGCAGCCGTTCACCGCGAGGGTGACGGGGGCCGTCTCCGACGTGGCGAACGGCGTCAACGGGACGCTCCGCGCCAACTACAACGGGACGCCGATCTCCCTCGACGACCCGACGCTGCTGCAGTTCTTCAACACGTCGGCGTTCAGCGTGCCTGCGGCCGGCGCGTTCGGGAACGCCGGGCGAAACACGATCACCGGCCCGGGCTCGACCACGTTCAACATGGGGCTCATGAAGAACTTCACGGTGCGCGGCACGCGCGGGTTGAGCGTGAGGGTGCAGGCGAACAACGTCCTGAACATGCCGGTCTGGGGCTCGATCGACAGCGTCGTGAACTCGCGGACGTTCGGGCAGGTGGTGTCCGTCCGGTCGATGCGCTCGGTGCAGCTCGTGCTGCGCATGGGCTTCTGAGGGTGACTCCCGTCATGCTATCGCCATCCCGGTCTCGTTCAACCGTCCCCGCACTCGTTGTGCTGGCGATCGGCTCGCTGGTCGCGGTGTCCGCGTCGAAGGCGATTGTGGCGCAGCAGGCGCCCGCCTCGTCCCAGCGTCCTGCCGCCACCTTCAGGTCCAGCGTGGACCTCGTGACGGTCAACGTCGTCGTCCGCGACAGGAACGGCAACGTCGTGCGCGGGCTGACGCGCGACGACTTCACCGTGACCGAGGATAACCGGCCACAGTCGATCTCGACGTTCGACTTCGAGGAGATCGACACGCAGGCGCTGGAGGCGGCGCCCGCGTCGATCCCGACGGTCCTCGGAAGCGTCGGTCGCGCCCCCGCGGCGCCGGCGTCCGTGCCGGAGACGAAGCCGGCGATCGACATGCACGGCCGCCGCCTGATCGCGATGCTGTTCGACCTGAGCTCGATGCAGCCGGAGGAAGTGCTGCGGTCGGCCAATTCGGCGCGCGAGTACATCGAGAAGCGGCTGACGCCGGCGGACATGGTGGCCATCGCCACGTTGTCGACGACCCTCCAGGTCGCGGTGGATTTCACCGGCGACCGCGAGATCCTCCTGCAGACGCTCGACCGACTCAGCGGCGTGGAAGGGATGGGGTTCGAGGAGACCACGGCTGCCGACGCCACCGACGAGAGCGCGACGGCGTTCGCCGCGGACGACAGCGAATTCTTGCTGTTCAACACGGACCGCCGCCTGCAGGCAATCCAGGCGCTCACCGAGGCGATGGCGCCCATCGAGCAGAAGAAGTCGCTGATCTACTTCAGCAGCGGGATGACGCAGACGGGGCTGGACAACCGGGTGGCGATCCGCACGGTCATCGACCGCGCGGTCCGGAGCAACGTGTCGATCTACACCGCGGACATGCGCGGGTTGCAGGCGCTCGGGCCGGCGGGCGACGCGAGCCAGGCGAGCACGAGGGGACAATCGGCGTTCTCGGGCCGCGCCGTGTCCGGGAGATTCGACTCGATGGCGTCGTCACAGGAGGCGCTCTCGTCGCTCGCCGAGGACACGGGCGGCCGAGCGTTCTTCGATCAGAACGACTTCACGGCCGTGTTCGACCGCATCGTCGCCGACACGTCGGCGTACTACCTCCTCGGTTTTACGAGCACCAACCGGTCACCGGACGGCCGGTTCCGGCGCATCCGCGTCGTCCTGAAGCGGCCGGATCTGAAGCTGGAGTACCGGGCGGGCTACTACGCGCCGCGTGATTTCTCGCACTCTGGAAGAGACGACCGCGAGCAGCAGCTGATGGAGCAGCTGTTCTCCGACCTGTCGGTGACGGATCTCCCGGTCTACGCCTCGTCCGCCCACTTCCGCCTGAAGGGCAACCGGTACTTCGTGCCCTTGTGGGTGGTGGTGCCCGGCTCGCGGGTGCCATTCAACAAGTCACGCGACAAGGACAAGGCCACGCTCGACGTGCTGGCCGTCGTCCGCGACGGCCAGCAGCGGCCCGTGGCCCGCATCCGGGACACCGTCAACCTGTCGGTCTCGGCCACCGAGGAGGTGCAGCGGAAGAATGTGCAGTATCAGACCGACCTGGAGCTGCCGCCCGGCGTGTTTCAGCTGAAGGTGGTCGTGCGCGAGAACCAGACGGGGGCCATCGGATCGTTCGAGGCGTCGATCACGGTTCCCGATCTCGCGCGGAGCCCGGTGAGGATCAGCTCCGTCGTGGTCGGCTCGCGGTTGCAGGCGGGGAGCAAGAAGGACCCGCGCAACCCGCTGCTCCAGAACGGGCAGGAGCTGATTCCGAGCATCGCGCACGTCGTCCCTTCCGGGCAGCCCCTATATCTGTACTACGAGATGTACGATGCCGCGACCACTGGCGGGGCGGCGGCACCTGCGACAGAGGGGCGCGGCGGGGCACGGCCGGCGGCGAGCGCTGGTGCGGGTGTTCGCGTGCTGTCGAACGTCGTGTTCTTCCGGGGCCAGAAGCGGGCCTTTGAAACGGGTCTCGTCGAAGCCGTCACGGTCACGGCGCCCGATCGCGGTGCGACCACCTTCAGGCTCGAGGTGCCGACCACCGACCTGCAGCCTGGGCTCTATACCTGCCAGGTCAATGTGATCGATGATGTGGCAGGGACGTTCGCGTTTCCGAGGCTGACGGTCTACATCAGGAAGTAGGTCACGGAGACCGAAACCTACTCGCTCGAAGGCCCGGGCAAAATCCCGCTGAACGGATTCAGCCGGGAGCTTTCGGGCTCCTCGCTCGACCAGTTCGTGGACCAGCGCGGCGAACCAAGGTTCATCGCCGAGCCGGCTGTGCGGTGGCCTGCCCCGCGGAGATGATCGCCAGGCGCGTGCGCAGGCGCTCGCGCTCGGTGCAGTCGGCCTCGTTCCCCGCGGCGCACCAGTCGTTGTAGAGCTGCAGCGCCTTTCCGTAGAAGCGAACGGCAACCACCGTGTCCTTCGTGACCACTTCACCCGTGAGGAAGAGGTTGGCGGCCACGATGCAGCTCTCGACGTACTCGCCGTCGCACGCCTGGGTGTAAAGCGTCACAGCCTTCGCGACATCCTGGGTCACGCCCTCGCCCTGCTCGTAGGACACCGCCAGCTGGTGGCACCCTGGGGCCCAGCCGCCGTGGCACGATCGCTCGAACAGCGCGAACGCGCGCGCCTTGTCTTCGCGGGCGGCGGCCACCAGCCCTAGATTGAGGCATCCACGCGAACTGCCGCCGTCGCACGCCTTCTGGAACAGCTGTTCCGCCCGCGGCGGACCGCCCTCGACACTCCCGGTCTGCTCCACGATCTCGCCGAGCGTGTTGCAGACGTCGGCAACCCCGCCGTTGCACGCGCGCTCGTACGCCAACTCGGCCCGCGCCAGGTCGCGCGCCACGCCTTTTCCGGTCGCGTACATGTCACCCAGTTGGGTGCAGACCAGCACGCTTCCAGCCATGCAGCGTGCGTTCAGGCGCGACGCTTCGCTGCAGCCCGCGAGCACCGAGGCGGCGAGAACGGCGAACACCGCGCAGGCCGGGAACAACACACGCGATCCGAACGACACCATGGCGTCTCCTGGCGCTTCCTGGCCATCTTCCAGGGCGGAGATCGTAACGGTTGGAGCAAGCCTCTGTGGGGTTCCA
>Ga0209745_1001697_pt1 | contig 12919 bp, 16 predicted proteins | sample BarGraNGADG00312_FD_184495 | JGI IMG/M metagenome (GOLD analysis project Ga0209745, IMG submission 184495) | Arctic peat soil microbial communities from Barrow, Alaska - Barrow Graham LP Ref core NGADG0004-312 (SPAdes) (version 2) | ecosystem: Environmental > Terrestrial > Soil > Wetlands > Peat... | reverse complement strand
TGCGCCGAGCTGGGTGCCCTGCCAGTCGTTCGGGTCGACCGGCTCCGGCAGCATGAGCAGCTCGGTGTCCGGCAGGACCAGACCGGCCGACGTGCGCCGGGCGTAGACCTCGATCGGGGGCAGACCAGCACCCTCGACGATCGCGTTGACGTCCGAGACGGTCGCCGGGCGGGAACCGCCGCCGACCAGGGACACCTTGAACTCGTCACCCTGCGCCATGACGCGCAGCACGCGCCGCGGCATGAGGATGACGCCCGGGGCGACACCGTTCGTCGCCTCGTACACGTCCGCCCACGTCTGGAGGTCCGTCAGGCGCGACACGTTCGTCGCGGACGTCCACAGCGCACCAGCGGTGACGGTGTGACCGCCGTCGCGGCCGAACGAGTCGGCCGCACCGAGCTCGGCGATCGTCGCCACCCCGGTCCGGAGCACCACAGCGCGCAGACGCTCCATGCGGTCGGCGACCGCCTGGGTGACCTGCATGGCGGTGTTCAGGATCTCGCCGAGGATGACCTCGTCCGAGGCCCCGCGGGTGCGCAGCTGGTCGTACTCGCTGACCGGGACGTTGACCCCGATCGCGGGCAGCTCCAGCGTGACGCGACGCCCGCCCGGCTTCTTGCCGACGTCGGGCTCCGCGTCGTAGGCCCGGAACTTCGCCTCGGCGACGAGACCGGCCTGGCCGGCGACGAAGCGCACGCTGATGTCCGGGACGGTCCGGTTGGGCAGGAACCGCGCGAGGTTGCCCTTGCGCGCCTCGATGGCGGCCAGCGCCTCACGGACGTAGCCGGTGAGTGTGGCCGGGTCGATGATGTCAGTCCACAGTGCCATGATCCGACCTCTCTCAGACGAACACGATGGTCGTCACAGCGCGCTTGGCCGCAGCCGCGGGCGCCGTGAACGAGATGGGCAGGGATGCGACCTTGACGCGGCCGTGGTCGTACATCGGCACCGCGAAGTCCGCGGTCCCGTCGACCTTGTGGTCGGTCAGGACGAAACCGGCGAGGATGCCCGCGCCGGTGGTCGTGCCCTCGGTCGCGTCGTAGGGCACGAGGACCCCGCCGACCTTCGCGACGGGCAGCCCGGACGGGATGTACCCGTTCGGGTAGTGGGTGGCGAGGGTGAAAGCCGAGATGTCGAGGATCTCGGTGCGCGCGCCGGCGATGCCGTGCGCGGTTCCGAGCCAGGACAGGTCGCCGCCGCCGAACGTCTCGGACTTGAGACCAGGCATGGTGGTGTTCCTTCCGTGGTGAGTTGGTTAGGTGGTCTTGCTGGGGTGTCGCTCAGCCCACAGGTCGCGACCTGCGGCCACCGACGTCCCCTTGTCCGCAGCTCCGCCGCCCTGCGACTTGTCCGGCTTCACCGTGGGCTTCTTGCCGCCCTTGGTGTCGTCGCTGTCGTCGGCCTTCGCGGCCAGACGGACGGCGAGCTTGCCCATCGCGTCCTCGTCCTTCGCGGACTTGAGGAGTTCGATGTCGTCGGCGTCGACGATCTTGTGCTGCGCCGCGAGGCGGAGCACGGTCGTTTCGAGGCGCATCTGCTCGACCTGCGCTTGCAGGGTGGTCAGGGTCTGCGCGCCCTCGTCCTTGGCATCAGGCTTGATGCCCAGTGCCGCGGCCAGGGCCGCCGTCTGGTCCTTCTGCGCCTGCTGCATCTGCGCGACGGTCCGCTCGAGTTCCTTGCGGGCGTCACGCTCAGCGTGGAGCGCTTTCTCCCCGGCCGGTCCGAGCGGTTTGTCGTCGTCGGTTGTGGCGGTTGCCTTCGCGTCGTCCGCCTTGGGCGGGTCAGCCTTCGCCGCCGCCGCCGCGCCGCCACCGGCAGGTTCGCCGTCGACAGGCTCAGTGACGTAGCGCAGACGTGCTCGCAGTCGCAGTCGGGGGTTCATGGAGTGCTCCGAATCGCTCGGGTGGAACCCGTTCCGCGTCGCGCGGGCGGGAGTCTGTGGGGGTATCTCAGCCTTCGTTTGTGCGTCGCTCAAGTTCAGCGATGGCTCGACGGACGACGCCTTGCGCTGCGATGCAGCCGGGTCTAGCGCGCGGAGGTGCGGGCTGAATACGTCGCCACGGCGTATTGACAACGTACATACACCGTGCGATGATCGAGAGGTGAGAGAGACCACCGTGAAAGGACAGATCATGACCAGCATGAACGACGTCCCCGTGCTGCCAGCCTGGTTCGAGCTGCGGCCCCCGCGACCCGTACTGCGCCAAGGCGCATGGGTCTGTGTGAGTTGCGCCGGTCAGGGAACCGTTCCTAGCGGAACCGGCTGGGCCTGGTGCACGAGTTGCGCGGGCGCGGGTGAGCGCCCCGCCCCGCACCCCACCACGCACGGCGAAGCCGCCGCGTGGCTTGACCGCTTGCACGCCGAGAACAACACGGCGATCACCAACCTGCTGGGCATGGCCGAGCGCGCGGTTGAGCGCGGCGACGTCAAGGGTGCCCGCATCATGCTGACCGAGGCCGAACCGTATCAGGCTGACAACGCGTACATCGAAGCGTGCTGGATTCCGAAGGGACAGGTGCACTGATGTTCACCATCACGCACACGCACGAAGCCGGAACGCTCATCGAAGGCACCGCCAAGGGTGACGGTTCAGCCGTCGTCCTCAAGGCGAACCGGTGGCGTTGGTCGCACAACCTGGGCGCGTGGTACGTGCCGCAGTCACGCGACCGCAGCCCTCAGATGTGGCTGATCGAGCGCACCGCTGAGGCCCTGCGCGCGGCCGGGTTCGACGTCGCCACCGAGATTGACACCACCACCCGGTCGACTGCAGAGGTCGAGGTCGGGAAGATCGCACGGCAAGCCGCCAGGGTCGAGGCCCTGACCGCTCGGGCCGCAAGGACTGACGCCACCGCCGACGCCCTGCACGATCGGGTCCACGAGATGTGCGACGCGATCCCGATGGGCCAGCCCGTGATGGGCGCGCGCGACCGCGCATACCGGGACAAGATCGGACGTGCCATGGACCGCGCCTACCTGACCGGGCTTGAGGCACAGGAGACCGAACGCAAAGCGCGCGCGGCTTCACACACCAACAGCGCCAGGTACAACGCCGTGACCGTGGCGAACCGCATCGCGAAGTTCGAGGCGGAGATTCGCAAGGTCGAACGGTCTATCGCTTACGGGCGCGTCGCGGGCACAGGCCTCGCATACCTCGAGGGCAAGCTCGCTGAACTCACCGACCAGGTGACCTACTGGCAGGGTGTGCGTGCCGAGCAGATCGAGACCGGCAAGGCCACGGGTTTCAGCAAGACCACGGTCAGCAAGGGTGACCGGGTCAGGGTCCGCGGCCAGTGGCGTAGGGTCGTGCGCGTGAACGCCAAGACCGTCTCAGTGGAGACCGGGTACAGCTGGACCGACACGGTGCCCTATGCGGAGATCCAGCAGCGCACGGATGCTGCGACCGCCGCTGCGATGGTGACATCGTGACCAAGGAACCGGCCTCGGATCCGCGGTCCGTCCGGGGGATCGACGACGCTACGTGGAAGGCCGTCGGTGAGCGCGCCGAGCGCGAGCATCGCACACGGTCCGATGTGGTCCGTGTCGCCCTTCGCGCGTATGCGGTCGGCCGGTATGATGCTGTTGAACCCGCGAGGAGGAAGCCATGAGCGTGCAATACTACAGGTCCGACACGTACCACCCGCCGACACTCCTGCGCAGAGTCGATAACGTCGATGAGGCATTCGTCTCCGGCGTATGGCGGCCGACCGGTAAGATCATCGACTGGGAGTTCGGCCACAACGACTTTGTCGACGTGGTCACCGAGGACCAGGCCAGGGCTTTCGCGCCCGCCGCGTTCATCATCCCGCCCTAGCTGACCGCGGCCACGCCGCGCGGCACGGGGATCTTCTCCGCGGCCGCTATTGACTGCCGCTTGTACTCCGCGAGCTTCACCGGGTCCTTCTCAGCCTTCTTGAGATCGTAGATGCCGTGCATCTCATGTTCCTTGACGTGTAGAGAGACTTCGGTGTGGAACTGTAGCTCGAGGCGTTGTCCGCCTTGTTTCGTGATCTGCACGTTGATGCCCTGGTACGGGTTTGTCGTCAGCGGCACCCGCCAGTAGTTCTTGACCGTGATCGCGTTGCCGTCGGCGCGCAACTGGTCGATAGCGGCCTGCGTGCTCCGGGCGTACTGGTCTGGTTTGAGCAGGATGGTGTACCGGTTCACGTCGAAGACGTGGTCAGCGACCTGTTGTGCCGTCTTCCCGTCGGCGAGGGCGTCATCCGTGATCTTCTTGGTCAGGCTCTTGACGGTCTTGAGGCGGTACTCCAAGCCGGCCAGCGAGCCGCCGACCTGACTGGCCAGGGCCGTCATACGCGCCGTGAGTCCAGGCTCGGCCGCGGTCGCGGCGGCAACGACCCGGGCGGCAAGAACGCGCGGAGTCGCGGCAAGAACGCGCGGAGCATTGGGTCCGATCCAGCCATACAGGCGTAGGAGGCGCTCTTGGTCGGCCTTGCTGGTGGCGATCTGGGCGATCGACTCGGGCATCAGCCGGGGCGCGCGGGTAGCGAAGTACCGGGCACCCTTGGCTCGAACGTCGGCCTGTGCCTGCGCGTACCCGGCGGTCCGCATCTGTGAGTAGGCGAGCCCGCGTCGCGTGGTGCCCTCCGTGGTGTACTTCACGGTTTTGCCGTAGACCTGCGCAGAGGACACGCCGCCGCCCTTGCGGTAGGCGTTGATGATCTGGTTGATGTCCGCGCCGTTGTCCCGCACCGCAGCCGCGTTCGCCTGTGAGCCCATCATCCGGGCCTGCCCGGCGGGGTCGAGGGAGTCGAAGTACGCCCGCGGGTCGACCGTCAGATCGCCAGCCACCGACTCGGACGCGGGGATATTTTTACAGTCACAGCCGGGATGGCGTCTGAATGCCACCTGGGCGAACGTGCGCTTCCCCGCGAGCTCCACGCACCGACCGCACGATGGCGGGTTCAGCATCCGCACGAACCCCGTCACCGGGCGGGCCATCGTCGCCAACTTCTCCGATGCCCGGCCCGTGTCGGACAGGAGCGTGCCGACCGCCATCGACAGCCACGCCGACGACGACGACAGCGCCTCAGTCATGGTCGAACCGGCGCCAACGGCGGACTTCGCGTGCGTCACCGCCCCGTACAGCAGGCTGTCGGTAGGCATCCCGTCCCCAGCTGTACCAACCAGCGAATCGGCTAGTACGTCGAACCGGGGCGCGACCGCTGCCTTCTGCCCGGTCTCCGCCAGGACGGCCGGGATGTACAACTGGGCGCCAGCCGCGACCCTCGACTGGGCCAGGTCCGTGATCGCCAGCAGGTTGCCCTCGATCTGGGCGTAGGACGCATCGAACTCTGGACCCATGCGGCGCCACTGACGCTGCACCGCAGCAAGTGCGGCCTGAATCTCGAGGCGCTGATCGCGCGCGTAAGCCTCAGCCGACGACGGCAGGGACTGGTGCAGGACCATGGGCCATCGGCGGTGTCACGGGCGGGACGGGAGCCACAGCAGCCAACGCGGCCACATCCTTCGCGGCCAACGCGGTCACATACGGATCCTCGGACTCAGCGTCGAAGTACGCCTGCTCGGTGTCCATCCGGGGCTTCGACCAGCCCAGCTCGGTCCACGCACCACGGCGGGACAGCAACGGCCGTCCGCCGGCCAGCTTCTGCACCGCGTCCGCGCGCTGGGAGAAGGTCGGGGTGCCCGGGTCGAACCACAGGGTCGAGATCCGGTTCGTCTCCGGCCACTTGTTGGTGCGCAGGCGCACGTAGAGGCCCATGACCCAGCCCCAGCCGTCGCCCCAGTCGGTCTGCTTGCGCTCGGCGTTCTTCACCAGGCGCGACTCGTCGGCGCGGATCGCGCCTTCGGCCGCGGGGTTCGTCGTCGACACCACGAAGTAGCGGATCGGCAGGCCCGACACGGACGCGGCCAGCTGGCCGTAGTGGTTGACGGTCTCGGTGAAGTTCTTGAGGTCCGCCGCGGTGAACTGGCCAGCGCGGGCATCCGAGTTCGCGTGGACCATCAGCGCCGTGTAGTACGCCTCCCACACCGGCACCGGCTTCCCGGTCTTCGCGTCCACCATCTTCGACGGGTCCACGCCGAAGATGTACCGGCCCGGTACCGCCAGCCCCTCCTGCGCCACCTGGAGGTTCGTCAACGTGCGCGCCGCAGCGTCGGTGATCGGGATGACGTCGGTCATCTCCGACTCGCCCCACCACTCACCCGGGCGACGGCGGTTCAGGAACATCACCGCAGGCACACGACCCAGGCCGTGGTCGTCGCGGTCCTCGACCCTCCACCCGGAGGTCGACATCCGCAGCCAGACCGTCGAGTTCGGCAGCATCAGCGTCCGCCGACGCGCCCGGTCCGCGTCCTTGTAGGACCGCAGCAGACCCAGCATCTGCCGGGTCCGGGCGTCCACCGTCGCAGCCATCTGCCGGGACGGCTCGACCCGGATCAGCGGGTGACCCTCGTCGTCCTCGTTCGCTCCGACCGTCACGAAACCCCGGCCGGTAATCATCGTCTCCTGGGACAGCAACGGCGCATCGGAGTCGAGGTTGTTGACCTCCCACCCCTCGCGCAGCACCTCCGAGGCGTCATCCTCACCCGGCATAACGAAGCCGCGGACGTCCAGACGCCGGGCGACCTCATCCACCACGGCCCGCGGCCAGTTCACGACCGTCTCGAAGCGCCGGAGCTCCGGGGGAACCGCGAGGCCGATCTGGTCGAGACGCTGACGGCCCTCGTAGTAGGCGTCCATCCGGGCGTCGTGCTTCGCGCGCTTGCTCAGCGACGTCGACAGGCGCACCATCAGCGCCTTCTCGTCGTCACTCAAGACAGATGCCCGCAGGAGGGTAACCACAGCCCACCTCCTCGTCAGCGGAACATGAACAAACGGTCGTCGGCGGGCTCACTGGCCCAGCCCTCACCGCGCATGTCCGCGGCGGCCTCGTGCGCGAGCACATCAGCCATGAGGATGTCGATCTTCTGGGTCTCGGACGGCTTGCCGAGGATGTACTTGTCGCCCGGTTTGGCGACCTTCCGGGCGTTCAACGCGTGGACCTTCGCCGTCTCGTCGCCGTCATGCGTGGTCGACTTCTCGGTGGTGTCCTCGAGGAACCGGGTGAGCGCGTCGAACATGCGGTCGATCTTGTTCGTGGGCCACTGCACAACGACGTCCTCACCATGCTCGAGCGCCCACTCGTCGGCCTGCGTCTCCCAGTGGCGGGGGTCGATGTAGAACCGCGCCACCTTGAACGCTGCGAACACCTCGGCGACCGCGACCCGGACCTCAGCGCGCGGGATGCGCCCGTCCGGCCACTCGGCCGGGTTCCAGAACGTCGGCCGGTCGTCCGGCCCGTAGGTCGGGGTGAACCTGTACCCGTCCGCGGTCTCCGCACGCAGCGCCGTCCAGTCACCCGAACGGGAACCGTCGAAGCCGAGGGAGATGCGCCGATCCGTAGAGGGGACCATCGCGCGTGAGCCATCCCACAGCACCTCGAGCATGTACGACCCGAGGCCCTGGACGAGGCGGTTCCCGAAGAACCGCTCAGCCTGCGTCGGGTCCGTCTCGACGAGCTCCGCGGCCTGCGCATCGATCGACGCGACATCGACCCACGGCGCATCTGCGTAGACGAACCGGTGGATCTGGTGACGGTCCCGCTTGTTCGCGTAGGACAGATTGGCCGGCGGCTTCCGGTAGTGCCGGAAGATGTCCAGCCGCCTCGACTGGAACGCCTGCTGGGCCGCCGAGTTCTCCATCGGGTCCCACGGGTTCGTGATCTCCACCGACCGGCCACCCATGCCGGCGAGGTTGCGGCCCATCGCCTGCCACGTCGCGAGCAGCTTGTTGCTCGCCGTGTACAGCCCCGACTCATCACCGAGACCCGCATTGATCGGGTTACCGATCTTCGACCGCGACGCCGCCGAGATCGGGTCGATCTTCCCGTTGTTCGGGAGCCGGACGAACCCCTCACGGACCTTCGCGCGCTCCGACAGCGGCCCAGCCAGGATCATGGTCTGGATCGGCTCGTAGACGTTCGCTGTCTGCGTCTCAGCAGTAGCGAGCAGCTGGATCAGCGACTTCGGCCGCACCCGGCCCATCGGGTCGCCCGGCTCGTAGTGGTACTCGAACCCGCACCCGCACCCGTCATCCTCACAGCGGTACACCTCACCACCGCGAGCCCAGCCCGCGAAGAGGCACGGGCCAAGAGCCTCGAACAGCATGATCGTGGCGGCCCAAGGGGACTTGCCAGCCTTCTGCGGACCCACGACCACGCTGCGGCGGAAGAAGAATGCCGGACCAAGGATCGGCCGCACCAGATCGAAGACGATCCCCGGACGCACCCGATAGTGGTTGACCGTGGACCAGAGCTGCCAGCCGTCATGGACGAACGGCCGACCCAGATCCGTGCCGGAGGGGACGGTGCAATGCCACTCCACCCAATCCGCCGCCAAGAATCCGAGCGTCGGAAAGTCGACGACATGCTCGTCAGGCGCCACCGGAGGCTGCCTTGACCACCGTCAACTTCGACCGAGACGACACGCGCGCCGGAGCCGCGTCATCCTTCTCGTCACGCTTCGCGCCGACCTCGTTGACGGCGATCGCCCAACCGTTCTCCTTGAGACCAGCCGGTGTAAGACCGATTTGGTCAGCGAAGCGGTGCAACGAGTTCTTGTCGGCAGCCTGAGCATCGGATGACTCGCAGAGCGCCGAGACACGCACCCACATAGCGACGGTGTGCCACCGCCACGGCTGCAACGACCACGCACACGCCTGGGGCGTCGTCCATGCCCACTCCCAGAGCGTTTGCTCTCGGTCACGTCGAGACTCGGAGGCACCCTGATCGAGCTCGCGGACCTTCTGCTTGTCCTCGAAATACTCGAAGATCACAACGGCCGCCGGCAACGGAAAGTCAGGCACCTCGCCCCGGAAACCCTCGCTCGGGAGGGCCGTGAGCTTGAACCCACGCCGATCAGACCGCCCCGACAGCGGATCAGGGGCAGGACCAGAACGATTACGCGCGCCACCAGTAGGCATCGGGACCACTCCTCAGCGGCATCGCGCCGCAACAGATGACCGAAGGGCATCGCGCCCGGACGGTAGGTAAGACCGAGGTCAACGACGGGGCTGAACTGGGAGGCTTGAACCCTCCGCGCTTGCGAGCGCCCTCCCCGGCGGTCCGGGAGGAGGTCGGCTCGGTATACCCCCCTGGGTACCGGATCGAGGTGTTAGGTCTGTAGTGCGCGTCCGCGTCTTCCGCCGTCGCTTCTGTTGCATGTGGCGCACTGTGGGCCTCGCCATGCGGTGTGGTCGTCGGTGTGTCCGAGGTCGAGGGTTGAGGGTGTGAGTCTCACGCCGCAGTCGATGCACCTGATGACTTCGCCTGCGTTGATGCGTGTCACGATCGCGGCTCGTCGTGCCCTGTGCTCGGCGCCGTAGCCGCGTTGTGTGGCGCTGCCGCGCTTGGCTTCGTACTCAGCCATGTGCTCTGGGCAGTAGCGCTCACCGTAGGTCAGGATGTGTGGGCAGTAGCGAGCTGGACATCTACGTCCGGCCATCTGCTACTTGCCCTTGCCGCCCTTGTTCGCCCCGAGTCGCTTGTCAGCTGGCGTTCCCTTGCTTGGCTTGCCGCCCATGATGCCCATCTCCCTCGTGTCAGTCGTAGTACCCGAACCGCCAGAGCGAGGCGGCTACTCGTGCGAGTAGGTCGCTGAACAGATGCGCGAACGTCTCGTTGTGGTGCGTGAGCACGTCGACCGCGAGCGTGTCGGGTGCCAGCGTCGATGCGTAGATTGCGGTCGCTGCGTGGTGTATCTCGTGGCTGACGATCTGTGTGCTGAGCCGACTTCGAGCAAGTCGAACGACTGGAACGGTGACGCACTTGTCGTCGTCCAGGTAGGCCTGGGTGATTCCCGCCGAGTTCGCTAGGTCGCCGCCGTTGAACCGTGTTCCTGCGTCGCACATCTCGGTGCGCGTGTCGTACACGTGGACGATACAGCGTCGCGGTTCTCCCAGCGCCCTGCTACTGACGCGGATGAGCCGGGAGCCCATGTCAGCTCCTCGGTGTGCTAGGTCCTCGCCCGTGCATGTGCTTAGCCCGGGTCACTGTGGGTGGGTTCGGTGTCTCGTGCGCCGGGCGAGGAGTGTGGTGGGTCAGGCGTTGAGCATGTCGCCGGGGTCGATGGTCACGGTGATGACCTCGGGCTCAGCCATGTCAGCCCAGTCCGCGTGCGAGAACGAGACTCCACGTGCCACGCCGGGCTCGCCCTCGAGGTCCTCACGGAACAGCACCCGGTCAGCGGAGTCGGTGACGCGTCGCTTCATGACGGTGCGAGTGCGAGTCAGTGCTGGCATCGTGGCTCCTGTGATCTCGTGTGCCGTGGGTGTGGCGAAGTCGCTGGGAGTCGGACCCAGGCTTGACGGGTTGGAGCCGTCCGTGCTGCCGTAACACTTCGACGACATGACGATGGCCGGGGAGCGTTGTGCTCAACCCGGCCTGATCGTAGAGACATTTCCGTCTGTGCGCCCGATGATACATGCAGGTCAGCGCGTTGTACACACACGGTCTCGCCAGGCTTTTTCGGCGTGTCGCACATCGGTCATGCACACGTAGCGGTGCGCCCCTGAGACGAGCGATCGGACGATCCCGCGCTTCGCCCACACCCTGATCGTGCCGGGTCGGACGTAGACGATCCGGGCAGCGTCGTCCACCCGCTCCCACTGCTCACCGGTCGCGTCGATCACGGGCGCCACCATGCTCGACGTAGCGCTTTGTCATTCATCTTCCGTATCCGCGCGTCAAGATCGTCCGCGAGTCGGATCGCAGTGCGGCGAGCCGGCCCGGACACATCCTCACAAGCGATCCGGAACGCGATGTTCGCAGCCGCGAATGTCCCGAGCAGTGCGTCACGCATCCGCTCGTCGGAATCGGCGTCGCTGGGGTACATGGCGATCCAGCGCTCCCACACGCGGTCACGCATCTCCGGGTCCATCATCCCGCCCTCTTCTCAGCGATCTCGAGCAGCCCGACGAGCCGCTCCCACTCATCCTCGGAGAACACGCGCCCGCACTCAGGGTTGCCACACGCGACGACGAACGGCGCCTTGAACCAGGACGGTGGCGTGTACATCAGGCCCAGGTGATCGCACCTCGGGCACGGTGTCCCCAAGATGGCCCGCGTCTTCGTGTCCTCCATCGGCCAGCGCGCCTTCGTGGTCGCGATGAGTGCGCTCAGCTCGCGTTGCATCTCACCCGCCCATTCCTGCTCGGAGCACCAGGGCAGCAGCGGCAGCAGCCACTTGACGAGCCGGGCCGTCGCTTCCGCTTTGCACACCCCGACCGTCGCGCCGTACCGCGTCAGCCAAGCGCCGCGCGGGTCAGGTCCCGCCATCCGGGCGCCGTTCGGGTGCTCTTCAAGGATGAGCAGCGCCCAAGATGCGAGGTTGGCATGGATCTCGTCGGCCGCGCCGATCGCTGCGCTCAGGATCGAGCCCCAGGCGGGATCGCCCATGCTGCGCCCGTCGCCGGCGGGCTTGCGTCCGGCGTCCGGCTCGGCCATGTCGCGCAGGTGGCGGACGAGTCCGGGCGCGTCTACGACGTCGGAGTTGAGCCGCTGCCAGCAAAATGGGCACAGGTTCCCGAATTCGGCGGCACGCGGCAGACAGCCGGTACATGGGTCGATCTCGGCGCCCTTCGTCTCGCACGTCGTGAGATGCGAGCCGCGCTGAGTGCAGCCGCTCAGGCACGCCTTGGTCGTCGTCACGGCGTCCCGCCCATCGCCTTGAATGTCCGGGCGACCCAGCCGCTCAGGATCGCGAACAGCAGGTAGATGACGGCCCATCCGAAGCGATGGTGGAACGCCTCACTGAGCGCCACGAGCGTGTAGAACAGCGCGGCGCCCGCACATGCGCCCGAGATGATCGCGTCGATCTTCTCCTGGCGGCGGCTCACGGCGTCACTCCCGGGCGGTCAGAGACGGTGGTCCAGGATGACGCGACACGGTACACGATCCGCAGGCTGGGTTTACGGTTCAGCACCCGGTCGGCAACGGTCCGCGCTTCAGCCTCGGTCGGCCATGTTGCTCCGAGGCCCTGAACGTGGAACCCGCCACCCATCTTCGGATCACCGTCCCACTGGATGCCCCACTCATCCCGCGTCTCGCCGGTGCGGTCAAAGGGGCATTCGCCCGCCTCCTCGTCCTGCACCGGGTGAGCGGCGAGGAGGACGTCAAGATCAGACACGCGGACGACGGGTTCGGACCACATCGTCCCTGTGCGCCCGTCGTCGAATCGGATCAACAGCGGCTCAGCGATCAGCGCCTCGATCCCAGCGCGCAGGTCATCGGTCACGGCTTCTCTCCCTCGGTCGGTTCGGTTGGGCCGGAGTCCAGCACGGCGTCGTAACGCTCGCGTGGCAGGACTCGGAGATGGGCGCCGGTCGGTTCGGACAGGGCGGCGCGGCGTTTCGCTATCTCGGCTGACACGGCGGCAGCCCGCTCATCCGGCGGCAGATCGTCGAATGCGTCAAGCGGCACAGCAGGACGCCCCAGGTCAGCGATCGTGATGCCGAGAGCATTCACGAGAGCGCTCAGGACCGTGAACAACCCGCCGCTGTTGCCAGTCCAGATGCTCGCGGCCACCGCCCGCACTTGGCGTAGGGCGGCGATCGAGGCGTACAGGTGTCGGGTCAGCGACAGGATGCGAGGCCCGGAATCGCGGTCTTCTCGATCGGGCAGCACCGGGAAGATGTCGGTCGGGTAGTGCTCGTCCAGGAGCGACATCACGCCGTCCCAGGAGTGCAGCCGCTCGACCTCGCGCAGCAGGTCGGCGTACCCGACAGCCGACAGGACGGTGCGGATCATGCGGCGCGCTTCGTCCCGCCGATAGCGGACGTTGGCCGTGGCGTCTTCGTCAGCGCCCTCCCACCACAGGCTGGCGAACAGAACCACCCGCGCT
>Ga0209745_1001696_pt1 | contig 12923 bp, 8 predicted proteins | sample BarGraNGADG00312_FD_184495 | JGI IMG/M metagenome (GOLD analysis project Ga0209745, IMG submission 184495) | Arctic peat soil microbial communities from Barrow, Alaska - Barrow Graham LP Ref core NGADG0004-312 (SPAdes) (version 2) | ecosystem: Environmental > Terrestrial > Soil > Wetlands > Peat ... | reverse complement strand
TTGACGGCCGCAGCCCACTTCGCCCCGAGCAGCTTGCCCGCAGCGGTGCTCTGTGCCTCGGAGGGGACGACGGTTTCGCTCGGGGCTGCCGGAAGGGCAGCGGCCAGCGTGGCGTCGATCGTCGAGGCTTTCGTCATGGCTGCCATCCGCACCGGACGCGCACCGCCGGCCAGCCACAGGTTCTGTGCCTGATCGGAGTACAGGAACTCCTCCCACAGCCGGGCAGCGGCCGGGTGGGGCGCCTTCGCGAGGATGGCCTGGTTGTAGTAGCCGGCGTAGCCCTTGCCCGGGAACACGACCACCTTCCAGGAGGCCTTGTCCTTCTGGTGCGCCGCGTTGAGGTAGTCCCAGTCGAAGACCACCGGGGTCTCACCACTCGCCACGGTCGCAGTAGTCACGTCGACCTTCAGCATGTTGCCTGCGGATGACAGCTTGGAGAAGAAGTCGATGCCGTTGGTGAAGTCGTCGAGGGTTCCGCCGGTCTGCACCGTCGACAGGCCCACAGCGGCGAAGGCGGCACCGGCCTGGGTCGGGTCGCCGTTGATCGCGACCGCGCCCTTGTACTCGGGCTTGAGCAGATCCTCAATGGCGGTCGGCGCCGTGAACTTGGCCGAGTCGTAGCCGACGGACATGTAGCCCCCGTAGTCGCCGAAGAACCTGCCGTCGGGATCCTTCAACGCGTCAGGGATCTCGCTCCACGTCTGCACCTTGTACGGAGCGAACATGTCCTTGTTCTGCAGGGCGACCGTCAACCCGAGGTCGAACACGTCAGGCGCGGTGTCCAGCCCGTCGTTGGTCTTCGCGGCCTGGATCTCCTCCGCGCTGGAGATGTCGGGCGATTGCTCGTTGACGGTGATCTGGGGGTATTTCGCCTTGAACGCGTCGATGACGGCGCCGTAGTTGGCCCAGTCGCGCGGCAGGGCGATCACGTTGAGGCTACCCTCCGCCTTCGCGGCTGTCTCGAGGTCGGCGATGGTGCCGATGTCGGCGAGGCTGGTGGCCGCGCCGGCCTTGGCCGCATTACCGGCCGGGGCGCTGCCGGGAGCGGCCGTCGCTCCACATCCACTCAGGGTCAGGGTGATGGCCAGGCAGGTGGCGGCGACGCCGCCGATCCTGCCGAAGGCCTGGTGCTGGATCATCAAGGATCCTTCCGATTGCTCACGAAGGTCGGGCGCTTCAGCAGCCGCCCGGAAATCGAAACGTCGCGATTTCATTTGCAAGCTACTGAGCGTTTCGGAACGCCCAGCGAAGCGGAAATGAACAATCGGCGCGACTTGAATGTCGGGTCGCTTTGGGGCACCTGGGGAGGCCCTCCGTCATGCTCAGGGGATCGATTCCTCAGTCGGTTTCTGCGACGTAGTCCCAGCCGGCAGTTGCCGCGGAGCCCGGTTGAGGTGATCGTTGAACCCTTGCTGAAGCGCGAAGCTCCTTTCGGGAGTCCGTCGTCGGTGGGAACCTCGCGTGGCAGGACCGCTCGATAGGGTGGCTGTGTTGCCGATCACCATGCACGAGAAGGGTCTGACGTGGACAGTTCCACCGATCTGGACGACATCCAGCCGGAGGCTGACGACAACCTGCGGGAGTTCATCGACCGCCTGATCGCGCAGGGCTTCACCGTCACCGATGGCGAGGGGCCTGACCCCCAATTGATCGACCCGGGCGGCCGCGCTGTCGAGACCTGGCGCGAGGACTACCCCTACGACGAGCTGCTCGACCGCGACACCTATGAGCAGGAGAAGTACCAGCTCCAGATCGAGCTTCTGAAGCTGCAGTACTGGGGCCAGGACAACGGCGTCCGCCACATCATCGTGTTCGAGGGACGCGACGCCGCGGGCAAGGGCGGCACCATCAAGCGGTTCACAGAGCACCTCAACCCCCGCGCCGCCCGGGTGGTCGCACTGAACCAGCCGACCACCCGCGAGCTCGGGCAGTGGTACTTCCAGCGCTACGTGCAGCACTTCCCCACCGAGGGCGAAATCGTGCTGTTCGACCGGTCCTGGTACAACCGTGCCGGGGTCGAGCGAGTGATGGGCTTCTGCAGCCAGAACCAATACGAGACCTTCATGAAGCAGGCGCCAGAGTTCGAACGGCTGATCGTCGATGCTGGCATCCACCTCACCAAGTTCTGGTTCTCGGTCACCCAGCGGGAGCAGCGGACGCGGTTCGCCATCCGCCAGATCGACCCGGTCCGGCGCTGGAAGCTCTCCCCGATGGACCTGGAGTCCCTGGGACGATGGAGCGACTACACCGCGGCGAAGGAGGCGATGATCTCCCAGACCGACACCGACCACGCCCCCTGGATCACCGTGCGCAGCAACGACAAGAAGCGGGCACGGCTGAACGCAATGCGCTACTTCCTGGACCAGTTCGACTACGAGGGCAAGGACCACACGATAGTGGGCCAGCCCGACCCATTGATCGTCACGCGGGCCCGCGACACGGAGGGTGACTGACGCAGCAGCTCACCCCCGCCGGAGCCGGCCCACCCGCTTGCGCAGGTTGCTGTAGGTGACGTACAACCCGCCCCGGGCCATGGTCTCCTCCCGCTGCTTGAGGGCCAGTTCGGTGCGCGCGAGTTGTGTCCGGGTCGCCTTGAGTTCGCTTCTCAGGGTCGCCGAACGCTCGGCCTCCGCGTCGTAGAGCGCCGAGCTGGTGTAGGTGTTCATCGCCAGCTCCCGCTCGAACGGGCTCAGCGGCACGAAGGGACCGGGGTCGCCGGCATCGCCGGTGAGCGTCCGGCTGATCCCGCCCAGGTTGTCGATGGTCGTGTGCCACAGTCGCTCGCGCACCGCTGCGAACCGGGCCCGGGACGCGGCGAAGTCGCCGAACCAGGCCTCGACAAGGTCGAGCACCTGGGTAGACCAGTCGCCCTCGCGAGGGTCGATGGCCAGTTCGGGATGCCCGATGTCGTCGGTGAAGTAGCGAAGCTTGTCCCGGGCGGCCACCGAGATGATCCCGTTGCCCATACCGAACGGGATCATCTGGGCGTGGCCGCGCATGCCGATTGTCAAGGGCAGACGTCCGTAGTAGGCCAATCCGTCGTAGACCCCGCGGTTCGCCCCGTCGAGGCGCACCAGCCGCGCCGTGACACCGTTTTCGGCGAGGAAATCGTGGTAGCTGTCATCGGCCATGCCGTGACTGATCACGTCCAGTTCGTAGCCCTGGTCTCGCAACTGTTTGGCCACAACGAGAAGCTGGCCGTAGACCTGCTGCTGCCGGTAGCCGGCCAGTTCGTTGCGCGGCTCGAAGGTGACCTGAAGCCCTACCCGCTTCTCCGGCTCCAGGTCGGCCACGTGCAGGTCGGGCACAAGGTAGGACGCGACCGTCGTCGGGCACGGCTGGTAGCTGACCCGACCGGCAAGGTCGGGACGCAGGTAACGCTGCAACTGGCGGATCGAACCGTGGTTGCGCAGGCCGAAGAAGGCCGACTTCTCGACCGTGGCGTTGATGTGTTCGGTGAACAGTGGGTCGAACTCCGCCTCACCCTCGAACCTGTTGTAACCGATCGCGAAGACCAGGAGGGGTACCTCGAGCGACTCCAGGGCGGTCAGGGGCATGTTCCACTGCCACCCGGCGTTCTGGTTGGCGTTCGTGCTGCGCAGCATCAGGCCGCCTCCGCCGAGCAGGGCCGCGTCGAAGTCGCCGTTCACCCAGGCGAGCTTGCGGGGTCCGACCGGGTGTCGCAGGTTCGTGCTCCCGGTGACGAGGAACTTCTCCCGTCCGCCGTATCCGTTGAACAGCTGCCGGACCAGCTCGAACAGGATGGCGTCGCCGTAGTTGCCGTTCGGCTTGAGGTCGAAGTGGAAAAGGTGGCGCATGGAATCCCCTCGATGCGTGCGGAGCGAGGGTGAACGCTCCAGGCGGCACTATGGCCGCCGCAGGCAACGAGACGGTGAACGAATGGCGCTCGCTAGAAGGAAACGACCTTCAGTTCCCGCGTGACGCGGCGCTCGACGAGCACCGGAAGGAAGTCACGGATCGCGGGGTTCACGAAGGACTTCAGGTTCGCCCAGACGCGCCTTGCGAGGAAGTCGGTGCTCAACCCCGGAAACCTTGTCGCAAGTCGCCCCACCACTTCATCAACAATCCTGTCGTCCGGTACCCCAGCCATACCGCCAATGCTGAAGCCCGGACAGACGGTGCGCAAGCCGGTCTGACCCTCGGACGTCGGTTGATGGGCACAAATTGTTCGCCCGCTGTTTGTGGGGACGTCATTTGGGCGATGCCGCTTTCGGTGGCTTACTGGCCTAGCGTCAGACCGTGAGCGAGGCTGACGACGTGCAGACACCGTTGGACTCACCGACTCCGGAGCTGTCCGTTATCGACCGCACCGCTGAACAGGCACCACCGCGGACGCTGCTGGACATCTTCCGCGAGACTGCAGCGAGCCACCCCGACTCGGCAGCCATCGAGGACCCCGCCGGCACCATCGTGTACAGCGAGCTCCTCACGGCTGTGGAGGCCGCCGCCCGTGCGCTCACCGCAGCCGGCGTGCGCAGCGGCGACCGGGTGGGCGTGCGGCTGCCGTCCGGCACGCGCGGGTTGTACGTGGCGATTCTGAGCGTGCTGGCCGCGGGCGCCGCCTACGTGCCGGTCGACGCGGATGACCCGCAGGAACGGGCGGACCTGGTCTTCGGCGAGGCTGCCGTGATCGGGGTCATGACCACCGACGGCTTCCGTCCCACTGTCGCAAGCCTGTCCCACGCCGACGCCGGCCTGCAGGAGCCGACCCCTGCCGAAGACGCCTGGATCATCTTCACGTCCGGCTCCACCGGGCTGCCGAAGGGCGTGGCCGTGAGCCACCGCTCCGCAGCCGCGTTCGTCGACGCAGAGGCTCAGCTCTTCCTCACCGACGCCCCGCTCGGCCCCGGCGACCGCGTGCTGGCCGGTCTTTCCGTCGCCTTCGACGCGTCGTGTGAGGAGATGTGGCTGGCCTGGCGTTACGGGGCCTGCCTCGTGCCGGCGCCGCGTTCGGTCGTCCGCAGCGGCGAGGACCTTGGCGGCTGGCTCGTGCGGCACCGCATCACGGCCGTCTCGACGGTGCCCACCCTCGCCGCCCTGTGGCCGGTGGAGGCCTTGGAGCAGGTGCGGCTATTGATCTTCGGCGGCGAGGCCTGCCCGCCCGAACTCGCCGCACGCCTGGTCGCCGAGGGCCGCGAGGTGTGGAACACCTACGGGCCCACCGAGGCCACCGTTGTCGCCACCGCGTCCCTCCTGGACGGGAGGTCCCCGGTGAGCATCGGGCTGCCGTTGGCCGGCTGGTCGATCGCCGTCGTCGACGGCGAGGGCAACCCCGTTCCTTCCGGTGTGACCGGGGAACTGGTGATCGGGGGCGTCGGGCTGGCCCGCTACCTCGACCCCGTCCGGGACGCCGAGCAGTACGCGCCGCTGCCGTCCCTCCGCTGGGGACGCGCCTACCGCTCTGGCGACCTTGTGTCGCTGGCGGACGCGGGTCTCATGTTCCACGGCCGCGCCGACGACCAGGTGAAGGTCGGGGGGCGCCGGATCGAGCTTGGCGAGGTAGAAGCCGCGCTGTCCGCGCTGCCCGGGGTCGACGCAGTCGCGGTGACCGTCCGCCGGACGGAGGCCGGCGTCCCGATCCTGGTCGGCTACCTGATCGCCGCCCCCGGCTTCGACCGCAAGGCGGCCCGCGAGCAACTGGCCAAACGGCTGCCAGCGCCCATGATCCCCATGCTGGCTCGGGTCGACGACCTGCCCACCCGAGCCTCCGGCAAGGTCGACCGGGACGCGCTCCCCTGGCCGTTGCCCGAAGTCACAGAGGCCCTCACTCTCTTCCGTGGCGATGAGGGCTGGCTGGCCCAGCAATGGCTGGCGGTCCTCGGTACCCCCGTCATCGACCGCAAGGCTGACTTCTTCGACATCGGCGGTGGGTCGCTGGCGGCCGCGCAGCTGGTGTCGCGGATCCGCACCCGCGCGCCCGAGTTCAGCGTTGGCGACGTCTACGACCACCCTCGGCTGGACGCGATGTCCACGGCGATCGCGGAGACCGCGACCGACACCGAATGGCGCGAATCGTTCAGCAAGCCGCGGCCCACGCCGCTGGCGACCCGCTGGGCCCAGTCCGTGCTGTCCGTGCCGCTGTTCATCTTCTCCGGCGTCCGCTGGCTGGTGTACCTGCTCACAGCGAGCTGGCTGCTGCGGCACACGACGACCGGCTTCGGGTTCCTTCCCCTGGTGAATGGCTGGCTGCTGCTGGCTGGACTTGTGGTGTTCGCCTCGCCCTTCGGCCGCATGGCGATCGCGGCCGCTTTGGCTCGGCTGCTCCTGCTCCGGCTGCGTCCCGGCGACTATCCGCGCGGCGGGCAGGTGCACATGCGGCTGTGGCTGGCCGAGCAGGTTTCGCACCAGGTGGACGCGGTCGGGCTGGCCGGCGCACCCTGGGTGGTCTTCTACGCCCGGGCGCTGGGTGCCCGGATCGGCCGCGACGTCGACCTGCACACCCTGCCGCCGGTGACCGGGCTGCTGCGGATCGGGGACGGCGCGGCGATCGAGCCGGAAGTCGACCTGGCCGGCTACTGGATCGACGGCGACACCGTGCGCATCGGAGGGATCCGGATCGGTCACCACGCCACCGTGGGTGCCCGCAGCACCCTCGCCCCCGGAACGCGGATCGACCCGGGCGCAGAGGTGGCCCCGGGCTCCGCGGTGTTCGGCCGGGTGAAGTCGGGTCAGCTGTGGGCCGGCTCCCCCGCCGTTCGTGCGGCAGAGCCCAGCAGGGGCTGGCCGGAGGGCCGTCCCCTCAACAGCCGACGCTGGGTGGCCGCCTACGGCGCCGCTTCCATCGTGCTGGGCATGCTGCCCATCATCGCCTTCGCGCTGGGTGCGCTCGTTGTCGCTCAGGGCATGCGCGGAGCGCCCGACGTCGCCACCGCGGGCCTGCGGGCCCTGCCCTTGCTGGTGCCGGGCGTGCTCGTGACAGGCGCAACGCTCGCCGGCGCGATCCTCGTTGCCACCCGCCTGCTTGCCTTCGGACTCGTGCCCGGCATCTATCCGGTGCGCAGCCGGATCGGCTGGCAGGCGTGGTGCACCGAGCGGCTGCTCGACTCGGCCCGCACCCTGCTGTTCCCGATGTACGCCAGCCTGATCACCCCGCTCTGGCTCCGACTGCTGGGCGCAGAGGTGGGCAAGGACGTGGAGGCGTCGACGGTGGTGCTGTTGCCGTCGGTGACCACCATCGAGGACGGGGCCTTCCTCGCCGACGACACCATGGTGGCCTCCTACGACCTGCACAACGGCTGGCTACGAATCGGCCGCGTGACCATCGGTAAGCGGGCCTTCCTCGGCAATTCCGGCCTGGCCGGCGGCGGCCACTCGGTGCCGAAGGATGGCCTGGTCGCTGTGCTGTCCGTAACCCCGCTGAAGTCGAAACCCGGCTCGTCATGGCTGGGTTCCCCCGCCGTCCGTCTGCGGCGCATGACCGTGGCCGGCGATCTCGAGCGCACCTACCGTCCCACCCTGGGCCTGCGTTGGTCACGCGCTATCTGGGAGGCGTGCCGGTTGCTGGCAGTGTTCACCACGTGCGCCATCGGCCTGTGGGTCGTCCTCGCTCTCGCCTGGTTGGACGAGCGCGTGGGACTGCTCTGGACAGCCCTGCTGTCGGGCGTGGTGATCGTCATCGCCGGGGTGCTGGCTGCGGCGATCTCGACCGCGGTGAAATGGATCGTCGTCGGCCCCATTCGCGCCGGGGAGCACCCACTGTGGTCGAGCTTCGTGTGGCGCACAGAGGTGTCGGACACCTTCACGGAGATGGTCGCCGGTCCGTGGTTCGCCAACGCGAACGTGGGCACCCCCGCGCTCGCCCTGTGGCTCCGCAGCCTTGGCGCAAAGATCGGGCGCGGCGTGTGGTGCGACACCTACTGGTTGCCCGAACCCGACCTGGTCACGCTGGGCGACGGCGCCACCGTCAACCGGGGCTGCGTTGTGCAGACCCACCTGTTCCATGATCGAATCATGAGCATGGACACGGTGGTGATCGAACGCGGCGGCACGCTGGGGCCGCACAGCATCGTCCTGCCCGGGGCGACGATCGGTGCCCACGCCACGATTGGACCGGCATCGCTGGTGATGCGCGGGGAGTCGGTGCCAGTTGGCAGCCGCTGGAGCGGCAACCCGATCGGGCCGTGGAGAGCGGTGAAGGTGCGCCCGTACCAGACGGACGCCTCGTGACGGTCGACCCCTACGCGCCGCAAAGTGGTGACCCCAGCTTTCGCGTCCTCGAATACCGGCTGACCCTGCGCTACCGGGTCCCCACCAACCGGCTGGACGGCGAGGCCACGATCCTCGCCGTGGCCAATGAACCGCTGGACTCGCTCCGGCTCGACCTCGTGGGCCTGAAGGCAGACCGGGTGCGGGTGGACGGGGAGAAGCGCACCTCGTTCCGGCAGGGCAACCGCAGGCTCACCGTCACGCCGACGGCGCCCATCGCCGCCGGCCAGGAGTTCCGGGTGAGCGTCCGCTACTCCGGCTCGCCCGGACCCCGCAGTTCGCGGTGGGGGCAGGTGGGGTGGGAGCACCTCGAGGACGGCATCCTTGTGGCCTCACAACCGGTCGGGGCACCGACGTGGTACCCGTGCAACGACCGTCCCGCAGACAAGGCCCACTACCGCATCGAACTGACCCTCGAGGAGGGCTACACGGTCGCAGCAACCGGACGGCTGGAGTCGAGCGTCGGGTCCTCCGGTCGCGCGACCTGGACGTTTGTCGACGACCTGCCCACCTCGTCCTATCTGGTCGCCTTGTACATCGGCCGGTATCGGACGGAGGCGCTGCCGTTGGGTGCGGTGCCCGGCACGGTGTACTACCCGGCCGAGATCCGCAGCCAGATCCTCACCGACCTGGCCGGGCTGCCAGGCATGATGGCGCTGTTCGAGCGCTGCTTCGGACCGTACCCGATGGGCTCCTACAACGTGGTGGTCACTCCCGACGAGCTCGAGATCCCGCTGGAATCCCAGGGCATGGCGGTGTTCGGGGCGAACCACCTCGACGGCGCGGGGTCGTCGGAGCGTCTCGTTGCCCACGAACTCGCCCACCAGTGGTTCGGCAACAGCGTCGGCATCTCACGTTGGCAGGACATCTGGCTGAACGAAGGCTTCTGCTGCTACGCCGAATGGCTGTGGTCGGAGGAATCCGGAGTCCTGTCGGCCCACCAGCAGGCCAAGCACCACCACGCGCTGCTGGCCGACCTGCCGCAGGACCTTGTGACCTCGGACCCCGGCGCGGACGACATGTTCGACGACCGGGTATACAAGCGCGGCGCCCTCACCCTCCACGCCCTCCGGCGCGTCGTCGGCGACGAGGTGTTCTTCGCCATCCTGCGTCGCTGGTGTGACCTGAAGCACCATGCGACGGGGCGCACGGCCGAGTTCATCGCCCTCGCAGAGGAGTTGTCGGGTGTCGAGCTCGGGCTGCTGTTCAGCCAGTGGCTGGACCAGACGAAGCTGCCGAAGATTCCGCATCGGACCAAGCAAGACTGATCACGTAGCCGGGCGGCCCGTCCCCGTCAGCCAGCCGGTAGCGGGTCCGGCTCCCGGCGATCGAGGCGGTGAGCCCCTGCAGCCGGACATCACCAGGGTCCACGAGCAGTCCCCTGCCGTCGGCTTTGAGCACGGCCTCGATCCGCGTCCATCGCCGAAGGACAGGCTGCCGTGAGCGTCCCAGCAGCCGCGTGAGGTCCCGCGTCCGAGTGGTGTCGGCGGCGTCCAGCTCGACGTCCACCGCCAGCCTCCCCACCGTCCCGGAGGGGGCCACTGCAGCCACAACGAGACCGCGGGCGTAGGAGACTCCCGCGACCGCAGGCACGCCGGCGAGCTCCACCGGCCCGTGCCGCTCACCGCAGCGGCCGCACACCCCGGTGCCGACGCTCCAGCCGGTCGCGTCCGGGAACAACCCGCCGACGAGTGCAGCAACCAGCGATCGTCCCACCACGAATTCCCGGCGGCGATCCACCCCGAACCCTGCTGCACGCGCCCGGTCCTGTTGGCTCAGTTCGCTATCGCGCGGTCCGGTGCGGACCGGACCCGGACTGGTCGCTGCCCAGGCCACACTGGCCGGGCCGACCGCGATGGTGTGCATCCGTCAGAGCCAGCGCTGACGCCGGAAGTTGCGGTACAACAGCCAGCACGCCGTCGCCATCACTGCGGCGATCAGCGGGTAGCCCCAGGGCCACTCCAGTTCGGGCATATAGCTGAAGTTCATGCCGTAGATGCCAGCGATCATCGTGGGGACGGCGGCGATCGCGACCCACGCCGAGATCTTCCGCATGTCCTCGTTCTCGGAGACCGAGAGCCGCGCCACTGCCGCCTGCAGTATCGAGCTCATCAGCTCGTCGTAGTTCGCCACCTGCTCCCGCACCTGCTCGAGGTGGTCGTGCACATCGAGGAAGTACTGGCGCAGGTCCTTGTCGCGCTGGCGTTCGGCGAGCATCCGCAGCGGCAGGTGCAAGGGGGCGATGGAACGCTTCATCTCGATCAGGTCGCGCTTGAGTTCGTAGATGCGCTCGACCTGCGGGACGCCGCGGACGGCGAAGACGTGGGTCTCGATTTCCTCCACGTCCTCTTCGACGGCATCGGCCACCCCCCGAGGCCGTTCAGCTGGCTTATCGACGGTTCGAAAAGGCCCAGCCAGACGAAGCCGGTGCCTGCCCTGGCCAGGTCGCAGGCCTCCAGGAAGTCGTCGCCGGGTTGCCGGACGCCGTGGACGTAGAATGCCCAGTCGATGGCCGCGCCGAGCGGGTTGACCGCGTCGACGGGCTCCGCCGGGGTGGCCTGCGGCTGGGGTTCGGTGACGTGGAATGCCCGGCTCAGATTCGGCATCGGGCTGCGGCGTCCGGGCAGGGACAACTTCACGGCGATCGGCCCCCTGTTCGCATGTCGACACAGACACCCCTGAAGCTAACAGCAGTGTCTGAACGTCGGGTGAACGAGGCCCCGAAAGCGTCAGCGCAGCGGCCGGGGGGTCCACCGTGCGCCGGCAGCCCCCGTCATCCTTCGACCGGTCTGGGCGGGCACGGCGCCAACCGGGGCGACGCTGCACCAGGCAAGGCTGACCAGGAAACCGGGGGGTCCCGCCACCTCGGTCACGACATAGGTCGATGCCTGCCCGGCGATCCACGCGCCGCCGCGTCGCAGGTGTACAGACCCCGGGTCGATCAGGAGGCCCCGTCCGTCCGCCTTGAGCACGGCGCCCACTCGCGTCCAGCGCCGCAGGATGGGCTCGGTGGAGGCTCCCAGCATGCGACGGAGTTCCTCCACGCGTCCGATGTCGGCGTCGCCGAACTCGACGTCGACGCCGAGCCGACTCACCTGGCTGGCCGGTGCCACCGCGACCACCACGACGTCGGCTGCATACGACACGCTGGCGCGGGCAGGCACGCCCTCCAGTTCGACACCGGCGTGGAGCCGTCCGCAGCGGTGGCAGGGTCGGGCAGTGATCCCCCACTCGGTGGCCTGGGGGAAGAGACCGGCCACCAGCGCGTGGACGAGGAGCCGGCCCACCACAAACCGGTCCCGCAGGTCGGGGGCCAGCTCATCAAGGCGGAGCAGGTCCGGTCCGCTGAGTGCGGCCAGGGGTATCGCGTGGCCGAGGCGCCGGACGGGTGCCCAGGCGACCCAGGCGGGGCCGAGGCACACGCTGCCGGCGTGGAAGCCCACGACGCTAGAGCGCACAGCACTGACGGGACTCGCCGGCGGGGAACGGCGGGCCGATCCTTGGCATGACCCTCCTCGTCACTCAGGCACTTGACCTGACCATGACGCGTCGGGGCCAACGCGTGCCAACTACGACGTGAACGCAAGAAGATGAAGCTGCAAACATGCCGGTGATCAGGCGCAATCCGTTCCCTCGGTGGCCACCCGCGCCTTCCACGACCACGCCTTGGACGTGGTCGGACGGGTCGTGGCGTTTCGGCAGTCTGTCCATGTGGCCCACCATCGGAAATCGTCGAAGAAGACGACAGCCGCCGGTGCCGTCGTGGTGCGCGAGGGGGGTGCTGGCCCAGAGGTGTTGCTGGTGCACCGGGTCGACCATGACGGCTGGGTCCTTCCGCACGACACACTCGACCCGGACGAATACCCGGCGAGCTGCGCGGCCCGGCGCACCCTGGAGCAGACAGCAGTCGGCGTGAGGATCGGCGTCCCGCTGGGACAGGTGAGTCGCGCCGACGGGCATCGTTCGCTGCAGGTCGCCTACTGGCGCGCGGTTGCGGTCTCTGCCGGTCGCCACCATCCGACCGATGACGTGGACCGTGTCGCGTGGCTGCCTGCTACCGAGGCCGCCCTGCTGGTCACCACCGAGGAGCGAGGCCTGATCGAGCGAGCCGTCGAGCTGCCGGACTCCGTCCCGGTGCTGATCGTGCGACACGGCAAGGCCATGCTGCGAGCTGACTGGAGCGGACGCGACCAGGCTCGGCCGCTAACGTCCCGGGGACGTCGGCAGAGCCAGCGACTGGCCGCGCTGCTGGAGGCGTTCGGGGTGGGACGGCTGGCCTCCTCGACATCGATCCGGTGCATGAAGACCTTGCAGCCGTTCGCGAAGCTCCATCGACTCGAGGTGGTCGGCTGGACGACGCTGAGCGAGGAGCAGGCGGAGCAGAACCTGAAGGCTGTCGAGAAGCTGATCCGGCGCCTGGCGAAGGAGGCCGTGGAATCCGGCGCGCCGCTGGCGATCTGCGGGCACCGGCCGGTGTTGCCCACCATGCTGGCGACCTTCGGCATCCCGAACCGGGCGCTTCGACCCGGGACAACGGTGATCGCACACCTCGGCCCTGCCGGCGAGACAGTGGCCTTCGAGCACCACGAGCCCAGGGCGTAGGTCCTCACTGCCGGATTCCTGGCCGGCCAGCGCCGGGTAGCCCACGGGGGGACATGCGCGGGGAGGCTCGGGCGCGGGAGACTGGCTCGACCTCT